>Ga0255776_10003846_pt1 | contig 16005 bp, 16 predicted proteins | sample 071ome_19_FD_179974 | JGI IMG/M metagenome (GOLD analysis project Ga0255776, IMG submission 179974) | Coastal salt marsh microbial communities from the Groves Creek Marsh, Skidaway Island, Georgia - 071413AT metaG (version 2) | ecosystem: Environmental > Aquatic > Marine > Intertidal zone >... | reverse complement strand
TAAAAACAAGTGATTAGCACCGGTCTGGCGAGAGTGCTGCCAGAACGGGTCCGAAGAGGTGGAAATTTTTTCAGGCAGGTCCGGCAAACGCCGGTTGACGCCGTAACCCCGGATCACTATGTGTCTGGCACTCGCTGAGGGGGAGTGCTACCAACCAGTCCTCCAGGCGCAGATAATGCAGATTTAACAGGAGGATAGAGCGATGGGTTTTCGCCCCTTGCATGACCGGGTGGTTGTCCGCCGGGTTGGTTCCGATGAAAAGACCGCTGGTGGCATCATCATTCCGGATACGGCCCAGGAAAAGCCGTCCGAAGGTGAAGTCGTGTCCGTTGGCCCTGGCGCCACGAACGAAGACGGCAAGACTACCCCGCTGGATGTGAAGCCGGGCGACCGCGTGCTGTTCGGCAAGTGGTCGGGCACCGAAGTCACCATCGATGGCGAAGAGCTCCTCATCATGAAGGAGTCCGACATCATGGGTGTCATCGAAGCCACCAAGAAGGCCAAGAAGGCCGCTTAACTCGAGATTCGAGGAAGGAATACGAACATGGCTGCAAAAGAAGTCAAATTCTCCACAGCGGCGCGCGACAAGCTCCTCAAGGGCGTCGACACGCTGGCCGATGCCGTCAAGGTGACCCTGGGCCCGAAGGGCCGCAACGTCGTCATCGACAAGGCCTTCGGCGCTCCGCGTATCACCAAGGACGGTGTGACGGTTGCCAAGGAAATCGAGCTTGAGGACAAGTTCGAGAACATGGGCGCCCAGATGGTCAAGGAAGTCGCTTCCAAGACCAACGACCTGGCCGGTGACGGCACAACGACCGCCACGGTTCTGGCCCAGGCGATCGTCCGCGAAGGTTCCAAGGCGGTTGCCGCCGGCATGAACCCGATGGACCTGAAGCGCGGCATCGACCTGGCTGTCGAAGCCGTCGTCGCCGACATCGTCAAGCGCTCCAAGAAGATCCGCAGCTCGGACGAGATCGCCCAGGTGGGCCGCATCTCGGCCAACGGCGACACGGAAGTCGGTAACTACATCGCCGACGCCATGCAGAAGGTCGGCAATGAGGGTGTGATCACGGTCGAGGAGGCCAAGAGCCTGACGACCGAGCTGGAAGTCGTCGAAGGCATGCAGTTCGATCGCGGCTACCTCTCGCCGTACTTCATCACCAACGCCGAGAAGATGATCTGCGAACTCGACAACCCGTATGTCCTGCTGCACGAGAAGAAGCTCTCGAGCCTCCAGGCCATGCTGCCGGTTCTCGAGGCCGTCGTTCAGTCGGGCAAGCCGCTGCTGATCATCGCCGAGGACATCGAGGGTGAAGCCCTCGCGACCCTCGTCGTGAACAAGCTGCGTGGTGGCCTGAAGATCGCCGCCGTCAAGGCGCCGGGCTTCGGCGACCGCCGCAAGGCCATGCTGGAAGACCTCGCGATCCTGACCAACGGTCAGGTCATCTCTGAAGACCTGGGCATCAAGCTCGAGAACGTCACCCTCGACATGCTCGGCACCTGCAAGCGTGTCTCGATCTCCAAGGAAGAGACCACGATCGTGGACGGCGCCGGCAAGAAGGCCGACATCGAAGGCCGGGTCAACCAGATCCGCGCCCAGATCGAGGAGACCACGTCGGACTACGACCGTGAGAAGCTGCAGGAGCGTCTGGCGAAGCTCGCCGGCGGTGTTGCGGTCATCCGCGTCGGCGGTGCGACCGAGGTCGAGGTGAAGGAGAAGAAGGACCGCGTCGAGGACGCCATGCACGCCACGCGTGCTGCGGTCGAGGAAGGCATCGTCGCCGGTGGCGGCACGGCCCTCCTGTACTCGACGAAGGCCCTGGCCAAGCTGGAAGGTTCGAATGACGACCAGAATGTCGGCATCAACATCATCCGCAAGGCCATCCAGGGTCCGGTGCGCCAGATCGCCCAGAACGCGGGCTTCGACGGTGCCGTCGTTGCCGGCAAGCTTCTGGAGCAGAAGGACACGGACTTCGGCTTCGATGCGCAGGAAGGCAAGTACACCAACCTGGTGAAGGCCGGCATCATCGACCCGACCAAGGTCGTGCGCACGGCTCTCCAGGACGCCGCGTCGGTTGCGGGCCTGCTGATCACGACCGAAGCGATGGTCGCCGAGAAGCCGGAACCGGCCGGCTCGGCCCCGGCCATGCCCGACATGGGCGGCATGGGCGGAATGGGCGGCATGATGTAAGCCGTCCTGCCAAGGACACGAAGAGGGCCGCACCGGCGACGGTGCGGCCCTTTTTCTTTGCGTCCGCTTACGAAATGACGGGGCGTTACTCTTCCTCGACCGCGCGGATGATGCCGGCCTGGTCGAGATCCTGCCAGCCGCGGTCCATCATCTTCTGCCAGAGCTGCAGGTTGGTCCGTGTCGAGACGAGGTCGAGGCCGACCTGATCGGCCAGTTCCAGCGCCTGCAGGATGTCCTTGTGGTGGACCGAGGCGCGGCCCCCCGGCTCGAAGGCGCGTTCGACCATGCGGCCGCCGTGCAGGTCGAGGACCCGGGATTCGGCGAACCCGCCCAGCAGCGCCGTGCGGACCTTGCCCGGATCGACCCCGGCGCGTGCCGCGAGGGTCAGGCCCTCGGCCACGGCGGCGAGCGTCATGCCGACAATGGCCTGGTTCGCGGTCTTAGTGACCTGGCCGGCGCCGATACCGCCGATATGGGTGATGTTCTGCCCCAGCACCTCGAAGACCGGCATGGCGTTTGCCAGCGCCTCGTCATCGGCACCGATCATGATGGTGAGATTGCCCGCTTCCGCGCCCACCGTGCCGCCGGAAACCGGGGCGTCGATATACTGCGCGCCCCGCGCCTTGACCTCTTCGGCCCAGGCCCGGGTCTCGCGCACCTTGGTGGTGCTCATGTCGATCACGGTCTTGCCCGGCGCGAGCCCGGCCATCACGCCGTCCTCGCCATGCAGGACCTTGTCCACCGCGCTCGTGTCGGTGACCATGATGACGACGATATCGCTGGTCTCTGAGACCTCGCGCGCAGTTGCCACCGCCGTCATGCCTTCGTCCGCCAGCTCCTCGGCGGGGCCGGAACTACGGCTTGTCACCGTCATCTGAGCGCCTGCGGCGTGCAGGTTGCGCGCCATGGGCTTGCCCATCAGGCCCAGCCCGATGAAGCCGATCTTCCTGCCGTCGAGGGCCCCCATGACGGTGCTCAGCCTGTGGTGTAGCGGGCGCGTGCCGCGCGCTCGATGGCGGCGGCGTTCAGCCGGTCGAGGTTCAGCGAGTGGCGCAGCATTTCCAGCAGACGCAGCTCTTCCTGGCTCGCCTTGAGGTCGGCGATCGCAATGTCGCAGGCCAGCACATAGGCGGTTTCGCGAAGTGTGTCCGGCAGTGCGGTGCGAATCTGTCCAAGGGCAACATTCAGCCCGTCTTCCTGGGCCAGCGTCTCGGCGCATTCCTGGGCCACGTCGGCGAGCAGGTCCGGGTCGAAGCCGGAAAACACCGGCAGCTGGCGGACGATCTCACCCATCCGGGTGAGTTCGGCGTCGCTCATTTCGCTGTCCGCGGCGGACACCAGAACCATGGTGTAGATGAGGGCGGTCTGGGATTCGATCATCTTGCTTTGTCCTCAAGGGGTGTGTGGGCTTGGTTAAAGCGGTCGGGCCGCGGGCCGTCAAGCCGCCGGGGAAGGGAACTGTCATGACGCGCGGCCCTATCGACAGGGCCGTGCACGGGACATATAGGTGGGGATCATGTCCGCCGTTGTCGATGTTGCGCTTCCCGTTTTCGCGATCATGCTCGCAGGTTTCCTCGCGGGCCGGTTCCGTATCCTTGGGGGGGCGAGTTCCGAGGCGCTGAATGCCTTCGTCTATTGGTTCGCGCTGCCGCCGGTGCTGTTCCTGTCCATGGCGACGGTGCCGCTGGCCGATGTGTTCAACTGGCCGTTCATCTGGACCTTCATGATTGGCATGGCGGCCGTCGCCCTGCCGTCGATCCTCGTCGCGAAGTTCCTGTTTCCCAATACATTTGCAGGCCTAACCCTGCACGGCTTGACGGCGATCTTCGCGAACACCGGCTATATGGGCATTCCGCTGTTCATCGCCGCCTTCGGTCCGGAAGGCACCCTGCCGGCGGTGATCGCCACGGCTGTCAACTCAGCCGTCATCATCGGCCTGTCTATCCTGTTCGTCGAAATCGGCGCCGGATCGGGCCGCGCGCCCCACAAGGTTCTTGCCGATGCCGTGCTGGCCGTGGTGCGCGGGCCGCTGTTCCTCGCGCCACTGGCGGGCATCCTGTGGTCCTGGGCGGGCCTCGGCCTGCCGGTCTGGCTGGAGAACTTCGCGGGCCTGATGGGCGCGGCGGCGGGACCGTGTGCGCTGTTCGCCATGGGTCTGTTCATGGTCGGCAAGCCGCTTTCGGCGGGTGCCGCGGAGGTCGGCTGGATGGTCGCGGCCAAGCTGATCGTCCACCCGCTGATCACCTGGTGGCTGGCGGTTTCGGTCTTCGACCTCGAGTTCGAGTTCGTCCGCGGTGTGGTGCTGATGGCGGCCCTGCCGACCGGCGCGCTGTCATTCGTGATCGCCCAGAAATACGGCATCTTCGTGCAGCGCAGTTCGGCGGCGATCCTCGTGTCAACGGTGCTGTCCGTGTTCACCGTGAGTGCGCTGCTGGCGTGGTTTGGGACGGGTTAGGGACTAAGCCCTTCTCCCATGGGGAGAGGGGTTTGGGGTGAGGGGGTAAGATCCTTCCCGGATAACCGCTACAGACCGTAACCCCTCACCCGGCTCGCGGCCGCTCGCCACCCTCTCCCTCAGGGAGAGGGTTCATCGCTGTTCAATCCCTCAAAAACGCTTCCGCCGCCTCGATCGCATCGACCAGTCCCACCCGTTCCGGCGTTACGGTCTCGGGGAAGGCGCTGAGCAGGCGCGTCGGTGTCGCGGAATCCAGGATCACGAACACCCCCTTGTCGTCGCGGCGGCGGATCAGCCGGCCGAAGGCCTGTGACAGGCGCAATCGCGCCAGCATATCGTCGTAGTTGCGCCCGCCGAAGGCATCGCGCCGCGCGCGGTGCAGGATGGTCGGGCGCGGCCACGGCACCCGGTCGAAGACCAGCAGGCGCAGCGAGCGGCCCGGCACGTCCACCCCGTCACGCACCGCATCGGTGCCCAGCAGGCAGGACTCGGCCTCGGCCCGGAAGATATCGATCAGGGTGGCGACGTTGAGCTGGTCCACATGCTGGGCGTAGAGCGGTAGCCCGGCGGCATCCAGCGCATCGGCCATGCGCGCGTGCACCTGGCGCAGCCGCGCGATGGAGGTGAACAGGCCCAGCGCGCCGCCATCCGAGGCCAGGAACAATTCGCGCATGGCCGCTGCCACCTGATCGGCGTCGTTGCGGCGCACATCGGTGACGATGAAGACCTTGGTCTGGGCGGCGTAGTCGAAGGGGGATTCGACCCGCGTGCGGATGGCGGGCAGGGGCAGGTGGGATGCGCCGGTGCGAGCTTCCGCCGTCAGCCAGTCGGCCTCGGCATCGCCGCTGCGGTCGGTCAATGTCGCCGAGGTCACGACCATGCCGTGGGCGACGGGCGCCATCACATTGGCAAAGGGCAGCGTCGGATCGACCCAGTGGCGGAACAGCCCCGCATCGAACTCCCGCCCGTCGATCCGCTCGACCTCCATCCAGTCGACGAAGGCGTCGGATGCGGGCGCGTTGATCGCGTCCAGCATGTCGATCCACGCGCCCAGCAGCACTTCGGCGCGGCGCTGCAATGCACGCGAGACGGCTTCGATGCGCACCCGCTCGGTGCTTTCCAGCTCGTCCGCATCCTCGTCCAGCCGCCGGATCAGCCGGGCGCACAGGCGCCGCATCGGGGTTGCCAGCGCCACCAGCGCGGCGCGCAGGTCCTCGGCCGCTTCGGGCAGGTCCTCGGCGGGCGGGCGCACATCGGTTTCCAGCGAATACGGCCCGTGGTCGGCGGGCGCACGGGCATAGACCTGCAAGCGGCACTCGGCGAGGAAGGCCTCCGCCGCGCCCTCAGGCGTGTTGCCGGACAGCCGGTTGATCCAGCCCGGCGCGGGCAGCACCTGCGCGGCCTCCAGCGCCGCGAACAGCGCCTCCGTCGCTTCGCTATCGTCCGCCGCGATCAGGTCCTCGGCCCGTTCGCGCAGGCCGCGCGCGCGGCCCCCGGTGCGCCGCCGTCCGCCGCCCTCCGTGCCCAGGATCCAGCGGCGCAGTTCGGCCATTTCGCGCCCGCTCAGGTGCGCGGCAAAGGCGCTGTCCGCCGCGTCGAAGACGTGGTGGCCCTCATCGAAGACGTAGCGCGTCGGCAGGTTCGATTCCTCGCCCGCGCCCATCACCGCCTGGATCATCACCAGCGCGTGGTTGGCGACGACCAGGCGCGCGCGCCGCGCCTTGCGGATGGAATGCTCGACAAAACACCGGCTGTAGTGTGAGCAGGCCGAATAGATGCATTCGCCCCGCCGGTCGGCGAGGCCCAGCGTCGCGCCCGTGCCGACAAGGTCCACCAGCCAGGCGGGAAAGTCGCCGCCCAGGTCGCCGTCGCGCGTCGCCTGCACCCAGCGCGCGGTCAGGCCGACACCCACGGCGTTGCGCCGCTGCAGCGCGGTGAATCGGCCCGCCACGTCTTCCAGGTTCAGCAGGCAAAGGTAGTTCTCGCGCCCCTTGCGGATAACCACGCGCCGCGCCTTGGCGGCGGGATCGGGATAGAGCCGGTCAAGCTCCTGGTCGATCTGCTGCTGCAGGTTGCGGGTGTAGGTGCTGATCCAGACCGGACCTGCGTTCTTCTCCGACCAGACGCTGGCGGGCGCGATATAGCCAAGTGTCTTGCCCGTGCCGGTGCCGGCCTCGGCAAGCACGACATTGGGTGTGTCCGGCGCCGGGGGCGGTGCGAACGCGGACGCAACGGCGGCGGCATAGTCGCGCTGGCCCGCCCGGCTTTCGGAATCCTCGCCCAGCAGTTCGGCCAGCCGCTCGCGCGCCTCGTCGGGTGTCACCGCGTCGTTTGCGGGCGGCGGTTCGGGCGCGGCCTCCGTCCACTCCGGCACATCGCGCCACACGGCCAGCGCGCCGGTCACGGCGGCGTTGGTGTCCTCGGACAGCGGCGACGTTTTCAGCGCGTCCAGCACGAACGGTCCCCACAGCCAGCCCGCGCGTTGCAGCGCGCGCGCGATGCCGGTCATGTCGGACTGCTCGTCGCGGTTGGTGGCGATGTCATCCAGCAGGCGCGCCGCGATCGCGGCCAGCAATTCGGTCTGCTCGCCGTCCGGCGGCAGGCCCAGCGTACGTGCCAGCCCCCGGATGGTCGGCAGGGTGAACTCTGCCGGGCGGGCAAACGCGAACAGCTCCAGCACGTCATAGCCGCTGATCTGTTCCACGCCCAGCCGCCGCGCCGTCGCGGGGGCATGGCACAGGAGCGGCGGTGACGCCTGTGCGCGCCGGGCGGCCTCGTCCGATCCGACAACCTCACCCGGGCCGCCCGGCAGGTGCCAGGTGGCGAAGCTGCGCGCGGCCACAAGCGCGGGCAGGTCATGGGGAGAGGGTGGGGACGCGGACATCAGCGGACCATAGCCGCGCGTCCCCGAATCTTTAAATCTTTCGCGAAATTTCGCGGAAATCCTCGGCGAAACCGGATGACGGGACACGCCAGTCGTCCCAAATATGCCCGTGAAGTCATCCGGGCGGATGCGTCCGGTTGCATTCGTGAATCCAGGAAGGAGCGACGGATATGAACATCCAATCCGCGAGTCAGGTATCGACCCTCGTTCCGGATTCGGCATCCCGGGCCGGCAAGATTGCGCCCGTGGAGCCGGGTCCGGGCACGGTGAACGCCAATCAGGCGCCCGCCGAACCGACCGGTGCGCCGGTCGTGGAAGCCGCCACGGCCCCGCAGACCCGGAAGCCCGCCGCGCCGGAGCCGCTGCCAACCCTGTCGGACGATACGCCGGCCGAAGGGCCGCGCTCGGGCGAGAGGCTGGACATTCGCGTCTAGGCGCGGGACCTGCGTGATCCGGGCGGTTGACCCCCAACCGGCCCGGGCATAGGTTCCGCCCGATTTCCACACCGGATCGAGCGGACGTCTATGTCGAGTGAACGCGAACTGGCCGCGCAGGCGAATGCGTGGCCGTTTCAGGAAGCACGCAGTGTTGTCGAACGTGTCGGCGGCGCGGACACCGCGCATACGCCTGAGAAGGGCTATGTGCTGTTCGAGACCGGCTACGGCCCGTCCGGGCTGCCGCATATCGGCACTTTCGGTGAGGTCGCGCGCACGACGATGGTGCGCCACGCCTTCGCCACGCTGTCGGATATCCCGACGCGGCTGATCGCGTTCTCCGACGACATGGACGGGCTGCGCAAGGTGCCCGACAACGTGCCGCAGAAGGAGATGCTGGCCGGGCATCTCGGCAAGCCTCTGACCCAGGTGCCGGATCCCTTCGGCACCCATGACAGCTTCGGCGCCCACAACAACGCGCGCCTGCAGGCCTTCCTCGACACCTTCGGCTTTGAGTACGAGTTCCGCAGCTCGACCGCCTGCTACAAGGCCGGTGAGTTCGACGCCACCCTGCTGAAGATGCTCGCCCATTACGATGAGGTGATGGCCGTCATCCTGCCGACCCTGGGCGCGGAGCGCCGGGCGACCTACAGCCCGTTCCTGCCGATTTGCCCGCGCACCGGCGTGGTGCTGCAGGTGCCGATGGAGAAGATCGATCCCGATGCGGGCACGGTCGTCTACCGCGACCCGGACACAGGCGCGACGGTCGAGGTGCCGGTCACCGGCGGGGCCTGCAAGCTCCAGTGGAAGGCCGACTGGGCCATGCGCTGGGTCGCGCTGGAAGTCGATTACGAGATGTCGGGCAAGGACCTGATCGATTCGGTGAACCTGTCGGGCCGCATTGCGCGCATCCTGGGTGCGCGCCCGCCCGAGGGGCTGACCTATGAGCTGTTCCTCGACGACAACGGCGAGAAGATTTCCAAGTCGCGCGGCAACGGCCTGACTATCGAGGAATGGCTGACCTACGGCCCGCCGGAAAGCCTGTCCCAGTTCATGTTTGCCAAGCCGAAGACGGCCAAGCGGCTCTACTTCGACGTGATCCCCAAGTCGGTGGACGAGTACCTGTCCCACGTCCGCAGCTATCCGGAACAGGAACCCGCCAAGCAGATCGAGAACCCGGCCTGGCACATCCATGCCGGTGACGTACCGCCGGCGGGCGCGGACCTGTCCTTCGGCCTGCTGCTCAACCTGGCCGCGGCCTGCAACTCGGAAGACCCGGCGGTGCTGTGGGGCTTCATTGCGCGCTATGCCGAAGGCGCGACGCCGTCGAACAGCCCGATGCTTGACCGTCTGGTCGGCCACGCCATCGCCTACTACCGGGACTTCGTGAAGCCCAGCAAGGCCTACCGCGCGCCGAGCGACAAGGAACGCGCCGCGATGGACGACCTTGTGGCCCGCTTCAACGCACTACCCGCCGATGCCGACGGGACCGCGCTGCAGGACGAGGTCTACGCCGTCGGCAAGGACCACGACTTCGAGCCGCTGCGCGACTGGTTCAAGGCGCTCTACGAGGTGCTGTTCGGCCAGAGCCAGGGCCCGCGCTTCGGCTCCTTCGCCGCACTCTATGGCCGCGACGAGACCGTGGCGCTGATGCGCCGTGCGCTGGACGGGGAAGACCTCAGCGCGGCGTGAGCCGCCTCATCGCGAGTGCGCGAAGTCCCAGTAGAGTTCGCGGGCGCGGCGATAGACGGGTCCGGGTTGCAGCGTGTGATCCTCGAACTTCGTGACCGGCTGCACCTTGCCGTAGTTGCCCGAGTTAAAAATCTCGTCGGCATTGCGCACGTCGTCCACGGTCACGGTGCGCTCCTGCACCTCGATCCCGTCCTCGCGCATCAGGCCGATCAGGCGCTGGCGGGTGATCCCGTTCAGGAACGTGCCGTTGTCGATCGGGGTGATCGCCACGCCGTCCTTCGCGATCCAGATGTTGGACGTGGCGAATTCGGACACATGGCCCAGGCTGTCGCACATCACCGGGTTGTGGAACCCGCGCTTGCGCGCATCGATGATCGCGCGTGAGGAGTTCGGGTAATGGCATGATGCCTTGGCGTTGGTCGGCGCCGTCTCGGGCGTCGGGCGGCGGTAGGGGCTGACGCAGGTGCTGAACCCGTCGCCGGTCGGCATGGGCGCCTCGAACACCGTCAGCACAAAGCGCGTGCTTTCCGGGTCCGGCGCCAGCAGGCCGATACCGGAATCGGCATAGAGCATCGGGCGGATATAGACCTCCGCGCCGGGGCCGAAGCGGCGCACGCCGTCCAGCCCGATCTCCATGATCTCGCCCGCCGTCAGCGGCGATTCCAGGTGCAGCGCGCGGGCGGAGTTCACGACGCGCTGGCAGTGCCGGTCGAGGTCCGGCGTCACGCCCTCGAAGGCGCGCGCGCCGTCAAAGGCGATGGAGCCCAGCCAGATGGCGTGGGATGTCGCGCCGATCACCGGCACATTGCCGTCATGCCAGTCGCCGTCGATATAGGTGATCGCCGCCACGCTTCCTCCCGATAAAACGTTCGGGGCAAAGCATAGCGTCATCCCGTCACGCCCCGCGACCCCTTTACCTGTCCCCCTTTACGTATGGGGCAGGCGCGCACATATTCCGGCCATGGCGATACTCAAGATTGCCCGTATGGGCCACCCGATCCTGCGGCAGCGCGCCGCGGAAGTCCCCGACCCGACCGCGCCCGAAGTGGCCCGGCTCGTCGATGCGATGGTCGAGACCATGCACGATGCCGACGGCACCGGCCTGGCCGCGCCCCAGGTGCATATGCCCTGGCGCATCGTGGTCTACTTCGTGGATGGCGGCCGCGCGTCGGAGGAGGACGGCGGGGACGAGGAATCCGGCGGCATGCCGCTGACCGTGATGATCAATCCGGTGGTCGAGCCGCTGGGCACTGAGACCAATATCGGCTTCGAGGCCTGCCTGTCGGTTCCCGACATGGCCGGTCCGGTCCGCCGGTATGACCGGGTCCGCGTCACCTACCGCACCCTCGCGAACGAGGAGGTCGTGCTTGAGGCCGAGGGCTTCCACGCCCGCGTCATCCAGCACGAATGCGACCATCTCGACGGCATCCTCTATCCCGCACGGATCGAGGACATGTCCCAGTTCGGGTTTATGGAAGAACTCGGCAAGGCCCAGCAGGACGCAGAGGCCGGAGCGGCCGCCGATGACTGACACACCCCTCGATCACATGGCGGCGGAACGCGCGAAGATCCTCGACGCCGCGCTCGCGCATGTCCCGTTCGAGGGCTGGACGCCGCGCACCCTGCGCCTCGCGGCGGAGGACGCGGGGCTTGATCCCGTGGTCGCCGAACTCGCCTTTCCCGGCGGCCCGGCGGACGCGATCGAATACTGGAGCACGGTGGCCGACGTGGCGATGCGTATCGCCTATGAGCAGGCCGACACGGACGCCATGCGCCTGCGCGAGAAAATCACATTTCTGGTGCGCGCGCGGATCGAGGCCGTGGCCGACCATCGCGAAGCCGTGCGCCGTGCCATCACTCATATGTCGCGCCCGCCCTATGCCCGGCGCGGGGTGCGGGCGCTGTACCGCACCGTCGATGACATGTGGTACGCGGCGGGCGACCGCTCGACGGATTTCAGCTTCTACACCAAGCGCGCCACGCTGGCCGGGGTGCTGTCCTCGACCGTGCTGTTCTGGCTCGACGACCGCTCGGAAGGTTCTGCGGAGACCTGGGCCTTTCTCGACCGGCGCATCGCCAATGTGATGCAGATTCCCAAACGCCGCGCGGCGGTGCGCGACCTCGGCAAGAACCTGCCGGACCCGCGCCGCTTCGCGAGGCTGGTCGCCGAACGCCTGCGCGAGGGCGCGGCGCGCTAGCGTCAACCGCTAGTCGGTGACGGGTTTTCCCAGGAAATTGACGTGGCCCATCTTGCGGCCGGGCCGGGTCTCGGCCTTGCCGTAGAGGTGCAGCTTCGCGCGCGGGTCGGCAGCGTATTTCGGCCAGTCGTTCACCTCGTCGCCGATCAGGTTCTTCATCACGGCGTCGCAGCGCCGCGACGGATCGCCCAGCGGCAGGCCGCAGACGGCGCGCACGAGTTGTTCGAACTGGCCCGTGTGGCAGGCATCCATGGTCCAGTGGCCGGAATTGTGCGGGCGCGGCGCGATCTCGTTCACCAGGATTGCGCCGTCTGGCGTCACGAACATCTCGACGGCCAGCAGCCCGATCACGTCCAGTCCCGCAGCCAGCTTCAGTGCCGCGTCCATGGCGGCCTGAGCCGTGTTTTCGGAAATTCCCGCCGGCGCGATGGTCTCGTCGAGGATGTGATTTCGGTGGCGGTTCTCGACCGGCTCGAAGGCCGAGATATCGCCGTTCGCGCCGCGCGCGACGATGACGGAAATCTCGCAGTCGAATTCGACGAAGCCTTCCAGGATGCCACCTTCGGTGTCCGGTCCCGCGCCGCTTTCGGCCCATGCCGTGTTCAGGTCGGTGTCCGGTCGGATGGCGACCTGGCCCTTGCCGTCATAGCCGAAGCGGACGGTCTTCAGCACCGACGGCACGCCGATCTCCGCGACGGCGGCGCGCAGTTCGGCTGCCGAGGTGACCGCCCGGAAGGGCGCGGTCGCTATGCCGTTCTCGTTGGCGAAGGTCTTTTCCAGCAGCCGGTTCTGGGCGACGGCCAGAACGGCGGGCGAGGGATGCACCGGCGCCTTGTTCGCGACACGGTCCAGGGTCGCGATGGGCACGTTCTCGAATTCCAGCGTCACCACATCCACGGCGTCCGCGAAGGCATCCAGCGCGGCCATGTCCTCGAACGGGGCGACGGTCACCGCGGCGGCCACCTGGGCGGCAGGTTCATCGGCGCTCTGGCAGAAGATGTGGCTGCGGTAGCCGAGATTGGCGGCCGCCAGCGCGGTCATCCGGCCGAGCTGCCCGCCGCCGAGGATGCCGATGGTCGCGCCGGGCGCGAGCGGTGCGTCGGAGGGCATTTCGTCAGGAATTGTCGCTGGGCGCGTCGGCCACCGCGTCGGTCTGCTTCTGTCTCCAGGCGTCCAGCGCGTCGGCCACGGCCTTGTCTTCCAGCGCGACCACGGCGGCGGCCAGCAGCGCCGCGTTCACCGCGCCCGCGCGCCCGATGGCGAGCGTGCCGACAGGAATGCCCGCCGGCATCTGGGCGATCGACAAAAGGCTGTCCATGCCGGACAGGGCCTTGCTTTCCACCGGCACGCCGAAGACGGGCAGGGGCGTCATGGCCGCCGTCATGCCGGGCAGGTGGGCCGCACCGCCGGCACCGGCCACGATCACCTTCAGTCCGCGTTCGCGCGCGGTGTGGGCGTACTCACGCATACGTTCAGGCGTGCGGTGGGCGGAGACGATCCGGACCTCATGGGAAACGCCCAGCGCCTCCAGCGTTTCGGCGGCATGGCGCATGGTCTCCCAGTCGGACTGGCTGCCCATGATGATCCCGACGCGGGGATTGTCGGCCATGGCGTGCTCCTTGGCGCTGTTCGGCCCGGAAAAGCGGCGTTTTATAGGACCGGGACGCCGTGTGGCAAGCAAAGTCGCCAAATCCCGGCACGCTGCGCCTGCGAAATCCTTTGTTAACCATTGGCGCGGTATGGTTTTGGAGCGTATTTTGACCTTAACCCACGGTTCGCGCACTGTTTTCGCCGCCACGGAACAGAATATGAAGATCGATCGCACTCGTCCGCAAAGCACCGGCTCGGTTGCCTCTGCGCGCGCGGCCCAGGCCGCGAGCCAGGCCTATGGCGCCAGTGATGCCGCCGCGGCGCCCGCGCCGCGTCCGGCAGCCGATGTCGCGACCATCGCCGGACTGAGCGAAGCCGAGCTGACGCCCAAGGTCCGTCAGGCCCTCGACATGCTGATGAAGGAAGTTCAGCGCATGCGCGAGGAACTGGCCCAGGCACGCCACCGGATCAACTATCTCGAGAAGCTGGCCGATGAGGACACGCTTGTCCCCGTCGCCAACCGGCGCGCCTTCGTGCGCGAGATGAGCCGGATGATGGCCTATGCCGAGCGCTATGGCGCGGAGACCAGCGTGCTCTATTTCGACATCAACGGCTTCAAGCAGATCAACGACACCTACGGCCATGCCGCCGGAGACGCGGCGCTTCAGCATGTCGCGATGCTGCTGGCCGAAAACATACGCGAATCGGACGTGGTCGGACGTCTCGGCGGTGACGAGTTCGGCGTGATACTGGCCCAGGCCGGTGGTCCGGCGGCCCAGGAAAAGGCGGCGTCCCTGTCCGCTCTGATCGATAACACCCCGTTCGAGTGGGAAGGCAAGCACCTGACCCTCTCGGCTTCCTACGGTGCCTATACCTTCTCGGGTGGCGAGGATGCGGGCGAGGCCCTGCAGCGGGCCGATCAGGCGATGTACGAGCAGAAGCAGCGCCGCGCGGGCAACTGAGCGTCTCCGCTGTTCAGGCGATGATATCCGGCAGCAGCCGGCTTTCGAGCTTCAGGATTTCATCTTTCAGACCGAGCTTGCGCTTTTTCAGGCGCTGGATCTGCAACTGGTCGAACGGTGTGTCGGAACCGATTCGCTCGATGACGTCGTCGAGGTCGCGGTGTTCGCTGCGCAGATGTGCCAGCTTTTCCCGCAGAATGTCCTGATTGTCGTTGGTCACCGTTCACGCTCCGCCGGCGAATTCCTCCAAGTATATCACCCGATAGTCGTGTGTCGCATGCGACTTAAGGTGCGCTTTGCATCGGTCATGGATTCGTCATACGCTTTTCCCGTGAATGAGGTAACGACCCAGACAAGGAGAAGTTTCTCGTGACAACACAGCCCAGGATCGACGAGCTAAAACGCAGACACGCAACCCTGGAACAAGCCATCGACGGCGAAAGCCACCGACCATCGCCCGATGAAGCCGTGCTCACGGAAATGAAGAAACAAAAGCTCGCCCTGAAGGACGAGATCACCGCCCTCCAGGAACACGCCTGACCGGCGCTTCGAGGACGGCGGAAACGAAAAGGAAAAGGCGGCTCATTCGAGCCGCCTTTCTTGTCTCCGCCGTCCGGCGAAAAATGCTGGCTACTGCGCGGCGTTCGCCAGTTCGACGGCCTGGTCGCGCAGCTTGAACTTCTGAATCTTGCCCGTGGAGGTCTTGGGCAGAGGGCCGAAGACGACATGGCGCGGGCATTTGAAGTGCGCCAGGTTGTCCCGGCAGTGCTGGATGATGTCTTCTTCCGTCACCGTCGCCCCGTCGCGCAGTTCCACGAAGGCGCAGGGCGTCTCGCCCCATTTCTCGTCCGGCCAGGCCACCACGCCCGCCGCGGACACATCCGGATGCTTGTAGAGCGCGTCTTCCACCTCGATGGAAGAGATGTTCTCGCCGCCGGAAATGATGATGTCCTTCGAGCGGTCCTTCAGTTCGATGTAGTTGTCCGGGTGCCAGACACCCAGATCGCCCGTGTGGAACCAGCCGCCGGAGAAGGCCTCGTCGGTGGCCTTCGGGTTCTTGAGGTAGCCCTTCATGGTCACGTTGCCGCGGGTGAACACCTCGCCCATGGTTACGCCGTCCCTGGGGACGGGCTGCATGGTTTCCGGGTCTGCGACCATCAGGTCTTCCAGCACCTCATAGGGCACGCCCTGGCGTGACTGCAGCTTGGCCTGCTCGTCGGGGGGCAGGGCGTCCCATTCGTCCTGCCAGGTGCAGATGATCGCCGGACCGTAGATTTCCGTCAGGCCATAGACATGGGTCACGCGGATGCCCTGCTTGGCCATGCTGGCCAGCACGGCGGCGGGCGGCGGTGCGGCGGCGGTCATGAACTCGACATCCTGTTCGAACTCACGGCGGTCCTCGTCGGACGCATTGACCACCATCTGCATGACGATCGGCGCGCCGCACAGATGGGTGATGCCCTTTGTGGCCAGCGCCTCGTAGATGGTGGCGCTGGAGACCTGGCGCAGGCAGACATTGGTGCCGCCGACGGCGGTCACGCCCCAGGTGAAGCACCAGCCGTTGCAGTGGAACATCGGCAGGGTCCACAGATAGACCGG
>Ga0255776_10003845_pt1 | contig 16006 bp, 12 predicted proteins | sample 071ome_19_FD_179974 | JGI IMG/M metagenome (GOLD analysis project Ga0255776, IMG submission 179974) | Coastal salt marsh microbial communities from the Groves Creek Marsh, Skidaway Island, Georgia - 071413AT metaG (version 2) | ecosystem: Environmental > Aquatic > Marine > Intertidal zone >... | reverse complement strand
GTCAGGCAAATCAATACGTGCGAATGATTGGTCAAAAATGTCCAGGAACCATTGCCGTTCGATGGTTTTGTTTTTTTTCGTTGCACAACAGTTGACATAACTGGAATGAACTCTAATTAACGAAATCAAATTCGTCAAAACGAAAACAGGAAAAAAAATACATGAACCACGATAAAGCTTCAGAGCAAACAACGGGGGAAGGTCATACGCAGAATGGCGCGGATGCCTGGCTTTCCGAAGGGTTTGAAAAGATTGAGCGTGATGAAAAGCTCCTGCGGGATTGTCTGGAGGAGGTGCTTGGTGATATGGGACTTGAACGTCTTTGTGCGTTCACAAGGATGGGAGATGGTTCGAAAGCGGGGATGGAACTGGATCAGGAATCGGTTCAACTCCTGTCGATTCTCTTTCAATTGCTGAACTTGGTCGAAGAAAATGCGGCCAACCAGATGAATCGTCGGCGTCAGTCTGCCCTGGGGGACGAAGTCGTGTCAGGATCCTGGGCGCACACCCTCAAGCGACTTTCAAAAGATGCAGGGATTTCCAAAGACTTTTTATCGGAGTTATCCAGGTCTCAGGTTGATATTGTGTTCACTGCACACCCGACTGAATCCAAAAAATCCAGTATTCTGGATCAGCATCGGGAGCTGTATTTGCTTCTGTTTCAATTGGAAAATAAAATTTTCACCGAATCCGAACGTGAGGTGATTCTGGAGGATATCAAGGATGTTCTGGAACGGCTTTGGAGGACCGGGGAAATTCCTCTGTCAAAGCCGGATCTGGTCTCTGAGCGTGATAATATTCTATACTATTTGCGCACGAAACTACCCCAGGCATTGAGAATGCATGACCGACGCTTGTTGAATACACTGAAGCGGTGGGGGCTTGATCGTGATGGATTGATGAACTCCGATGTCCTGCCCGGACTGCGATTGGGGATGTGGGTTGGGGGAGATCGGGACGGGCATCCGTTCGTCACACCGGAAGTCACCCGGGAGACACTGGGAGAACTGCGACAAGGAGCCCTTGCTGTTATCGGTGAGGCATTGGGGCACTTGGGAGCCCGATTGCCTTTGTCCCGTATGAGTCAGCAACCCACCGAACGATTGATCGGGCGATTGAACCAGTTTGTGGGGTTGCATGGTGACGGAGAAGGAGTGGGGGAGGAACCCTGGAAGGATTTTGTCTTCCATATGCAGTGTCATCTTAAGAATCAGTCATGCGACGACACGTCCTACCGGTTCCCCAGTGAACTCGAGGCCGATTTGGACATTCTGGAATCCTCTTTGAGGGAGGTTCATGCGGAGAGACTTATTTTCAATGAATTGAATCCGTTGCGTCGCTTGATTGATGTCTATGGATTTCACATGGCGCGTTTGGATGTGCGGCAGAATTCCTCGTATCATGAAAAAGCATTTGTCCAATTGCTGGAACTGGCCAACATGGATGAAGCTGAAACGTTTTTGAACATGTCAGAGGAACAGAAGGTTGACTTTTTAAGCCGGGAGCTTCAATCCCTTCGTCCCTTCACTTCTCAGTCTACAACTCTGTCTGACGAAGCAGGTGCGACCATTGGTGCGCTGTCTGCTCTAGCCGATCATATGAAACAATACGGTCGCGGAGGAATTGGGTATTTGATTGTCAGCATGACGCGCAGTGTTTCGGATTTGTTGATCGTTTATTTGCTCTGTCGTGAGGCAGGGTTGCTGGTTGAGGGCAATGACGGAATCGCCTCGCTCCTTCCGGTGGTGCCACTCTTTGAAACTCTGGACGATCTCAAACGCAGTCGCGACATCATGCACTCGTTTTTATCGCATCCTGTGACACAGAGCAGTTTGCCTTTGTGGCATTTCAAATGGGATGAGCAAGCTCGTCCCGGTAAAATCTCACCCGATCTGGCGAAAACGGATGAACCTATCTGTATTCAACCGGTCATGCTGGGCTACAGTGACAGCAATAAAGACGGTGGGATTTTATCCAGTCTGTGGCATGTGAGGAGGGCGCAGGCCCACTTGATTCAGTTGGGCAAAGACAGTGGAGTCCAGTTTCAATTTTTTCACGGACGAGGAGGAACGGTCAGCAGGGGGGCCGGACCAACGGACCGATTTCTTGAGGCCCTTCCTCCGGGGAGTTTGCAATCAGGCGTTCGGCTCACGGAACAGGGAGAAACCATTGCACAAAAATACAGCAACGTCCTGACGGCTTCCAATAACCTGGAACTTTGGTTTGCGGGCACACACGCAGGCAGAGTGAATGGTAAGCGCTCGGCCATTTCCGATGAATGGGAAACGAGATTGGATCAATTGGCCCGATTCAGTCGCGAGGCCTACCAGTCATTGATCCATTCCGAAGGGTTTGAAGGTTTCTTTCGCCATGCCACACCGGTGGATGTACTTCAAAACAGTCGCATGGGCTCCCGGCCTGCGGCTCGCAGCGGATTGAGAACGGTGCAGGATATGCGCGCCATTCCCTGGGTTTTCAGTTGGAATCAAGCCCGGTTTTATCTTCCCGGCTGGTTTGGCGTGGGAACAGCCATAGAAGGACTGGCGGATCAGGAACCTGACTTTATACAAACCTTGCGTCAGGGCATTGCTGAATATCCTTTCCTGCGCTATTTGATTTATAATGTGGAATCCAGTCTGGAGAGCGCCGATATCGAGATCATGAAAAGTTACGCGGACTTGGTTCCGGATCCTGAGTTGCGTGATCGATGCATGTCCATCATTCTGGATGAACATGCCCGGACCAGAAGACTCCTTGATGCAACCTTCAACGGTCCGTTGGAAAAGCGCAGACCCCGATTCTTCAAGACCCTTCATGCACGTGATCACGACTTGAAATTACTTCATCATCGGCAAATTGCGCTGCTCAAAAACTGGCGGAAAGAACCCCATCCGGATATGCTGACCGAGTTATTGGTCGTGGTGAACGCCATAGCCAGCGGTCAGCGAACGACCGGGTAAAACGGCGGGTATAAGATATGCGAAATAAAATTCATAAAAAATATTGCGTATGAATGAAAGTTGGGGAATGTTGCGCGGGTTCGAACCAGGTTTCGAATGCTTTGAATTAATTATCGGGAAATCATGAATCATTCTCACGGTCAGGCGGGAAAGGGGGAGCACCCAGCACCACACAAGAGACTCTTTGCATTGTTGAAGCCGGAGAGGGTGGATATTGGGATTATTTGCTTCTTCTCTGTGATCACCGGGTTGCTCTATCTCGCTACTCCTTTGGCAGTGGATGCGGTGGTGCAAAACATCGCGTTCGGGGGACAACAACAAGTTTACATTCAAACCTTGCTGATCTTCAGTTTTGCCTTGCTGGTGTTTCTGGCGCTGTTGTCCATGATCAGTGCTGCCCAGCACGCGGTGGCGGAACTGATTCAACAACGCATTTTCGGTAGGGTTTCAGCCGATTTGGCCTATCGGTTGCCCCGCTTGAAATTGACTTCACTGGAAAGTTCCAAATCCATTGAATTGATCAATCGATTCCTGGATGTCACCACTCTTCAGAAAAGTAGTGCCTTGATCTTGCTGGATGCCGTCAACGTTCTGTTGAGCGCGTTGATTGGTTTGGTGGTGTTGGGCTTTTATCATCCGGTTTTATTGGCCTTCGACGTATTGTTGGTGCTTGGTTTGCTGATTGTTTTCTTTGGGCTGGGACGCGGTGGCATCCGCACCAGTATTCAGGAATCATACGCCAAACACGCCGTGGCCGGGTGGTTTGAACAGGTTGTGATGTTTCCACTGTTGTTCAAATGGCAACAAGCCAGGCAATACTCCATGGTCATGGCGGACAAATTGGTGGATGATTACCTGACAAACCGGAAAAGACATTACCGTGTATTGCTGCGTCAGTTGATTGGTCTGTTGAGCATTCAGGCTCTGGCAAGTGCCGGGTTGCTTGCCATGGGGGGATGGCTGGTTTTGCGTGGTGAATTAACACTAGGACAACTTGTGGCAAGTGAACTCATTGTCAGCGCCATCGTTGCCGCCGTGGTCAACCTCGGGAAACACGTGGAAGCCTGGTATGACGCCCTGGCCGCCACCGACAAACTCGGCAGCATCGTGGATTTGGAGATCGAAGACGAATCGGGCGAGCGATTTGATGTTGCTGATGGCGGCGTGCATTTAAAATTGGAAAACCTGTCCTTTGCTTATGAGGGGCAAAAACCACTCTTTGAAAAGCTTAATCTGGAAATTGGACGAGGGGAAATTGTCGGTGTCACCGGTCCGGTCGGGGCTGGAAGCGGCACCTTGCTTGACCTGCTTTATGGTTTGCGTCCGTTCGGAGAGGGCATGATTTTTTTCAATGGTCAGGACTTGAAACACTCCAACATTCATGATGTCCGGTCCAAGGTCGTTTTTTTGCGCGGAGTTGAATTATTCGAAGGGAGTATCTACGACAATTTATGTTTGAATGACGCATCCTTGACACTGAGCGCCGTGAATGAAGCTCTCAATGAGGTGGGATTACTCGAGCGCGTCAGGCTTATGCCGGAAGGTGTTCAGACCCTGATTCAACCCGGCGGTAGACCATTTTCCGATGCGGAACGGATCAAATTGTGTATGGCTCGGGCCTTCCTCGCACAACCGGCCCTGATCATGATTGATAAATTTTTGGACGGTCTTGATCCGGAGGCTTCCCGTACCTTGTTTGAGACCGTTTTTTCAGGTGAGAAGAAGTGTACGATACTGATCGCGACCCGTGATCGGGACATCCTGCAACGTTGTTCCCGGGTATTCCGTTTACATGACAAGGGAACCATTGAAGTGAATCCTGGATCGTTGACCATTTCTGATAAGGAGGGACAGGCATGATTTCGAAATCTACGCAAACCAAGCAGACCGGGGAATCAATCGGGACAGAAGGAAGTCTCTCAAAAGACATGCCCATTCTGGATCATTGTGCGCGGTTTGAGTGTTTGAATCGTACCCGCTTGCCGATTGGTTTGACCCGTTTGTTCAAGATACTGATTCTTGTTTTTCTGGCACTTGTAGCGGCGCTTCTGTTTCTACCCTGGCAGCAATTCATACGGGGGCAGGGGAAAGTTGTGGCATTCGATCCGAAGGAACGGAGCATCACCGTGGAAGCTCCACTTTCCGGTCGGGTGGATCAGATACATGTCGTAGAGGGGCGAACCGTGCGGAAGGGAGACCTTTTGTTCCAGATTGTTGACAATGATCCGAATTACCTCAGCAATTTAAAGCTTCAGAAAACTTCCATAGAAGGACAGAGCCAGGCTGCTGCGGACAAACTCGAAAGGTTGGAAAAACAAATCGAGGACCTTGAATCAGCGGTTCCGCAGGCGATCACGATTGCTGAACAACAGGTGGAAGCTGCCGAAGCGGCTTTATTGGCAGCCGAACAACAATTCCAGCGCATCGAGAAATTGTATAACGATCCCCGTGGTCTCGTTTCGCAGAGGGAGTTCGAACTGGCGACGCTCAACCGCAACAGTAAGAAAGCCGATGTGCTCAAAATGGAAGCTGAACTGGCCAAGACCCGTCTCGACATGAATATCACACTCGAAAAGGCGCGTGCATCCCGCGCTTCGGCTGAAAGTGATTTCAATAAAGTGCAAAAGGAACTCAGGGACATCGAAATCAAAATCAGCCAGACCGGCCGCTTGTCTGTTCCCGCTCCCAGGGACGGTGTGGTCTTTCGAGTGAATGTGACTGAGGGTAGCTTTGTGAAATCTTCAGCTCCGATGTGTGTGATTATACCCAAATCCGAGAATTTGGTTGTTGAAATGTGGGTGGATGGCAACGACATGCCTTTGATTCGGGAACGACAAGTGGATGAAAACGGTCAGGTGCTTCACTCGGGAAGTCCGGTTCGCTTGCAATTCGAAGGTTGGCCGGCCATTCAATTTGTTGGGTGGCCGAGTGTGGCGGTAGGGACCTTTGGGGGGGAGGTTGTGTTTGTAGATGCCACAGATAATGGCCAGGGTTTGTTTCGGGTGCTCGTGGCGCCGGATCCTGATGTCATCCCCGGCAAGGAGGGAATGGTGATTGATTGGCCCGAGTCTCCGATCATGCGTCAGGGTGTGCAGGCGCAAGGCTGGGCTTTGTTGGAACGTGTGCCGCTTTGGTATGAGGTCTGGCGCCAGTTGAACGGCTTTCCTCCCGCTTTGCACAAGGAAAGCTCCGTGCTGAAACAAATGGAGAAATACTGATTCGGTCCCTGATGATGTTGGCTCTCATGAAACATAAGACTTGGCGATGTTTGATTCATCTGCTCCTGGCCATTGTTTATTTGCAAACCAATGCCGAAACCGGACCAGATGAAGATGTCCCTTCTGACACCATCTATCTGCAGACGCTTCTGGAAAAGGTGACCAACACCTATCCTCCTTATTTGGCAGCACTCATCGAACGGGATATCGCACAAGGACAACTTCGCAGCACCCGTGGAGCATTTGACTTCCAGACCTTTGCCCGGATTTTTGACAATCCAACCGGCTTTTATGAAAGCACCACCATCGAGGCCGGATTCGAACAATTCACCGGATTATGGGGCAGCACTCTGTTTGGCGGGTATCGATGGACGGATGGATTGTTGCCGGATTATTACGCTGACAGAAGAACCGACGCCGGAGGTTCCCCGAATATTGGATTCAAGTTGCCGCTGCTTAAAAACCGGGCCATCGATCAGCGCAGACGGGCCCTGCAAAATGCCCGACTCGACGTGGAGCTGGTGGATCCGGTCATTCAACGACAATACCTGGATTTTGTGCGCGCCGCTTCCGCTGCGTATCTCAATTGGATTAAAACAGGAAAAGCCCTGGAAGTGGCCGAACGCATGTTGTCCCTGGCCGAGGATCGTCGCCTGGCCATCGAAACCCGTATTGGACAGGGACTGGAGGCAAAGTCGGTCTTGTTGGAAAACGATCAATGGGTGCTCAGTCGCAAGATTGCGACCATCGATGCCAGGCGCGATTTTGAAGCTGCCGGCATTGCTTTGTCACTTTTTTACCGGAATGACGAAGATGATCCGGTTCGCCCGCGCAAGAATCAATTGCCGGATGCATGGCCTCAAATATCCAAGGCTCCGGAAGATTTGATTGCTCCTGCCTGGAAGCACGCGAGCGGACATAGACCTGAACTCAGGATCTATGAGCTGGAACTCCAAAAGCTCGGTGTCGATAAAGAATATTATCGGAACCAATTACTGCCCAGTCTGGACGCCTATGCGTCGGCAAGTCAAAACATCGGGGATTCCCTCTACAAGGATACAGGGGAATTGGAACTTAAATTGGGTATCGAATTCCGTGTGCCGCTGCAACGGAATGCCGCAAAAGGTGCCGCTTCAGTCAACCAGGCGAAAATTGAGCAAATGCAGAAAAAAGCAGCCTTCGCGATGGAAAAGGTCTTTGCTGAAATTGAAAAAGGTTATGTCTCCTTGACCGCCAGTGGTGAAAAGTTGGAACTGAGCCGTGACAATCGTCGCATGGCCGAAACACTTCGGGAAATTGAAGCAGACCGCTTTCGATTGGGGGCCACCAATCTCCTGTCCCTGCAAATACGCGAACAAACCGCCATCAAGGCCGAACAATCACTTCTTTCTGCCCAATATACCTTTTATCTGGCGGTCGTTGACTTCCTCATTTCCAGTGGAGTGAATTTTGACGAATATCAGACACTGGATTCCGGATTATGGGATTTGGCAGATCAGTGGGTGGGGGATTAGTTCGTTTTATGTGCTCACCAGGATTCTACGACCAGTCCTTCGACCCGGTTGAATTCACCAGCGTTTCCTGTAATTAATGATAAACCCTTGGCGATACAAGTTGCAGCAATCCAAGAGTCATGAATACCAATCATTTTTCCATTAGATTGGAGATCCGCCCATATTTTGGAATGAGTTCGAGCAACTGAAAGGTCAATGGGAATGGTGACAAAATGACTTAGAATAGCTTCAACAAATGCTTGCCGGCGTATTTGAACCGATCGCTTTTCGGCGCGCCACACTCCATGCAGCAACTCGCTCCCGGTAATGACAGAAATCAAAAATTCTTCATCTCCCCGTCCTGCAACCAATTGGTCAACATCAATTTGATTTCTTTCGCACCGAATCAATATATTCGTATCTATGAGGATTCCCATGGGTTTTCCAACATCTCTTGATTGCCAGCCTTCCGGACATTTTCCAAGTCTTCCTCAAACTGGACTAATTCGTCTGAATCCAGCTTTGGAAGGGAATTCAAAATACTCTTTAGCTCGCCCAGGGTTTTCCCTGTTGTAATGGGGTGAATTTCGGCCACGGGCTTTTTACCTCGCAGTACCGTGAAGCGTTCTCCACGGTAAGTCACCCGATTAATATAGTCGGAAAAATTTCTTGATACCTCCGTTATGGTGACCTCGCTCATGATTTCCTAAAATTAAATTATCAGATAATCAGATTTTACGCATTTCTTTGATCAAATCAATGGGAAATTCGGGCAAAGTTCTTCCGAGGGCACGGCTCACTTGATTCCTTGAAGGAGCAGAAACGCAAGGATTTCTATGGAATGCGTGCGACTCGGCGCCGCTTTGGATATGATCCATTAGCTCAAATCATATACATTAAAAACACCCACCCATACCCCAACGCGTCATGTCATTTTAGTTGCGGGCTGCTGACATGGACTAGATTCCTGGAGATGAGTATGCTGAGACGTTGTCCAAAGGTATCCAAAGCGGCGCCGAGTCGCACGCACTCCACATGGCTCTCGGCTCACACATATATTTTTAGAAGGAACTGAGATGCTCCCTTCTTCCGATGTATCATGATCCGCATCATCCATCTCAAAAATGTCAGACGGAGTTTACCTCTTACTGGATTCCGGATTATGGGATTTGGCAGATCTGTGGGTGGGGGATATGTTCGTTTGACTTGAAGTTCAGGCCCTTATCATCCAAAGTCCGTGTATGCCTAAAGCAAAGATCATGATTATTGAGGATGAGGATCTTCAGTATGAGATCTATGAGGAATGTTTGGATGAGTTTGAGATCCAGCGTGCAAAGTCGGGTTCGGAAGCGATCAAGATCGCGTCTTCCTACCTGCCGGAAGCCATCGTGTTGGATCATGTGCTGGAGAATGAGGAGTTGGGGCTCGATTTTCTGCCGGATTTCAAACAACTCATGCCCCATGTCCCGATCATCGTCGTGTCAGGCGCTCTGGAAGTCCAACAGCAGATCGAGGCGCTTCAGGGACCTCGACGCGCCCATTACTGCCTGCCCAAGCCGGTTGACATCAATGTGCTGAGGGACACGATTCAAACGGCGATCAGTGAGTGTGGGGAAAAGGAGGTCATCAAGCAGTTTGAATCCCTGGAACGTTCCAAACGATCCGATATCGAGTTCCTGCTCAGCCGTTCCACCGATCGGTTGAGCCGTCAGCATCACATTCGATTACAATTGGAGGATGCCAAGGAACGACCGAATATTTCGGCACTGGCACGCGAGTTTCGGGTGGCGCGCCGGACGATCATTCGGGATTTGCAGGAAATGATCCGGCGAGGAGAACTGGATGCTTCCGTTTATCCCAAATGGGATAGTGAAACGGAAGAATAGTTCCCTGCCTTCACAAATGGGCCACTCGTCAAACGCTGTGATTATTCACCCGGGGAGGGGGCGGCGAATCGCTCTTGCTTACCCGTGGATTCATCTTGTTTCAATTTATCAAAGGCAAGGAAATCGATGATGGTGGTGTCACCGTCCTTTCGTTTTGCCAGAATGATGTTTTCCCCTTTGGCGGAGAGTTTGAAATTGGCGTGTAATCCCCCGGATGCCTTGCCGTTTTCATCCGCCCAAATCAGTCGTCGCTCTCCGGCTTCAATCTGAGTGCCTTCGGGAAACTGCCATTTAAGTGGGCGCGAAGGGTTGTCGCTCAGGAAATAATCCGAGAGATCCATACGGGTGTTTGTTGTGTTGTGGATTTCGATCCAATCGTCGTAGTCACCCTGCGGATCCTGAATGGTGCTGGTATTGGATGCCATCACTTCGCTGATCACCAGCCCCTTGTCGCCCGTGTCCGAGGGGAACAGATCCATCGTCATGGGGTGATAGGAGGCCGTTCTTGGATGATAAGATGAGCCTGTCTGATTTGGAATGCCTCTGGCTTCCACGTAATAATACAGTTTTTCTCCAGGCGGCAATTGGTCAACAACAGCCTGATAAGCCCCTTCCTCGATGGACTGCATTTCGATGCGCTCGTAAGGCTTCATGGGATCGGTGGTCGCATAGAGCATTACCGAACTCAACGCTTTTTCCGGATCAGACACCTTGGCACGCACCGTGGTTTGAAGCTCCCATCGTCCCAGGTTATTTTCATCCTGGACTGGAGCTGTGGCTTGAACCGTTTCAATGGATGCCGTGGGTCGCGAGATTTGTTCGTTGTTCAACAGGTAGGTGCCGCGTTCTTCAAGGAAGGATTTCAAGGTAGGAGATCCTCCTTGTGCACCGGAATCGCCATCCACACTGAAACTAGCCAGAAATTCTTCATATGTCTCCTCATGGCGGGTATCGAGCCGGACATCTTCCTGAATCAGATTTTTGTATGATTCGATGACTGGACCGGTTTTTTCCCAACTGAGCCAATCTTCGGCGATGGTTTTGACATGCGCCAGATAACGCGCTTTCAAAGCCGGATTTTCAAGCAGACGCAGCAGTGGTTTGTTGTCCGCTCCCATCCCAAAAAGAGGATCGAGATCCAGTCCTGCATCGTTGCCGCCTCGCGGAAATCCCGGGCCGCCGGGTTTCTTGAAAGTCTCGTTGTTATCATGGGAAACCATGTGAAACCGTCCGTCCGGGTCTTGATAGAAATTAAAATCGCTGGCACGGATCCAGTAACCATCATTGTCGATCATGACATTTTCCATGGCCAGAAACCAAAGCGCTCCATCGATGTCCAGATAAGGATCCAAAGCTTCCTCCAGATTTTCAACGGGAGTTTCTGCCAGGGTGCGTGTAAAATCGATCAAAGCGTTCCACGCTGGGGACGGATCTTCCAGGTCTGTCTTCATCTCATACTGACCTTCATACGCTGCGATTTGTTCACCTGCATACATCAGTCCTCCGCCTCGCATTGGATCCGCCGCTTTTTTCCAGCGCACTCCACCGCGTGTGTCGAAGGCCTCTTCGAGGAATTCCTTGTTGAATTGCTGGGAATTCACATACAAGCCCCAACTTTCTCCATTGATGACCACTCTTACGTAGTTGGCCTTGAGGGATGGCATGTAGTTTTTTGCGATGTGCGAAAACAGCACTTCGTGCATCATGGACGCATCGGTGTGGGCATTGAGCAGGTTCAGGGTTTTATACCCGTAAAGGCGTTGTTTTCCTTTTTCGTAATCGATACTGATATTCAGTGATTTCTTGAATCCATCAGGAACCCGGCTACTGGAAGTGTTGCCTCTAAAACGGACTCCCACCGTGGCGTATTCCTTTCCATCCACATTCAACTTTGCAGGAACCTCCACATCGGTGCGGTAGAAATCCTTCAATTCGGATTCCCAATCCTGATTTTCAAAAGTCAGGAAGATGGTTCGAATAACGGTTGGATCATAGAAATCTGCTTCCGGATAATGCTCGACCTGATCCGGTGACAATGGGCGACCCGCTTGAGGTGTGCGTTGGGCGATTCCACGTCCAGGCCCCCCAAACCGACCGCGACCGCCCCGGCCTCCGCGACCTTCGCCGCTTGCTTTTGCTTCGGTGCGGGCAGCGGCTCGTTCTTCAGCGTTTAGTTTGCCGTCCCCATCCAGGTCGTGCTTTTCGACCAAAGATGAATTTTCCCCACCCGGCCCGCGTCCGCTTCCAGGTCCACCAGGGGCGCCTGGTTCAAATCCTCCGGGAGGCGGTCCAAATGGGGGCGGATCGCGGCGCTCTGCCAGATTGAGATCAGCATCTTCAATTTTCTTCTGGATCATGGTAAGGCGCTCAATCGCATTCAGAAAACCATCTCCATCCACATCAAATGCCTCCTGTCCTTCCCGGACGGGAGTCTTCGAGCTTTCATTGACCTGTGCCACCAGAAATCCAGCCGTCGCAGCCAGCAAGCACGCCACGACACTGAAACGCCAGGAAACTTTTTTCCTTAAGTAAATCATAATGAATTTCATACGGACGGAATCCCTTCTTTATCCCATTTCAAAAGCGGATCTGTGCACTCCAGCTTAAAGCTCAGGATTGTATCCATCCAGATTCTTGTGTTGAACAGCTGGATCAGACGGGAATAGGAAGAAGAAGGTTACAGAAATGTGTCGGATTTGTGTCGGAGGAAGATTCTGATTCCATGTGTGACCAAAAAGATCAGATTCAACAGGGGGATTTGTGAGCTTGTTTTTCCCTTTGGATACCTTACAAATGAGTCCAACGATTCACCATGAACAGAAGAACATTTCTACAGACCGCCGCCGCGACTGCCGTCACAGCGGGTATGACCCAATCCAATCCCTTGCATGCCGCCTCCAAAACCGGAGCGAAAAGTCCGGCCCTGCTGGAATTCCGCAAGTGGAACATTGAAACAGCGGAAGGACGCAAGATTGTGGACCGTCACCTGGAGCATGCCGCGATTCCGGCATTGAACCGGCATGGCATCAAACCACTTGGGGTCTTCTATCCGAAAACCGAGGATGTTGAAACAGATCACTCAGTCTATGCCTTGGTGCCTTACCCGACATTTGAGGACTACTACAACATTCGACGCACCTTGGGAGCCGATGGCACGTTCCTTAATGACGCTCAGGAGTATCTTTCCACTCCGCAAAAGAATCCCGCTTACACCCGCATTGAATCCTCACTGTTCCGTCCGTTTGACGACTATCTGGACGTGAAAATTCCGCGCACAGGCGAGCGCATTTTTGAACTGCGTGTCTATGAAAGCCACAACGAGATGAAAGCCGCTCTGAAAGTCGAAATGTTCAACAGCGGAGAGTTTGACATCTTTGAACGGGTGGGACTCGACAGCGTATTCTGCGGTGAAGCGCTCACAGGTCCCGGTCTGCCGAATCTGACCTATATGGTGGCCTACAAAGACATGGAAGAACGCAAAGCTGCCTGGGGTCGATTTGGTAAAGATCCGGGCTGGCAGGAATTGCGCCAGGTGGAACGCTACAAAGGCACCGTCTCCAAAATCCACCAAACCTACCTGGTTCCGGCCTCCTACTCACAAATTTGAGGCATTGCATTACCTCTTTAAGAGCGGACAAGGGGATACTCTTGTCCGCTTTTTTTGCACCAAGACGTCCATATCCCAGGTTGTTTATCCCCCGGGGTAATCATTTTGAGCTTCTTCAATCACTCCTGTGCTGCCATATGCAGGCATTTTACCAGTTCTTTGATGTCTAGCTCCATTTTGTCCTTTCTCCAAACGGCACTTGAAGTCAAATAAACTCTTGGACTGTTCATTTTTACAAACACGACACCAGGGTGGGGCATCCGGTCGACGTCGGCTGGCAGGACCGCAATTCCGGTTCCGGCTGCGACCAATCCAAGGGCTTCGGATAGACCGTTTGCCTTGACATCCACCTCAATGGCAAAACCGGCTTTCTCGCTGAGGTCGGCAATCAGCTGGGGACGCCTTGGAAAATTGCGTTCATGGAGGCTGACGAAAGATTCACCTTCCAGTTCAACCAGATTAATGGACTTCCTGAGAGCCAACAAATGATTGTTTGGAAGCACGATGCTCAGCGGAGTTTTCAAAATATTAGCGGTGGCAAACCGGTTTTTTAATGACCTGGTAGCTGTGCCGAGAAGTGCCAGATCAATTTCCCCATTTGTAAGAGCGACTTCCTGTTCGCGCGGGTTCATTTCTCGAATGTGCACCTTGACACCCGGATGTTCTTCATGAAACCGACGCAATCCTTGCGCAAGAAATCCGGATAGTGCTGTGGGAATGTATCCTACCTGAATTGTCTTGCGGGTATTTTTGCCACGACGCTTAAATGTTTCCATCATGGCATTGGATCGTCTTAAAAGATCACGTGCATAGATGAGTGCTGTCTCGCCGTCATCCGTTAGTTTTAATCCCTGAGCTTTTCGAATGAATAGTTTGACCCCCAGTTCCTCCTCCAAATCCCTGAGTTGGCGGGATACGGCAGGTTGCGAAATATTCAAACGCTCTGTCGCCCGATTAATGCTGCCTTCTTCAGCACAAGTGACAAAGTATCTGAGGTGACGCAATTCCATGGGTATAATTAAAAGGCATAACCAGCAAAATGAAAAGGTATTGGTCAAACTTTTATGGCTGCGTCATCTTTTCATCATGGAAACGATGCAAAACAAATTAAAAACGGATACGACTTGGAGCGTGAAAAAACGTCCGGCTGATGAGCGAGGTCGTGCAGAGCACGGGTGGTTGCATGCCCGGTTTACGTTTTCTTTTGCAGATTATTATGATCCTGATCACATGGGGTTTCGTTCACTTCGTGTGATGAACAACGATATCATCGAACCGATGGGAGGATTCCCGACACACCCCCACAAGGATGCCGAAATATTCACTTACGTGATTTCCGGGCAGTTGGAACATCGGGACAGCTTGGGGAACGGATCCATCATCACCCCAGGAAACTTGCAATACATGAGCGCAGGGGCGGGGGTGAAACACAGTGAGTTCAATCCTTCCAGGGATTCCCAAACCGAACTCTACCAGATATGGTTGCTTCCCAATCAATCCGGAGGAACTCCTCGATACGCCGAGAAACAATTGGGGGACTCAGGTGTCGAAAACGGTTTGACGCTCCTTTTTTCGGGTAATGATCAAACAGGGGGGACACAAATACGACAAGATGCCGAGATCTCCTTTGGCAAACTTTCTGCCGGCAAATGCCTGACCGTGCCTCCTGATGGACAACATCCACACGCTTGGCTGCAAGTGATTTCCGGTCAAGTAAACCTGTTGGGGGAAACGCTTGAGAAAGCTGATGGTCTCGCCCTGAGTAATCATCCCGGTCCCTTTGACGTGTCCGCCACATCGGACTCCCAATTCCTGTTGTTCCGATTGAATTGAACAACACAAGCCTTGCCAAAAGGAGTCATGGACAGCCAAATTTTGTAAATGTAAATCAGAAGAATTCAACAAATCAAAGCATACAACAGACATGAAAATACTCTCATTCGGAGCCAGCACCAGTTCGGAGTCCATTAATCGGCAACTCGCTCGTTTTGCCGCCAATCAAATTCCAGATGCCCGGGTCACTGACCTGGATCTGCGTTCATTCGATTTACCCATGTATAGTTCGGATGAAGAACAAGCCAACGGGATACCTGCTGACGCCCGTCGCTTTGTTGAATTGATTCGGGACCATGACTCGGTTGTGATATCGCTCGTCGAGCACAACGGATCCTACACGGCAGCGTTCAAGAACTTCTATGACTGGGCATCGCGTGTGGACCAGAAGGTGTGGCAGGGAAAACCGATGTTGTTGCTTTCAACATCCCCTGGGCCCCGAGGGGGAGCCACTGTGATGGAGTCGGCCAAAACGACATTCCCGAGAATGGGAGCCGACCTGCGCGGCAGCGTTAGTCTTCCATCCTTTTACGACAATTTTGACGCGAACCAAGGCGTGCTCCATGCGGACCTGTCGACACAACTTCAAAAAGCGATTGCTGCCATGCATCCATAAAAATTCAGTCAAAACTCAACGCCATCCTGCTTCTGGTTTTAATTATTAGAATTTCGCTGGCTTTGTTCAAAAGCCAAGGCTTCCTGACATCCCTGATGTATATATTGGCCAAATAGACCTTTGAATCTGGGGGTAAGGTAAACTTCCCCCCAGCAGTATTTGCATGTGCCTTTGGGTTTTTTTGGCAAAATGTGTGGGGGCAGATTCACAAGGTGTTGTGCTTCGGACCGCTCCATATGGAGAAATGCATTCAGCTCTGAAACGAGGTGATTTAGTTGTTGGCGGTGGCCGCCGCCTGAAAAACTGGCCCAAAGCGAGTGAGAAGTTTTGAATAAACAAAACAACTCACAATGAAGCAAAAAAGACACAAACCAGAAGAAATTATCCGCTTGT
>Ga0255776_10003838_pt1 | contig 16037 bp, 16 predicted proteins | sample 071ome_19_FD_179974 | JGI IMG/M metagenome (GOLD analysis project Ga0255776, IMG submission 179974) | Coastal salt marsh microbial communities from the Groves Creek Marsh, Skidaway Island, Georgia - 071413AT metaG (version 2) | ecosystem: Environmental > Aquatic > Marine > Intertidal zone >... | reverse complement strand
GGAGGGGGTGGCATGAGCATGCAAATGACCGCGAGAAGCTTTCTCCTTCTCGCCCTGTCCTTGATCCTTTGCCCGGTTTCGGCCCTGGCAAAGGACAACCATCATAGCCACGGCTCCAAATATGGCGGTCAGGAAAAGCGCGAGATCAAGAGCCTGTCCGCTTACGATATCACCGAGCTGAGACGCGGCGGCGGCTGGGGTTTGGCCAAGGCGGCGGAGCTCAACGGCGTACCGGGCCCAATTCATTTGCTGGAACTGAAAAAGGAAATCGCGCTGACGGATGCCCAGATCGCCGCGATCACCAGGATTTACGACGGCATGAAAGCGGAGGCCGTAAAACGGGGCGAGAAACTGATCGTGCTGGAAAAGGAACTCGAAAGCCATTTCCGCAACCGGACCGTAACCGAAACCATCTTGCGCCGGTCGCTCGCCGCGATAGCGGAGGCAAGGCAGGCGTTACGCTTTACCCATCTGGCGGCGCATCTGAGAACGCCGGAAATCCTGTCGGAAGCGCAAATCCGGAAATACAACGCGCTGCGCGGTTATACGAAGGCCGATCCCTGCGACGCGGTACCCAAGGGCCACAACCCGGCCATGTGGCGCAAACATAACGGCTGTAAGTGAGGGCGGGCCGCCCACTTGCACGCCGGACTTGGTCCGGGGTCCAGAAACACCGAAAAAGAAAAAAGACTGGTTCCCGGATCGCGCTTCGCTTGTCCGGGATGACAAGCCGGGTGGTGGCGAAGGCAACGTCTCAATTTCCGATCCGTCGCCGCCCCCCCTAACAATATTCATTTTCTCCGTTATCTTCCAGCGCGGGCAGCAGCCATTTCAGCGGCAGGTCCTTTTCCGCCACCCTTGCGACGGGTGAGAAGATTTTCAGCCTGTAGCGAACCTGGTCCTTGAAGAAGACGATATTGGTTTCCTGCGCCGGGAAGCCAGGCTTTGTCCCCGGGTCCTGCGATACCAGGATGATCTCATCCCCGCCGACATCGAACCGCGCGCGCACCAGCCCTTCGACACGTGAAATGTCGGAAAGTGTGTTTTCCGCCGGTCCCAGTCTCCGGAACATCAATACCCCGTTATAGCCGCCAGCCTTGCCGGAAATTTGGGGCTTTGCTACATCTTGGTCAACATCATTTAGGGAGAGAGAACGTGGCCGAGAAAGTTACCGCCGCCGTGCGCACAGCACCCCAGGTTACCGAATTTCGCGAATACGATATGCCGGATATTCCGCCGGAAGCAGCTTTGTTGAAAGTGGAGGTCGCGGGCATCTGCGGCACCGATGTGAAATTCTATTCCAAACCGCCCTTCGAAGGGCCGGTCATCATGGGCCACGAAAATATCGGCTATATCGCCAAGGCCGGTAAGGTGTTTCAGGAGCGCAAGGGGCTGAAGGAAGGCGATCTGGTTTTCGTCGAACATTATGTCGGCTGCATGAACTGCGAACATTGCCATCGCGGCGATTACCGGCTGTGCATGTACACGGACTGGCGCAAATTTCCCGAAGGGTTGCGTTTCGGCTATACGCTGGCGGAACGCGCGCCGCATCTGTTCGGCGGGTTCGCGGAATATATGTACCTGCCGTGGAATTCGGTCATTCACAAGGTACCGGACGGGCTCAACCCGGAAATTGCCGGCGTGGTGACCCCGATGGCGAACGGCATCCAGTGGGCGCTGTTTGATTGCGAGGTCGGCTATGACAGCAAGGTGCTGATTCAGGGGCCGGGCCAGCAGGGGCTGTGCAACACCGTCGCCTGCCACCAGGCGGGCGCCTCGCTGATCATCGTCACCGGCACGTCGAAGGATAAACACCGGCTGGAAGTCGCGAAAAAGATGGGCGCCGACTACACTATCGTCGTCGATGAGGAAGACCCGCTGGAGCGGATCATGGAGATCACCAACGGCGAGGGGCTTGATGTCTCGCTCGACTGTACCGCGGGCGCCGGCACCATCCCGACGCTGCTGGGCGTCGAGGCGTTAAAGCGCAAGGGCGGCACGCTGCAGTTCCAGGGCGAAGACGTGCCGGAATTTCCCAACTTTCCAATGGGCAAGGTCGGCAATAAATACATCACCATCAAGGCGGCGCGCGGCCATAATTACGAAAGCTGCGAGCTGGCGCTCAAGCAGCTCAATTCCGACCGCTACCCGTTCGATCTGATGACGACCCACAAGTTCGGTCTGAAAGATGTCCACAAGGCGATCAACGCCGTCGGCGGCAGCGGCGACTGCATCCACGTGTCGCTGATGCCCGCCGCCTAGACCTTGGGCGGGTCGGCGCAGAGCAATGACACGAGAATTCCCGTCACGGTCGTGACGGGTTTCCTCGGCGCGGGCAAAACCACCCTTCTGAACAATATTCTGGGTGAGATCGAGTCGGACAAGTTCGCCATCATCGTCAATGAATTCGGCGATATCGGCATTGACGGCGATCTACTGGAGACCGGCGATGAAGAGCTGATCGAGCTGTCGTCCGGCTGTATCTGCTGCGTGGTGCGCGGCGATCTGATCCGGGGCATGCGCCATTTGCTGACCCAACGGCCCGACCTTGACGGGGTGCTGATCGAAACCACCGGCCTCGCCAACCCCAGCCCGGTTATCCAGACACTGGTGATCGATCAGGTGATCGGCGCCCAATGCCGGCTGGATTCGGTGGTTTGCGTGGTGGATGCCGTCCATATCGCTGAACAGCTTTCCACCACCAGAGACGCCGCCGACCAGATCGCCTTTTCGGATCATATCGTGCTGAATAAAATCGATGACGCACCAGGGCCGCTGGATCAAATCGAAACACGCATCCGGGCCATCAATCCCTTTGCACGGGTGACCCGTACCAACCGCGCCGCCCTCTCTGCGGATCAGGTACTGGCCTGCCAGGGGTTTGAATTAGCGCGTGTCGAGGATGACCTGCCGACAGAAGAAGAGCTGGCCCATGATCACGATCATGATCATGGACACAACCATATTGATGAGAGCGGCATTTCAAGCCTGTCACTCTCAACAACCGCGCCGCTGGACGCGGACCGGGTCGAAGAATGGCTGCAGGACGCGCTTTCCCGCTGGGGCTATGACATATTGCGAACAAAGGGCGTCCTGTCGGTGGCGGGTGAGGACCGCAAGCTGGTCGTCCAGGCCGTCAATATGATGATGGAAGGCGATTTCGGCGGGTCGTGGGGCGAAGAAAAACGGACATCGCGCATCGTCTTTATCGGCCGAAATCTGGAACGGGAGGCGCTGGAACACGGCTTTAATTCCTGCGCCGCCATCGAGGTTTTGGCCGAATAAGGTGACGAAACGGCTTTTTGGCGATATCAAGCGCGCCTATTCTTCAATTCAGAGCGTAAACAGAGAAAACAATGGCAACCCTGACCCTATGTAAAAAGGATGACGTGCCCGAGGATGAAGGGCTCAAGGTCGAAAAGGACGATCTGTCGGTCGCGGTGTTTCATGTCGACGGCGGGTTTTATGTCATGGACGATTTATGCAGCCACGGTCCCGGCTCGCTGTCGGAGGGATTTCTCGAAGGCTATGAGATCGAATGCGATTTTCACAGCGGCTCATTCGATATCCGCACCGGCGAGGTGATGCGCCCGCCCTGCATGATCCCGCAGAAAATTTACAAGGTGGTGGACGATCCGGAAGACGTGGTCATCGAACTGCCGGAAGCGTAACCGCCCACGCCACCCCGAACCGAGGAGCCCCGCCGATGACCCGTATCCCGCCTTTGGACAGAGAGGACATGGATGCCGACCAGCAGGCGATTCTAGATCGTATCGCCGGGGATGGCGGCCGCATCGGGTTCGGCCCGGCGATTGGCTATGCCTATTCAGCCTTTGTCTGGGATCTGCATAACGTGTCGAGCGGGCACTTGCTCAAATGCGCCCTGACCAATGGGCAGGTGCGGATAATTTCACTGCTGACTGTCAAGCACTGGAACGCGCGCTACCCCTGGAGCGCCCAGTCTAAGACCGCTCTTGGCGCCGGGCTCTCGAAAGAAGTGATCGAGGCAATCAACGAGGGCACCGAACCGCCGTTCGAGTCTAAGGAAGACGAAGCGGTCTATAATGCGGCGAAGGAATTGCTGGAGACCGGCAACCTGTCAGACGCAGGGTTCAACGCCGCCACCGAAACGCTCGGCCATAAGCGCATGTCGGAAATCGTCCACACAATCGGCCATTTCACCGCCACCGGCATGATGGCCAACATGGTCGGCTGCACGCCGCCCGACGACGCGGTGTCGTATCTGAAGGACTGATCCGCCCCCCACACCACCCCTACTCGATGGTTTCTTCCTTGCGCACGCTGTCGAGCAGCGAAGAGCGCATCAGCCAGGCTTTCGCCTTGGCCGGGTCTTCGGCGTTTTCGCGCAGCTGTTGCTGATTGGCCTTGATGACCTCCGGATCGGTTTCCTCGATCCGTTTCTTGTTTTCGATGGTGACGCTTTGCAGGAATTCGGTGGCAAGCTGATGCCGCTGCCGGTGATAGCGCTCGAACACCTCCGGCTGCGCCCGGCCGTGCCAGACATCGCCGATTTTCCTGGTGATGTTCATGCAGTCGTGAATACCGGTATTGAGCCCGAGCCCGCCGAGCGGGTTGTTGAGATGGGCAGCGTCGCCCGCGAGGAAAATCCGTTCGATGGTGAAACGGTCCGCGACCCGCTGATTAACCGTATAGAGATTGCGGTGCAGAATATCCTTGTGATCCATATCGGGGCGCAACCCGTTGATCCGCCGTCCGACCATTTCATCGGACAGTGATTGTTCATCACTCTCATTCGGGTCGGTCGGGAACAGTGTCCGCCAGATACCCGGCTCCCCGTCGCCCGGCACCTTGAAAATGGCACACCATTCCGCCGGGTCCATGACATAGTTGCGGATCGTGTAGCCGTCATTTTTTTCAAAATCATGCTCCATCGTCAGCACCAGGAAACGTTCTTCCCAGGTGAAGCCCGACATGAAAACACCGAGCCCGAGACGAATGGTGGACGGCCCGCCATCACAGGCCAGAATGTAGCGCCCTTCCAGCTTTTCCAGATCACCGCCGGCATTTTCGGAAACCACGGTGACACCGTCATAATTCTGGGCGAACGAAACGACTTTCTGCCCCAGCCGGATATCGGCCAGATCGTACTGTTCGAGTGCCGCCAGCGCATCCCGCACCAGCTTCCACTGTTCATACTGAATGCAGAACGGAAAATCGGTCTCATCGGCGATATGCGCCATATCGAAGACCGCGATGATTTCCTGGCTTTTGCGGTCGCGGAACTGAAAGGTCGGCGCCATCAGACCCTTTTCGACGACACCGGCGGCGAGACCGACGCTGTCCAGCATTTCAAGCGTCGAGGGGTGCATGGTCGCCGCGCGGGGGTCTTTTGGCGGTTCGGAAAAGGCCTCCAGAAGCGTTACGGGAATGCCCTGCCGGACCAGAGACAGCGCGGAAACCAAACCCGCCGGCCCGCCGCCGCAAATGATCACCCGGTCGTTCTTGTTCATGAAATCCTCGTCATCGAATGAAAGTCAGAAAACTGCGTGGGTCGAAACTATATCCGACGGTCCCGCACGCCCGAAAGCGCGCCAAATTGTCGCGAAACCGGCGATCGGCGATGCGCGGAAAGAATAGCCGAGGGGTGGCGCACACGCACCCGTTAGCGGGCCAGCCCGTCAAAGGCGCCATCCAGCCAGGGTTCGAATTTTTTCCACGCCGCCGAACTGCCGGTATAGATCGCCTGGCGCACCTGAAGCTGTGAATTGGTGGTGACGCCCCGTGTATTCTTGTGGGGTGATAGACAGGAATCCTGCCAGCCGATGCCGAGCCAATCGATCAGCCGGCGGGTTTCTTCTTCCGGATTTTGGGTCAGAAGCTCGTAATCGAGATCGTAGATTTCACCCCCATAATCACGCGCCCAGAACGCCATCAAATCCTCATAAAGCCGGTAATAGGCGACGACATCGGCCAGATCATAGGAATAGCCGAGCCCGTTCGAGGAAAAATAATGGCTGAAGTTCGACCAGCAGACCGCCGCGGGATCGCGCCTGATATGGACGATCTTCGCGTCGGGAAACGCCGCGCGAAGCAGTCCGATCTGCCTGAAATTTTGCGGCATCTTGTCGGTGACATAGCGTTTGCCATTGGAAATCTCCGCCAGATCGGCGAGATATTTTTCCCTGAAGGCCCGGATGTTTTCTTCCGCCGGGTGTTCTTTGCCGGTGATCAGCGCCTCGCCATACCGGCCGGCGTAACGCAACTCGCCCCCGCCTTCGACATCGGAATGGCTCGAAATGATTTGTTCGGCAAGCGTCGTGCCGGAGCGCGGCATGCCGAGAATGAAGATCGGCAGGAGACCAGCGGCGGGAGGGTCAAGCCGCCCCCCCCGAAAACCCCGGCGCCGCGGATTTGATCGAGGCGAATAATCTCCGGTCCTGTTCGATATCATATCCCAGCCGGGCCTTTCGGATGGCATTGCCTTCCTTCAGGTAGGCGACGCTTGCCGCCGGATCGCCGATATCGCCGCTGGCCTTGGCGAGGGCGAAACAGAGCAGACATTTATCCGGCTCGGCAATATCGGGGGAACGGTGGAAGGCCCGCATCCGGGCGAGATGGTCGTCATCGGCCGTGTATTTTATCACCTCGCTCAACTGCCGGTGCGCTTCGGCATATCCGGGATGAAGCGCGATCGCCCTTTTGAACAGCGTAGCCGCTGCGTCCCGGTCACCCATATTGTTGCGGACAACGCCGAGATTATTGAGCGCTTCCGGGTATTCGGACCGGATGGAAAGCGCCCTCTCATAGCATTCGGCGGCTTCCTCAAGCCGCCCTTTGGTCTGCAGCACGGTGCCGAGATTGTTCTGCGCGGACGCATGTTCGGGAACAGCATCTATCGCCTGTCGATAGGCCGCGATCGCCTGATCAATATCGCCCTGGGCCTGATAGGCGGTCCCAAGATTGTTACAAACTTCCGCGTTGCCGGGCGCGATTTCCAGAGAACGTAGGTAACACGTGATGGCCTCGTCCTGTGCGCCCCGCGTCTGGCTGACGACGCCAAGATAGAAATACAGTTCCGGATTTTCGGGATCGAGCTCTACCGCGCGCCGGTAACACGCCGCCGCCTCATCCACCTTGCCCCGGTTATTCAGGATGTTGCCGAGATTGCCATGTGCGTCCGCGATCCCGCCATTCAGGGCAACCGCGCGGCGGAAAGCGGCCTCCGCCTGTTCCAGATCGCCCCTCTGGGCGGCGGCCGCGCCCGACAGGTTCCAGAGAACGAACGCGTCGGGGTATTGCCGCATCAGCTGCGCCGCCTGTTCGGCCACCTCGGCAAACCGGCCCTGATTATAAAGCGCGATCAATGGCTCAACGATTTCCGCCGGCGGATCGCCGGCCGGCCCCGCCCCGCCAAGCCGCGCCAGCGCCTGTTGCGCTTTTTTATTGCCGGGAAAGGCATCAAGCACGGACTGATAGAGCGCCCGCGCCTCACCGCTTTCGCCCTTTTGCTCGTGCGCCCGCGCGCGCCGGAGGGTCTTGTCCACTGACAGGGATGTCATCGATTTCCAACCGCTTGAATGATGCGCCGCAGTCTAGCAGAGGGCCGGAACGGATTCACGCGGGTAGCGGGAGCCGGATTTTGCGCCACCCCAAATCCTCTCCCTTCCTTCAAGAGGGCGCTGTCCGTCAAATGTGAACCGGTCTCAGCAGTCGAGCAGTCCGGTGCCACCAAAGCCGCACCGTCTCAGGGCAGATGTTGATCCCACGTTCGAGCTGGATGTCCACAACCTGGCGCAGCGACAGCGGATAGCGGAAATCCATCATCACCGTCAGCCGGATCACCGCGGGTGTCGCGTTGAAATAACGGAAGGGATTTTTCATAGAGCAAACCTGCCGGTGGCCCCCTTCCCCTGCATCAGAGTTACTTCATTCCGCCGCGGCCACGGCTTTATCTCGCCAGGACTGTTCGATCTCGGCTGTCGTCATAACAACCCCGAACCGGTGGTTAACCGTTTGAAGCGTCGCGTCATGGAGCGCCATATCCCAGCTCGCCGTCGCATCCCCGACGATGCAAACGTAATAACCTGTCTCGAAGGCATCCCGCAGCGTGCTTTCAACACAAACATTAGTCGATACACCGGTCACGATAACGGATTTGATATCGCGGGCCCGAAGGGTCATATCGAGGTCCGTTCCCTTGAACGCGCTGTAACGGTGTTTGTGAACAACCAGCTCACCCGGTTCCGGAGAAAGTTCGTCAATAAAATCCGCGCCCTCGGTCCCGGCAATACATAATTTGTCTGACGAGTAGGTCGAACGGCGGCGCTGCGCCAGCCATGCCCCCGAATCCGACCCGTTATCAGGCAGCGTCCAGAAACCTACATGGCAGACCAGAGCGCCACTCGCCCGCGCTGCGGCGAGCAACTTTTGCATGTTCGGAATGACGCTTCTGGTGGCGCCGAGATCTCTCCCCGCCTGGTCACACAGATATCCGTCATAAACCAGGTCTTTCTGCATATCGACGAGCAGCAGCGCCGTATTGCGCGGATCAAAACGGTCTGCAAGTGACGACAATATTTCGGGTTCCATCGGCCTACTCCTTGGGTGGGGGGCATTCATCGCTATACCAGTTGGCAATAGCCCGCCCCGTCATGAATTGTATGTCTTTTCGACTCTGCAACACATCCAGCATGGCTTCCAGATAGGGGAAACGATGAGGAACCCCGATAAGATGGGGGTGCAGGGCCAATGTCAAAACGCGAGGCTGGATTCGGCTTTCCGTCTCGAACAAAGCAAGCGTATCGACCATCCTGCGATGAATTTCCGGTGATGCATGTTTTTCGATCGCGTAGACCACGCTGTCGTTGATCTCCAGCGTATAGGGCAAAGAGAGCAACGGGCCGTTCCTGGTGGTCATCCAGCACGGCAAATCATCGACAACCCAGTCGAAGACATATTCAATGCCAAGCGATTTTAGAATATCGGGCGTATCAACTGTTTCCTTGAGCCCCGGACCCAACCAGCCGGCAGGTCGTGTTCCGGTAAAGCTCTCAATCAATTCCAGCGCCTTTGCAATCAGCGACGCTTCATCCGCCTCTCCCTGGATTGATTTCTGGTGGAGCCCATGACCGATAAACTCCCAACCAGCGTCTCGCATGGCCTCCGCAACAGATGGATAAGCTTCAATTACCCCCGCATTCAGGCTAACGCTCGCCGGTAATGCGCGTTCCGTCAGACAACGGAGCAACCGGGGCATACCGCATCTCATGCCATATTCCGCCCAGCTATAGTTTGGAATATCCGGCACCTGTTCCAGCCCATGCGGCGCCGTGAGAATTTTTCGCGGCATGGCATTGTCAAACAGCCAGTGCTCTACATTGACAACGATATGGACCAGGATCGGTTTGCCGTCCGGGGGGCTCAGTGCCTCCCGGTCACTGGACATAAGATAGGGTATTCTGGGGTTGCTCATCCGGCGCCCTTACCCGTCCAACCCGTAAATGCGCAAGACATTGTCCCGCATAAATTTTTGCCGCGGCACCTCCGCAAGGCCCAACGCATCGATCTCTCCCACCGTGCGTTCAAAATCGAGGACAGGGAAATCCGTTCCGAAGATCACCTTGTCCTGACCGTATGAATTTATGTAGTGGGTAAAGCTGTCGGGCCAGTATTTCGGCGCGTGCGCATCCGAGCCGATATATACGTTGCGATGTTTCCAGGCCATCGCGATCATCTCTTCGGCCCAGGGAATGCCGACATGGATGCCGATAAGTTTCAACTCCGGAAAATCGCAGGCAACCGCGTCCAGGGCAATTGGTCTGCCAACGGATCGCCTTGGAAAATTCTTGTCGTAATTCATCGACTGCCCCACCTGCATCTGGATCGGCACGTCCAGTTCCACACATTTCGCGTAAAACGGATAAACCTTCGCTGCATCGGGCGGGATCTCGAACCAGTGAGGATAAAAATGGGCTCCGATAAACCCAAGCTCACGGACTGCGATTTCCAGCTCGCGGACGCCTTTCATGCCGTCAAGCGGATCAATACCCGCCAGCCCGTAAAGCCGGTCGGGTGCCCGAGCACAGGTTTCGGCGACCAGCTCATACGGGATCCGGTAACAGGAAGGGTGGCCGACAGGGCCCGCCCGGGTTGCGATTAAAAACGCTTTCTCAATACCGGCCGAATCCATTCGCGAAAGCATTTCATCCAGCGGCACGCCGTCGGAGGTCGATTGCTCGACGCCCATTTTCCCGACGAAAAAATCATCCCGCCAGCCGGGCCGATGCCTTAGCGCTTCCGGAGTCCAGATATTGACCACAGCATCTACCGCCCGATAATCAAATTCCGCCATGTCACTCTTTGCCCTCTATTCGATTGGTGCCACTTTTAACCAGTCCTACCATATCAACCATATGCCGACATATATTCTCCTGTGAAAATGAACCTCGCCGACGCCATAGAAATCAACGCGCGCCGAAGGCCCGATCACCCGGCCATTATCGGACCAGACGGGCATGTGATGCGTTACCACGAATACGGAACAGCGGTCAGCCGTTGGGCGACCGTTCTCGTAAATATGAAGTTCGGTCCCGGTGACATTATCGGCCTGAATCTGAAGGACACCGCCGAACATCTGATCGCGCTATATGCGATCGCACGGGCAGGAGCGGCGATTCTGCCAATGGATTGGCGCTGGACCGAGGAAGAGAAAACCCGAATCGTCGATTTTTTTGGTGCAAAGGCGGTGTTTTCAGAGGCCGACGACCCGTTTCTTTCCGCGAATGGGGGCTGGTCCAATCTCGTTCTCGATGCGGAATGGCAAGATTCTGCTGAAAATGTTGAACCGCGCACCGAATTCCCCGTTTCGGAAAATCAAGCACTCCTCCTCGCCCTTTCCTCCGGCACGACCGGAACGCCAAAAGGCCCGCTAATCACCCACGAGCAATTTCTTGCGCGTTTCCTGATTTATCTGATCACTATCGGGTTTTCGGAACGCGACCGCTATTTATGCGCGACACCGCTCTATTTCGGTGGCTGCCGGGGCTACTCCATGTGTTCGCTCTATGCCGGTGGGACCATTCTCTTGCATCCTCCGCCCTACGACGTCTCGGACCTTCTCTCATACGCAAACCGCTTTGGGGCCACCCGATTGTTTCTTGTACCAACATTGTTGCGCCGTTTACTGGCGTTGGACGGCGGCGCAGCCGAGGCCCCATTGTTCGAAACCCTCGAACTGCTGTTCTCCACGGGAGCCGTGCTGCATCCGGAAGAGCGTGAGGAACTCATGCAGCGCTTCTGCCCACGCTATCTGAATTTTTACGGCTCGACTGACGGCGGCGGATGTTCCGCCCTTCTTTGGGACGACCCAACCGATGTCGCGAACAGCGTCGGTCGGCCGGTCTTCGGCGCAACGCTGGAAATCGTGAATAGTGACGACTCCCCGGTGAAGAATGGTGACGTCGGCAGAATTCGGTACCGGCATCCCGGCACGGCAAGCGGCTATTTTAACGACGCGGAAGCAAGTAAGGGGTCATTCAGGGACGGCTGGTATTTTCCGGGTGATCTGGGCTGGACCAACGACGCCGGTTACCTGTTTCTGGCAGGCCGGGAATCAGACATGATCATCCGTGGAGGGGTCAACATCTATCCCGCAGAAATAGAACATGTCCTGACTCTGCATGAGGGGGTTCACGAAGCCGCCGTATTGGGTTGGCCATCGCGGGAATTTGGCGAGGAAATCGCGGCCTTCGTAGTCCTTGCCCCGAACGCGTCCGGGCAAGACCCATCAGAACTGACGGACTATTGCCGGCAACGGATGGCCCCGTACAAGGTGCCGAAAGAAATTTTTCGGGTGGACGCCCTGCCGAAGAGCGGTGTGGGAAAAGTCCTTAAAACAGAGCTGGCCAAGGAGTTGTCGCCGCTTTGACCGGAAAGGGCCAGGCGTTGCGGCGTGGTTTCCAACTGTAATTTCAGCCAAGAGGACAGGAAATGGAGCTTGAACTATCGGGAAAAAAGGCGCTCATCACCGGAGCCTCCAAGGGGATCGGCCGCGCGACCGCCGAGGCGCTGGCGGCAGAAGGCTGCGACCTGATCCTGGTATCCAGAACCGAAGCCGATTTGGCAAAGGTAAAGTCATCAATCGAAAAGAAGGCCAAGGTAGAGATCGCGATCGAAGCGGTCGATCTCTCTCAAAGTGGCGTCGCCGATCAATTGGCCGAGGATTATCCGGACACGGATATTCTTGTGAATAACGCGGGCGCTATTCCGGGCGGCCCCCTGCACCTGGTGGACGAAGCGACATGGCGCCGGGCGTGGGATCTGAAAGTATATGGTTACATCAATATGTGCAGGAGCTTTTATGACCGAATGAAAGCGCGCCAGGCCGGAACCATTATCAATATCATCGGCAATGCGGGCGACACACGCGACCCTGCATATATATGCGGGGTCGCGGCAAACGCGGCTCTCACGGCATTTTCCCAATCTCTCGGGAGCACAAGCTGGCATGACGGAGTCCGGATTCTGGCGATAAACCCCGGTCCGGTGGCCACCGATCGCATGAAGAACCTGATGCGCACCAAACTGGAGCAGGCCGGAGAACTGGTCCCGGCCGACGAAGCATTGTTTCAAAACATGCCTTTCGGACGAGCGGGTCGCCCACAGGAAATTGCCGCCGCGGTTTGTTTTCTTGCGTCGGGTGTGTCCGCATATAATTCCGGTTCAGTGATGACGATTGATGCCGGGCTCTCCGTCCGCGGCAGTTTCGGTTGATGTCAATGCGGGGAGAGTGAGGGATTGTAAAATCCGCGCCCTGGCACGATTTCATCCTTCGGGTAACCCGTCAGGACCACTCGGCAAGCCTCGCGTCGTTGGTCCGCTGCGCGGCCTCACCGAACAAGTTTTCGTCCACCGATCACGCTCCATCAGACTCAAAAAAAGCCGCCCCGGACCCTGACAGGAAAAAGGGACGAAATTTCGGAGCACCAGGCTGAGGAACCACAATTAGTCCCGGACGTTGTGTCGTCCGGATTTGGGTTCATAATAAGCTGAACGGGTTGCCGCTGGTGCTGAAATATAGTGCACTACTGTGATTATTTTGTGCGCACATGCGAACTCAGGAGGGTGGATTTGAAACCCTGGAGCTCCCCAAAAGGCTTAGAGCCAGTCGCATCTGGTTGAGTGTGTAACTGGCACGAAACTTGCTGTTAAGTCTTTCTGTAGTGTTTGCGCGGCCACTGATTGGAGAGACAATACATTGGCACCATTACTGACGATTGACGGCCTTGAAACATCGTTCTTCACGAGCGATGGCGAAGTGCGGGCGGTCAACGGTGTCAGCTTTTCGATTGAGGCCGGCAAGACCATGGGGCTGGTCGGAGAGTCGGGTTGCGGCAAAAGCGTCACCGCCCTGTCAGTTATGAAATTGTTGCCGAAGGGCACCGGGAAAATCGTCGGCGGGAATGTCTTTTACAAGGGCAAGGACCTGGCAGAATTTTCAGACACTGAAATGCGGCACATTCGCGGCAATGAGATTTCGATAATCTTTCAGGAGCCGATGACCTCACTGAACCCGGTCTTTACCGTCGGCGACCAGATTATCGAAGTCATACGACTGCATCAGCAAACCAAGCGGAAAGAAGCGATCGACCGTGCAATTGAAATGCTGAGACTGGTCAAGATCGCCGAACCCGAAAAACGCGTCTGGGATTACCCGCATCAGCTTTCCGGCGGCATGCGGCAACGGGTGATGATCGCCATGGCGCTGTCATGCAATCCAAGCCTTTTGATAGCAGACGAACCAACCACGGCATTGGACGTAACCATTCAGGCACAGATACTGGATCTGATTTCCGAATTGCAGGAAAGGTTTAAGATGGCGGTCCTGCTGATTACCCATGATCTGGGTGTCGTAGCTGAACAGGCGGACGAGGTTGCGGTTATGTATGCCGGCAAGATCGTTGAACGGGCCGTCCCTGAAATTATTTTTTCAAACCCCCTGCACCCCTATACGGTCGGGCTCATGAATTCGCTTCCGGGCATTGGTGAGGGGCGCGACAGGCTGAATGCAATTCCGGGTATTGTCCCAAGTCCTCTGGACTGGCCATCGGGCTGCCGGTTTCGAACGCGCTGCGACCGGGCAGATGAAGAATGCGCAAACGCCCAACCCGGCCTGACCGAAAAAGCCGACAGTCATTTTGTCGCCTGTCACAAGGTTCATTAGATTGTCTTTGCTTCAAATTCAAAATCTGAAAAAGCATTTCCCGATCAACAAGGGGTTGTTTTCGGGTTCGACCGAAACGGTAAAAGCCATAGACGGCGTCAGCTTTGAAATTTTTGAAGGTGAAACTGTCGGGCTGGTTGGAGAATCCGGCTGCGGCAAATCCACATTGGGGCGTTGCATTATCCGTCTCATAGAGCCCACAAGCGGCCAGGTCTATTATGACGGCGCCGAGATCACCCGTATGGCGGGTCCGGAGATGCGCGACATGCGGCGCAAAATTCAAATGATCTTTCAGGATCCGTATGCGTCGTTAAACCCCCGGATGCGCGTCGGTGAGATCATTGGCGAGGGGCTGAAGATCCATAAGCTGGCAAGTGGCAAGGATCGTAAATCCCGGGTTATGGCACTGCTGGAAAAAGTCGGGCTTCGAGAAGAACATTATAACCGATATCCCCATGAATTCTCTGGTGGTCAGCGACAACGTATTGGCGTTGCCCGAGCCCTGGCCGTCGATGCCAAATTTATTATCGCGGATGAGGCCGTTTCAGCACTGGATGTATCCATTCAGGCACAGGTTCTTAACCTTATAAAGGATCTGCAGCAGGAATTTGGCCTGACCTACCTGTTCATCTCACATGACTTGCGCGTTGTTGAGCATGTCAGTGATCGCGTTGCGGTCATGTATCTCGGAAAAATCGTCGAAATGGCGCCGGCCCAGAAAATCTATAAAGAGGGACAGCACCCTTATACCCGGGCGCTGTTATCCGCTGTGCCCTTGCCTGAGCCGTCCAGAAGGAGTGAGCGGATCATTCTGGAAGGTGACGTGCCCAGCCCGATTAATCCACCAAGCGGATGCAGTTTCCATCCGCGCTGCCCGTTTGCAGAGAAAATCTGTTCCGAAAAAGAACCTGAGTTGAGTATAGACGGCGATCATGCCCTGGCATGTCATGTTTTCGGGGCATCTTCCTGAATATCCGGAAAACCTGGCCGTCGATTTTGGAAAGACGCGTTGAGCAAAGGCAATGAGTTAACATAGTAGAATTCAAACAAGCCAAAGGAGAGTGAAATGCGAAGATTAAGATTGAAAACAGGCGCTGTTATCGGTGCCGCAGCCCTGACGATGGGAGCCGCGATCATCAATCCGGCAACCGCGCAGACACGCGTGACGGTTGGTGCAACCGAAACTATTTCCAGTCACAACCCGCATGGCGACAGCATCTCAATGGGCTATGGCATCTGGTGCCAGGTTTATGGTTGCCTGGGATATTTCGATTTTGCATCCGGGGCGTATAAGGGAATGCTGGCAGAACGCTGGGAAACGGATTCCAAAGACCCGAATGTCTGGACCTTTTATCTCCGCAAGGGTCTGAAGCGCCAGGTCGACGGAAAGGAACTGACATCGGCTGATGTCATTCATTCGTTCTGGCGTATGAAGAATGACAAGCAAAGCCGTCAAACCCAGAACGTGAAACACGTCGCGAAAACCGAAGCGATCGATAAATACACGGTACGCGTCACGACGAAGAAACCCACAGCACCGTTGCTGGAGTTCCTTTTTGACCGGGTTATGATTACCGGCAAAGATCTTTACGACAAGCATGGAGCCCGCACGGCAGATCGCAAATACCCCTATGGCTGGGGCCCGTACAAACTGAAAAAAATCGATATCGGGCAGCGCATAGTTCTGGAAAAGGACCCGTCGAACCCGTGGGCCAAGGCATCCATGCCGGATGAATTGATATTCCGGGTAATGCGTGAATCAGAACAACGCGTAACAGCGTTGCTGAATAACGAGGTCCAGATCGCCCAGTTTATTCCGCCACATCTGGCCAAT
>Ga0255776_10003832_pt1 | contig 16050 bp, 18 predicted proteins | sample 071ome_19_FD_179974 | JGI IMG/M metagenome (GOLD analysis project Ga0255776, IMG submission 179974) | Coastal salt marsh microbial communities from the Groves Creek Marsh, Skidaway Island, Georgia - 071413AT metaG (version 2) | ecosystem: Environmental > Aquatic > Marine > Intertidal zone >... | reverse complement strand
GCTTTCAAGGAAGTTTTTACCGGCATTAATGCGCTTCTCAGTCAGGAAAATATCCTGATAGCGGGCCCAGTTCATTGTCTTTTCGGCTGGGCGTTGAATGGCTTCCAGCACGGAATCCATTTTTTCTGCCTGTGCCAGCCATTGGCGGACTTCGGCCGCTGGAATGCCGTAGTCTTTTTCGACTTCAGCAACAAATTCTGCTGTGCGTTCGTGGTCGTTGTAGGATGCGGATGCAAACGGAGTAAGCAGTGGAATGAGTGTAGCGATGACGAGCTGCTTAAGACGCATGAGATAGTCCTTGTTATTTTCTCTGGCGGTGCGTGTACATAGACATGATAAGACCAAAACCCAGGAGCAGGCTGACCACCGAGGTACCGCCGTAACTCACTAGTGGTAGTGGTACGCCGACCACCGGCAGAATGCCGCTGACCATGCCGATATTCACGAACACGTAGATGAAGAATGTAACTGACATACTACCAGACAGCAGACGCCCGAACAGAGTTTCGCAGCGGCTGGAAATGTAAAGGCAGCGCAGAATAATCATGGCGTAAAGTGCCAGTAACAGGCACACGCCGATGAGACCATGCTCTTCGGCGAGTACTGCAATAATAAAGTCCGTGTGGCTTTCTGGCAGGAATTCGAGCTGCGACTGAGTGCCCTGCAAATAGCCCTTACCATGGATGCCGCCTGAACCGATGGCAGTTTTCGATTGAATAATATTCCAGCCGGAGCCCAGTGGGTCGGACTCGGGATTCAGAAACGTTAATACACGTTGCTTCTGATAAGCGTGCATAACGAAAAACCACATCATGGGTGCCATCGCTGCAACGATGCCGATCATAGAAATAATCAGCCACCAGGACATCCCGGCGAAAAAGAGAACCAGCAGGCCGGAAGCGCTGATCAGAATTGAGGTACCGAGATCCGGCTGTTTAAGAATAAGTACCGTCGGCACCATGATAATAATCAGCGCCTGAATCAGATCCCGGAAACGCGGCGGTACCGGACGTTTTGCCATAAACCAGGCGACGGCTAACGGTAGTGCCAGCTTAACCAGCTCAGAAGGCTGGAATCGTGGTAGCGGCCCCGGCAGATCCAGCCAGCGTTGTGCGCCTTTGGCACCGACGCCCGCGACCAGAACGCCGACCAGTAGCAGGCTGCCAAAGCCGAGGGCCCAGGGGGCTATTAACTGAAATAGCCGTGGGGGAATCTGAGCGGTAATGATCATAGCCGTCAGACCAATGCCGAAATGGATGGCCTGACGTTTCACCATACCGATTTCCTGGCCGCTACCGCTGTACAGTATGAGCAGTCCGGTGCCACACAGCAGCAGAATCAGCAGAAACAGAATCAGGTCGATGTGCAGACGTTTAAACGCGGCGCCGTTCTGATCGAAGGTGTGATGCTGTGCCGGTGTGGAAATTGTCCGGCTGAAATCCCGGTTTGCCATCAGCCTTCCGCGCCTCCCAGGTATTTATTAATAACCGCCTGTGCAATCGGCGCAGCGGTACGGCCGGATGATTCGCCGTTTTCAACGATCACTGCGATGGCAATCTGTGGCTTCTCGACCGGCGCAAAGGCCATAAACCAGGCGTGGTCCCGCAGACGTTCCTGCAGAGCTTCTGAATCGTATTCGGCATCCTGATCAATACCGACCACCTGCGCAGTACCTGTTTTGCCTGCAATCGGGAAATCAAGATTCCGCTGCAGTGCTCGTGCAGTGCCGTGGCGACCGGTAATCACGTGCTCCATTGCGGTGTACATCTTTTCCCAGTCGCCGGGCGAGTTCAGTTCAACGTCGGGGATATCGCCATGTGGCAGAATCACGGCCTCGTTGTTTTCGCTGGCTAGCAGGCGCGGCACTTCCCAGCGTCCACGGTTTGCCAGTACGGCGGTTGCGGTCGCCAATTGCAGCGGTGTGACTGTCATAAAGCCCTGACCAATGCCGAGGTTAACGGTGTCACCCGGATACCACGGGCCGCGACCGGTTGAGCGTTTCCAGTCGCGGTCAGGCAGGATACCTGCAACGGCGGAAATAACATCGGCGGACATATCCCGGCCGAAGCCAAACTGACCAAGGAAGGGCGTAAGGTTATCAATTCCCATGCGCACAGCGACGTCGTAGAAGTAGGTATCACAGGATTCAACCACTGCTGTTTCCAGATCCACTTTGCCGTGGCCTTCACGTTTCCAGTCGCGATAGAAGCGTTCATCGTTTTCCAGCTGGAACCAACCCGGATCACGGATGGCGTAATTCCAGCTGGTGGCTCCGGCCTGCAGGGCAGCTAAGCCAACAAATGGTTTCAGTGTCGAGGCTGGAGGGTAGGTGCCTCGGGTGGCGCGGTCGAACAGAGGTTTGTCCGGGTTGTTGGTCAGTGCTTCATAGTCGGCGTAGGAAATACCCGTTACGAATGCATTGGGATCGAAGCCGGGGTTACTGTACAGCGTCAGGATGCCGCCTGTTTCTACTTCAATGGCGACGACTGCTCCACGGCGTCCATCCAGCAGTTCCGATGCTAACAGTTGTAGGCGGCTGTCGAGGTGGAGTGTCAGGTCACTGCCTGGCTGAGGGTTATCGCGTTCAAGCGTACGTAGCAGGCGACCCCGGGCGTTCGTTTCGACTTTCTCGTAACCGACCTCACCGTGAAGCAGGCTTTCGTAGCGGCGCTCAATACCAGTTTTACCGATATGTGACGTGGCGCTGTACCGACGTTTATTGTCGTCGTCACGTTCGATTTTTTCCTGATCTTTCTGGTTGATCCGGCCAACGTAGCCAAGTACGTGAGCAAAGGCTTCGCCTAGCGGGTAGTGGCGGATCAGCTGCGCTTCCACGTCTACGCCCGGTAGGTAGAAGCGGTTGACCATGACTGCAGCGATTTCTTCTTCGTTCAGGCGCTGGCGCAACACGACGGGTTCGAACGGACGGCGACGATAACTGCGACGTTTTTCAAATTGTTCGAGGTCCCGCTCGTCAATGCCGATCAGATCATCAAGGAAGGCGAGAGTGTCTTCCATATCTTTGACCCGCTCCGGGACGAGCGTCAGGCTGTAGGCCGGAATATTTTCGGCAAGCAGTACACCGTTACGGTCATAGATCAGGCCTCTGTTGGGAGCGACCGGACGAATCTGTACCCGGTTATTTTCAGAGAGGTCGCGGTATTTGTCGTGCAGGGTGACCTGCAGGTAGGTCATACGCCAGGCGAGGCAACCCAGGGCTATAAGAACGAAAACCGCAGCAACTATTGCCCGCGCCCGGAAGAGGCGTCGTTCAAATGATTTGTCCCTGATCGACTGTTCCCACATGACCTTGCCTTATTTGTGGTAAGGGTGCCCCTGGAGAATGGTCCAGGCACGGTAGATCTGTTCAGCCAGCAGTACGCGCACCAGCGGATGGGGAAGGGTGAGGGCAGAAAGCGACCAGCGCTGTTTTGCCATGGCCAGAACCTCTGGCGTCATGCCGTCAGGGCCGCCAACAATTAAGGCAACGTCGCAGCCGAGGCCTCGCCATCCTTCAAGTTCCTGAGACAGTTTTTCTGTCGACCAGGCTTTGCCTTCGACAGCGAGGGCGACGACGTGTTCGCCAGGGCGGATGGCTTTTTTCAGCGCATCCGCTTCCTGTTGCATGGCTTTTTCGGTACTGGCATTTTTACCCCGGTGGCCCGGAGAAATCTCAACCAGCTCCAGGCTGCAGTCGCGGGGCAGACGTCGGGCGTATTCCTGATAGCCCTGTTCTACCCAGGCAGGCATTTTATTGCCTACGGCGAGCAGCCGTATTTTCATGCGTCTTTCTTATCCGTCTGCTTGCCTGCCTCGCGGCCGTCCTGGGTTTCACCCCACAGGCGCTCGAGGTCGTAGAAGTGACGGGCCTGTTCAGTCATCACGTGTACGACGACATCGATAAGGTCGATCAGTACCCAGTCAGAGGCGGCGCGGCCTTCGGTGCCATTAGGCTTCAGGCCTGCGTGCTTGGCTTTTTCTTCAACGTTACCGGCGACCGCGTTGACGTGGCGGCTTGAGGTACCGTTGGCGATGATCATCCAATCGGTGACTGACGTGCGTCCGCGTACGTCGAGAACAGTGATGTTCTGTGCCTTCATGTCTTCCAGAGCGTTGATAACCAGCTCTTTGATTTGCTCAGTTTGCATGCGGTCCTATCGGTAAAGTTGTTTGTCGTTGATGTAGTCTGACACCGCAGGTGGGGTCAGAAAGGCGATATTGTCGCCCCGCTTGATGGCCTGACGCAAGTCAGACGCAGAGATATCCAGTTCTGGCCACGATTGATGACAGATGGCTCCGTCTGTTCGTTGCAACAGGGCTCCCAGATCGCAGCCGTTCTGATCGCGGATCTGCCCCAGCCAGCCGTCATGCCGGGCTTCTTCTCCCGGGCGGGAAATTACAAGCAGGTTCGCGTGTTCCAGCAGAGTTGCCGGACTGTGCCAGCGGTCAAAACCGTTCCAGGCATCATTGCCCATGACCCAGGTTAAGCTGGCATCAGGAAACTGTGCTTTCAGCAGTTCGATCGTGCGTGCTGAATAACTGGTGCCATCCTGAGTCAGTTCAATATCACACGGCTCAATGCCATCCAGTGTCTGTGTCGCCAGTGTCAGCATGGACAGACGGTCATCGCCACTCGCTTCAGGTTGAGCACGGTGAGGCGGCACCTTGTTCGGAATCATCAGTACACGGTTAAAGCCTGATTCCCGTAAGCGGATGGCGATGCGAAGATGACCTATATGGACGGGATCAAAGGTCCCGCCCAGAATAGCAATGCGCAGTGAGACCGGTCGCAGAGAGGTCTCTGCGCCACTGTTATTTGCGGATTTCACCGTTGCCCAGGACCACGTACTTCTGCGACGTCAGGCCATCGAGGCCAACAGGGCCGCGGGCGTGAATCTTATCGGTGGATATGCCGATCTCAGCGCCGAGGCCGTATTCAAAGCCGTCGGCGAAGCGGGTAGAGGCATTGACCATTACCGATGAGCTGTCTACTTCGGTCAGGAACTGACGTGCCAGGGTGTAGTTCTCGGTGATGATGCTGTCGGTGTGGTGCGAACCGTAGTGATTGATGTGCTCGATGGCTTCATCAATGCCCGCGACCACTTTGATCGACAGAATCGGGGCCAGGTATTCGGTGTGCCAGTCTTCTTCGGTCGCCGCAACGACCTCATTGAGAATAGAGGCGGTTTTTTCGCAACCACGAAGCTCTACGCTCAGTTGACCGTAGGCTGCAGCCAGCTCCGGCAGAATGCTTTCAGCCACCTGTTCGTTCACCAGCAGGGTTTCCATCGTGTTGCAGGTACCGTAGCGGTGAGTCTTTGCGTTGATGGCAATGTTGATTGCTTTGGTGCGGTCGGCTTCGCTGTCGATATACACATGGCAGATGCCGTCGAGGTGTTTGATCACAGGCACGCGGGCATCGTTGCTGATACGCTCAATAAGGCCTTTACCACCGCGCGGTACGATAACGTCAACGTACTCCGGCATAGTGATCATCTGACCAACGGCTTCGCGGTCTGTGGTTTCAACGACCTGTACCGCACCTTCTGGCAGGCCCGCTGCTTCAAGGCCAGCCTTAATGCAGGCAGCCAGCGCCTTATTTGACGCAATAGCTTCTGAGCCGCCACGCAGGATCGCCGCGTTGCCAGATTTCAAACACAGGCTGGCGGCTTCGATCGTCACGTTCGGGCGGCTTTCGTAAATGATGCCGATCACGCCCAGTGGCACGCGCATTTTGCCGATCTGAATACCACTTGGGCGGTATTTCATATCGGTGATTTCGCCCACAGGATCTGCCAGAGTAGCGACCTGCTGCAGACCTTCAATCATGGTATCGATACGGCCATCGGTCAGTTCGAGGCGGTCGAGCAGAGCTGCGTCCAGACCATTCTGTTCGCCACGGGCCATATCTTCGGCGTTGGCGGCACGCAGAGCGTCACGGCTGTTGCTGATTTCGGCAGCAATTGCCAGCAGTGCTTTGTTTTTATCATTGGTTGATGCCCGGGCCATAGCACGGGAAGCAGAGCGGGCCTGTTGTCCCAAAGTCTGCATATATTCAGCGACGTTCATCAGTGATTCCTATAAATCTGCAGGACTGTGCGCAATTTGGGCACAGTTAATGTGCGATAGTATACACGAACTACTACACTGTTTTGCGAAGGTCATTATTACCGGTAGTTTCAGGAATACGCTGTTTATGGAAAAAGCACGCTTTCACAGTCTGGTCGTCCTCCAGGTGAAGGTCCTTTATTGTTTGTTTGCTGCTCTGGCACTGAGTGTGATCGCGGTGTTGGATCTGATTCAGGCGCACACAATTTTTGCCGCTATTGCTGCAACCTTTGCTCTGTCGCTGCTGCTTTACGCACTGGTGCTGCTGCTGCGTGGCCAGCAGCGTTCGTCGCCTTTGCCCGAGTGGTTGATGATTCTGGCGCTGGCGGTCTTTACCTTATTTGGCATGCAGCAGAACGAAAATGTGGTGCACTGGGTGTACTTCGTTCCCGGCTATATCTACTTTCTGTTTGCATTTCATGTCGCCAGCTATCTGGCTTTGGTCTACAGCACGGCGATGGTGCTGATGATTCTCAGTGAGTTCGACAGTTACCTGCGCCTGCAGATTCTGTTTACTTACGGAGCCTGTTACGCCTTTGCCGTTATGTATGCGCTGATCAATGAACGAAACAGCGAAGGCCTCAGCGCCATTGTGAATACCGACCCGGTGACGCAGGTTTATAACCAGTACCAGTTGGGACTCGATCTGAATAAGGAAATGACCCGCGCCGATCGCCAGAGCGATGAGCTGCGTTTGATTGGTGTTGCTGCGCCTGCTTCATGGAATTCTTTAAAGACCGAAGAGTATGAAGACCGCCTGAGTTTTCTCAGCAAGCGTCTTAAACGTTGCCTGCGCCGGTTTGATACCTGCTACCGTCTGGAGTCGGATCATTTTGTTGTGGTAATGCCGCACAGCACCATCCAGGCGGCAGAAGCTCTGTGTGAAAATCTGATGGATGACCTTGCTGGTAATGATCGCTACGACGATCTGGCGGACGTCTGTGTTCACCCCGAACTTTACTCTCCGGAAGATGATGTTGAGACCCTGGTGGGACGTATTGAGGGGGCTTTAAATGATAAGCATGCGTGATGCTGTGCAGGAACAGCTGCTGCCCCGTTTGCAGGTGATTGTATACACCCTGGTGGCGCTGGCGCTGACCCTGCTTATGTATGATCAGTATCGTCAGGGCCTGTACTCTCTGGTGTTGTCGAATGCAGTGTCGATACCCGCATTCCTGTTCAGTGCGGCATATATCTACATTAACCGCGATCGCGATTCGTTTGTCTGGGTGAATTACCCGCTGGTGACGTCATTGTCCGGGCTGGCATTGTTTCATTTGCCAGAGTATCCGGAACAGATGATTCATTATCTGTTCGCCATGCCTATGTTCACCTACTTCTGTCTGCCGATGCGCCATGCGACCGTGATTAACTTTGCGATTGCGGCCACCATGGCGACCTTACTCTGGATCAATATCGATATACCGTCGGCGATTCGCTACACCACAAACTTCACTTTGCTGGTGATGTCGACCTGGTGCTTTTCATATCTGACGTTGCTTCGTGGTGAATCTTTGCAACAGCTGGCACTGACCGACCGGGTATCAGGCGCTTATAACAGGGAACACTTCTATCACTTGCTTGAACGCGAGCTGGCTCGCGGTGAGGCGACACGCCAGAACGTCAGTATGATTGGTATCGTGCTGGATGATTATCGCCAGTTGGGTGATCTGCATGGTAATCGTGCGGTGGTTCAGTTTCTGCCACGCTTCGTAAAGCGCATCCGTCAGCTGATCCGGGGCGAAGACGATATCTTTCGCTTAGAAGATGATCTTATTGTTCTGGTATTACCTAATTGCGGCGAAGAAGGTGCGATTGTTCTGCAGGAGCGTATCCGTCGCAAGATTCAGGAGCAGTCCTGGCGGCCGTTTGCTGAGGTGTCGATCAGTGTGGCAGCGGTCACGCGCAATCATGACGAGGACAGCGAAGCTATTGAGAAGCGTCTGCTGGCGCGCCTGAACAAACAGCAACGCACCAGCCGACAGTTGGCGGCGTTCAGCGGCTGACGCCGGCCTGAATGATGCGTACGAGCGTCTGAATTTTCACTTCTGGCAAGTGTTTTAGCTTGCCATAAAAACTCGCGGGGTCGAGCACATCGACCTCGTTGAATCCATCACCCTGAAAACCGTTGCGGATCGCTTCGTCGGAAGGATAGTGCAGTGGCCATCCACCTCGCGTGAATACGCCTACCAGTTTCTGCGCAAATTTCACGTAGCGGTATGACGGATGATCGGCAAAATCCGGATACAGATCGGTGATGTACCAGCCCTTCGGGAAAGTCTTCAGGCCTGAGGCCATGCGCGACCAGACCTCGCGGATCTGATCAAGCTCGAAGTAGTTCACCAGACCTTCGGTAATGATGAGAGTCGGCTGTTCAGGATCAAGCTTGTCTAATAAGGCCTGAATTGATTCCGGGCCGTCGGCATTGAGGATGTTGCATTCGCAGACTTCATGGCCATCTTGCAGGCCCACCTGTTCCAGCAGGCGACGCTTACGATCGGCCATACCCGGCAGATCACCTTCGATGTAGCGCAGCTGCGGGTATTCACGTTTCAGGCGGTAGCCTCGTGGCGAAAGACCGCAGGCCAGTTCAACGATCTGGGTCACGCCCTGTTCTTCGATAAGTTGGCGAACCTGATTATCGATAACGGAATGTCGTTGCAGCAGAAAAATATCGATATCGGCACCTGCGAGCATACGCAGTAATGCATTGACCGGGGCGAGGGTAGCATTAGCAAACCGGCCAGCGTTGGTTACAAAACCTTTGGCGGAGAGTCCGTGTTTGTACCAGATGTAACCGGTGTAATGGGCGCTGACGCTGATGCGGGAGGTGTCTGTAGACGCTGAATTCATTGTAATATCTGGCGTTCGGGTAGACCCGCGCCGTTTCCTTATTATTAGTTTTTCTGCTTCGTGGAGTTATTTAACTGGTTAACGGCGCAGGGCGCAACGTATTTACAGGCCTTATGGGGATGTATGTCAGCTGAAATATTCGATCAATGGGGGCCAGCGCTGCTGGTGGCTGCTGTTTTTGTCATCTCGTTGGCTGAATCACTTGCCGTAGTAGGGCTGTTAGTGCCGGGGGTGGCCTTGCTGTTATCGCTGACCCTCGCTGCAGTTGCTGCTGAGGTTCCGTTACCTCTCTGGTTAATGGCAGGTACTCTCGGTGCTTTTCTCGGAGATGGGCTGAGTTTCTGGCTGGGGCAGCGGGCCGGGCCCAGGGTTCATCACTGGCGTTTTTTTCAGCAGCATCCGCAGTGGTTGCACGATGGTGAGCGGTTTTTTCGTCGCTACGGCGTCTGGAGCATTATGGTCGGGCGTTTTATCGGGCCCTTACGCCCGGTTGTACCCTTGGTTGCAGGTACTTTTGAAATGCCGGGGCGGCATTTCTGGCTGGCGAATGCGGTTTCATCACCCGCCTGGGCTACGGCTTATCTGGCGGGCATGTACTGGTTAGGTGAAGAATTTCTGCATGCGTTTGATACTAAGACGTTGCTACTGCTTCTTGGGGGCGCGACCCTGATCGCGTTTGGCGTCGCTGCTGTCCTTCGTTGGTATCAGCAGCGTGGAGGGAATAATGATCTCTGATCAGTCGGCGTCTGACTGACGGCGGCTGCGCTCGTAATTGAGGTCTTTGGTCAGGCTGCCTACCTGATAGGTCAGATCGGCGTTCTTTTGTTTCAGTTCGCGGTTTTCCTGTTCGTGCACGCGGTAGGTTTCTGCCATACCTTCAAGCTCACGTTTTGCTTCGTCAACAGCAGACTTCCAGCGCTTGCTGAGCATGGCTCCGGTAACTGCAGCGCCAAGAACAAAGCTGGCCAGAATGGCAACGATAAACATCATGGTGTATTTCCTCGTCTGCTGTGACTTTTAGAGCGAGCCATCATGATAGCGGATGCCAGAATCTGATACCATGCGCCCTGATTTTCAGAACCGGATCGCAGGAGAAGAGTGTGACCATCAGTCAGTTTGTAGCCAAGAGCGGTGCTCGTATGCGGGTATTTGATCTGGGCCGGCGAATCAGCAAAATCAGTCAGAGCGAATTCGAAGCGATCGAAGATCTGGCTCGCCCGTACCCTTCTCCTTACCTGCGTCACGCCTGGGTCGGCATTCTTAGCTGGAATCCGGACCAGCCGGGCCAGCACAATATCTGGTTCCTGAAGCTGCCCTTAGATGAACAGAATATCCTCCAGCCGGGGCCGCGTGATGCGTTTCTGCAGCATTGGTTAAGAGTGGTTCAGCATCCCGATCAGGATCATGGTGAAGCACCGTGTAGCTACAAGCCGGATGGCAACCGTATGGCGTACTTTCATGCACTGGCGCTGCGTACTCTGAAACAACCAGAAACTCAGTACTACGCGACGGCGCGAGCCTACCTCAGCGGCGACACTGGCTGGGATAACTGGCAGCAACTGGGTCTGCAAGGTCTGGCTGAAGTGATCAGTCGTCTTGATGAAAAGCACAACAGTGAAATCCTGACCAGTGCGTTGCCGCATATCCCAGCGGTACCCCGCAACGTGATTTTAGGGTTTCTTGAGAATGCTGAGCCGGATGTGAATCTGACTATCGCACTGATGGATACGTTGGCCGCAGAAATGAAGGCCGGGCCGGATGCGAATGTACTGGCTGCTTTCTGCCGGGCTATGTCGGGCAGTGTGAGTGTGAATCATCGCCGGGATATTCTGAATCTGATTCTCCAGCATCCTTTGGCAGCTGAGGCAGAAGTGCTTAGTGCAGTAGAAAGCCGCTGCTGGCGTGATCTGGAGGGCGAGTTGTTGAGTCTGTATCTTGAAACGCTGGCTACCGCTGGTCAGGAAGTGTTCCTGGCTCTTGTTGCCGATCTGATGACATTGCCTGGTAAGCGCCAGCAGGTACTGGAAGCCTTCCGTAACCCACAGCGCAGTGAGACTCTGAGTGGTGCCATTGGTGTGCTGATGGCTGCGGCGCGAGGTAATTTGCAGTGAGCCGTGGAGTGTCTGATCAGCCACGCTCTTCGGTATGCCCATGTGGCAGTACTGTGAATTACGAAGACTGCTGCGGGCCTTTGCATAATGGGGCTCCGGCAGTGACGCCAGAGTCGCTTATGCGTTCTCGTTACACTGCTTTTGCCCAGGAAAATGCAGATTATCTGCTGCGCAGCTGGCATAAAGACTACCGCCCACAGACGCTTGAATTTGCAGACGACACTCAATGGTTGGGCCTGACTATTCTGGGTAGTAGTGAAGAGGGCGACCGTGGCACTGTGCATTTTCTTGCGCGCTTTCGCGAAGGTGCTGAGTGGTTTGAACTGGAAGAAAATTCCCGCTTTCAGCGTGTCGGTAGGCACTGGTATTACGAAGCGGGTGATGCTCAGTTTCGTCCGTTGCTGCCCGGGCGCAATGACCCCTGTCCGTGCGGCAGTGGCAGTAAGTTTAAGAAGTGCTGCAGCCGCTGATACTCTGCTGATCAGTCTTTGGGCTGCATGCCCTTTTTAATCTTTGGGCTGCATGCCCTTTAACAGCATGCCCCAGGTCATCATCAGGGAGCCAATAACTGACAGCAGAAGCATCAGGTTCACAAAGGTCGTGTGGCGTTGGTAATAGCTGCTGCCAGGAACCGGACTTTCGCTGCATACGTCGTTAGCGAAGTCATAGAACTGGCCTATGTCAGTGCAGTCACTGGCAGTGCTCAGGTCGATACCGTAGAGCAGAATCAGCAACACGGCAGGGATGGCAAAAATTAGGGAACCAATACGCGTCAACATGTGCGCTACTTCTCCAAACAACAGTAAACGACGGTAAACAACAGCAGGAAACTTGACAGACCTCGGGAATTGTCTGCATCTTACCCCCCTGTATGGATTCATCACAACGATAACAAGCCTTTCATGAAGAAGATTTTATTTTTCGTTGCTGCCGTGGGCGCAGCGGCCCAAGCCTTTTCAGCAACGCCAGAACAGCTCGATGCTCTGTTGACGGATATCCGCAGTGACATCGCAGCAAAACGTCTTTCTTCTCCGGAAGGCAATAATGCGTTGGAAAAGATTACCGAGTTCCGCAGTGAAGCGCCGTTTGACTATCGCGTCGTGCCTCTTGCCTACGATTGGGGTGAGGCTTACGTTGCGTTATCCCAGAGTGCCCGTCAGAAAGGCGACCTGGAAAAAGCGCAGGGTTACCTCGACAAGGTCTGGAAGGTTGCTGCACTGACCCCGGGCCTTGAAGATGAACAGCGTGCACTGGATGAGGCACTGTCACAGAAAGGCGCTCCTGCGTTGGCCGCCGCAGCCGTAGATACACCAGACGCTGAGGAGCTTGAGCGACAGCGCAAACTCGCAGAAGCCGCAGAAAAAGAAAAGCAGCGCCTGAAAGTCGAAGCCGAGAAGCAGCGTCAGTTAGCGGCCCAGGAAGCTGCCGAGAAACAACGTCGTGAAGCGGCAGAAAAAGCTGAGCGTGAAAAACGTGAGCGCGAGCGTCGTGCTGCACTGGCCGAAGCCGCGGCTAAGAAAGCTGCTGCTGAACGTGCTGCCCGTGAAAAGGCAGCCTCGTCGCCAGTACTGGCTTCACCTGTCGATATCGATGACATAGCGCTGGATATTCCTGCTCCAAAGCCAAAACCTAAACCGGTTGCGAAGCCGAAACCAAAGCCTTCGAACACCGCAGTGGCTAAGTCGACCCGTCTTTGGGCTGGTGCGAAAGAAGATAGCGAAGCCTTTGCTACCTACAAGGTTCCTATGGATTCACTGGGCACTAAAAATCGTAATATCGCCGAGCAGATGCAGGACATCTGTCAGGTGATGGTTGACCGTGACGCTTCTGTGGTGGTCCACACCGAATCCAAGTCTGATTACCGCTGGCTGGCTGTACGCCTTACTCTGTGTGCCCGTCGCATAGATCGTGGCTATCGTCTGCGTCACAGCTACCAGGAAATTGCACCGGGTAGCCAGGCCATGGTGACTCTGCATCCACCGCGTGATTCGTCACTGATCGAACAGTCTAACTAAGCGCTCCTGTTATCTTACCCGGCGGCCATGCCGGGTAAGTACCTCTCTGGTGGGCAATCGGGGGGAACCTGATTGTCTGTCGATGGTCTCACTGTGGTGGTGACATAGTCATCACCTTCCGGGTTGGCGCTGACACCAGCGCCTGACATGTTACAATCGCTCACATCTGCATTTACACATACAAGCTGACCATGTTTTCTACACGTCTGATATCTGCCTTTTTATTTGTTTCTTTCTCTGTTTTTTCTTCAGTTGCTGCCCAGGCGACGGTCATTATTCCTAAGCCTCCGGCACTGGATGCGACAGCTTACATACTGGTCGATGCCGATAGTGGCGAGGTTCTGGTTGAACATAATGCTGACGAGCGTCTTCCGCCCGCCAGCATGACCAAGATGATGACCAGCTACATCGCTGTTCATGAGTTGGTAGAGGGTAACGTCACCGAGAACACTCAGGTGCCGATCAGTGTAAATGCCTGGAAAAAAGGCGGATCAAAAATGTGGGTTCGCGAAGGCACCGAAGTCGATATGATCGATCTGCTGCGCGGCATTATTATTCAGTCCGGCAACGACGCTTCAATTGCTGTGGCTGAGTATTTTGCAGGATCTGAAAGTGCGTTTGCTGGTTGGATGAACCAGTACGCACTGGAATTCGGCATGGCAAATACGCACTTCGAGAACGCCACAGGCTGGCCTGCAGAGGGGCACCTGACTACGGCTCGTGACCTGGCAACTCTGGCTAAGCACATCATTAAAGATCACCCGGATCATTACAGCCTCTACGCTGAAAAATATTTTGAGTACAACGATATTCGTCAGCCGAACCGCAACAAGCTGCTCTGGCGCGACTCAAGTGTTGACGGTCTGAAAACAGGCCATACCGATGAAGCAGGTTTCTGTCTTGCTGCTTCGGCTAAGCGTGACAACACCCGCCTGATTACTGTCGTTATGGGTACCCGCAGTGAAGAGGCCCGGGCACGTGAAACCCAGAAGCTGCTGGGCTATGGCTTCCGTTATTTTGAAACCCACAAGCTCTACAGTCGCGGTGATGTATTAGCGACAGAGAAAGTCTGGCTGGGCAAGCAGGACAGTGTAGATCTTGTGGTGGCTGAAGATATTTACATGACTCTGCCGCGTGGTTCCCGCGATGAGCTGCTGGCAGAAGTCATTTCTCCGGACTACCCGGAAGCCCCGCTTGCTGAAGGTCAGAAAGTCGGTTCCCTGACACTGAAAATGGGCGATGAGGTGCTTGGTGAACACGCACTTGTTGCAGCCTCAGAGGTTGAGGAGTCTGGTTTCTTCGGGCGTCTGTTTGGCAAAATTAAACTTTTCTTTGTGCGCTTGTTTGCCTGATTCTGCGGGGTGAACTTGCCGCTGCGGCTTGAATTTCCGGGCCGTAGCACCCATAACTATGTAGCGTGATCGTGAAAGACTACGATCAGATACCCCAATAACGTGTACTACCAATGCTGAGATTTTTCCCGTGAGCCAGCCCGATGCGCCTAAAATCGAATTCCCATGCCAGAACTACCCGATTAAGGTGGTGGGCGTCATGATGGAAAATTACGAGCAGGTGATGGTGGATATTGTCCGGGTACACGCAGAAGACTGCGATATCGAACGTATTCGTGTGCAGGACAGCTCGAACGGGCGTTTCCGCTCTGTGACTCTGTACATTACCGCGACGGGTAAAGAGCAGCTGGTGAATATCCATCGCGACCTGACGGCTCATCCTAATGTGCGTATGGTGATCTGATGCAGACCCGCGAACTCGGGCTTGCGGATTATCAGGCGGTCTATGACGACATGACCGCGTTCACCGAACAGCGCTCAGACGACACCCCCGACGAACTCTGGTTTCTGCAGCACCCACCTGTGTTTACGCAGGGTCAGGCTGGCAAAGCAGAGCATGTATTGTTTCCTGGTGATATTCCTGTGATTCAGACCGACCGTGGTGGTCAGGTGACCTATCATGGTCCCGGACAGCTGGTGGTGTATCTGATGATTGATATCGCCCGTAAAGGCTGGGGGCCACGTCAGCTGGTCAGTGGTATTGAACAAGCGATTGTCGATACTCTGGCCGAGTGGAATATCATTGCGGCTCCAAAGGCAGATGCGCCGGGTGTTTATACCGGTGAGCGTAAAATTGCCTCTCTCGGGCTTCGTATTCGCCATGGCCGCTCCTTTCATGGCCTGGCGCTGAATATCGATATGGATCTGGAACCCTTCCGCCGTATCAATCCATGTGGCTATGCCGGCATGGAAATGACGCAGATGGTGGCAGAAACCGACAGTGCTGTTGAGTTTGATGCTGTGTCTGATCGTCTTAATTATCATCTCCAGCGACTGCTAGCCAACGAAGGTGCAGGCGCTGAAACCTCTGTGACGGAGTGACCGATGTCCGACAAGCCTAAAGTCGTTCAGGGCGAGAAATTGCGTGGTGCCGATAAGGTCGCGCGTATACCGATTAAAGTTATTCCGACGGAAGAGATTCCGCGTAAGCCGGACTGGATTCGTGTTCGTATTCCAGCGACGCCTAAGATCAATGAGATCAAACAGAAACTGCGTAAGCATCGTTTACATACGGTATGTGAAGAGGCGAGTTGCCCTAACCTGGGTGAGTGCTTCGGTGGCGGCACTGCGACCTTTATGATCATGGGCGATATATGTACCCGTCGGTGCCCGTTCTGTGATGTTGGCCATGGCCGCCCGAATCCTCTGGATGCGGAAGAACCCGTTAATCTGGCAACAGCGATTGCCGATATGGGGCTAAAGTACGTGGTGATCACTTCGGTTGACCGTGATGACCTGCGCGACGGCGGAGCCCAGCATTTTGCGGACTGTATCCGTCTGACCCGGGAACATTCACCAAGCATTCAGATTGAGACGCTGGTGCCGGACTTCCGTGGCCGTATGGAGATTGCGCTTGAGATTCTCAGTGGCACTCAGCCGGATGTGTTTAAC
>Ga0255776_10003818_pt1 | contig 16075 bp, 11 predicted proteins | sample 071ome_19_FD_179974 | JGI IMG/M metagenome (GOLD analysis project Ga0255776, IMG submission 179974) | Coastal salt marsh microbial communities from the Groves Creek Marsh, Skidaway Island, Georgia - 071413AT metaG (version 2) | ecosystem: Environmental > Aquatic > Marine > Intertidal zone >... | reverse complement strand
CTCCACCACCAACAGCGCGAAAAATAGCCAAAACCGCGCGGGAGGCGCGGTGGCAGGAAGCTTACTCTTCACCGGTCACCAGCGACGCACGCAAAGCTCGGCGTTATTGCTCTCCAGTCGAAGCAAAGCGTCCGCCGGAGGAGGAAAGTTACCCGTCGTCGGCCTCGACGACCCGCGGAACCCGTTCGCTCGAGGCGGCGGCGGCGGAAGCGGTAAAGTCGTCAGCACGCCCGCGGTGACCAAGTCGTTAGAAACCCAGTTCAGCAGGTTCACCACGCCTTCGACGAAGAACAGATACTAGAGAGAGAGAGAGAGAGAGAGAGAGAGAGAGAGAGAGATGTTTGTATTATTATTATGATTATGATTCGAAAGAAAACAAAACTCCAACAAAAACAATGCCTAAACCCTAAATATTTTGAATTTTGGGATCTGATTTTGGGCCTCTAACGTCTCTCTTCAAATCTTCCCGAAGAACTTTTGTTATATTCGATATTCGACACGCATGGAGGGCGTAAAAACGCGCCGATCGGCGTCGACAAAGAACAGAAAATCGTCTCTGATGCGAGAAGAGGAAGACGAGAAGACAAACTTTGGCGGGAGAGATTCGCCAACCTCTCTTTTGACCCCTCCGAGGGCGATGAGGTCGTCCTCCTCTTTCGATAGCGATGATGGCGATGACGACGCCGGAGAAAACATCAACGACAACAACAACAACAACGACAACAACGCGAAGAAGAAGAAAAAGATGGAACCCGCGCAGGTCGCGAAGACGTTCGAGCGTCAGTGGGTGAAAATTGGCGACTTAGAGTACGACATCACGGATATGAAACACCCTGGAGGGTCGGTGATTTATTACATGTTGTCGAACGTCGGCGCGGACGCGACGGAGGCATTTCGGGAGTTTCATTATCGATCGAAGAAGGCGGAAAAGATGTTGAAGCTTTTACCTCAGAGAAAATACGAGGCGAAGAATCATTCGAAGGATAATAATAGCAATTATCAGCCGATTGATACTTCGGATAGCGCGATGTTGAAGGATTTCGCGTCGTTTCGCCTCGGGTTGGAGAAGGAGGGGTACTTTACGCCGTCGCCGGGACACGTGGCGTATAGAATCGTCGAGTTGGTATTTATGTTCGCGTTAGCGACGTATTTGATGGCGAAAGGGTACACGAAGTTAAGCGTGATTACTTACGGTGCATTTTTTGGCGCTCGATGCGGATGGGTGCAACACGAAGGCGGTCACAACTCGTTGACCGGGAATATTTGGATCGATAAACGAATCCAAGCGTGCTTGATGGGTTTCGGCCTCGGTACTTCTGGCGACATGTGGAACGTCATGCACAACAAACACCACGCGACGCCGCAGAAGATTCGACACGATATGGATTTGGACACCACCCCGGCGGTGGCTTTCTTCGACACCGCGGTGGAAGAGAACAGAGATCGCGGGTTTTCTCGGCTCTGGTCCAGATTCCAAGCGTGGACGTTCGTGCCAATCACCAGTGGCGTGTTCGTCATGGCGTTTTGGTTGTACGTGTTGCACCCGACTAAGGTTTTCAAGAAGAAAAACTGGGAGGAAGCGTTTTGGATGTTATCTTCGCACGTCGTTCGAGCGTCGCTGATTCAACTCGTTCACCCGGGCGACGTCTCCTTCGCGCGCGCGTACGGCCTCTACGCTCTCTCGCAGTGGATCGCGGGCATGTATCTCTTCGCGCACTTCTCCACTTCGCACACGCACACGAAAGTCGTCGAATTCAAGGACCACCCGAGTTGGGTTCGATACGCCGTCGAACACACGGTTGACATTAGCCCGGACCGCGCGTACGTAAACTGGCTCATGGGCTACTTGAACTGCCAAGTCATCCACCACTTATTCCCGGACATGCCGCAGTTTCGCCAACCGGAAGTCTCCAAAAAGTTCGAACAGTTCGCCCAAAAGTGGGGGTTAGAATACACCGTCATGACGTACGGCGAGGCCTGGAGAGCCACGTTTAAGAATTTGAACGACGTCGGCAAGCACTACTACGAGGAAGGCGCGAAGAAGGCGAAGAAAGTTAAATGAGAGCGAGCGAGCGAGAGAAGAGAGAGAATATATACTAATAATAATAAGAAGAAATAATAAAACGATACGCACGAAACGATATACGAAAAACCGTCTCTGTATCTGTGCACACACTTACACACGCGCACGCACGCACCACGAGCGCGTTTTGCCATTTTCGTTAAAGCGTCGTCGTCGTCAATAAAGCTCAAAGCTCAAGCGCGTCTTCCTCTCTTCGCGAAAAGCGAAAACTCCATCCAGTGTTCAGTTCGTTCGAGCCTCACAACACAAGACACGCAAGAAGAAAAGAAAACACACATTTGAATTCGATAAATGCGTTCGTCTTCTTTGCTTTCTTTCCCGCGCTCTTCCTTATGTTCGCTCGTCGCGCGTTGTTCGACGACGCTTCTGTTGCTCCTCTTCTGCGCGATCGTCCTCGTTTTGCCGAGGACAACAAACGCCGCAGACGACGAAAAGGGAGGATTTTTATCGAGTAATCGAATCGGATCTCCTCTTTCGCGCGGAGATGATGTGGACCACGATATCTTCTTCTCGAGCGATGATGATACAATATCCGACGAAAGAAGAAGAAGAAGGCAATTACTCGAAGAAGAAGACGATGCAGAAGAAGACGATTCGGGTGAATTGGACGAATCTGCGGTTTTAGATGCCATCGAAGAAGCGGATGCTTCCCACGACGACGAGGGTCATCCGACGGATTTTGAGGCGACCGATCACACGGATTTGTACACGGCGAAGCGCGACCGCGATCGCGCGTGGGAGAAAGCTCGAAAGGGTTCGGGATTTTTAGACGAAGCGCAAGGACACAGAGTGAAAATAGTGACCAGGCGAGCTTCGGAGCGGAGGAAGGCGTCTTCTGGGAACAACTACGAGCACGGGACGTGGGTGCAGATTGGGCAGAACCACGCGTTTGTGAGCAAACACTCGGAGGCGTTTAAGAATCCAGACTCTGGGTTGTACACGACGACGGTGGCGGACGATAACTTGAGAGCCGCGTTAGGTCTTGGGAAAGATACGAGCGACGCGGAGATGTTGCAACAATCGACCAACGTGAGACGGTGGGGGAGGAACTCTGATAAATCGTACCGGGATAAAGTGTGCTCGGGGACGAGGCACGACATGCCGCGGTGGTGCAAAGGCCCAGCCGGGAAAGGCGGCGGCGTGGCGAGCAAATTGGACGACGCCGAGCAGTACTGGCGAGAGATGGCGCAGAAAAGACAGGAAGCGAAAATGACGCTGTTGACGGCGCACCAGGCGTTTTTGAAAGAGGACGCGATTCAAAAAGAAGCCATGGTGTACACGAAGAAGGCGTTGGAGGCGCAAGAGAAGGTAGACGCCGCGGCGAGGTTGGCGCAACAGCGAGAACAAGCCGAAGCGGACACTTTGAAAGAACACGAGATGAGCGAGCAGCAAGCCTGGCATCGATTGTCGTCGTTGAGACACCAAGTCGTGAAATACCGCACGATGACGAGGGAGCAAGTGGAAGAGATGGAGCGAGAACAGCGCGCGTTGGAAAGAAGAATGGGACAAGAAGAGCGATTACGCGCGAGCGGCGAGAGAAGCCGAGTGTCCGGGGATGCCGCGCGGGTGACGGACGAGGTGGACAAGGCGAAACAGCGCTTGCGACGGGCTGGTGAGAATTTGAAATCCTCGGTCGACGCACATAAAAAGTTGGAGCGAAGCCGATTGAATCAAGCCGCCGCCGCCAACGACGACGACGACGACGACAACACCGAGGACGAAGAAGCCGACGATAACGACGGAGGCGGACACGAAGAAGTCAAGTAATTGAGATACCATCGTAGTAATATTTTTGTTTGTGTTATTAGCTGCGTGTTTGTGTTTATCCATTATTCTAAAAACTACTACTACTATAGTCCATCTAAAAACAACCGCTTATACGCACCGGGTACGTTCTATTTTTTTTCACGCGTCGTCGTCGTCTTTGTCGTCGTCGTCGTCCAAGTTCTTCAACTCTAAATGCACCGCGCAGTGATCGGAGCCAAAAAATCTGTCCATTGGCATTTTCATCGCTTCCGCATCTGGTAAATCATCCGTGGCGTGATAACATCGCAGGATTTTACTTTTTAAAGCGTTGGATACGACCATCAAATCCAGCCGCATTCCCGGATTGACGGTATTAAAAACCTTCCCGCCGACTTTATTCACGGTGTATGACCTCCACGTGTACGATCTTTTCTCGCCGCCATTCACCGCACGATACGCGTCGCATGCGTCTGCCGCAGAGAGAATCTCTCGAAACCGTCGCTGTTCGTTCCGGGTAAATCCCGCGACGCCGTAATCCGGATCCGACGCTTTTCTGTTCTCCACCGCGCGTATGTCGTCAAATTTAACGTCGATACTCTCCGGAGCGACGTTCAAATCTCCCGTCCATATAAAATTCGTCCCTTCTTCTCGCAACCGCGTCAGTCGTTTCAAAATCACCTTTTCGTCCCACTTCCGCCTTCGCTCGCGGCTTTGCGTCGTGCTTCCGTTGTTCGGCGAATACGTCGAGAGGACGACCAATTTATTCGCGTCGTCGTCCGCGCCGAATTGACACTCGACGAATCTCCCTCGCGTTATTTCATCATCTTCATAATCACCATCCCTGTCTACTACTCGCACCGAAACTTTACTCGGCGCCTCCACTTCCTCCGCGTTCACCAACACCAACACGCCCGCCGACTTTTGATGGTAACAGTTGAAAACTCGCTTATATCTTTTCAAAATCGAATCCAAATCTAACGCGCTTTTTATCCCATTCGCGCTCTCCCGGTAACTCTTATTCGTCCCATCGTTCGAGTACGGTTTCACGGATGTCGCACCGCACGACGGAATCCACGTTTCTGTGATGGTCACGACGTCCGCTCTCGCTTTCCGCACGTAGTCGAGGAACGATTGCTTCTCTTTCCATTTTTTCCCGTCGTGCAATTTTGAAGTCAAACCGTCCACGTTTACCGAGAGAAACGTGCGAGGAAAGCGTCGTTTCTTCTTTAATTTCTTCTTCTTCTGCTGCTGCTCGTCTTGTTCTTCGTCCACGGAAGTGTTGTTGTTGTCGCTATTCGGAACCGTCGCAACGAGGAACCGCTTCATGTTTATCTCCCCTCTCTCTTTGAAAAAATGGAGATTTTTTCTTCTTCTTCTCCTCTTAAAAAGTGTTCACATTTTGCAAACTTTCCGCGCGACGCGCGCGATCGATCGATCGATCGATCGAAAGCAACACATCACACACAACAGAGAGCGAAAGAAGACACACGCGACGACCACATCAGCAGAATAAGCAGTAAAAGCAGAACGATATATGAAAGTTCTGTGGATGCATATATACGCGCACTCGTGACACTCTCGGAAGAGCGCGCGCGAAAGAAGAGACGCGCGCGACGACGACGATAACCAAAGCACAGCGGCAAAAGCATCAAAAAGCAGAGCGATGCGTGAGAAACGAAGATTTCGCGCGAAAGGAGAGATTCATTCTGGACCAAAGAGAAGAAGAAGAAGAAGAAGAGTCCGGGGCGTGTATGCGCGCTCGCGTCATATATGTGCACTTTTAACACTCTACTTGAGTCTTTCTGGGGAAAAAAAAAGAAGATGGAGAAGACGTCACACTTACTTTTCACGCGCAATACTACACGTATATCTGTGAATAAAACATCAAAAAGTCATCATGATCGCGACGTCCCGATGTGTTTTTGGTGCGGTGAGATCTGCGAACTCGTCTTCATCTCGCAGACGAAGAAGAAATGCAACGACGACGACGACGACTAAAGCGGTAAAAATCACATTCGTCGACCCAGACGGAAACGCCATCGAAACGAATCAAACCAAAGGCGTTCTCCGAACGATCGCGCTCGATTCGGGCGTGGAAATCTACGAGGGGTTTTCGAAACTCATGAATTGCGGTGGCAACGGCCAGTGCGGGACGTGCGCGATGGTCGTGAGCGATCCGAGCGAGTGTTTGAGTGGAACGACGGACGCGGAGAGGAAAAAACTTGGGAAAGAGAAGTTGGGAAAAGGCTACCGGTTGTGCTGCCAGACGGAGATTGTCGCGGGAAAAGAGAACGAGAACGAAAACGCGATGATCGAGTGCAAGACGAAACCGCCGAAGAAGTGAGCAGTAAAAGAAACTTTTCGTCGCCGTTGCAACGATAAAAAATGTAGAGATGGAGAGAGAAAGGAGAATCGATATATATCCGCGCGCGCTCGGCGTTGAAACGCGGACGGTTCGGAGACGCGAGACTCTCCTCTCTCACCACAAAGATATAGTATAGTTAGCGTTCATTCTCATTATAAATGTATATGCATGCATACATTCTCGCGCGTTTGTGCACTCGAGAAGAAGAACAACAAGAAGCAGATGATTACGATGAGATTTGAAATGTCTTCGCGTGTATTCGTATTCTCGCGCGTGTTTTTGTGATGTCTCGTAAAAAATTCAAAAATGTCGTTACAAAAGCGGCGATAAACGACGAACAATGAACCACCACCCGTCCATGCCGCCGCGAAGGAAAAAGCACCAATTCACGGCGCTCCTTTTACTCCAACTCCTTTTGACGTTCTTCGTCACCTTTTCGATCCTCCAAGACGTGGCCGAAGATCGACCGTTCGTCGTGTCTTCCAAAGCGGCGCTTTACGAGTTGTTCTTCTCCGAAAACGCGCAAGTTTCAAACACGAAGAGGAACGTGGCGTTCGTGTACGACTCGGATTCGCTGATTTCGTCGATCGAAAACACCGTGGATAAGTATTTCAAATTGCCGGAAACGGCGCTGAACGAGATGGAGTTGCTCGAAGACGAAGGGATCGAAGTGCGCGTGAGGAAGATGAAGACTAGTTTAGACGAAGAGAATAAGGAAGATTTTTACTTTGTGGACGATTACGAAGAGACGCACCGGATAACGTCGAAAACGTACGCTTCGGGAGCGTGGAAGAAGAAGATTTTAGGCTTGGACGACGACGACGATGGGACGACGACGAATGGAGTAGCAACGACGACGTCGACGAAGAAGAAGAGAGCGTTTTTGCGGTCGCTTCTATCTCTCGAGTTGAAGTTTAGCGCGCGGAGTTTACATCGAGAGATGGATAAACTCGTGCTGTTCGATTTCGACGTGCGCATCAATTACAACTTGGAAAGCAGAGGCGGCAGAGTGCAGATTGAAATTTTTATCGGTGGGAACCACGTCGGTGGGGATAGTTTTAAGAGCGTGAGGACGGTATTCGAAGATTGCTTTTTGTTGAGTTTGATTTCGTTTACGCAAATAGCGGTGGTGAAATCGAAATTTAACGAGAAGAAGACGGACGGCGAAAAGAGGATGCGTTTGTCTCGGATAGTTTCGCACTCGCTATTCAACCGGTCGATAGCTTTAGAGACGTTAGCGAATGCGGTTTTGTTTGTCGGGTGCGTCGCTTCCATTTCCTGGCAGATTTTACCGCAAGAAGGCTTTGGGTTGGGACGAAATTTCGCCAGAGGTTTGAACGGGTTTGGATGTTTCTTAATGTGGGCGTCCTTGGGCAGACACACGACGACGATGCCTCCGTACGACGTCGCGTTCAGAGCAATCAGTCGAGGTTTACCGGTCGTTTTACAATTTGCCGTCGGCAGTGCCCCTCTTTTAATGGGATTCACGACTTTAGGCGTCGCTCTTTTCGCCGAAGAAACCGAAAAGTTTAAAAACTTGGAGAATGGATTCCTCACGTTGTTCTCCGTGATGAACGGAGACATCATCTTCGAAAGCGCTCGCGACATGAAACGAGGCTTCATAGGACACGTGTACGTAATAACTTTCTTCGTCATCTTCGTCTACACCATCATTTCAACCTTCATCAGCATCATGGGGAAAGCGTTCGCGGAAATCGAAAGCGAAAAGAGACACGAAGAGAAGAACGACGACGCCGAACGACGACAACACGACTACTACCGCAAAGAAAACGAAAACGAAAACGAAAACGAAAACGAAAACGACGTCGAGGAAAGAGGGAGCTGGAAATCCGAACAGCGGTTGAGAAGAGAACTGAGCGCGATTAAAGCTTCCTTGGCGTCGATGGAGAGAAGCTTGTGAGCGCGCGAGGTGTTCAGTTTATTAGTTGCAAAAAAATAGGTTTTCAAGTCGCAAAACTCGCATAAAATTGGAAAAAGCTGCACTTCACTCTGACACGTTACACACACACACGCAGAGATAGAAAGAGCGAGACTAATGTCCGTAACTTTTCGCCGCGATGAGAAAGAAGAAGGATGGCGTCGCAATCGTAATCGTTTCGCGGCGTCGCCGTTGTCGCTCCTTTTTACGTTCTTTTTCTTCTTCTTCTTCGCGCTGACGACGATGATGATGACGGCGGCGACTGCGCAAGAAGAAGAAGAGGTCGAGAGCAAACAAACGCTCGCGGAGGACACGGACCACTACTCCTCGCCGTCCGTGCGTTTGTCCGCGACGAGCAGCGACGAGGGGTCGAGCGAACGGAAGATTCTCATCGAAAACGATTACGAAGTCACGTACGGCACGTATTTTAAAATCGTTCGGATGAAGTGCGGGTTTGACCACGCTTTGAAAAATCCGGCCAAGTGCACGAAGAATACGTACGTTTTGAGGAAACGAGGGACGGAAATACCGACGGTAGATCCGAGCACGAACGAGTCGATCGAAGCGGAGAGCGAAGATGGGGTGGCGACGAGACATTTTGAGATTCCGGCGACGTCGATTGCAGTCGGCGGTACGTTTGCGCTGGCGTACTTGGAAGCGTTGGACGTGGATACGGACACTTTGAAGTTGATTGATTCGCAGTACATGCACTCGCCGTGCATGCAACAGGCGGTCCAAAATGGGGAAATTATCGATCAAGCGAGCGCGGTGTACGACGCGAATTGGAACGTGGACACGTCGGCGTGGTCGGCGAAGTGCGACGAGTTGAACGTCGATTTAACGTTTACGGATGAGTACGGCACCGGTAAATGCGAGAACCGAGAAGACGTCAACGTGTTGTTTCACGGAAACGCGGACGATACGCCGATTTTACGAGCCGAGTGGGTGAAGTTTGTGAGTTTGTTCTTCGATAAGGAACAGTTTGCGAATGAATATTTCGCCTTGGAAAGCGACGCCGTGGAGGCGATCAAGACGTACGTGGAGAAAGGCATCGCGGCGAGTTTGTCCCAGAAGAAAACGTGCGTTTGGGTGCAAAAGATGGGTTCGTACTATGAAATTTTGCACGACACGTTTCGAACGTCGTTGTGCACGGATGCCGGGATGGTTGCGTACCGAGGCGAAACTGGCGTGTTGAAAAAAGCGTTCGCCATCGACTCGCAACTCGAAGAGTTTCACTCCGCCATTCGCGATTACGACGTAGTCGTGGATGAGAGTTATTTCTACGACGTTTCGTCGTTATCACGCGCAGATTACGAAAATAACTTAGCGCTCGACCAAATCTCTGGTCAATCGGTCAAGGCGAAAGAAGGCAACGGCGGTTTGCTCTTGCGAGTGGACGCTTCGCGAGGCAACGGCATGACGGACGATCTCAAAGAATCCGGCGAAGTGCGACCGGCGCTGTTATTAAACGACCTCGTATCTAACGTCTACGGTGGAACTTTGTCAAACGACGACGCGTGTCCGAAATACTTTAGAAAGGCAGACGAGAGTGCGATTTACGTGACGCACGAGAACTGCGCGGCGTTGGAGAATGCCGATAACGAGAAGAAGTGCGTGACGGATTTGAAAGAAGAAGCGGAGAGAAAGACGCCCAGTGAATTATTGGATTCCAGCGCGTTCAGAGCGAGAGAGAGCACAATCTCGACGACGTTTGTAGTTTCAATCGCGTTGGCAACGGTTGTGATGCTCGCGATGGCGTGAGGTTTCAACGCGCGAAACGCAAGAAAACACGTTTATTTATTTTATTTTAGATTTAAAAGAGAGAGAGGGTGTTTGATTCGCTCAATCTGGCGATTAGAGCGCGAAAAGAATTCGCGTTCGTTGTAAGTCAGGCTGAGAAAGAAAATAAATACGCACAAAACACACACTCGAAACACAAGTTATTACAAACGTGTGCGCGAGAGAGTTTTTGTCGTCGTGTGTAAATCATCGAATTACCTACTATACATTACAATAAATACATCTCGCGTCGTCGTCGTCGTCGTCGTCTTTGTCGTCTTTGAATACATCATCGCTCGAGCGTTTGACACACCCAAACTCGTTCTTTCTCACCGTTCCCCATCCAATCGACGGTAAAATTCAACGCGATCGTTTCGCCGCTGCCATCGATGGCGTTCCGGAAAACCGCGTCTTCGCACGTTTGCCAATCGATATCTTCAACCTTCTCCTTCGCGCACGTAAAAAACTTAAACTTGAATCCATCGTCTATGGTTTTCGCGCTCATATCCAACGAACACGCGTACAAATCATCCTTCTCGTCCACTCTTTCGAGCTGCAAAGATCTCTGAACGTCCCATTCGCCGAGTTCTTCGCAGCTTCCCACCAACCGCACGCGTCTGCCGTTTTCGTCGTCGCAGTCGTCTTTGCGAACGTAAAAGTTTGTCTGAATACCGCCGACGAGCGCGGCAGCAGAGGAACTGCTTCTTGCGGACGACGACGACGACGACCAAGAAGAAGAAGCGTTGAACGCATCGCCGTTTCCAAGTTTGTCTTCATCGTTAAGAGACGAAAACGACGACAAAGAAGACGATGAAAATCCACCGACATCGTCGTCGTTAAAAATCTCCTCTCGATACAGTTGAAACGCTCTCGTCATCTCGTCTATTTTCTTCCTCGCTCTCGCCGCGGTCGCGTGTTCTCTTTTCCCGCTCGAAACGACCTCTCTCTCGATTTCTCGCGCCAGTTCTTCTTTCATCCGCATCGCGCGGTCGCATCCGAGGCGAAATTTTTCCGCCCGATCGTACCGTTTCGCGTTCGCCGCGTCGGTTTCGCGAAGGAGACATTCTCGCGCGAATTCGTCCAAAGAGAGAAGCACGGAAGCGATGGAAGAGGAAGAAGAAGAAGACACCGCTCGGATGGAAAAATACTTCTTCTTCGTCGTCGTCCGAAAAGTAGTACGGTTTCGCGGGTGTGAGGTGGTGGAAGAAGAGAAGGAGGGGAAGGAGGAGGAGGACGACATCGTCGTGCTCAGCGCGCGCGCGACGCTCGGCTTTTTGAAGACGAAAACGACGACGAAAAGTTTATCCATATCAGAAACAAAAAAACTAACAACAACAGTTAGGGTTTAGGGTATTAACAAAGGTTTGTATTAAGAGCGTGTACGCGACGAATATCAATGTTTACTATTTTTGCGTGGTAAAAATGGAGGAATTGTTCGCAATCGCGGTCAGTTTTGCTTTTTTTGTTCGCAATCGCGGTTTTCCTCTAACAATAATATGTTTTAATACAATGACGCCGCTTTTTTCCCGTCCAGCCTGTCGCCTTTCATGGAGCGAATCCACACGAGACCGCAGAAGACGTACATGAACGCGAGGCTGAAGAATACCTTGGCGAAACCGGTGCCGACGCTTTTGCCGACCCATTCGGCGATTAATTTGTTGGCGAGGAGACAGCTGAACACGCCGGCGGTGTTGGTGACGCCTAAGATGCTTCCCGCGCGTTCGGCGGCGTAGTCTTGGAGGTACGCGTGGACGCCGGCGACGGAGGCTGCTTGGGCGCCGACGACTAAGGCGACGATGGAGACGGAGAGAACTTGGATGTTTTCAGCGACGAAGAGAGGAATGGCGGAAACGGCGAGACTGAAGTACGCCAGCAGGAGACAGCCGAGCGCGGGGATCATGGTCGCGACAGTCATTGCAATTCGTCGCGTTTTCCACGGCGGCGTTTGGTAGTCTCGAATGGCTTTTTGGCAGAGCTTCCCACCGAAATATGCAACTAAAGCAGTCATGAACCACGGGAGAAACAAATACGCGCCCGTATCGGACACGGAAAAGCCCAAGCTGCCTTGCATATAAATTCCGAGCCAGTTTTGAAAGGTGAAGAAGCCGATGTTGGTCATGATGTGAGTGAGCGTTACCACCAACAGTTGGAGTTTCACGGAGAGCGAAGAGTTCATCAGCCACGTCCGGTTGCTGTAGTCTTCGCAAGAAGCGTCAAACGCTTGTCGCGCGCGTTCTTCGCGCACGATTGTTCCTTCTTCTTTTTCTCCATCTTCAGCTTCTCCCTCTTTCGTCATCTTCGTAAAAGAAGAGTCCAACGCCGCGCACTCTTCTTCGGAAAGCATCGGAATATCGCCACCGCCGTCGACGAATGCCGGATTATTATGCCGCTCCTCTACTTTGTCTATGAATCGATCTAACCTTCTCAGACGGATGTGAGCGACGATGGCGTACACCATTCCACCTAAACCGAACGCGAAAAACGCGCCTTTCCAACCAATCGCGGGAACTAGAAATCCTCCCAACAACATCCCGAACCCAGAGCCTACGTTGAACATGCTCAATAAAGTCGTGAACGTTTCTCCTCTTTCCGCGTCGAGAAAATACGCGGAAGTGCCACAAAATCCAGCCGCGGCGGGTAACGCGACCCCAGACGCGAGACCAAACAATAATCGACTGATCAATAATATCACGAACGGCGTCAACATTTTCTCTAATCCGAACAAGAACGCGCCGCCGGAGGATTTCAACCACAACAACGTCGGCAACAACGCGACAGCCAACGACCAAAAAAACAGCGCCAAAAACAACAAATTCGCCGGGCTAATGCTCCCACTCTTCTTACTCGTCGCTAACTGCCCGCCAATGACGTTCGTGCTCATGTAACCGATCAAAAACACATTCTGTATCCACCCGATTTGCGCGATGGACAGTTGCAACTCCTTCGCGATGGGCAACGCCGTCAGCGTAAAAATCGTCCGATCCGCGGTGCTGAAAAGAAGCACCAAACCGAGCGTGATCACGGCTTGCGTCTTGTGTTTAAACAGAGCGAAGGCGATGGGTTTCGTCAGACCGACGAAATTTTCGTCGTAGGAAATCGATTCGAATTCAATCCCGATGTCGTTCTTTTTCTTCTCTTCTTCTCCTTCTCCATCTCCACCTCCTCCTCCTCCGAGAGAAGAAGAAGAAGACGCACCTACGGCGGCAACGACGACGATCTTCCTCCTCCGCCTCTCTTTCGACGGCGAACGGGATAAAAAAGACGCCTCTTTTCCTCCGCCTGTTCGTTTGGCGTGAACGATTTCCTCGATCTTCTTCTTCTTCTTTCTCTGCTTCGTTCCCGAGACCGTTAGTATCCCCGCCGCGTCGCTTGGGGAAAAAGAAGAGACCACAACAAATCTTCTTCTTCTTTGTTTCGATCGAACGATATCCTTCCTGTCGTCATTACTCGTACCGCGACGACGAGAAATGCAACAATGCCTACCGCACGCCGCGGACGAAGGAGATGGTAAAACGGTTCCCCGCATACTCGCCTATCGGGTGTGACGTTTTAAATTTGTCTTTTCAAACGTAAGTAAGTCGGATTCCGAGAAGGAAAAACGAAAGGCTGAGAGCACGCGCGTTAAAGTCTATATATACGTGACGTGTTTTTAATTATAACAAAAAGTTGTTGTTGGTGTTGGCGTTCGAGCTAGGTTGTTGTCTTTGTTGAGGATTGTAAGCGCTTTGTTGCGGCGAGCGCATCATTTGCTGCTGCTGCTGCTGCTGCTGGTGTTGCGGGTGGTACTGAGCCCCTCCGCCCATCGGCATCGGCATCGGCTGCTGCTGCTGCGGGTGGTACCCCATCATCATGTTGTTGTTCATCATCTGCTGCTGGTGTTGCGGCGGATAAGTTCCTACTCCTACTCCTACTCCTCCGTATTGCTGTTGCGGAGACGCTTGCTGTTGGTAGTACCCGGGGTTACCACCACCCATCATCTGCGGCATCATTCCGCCGCCGTACTGCGGTTGTTGTTGTTGTTGCTGTTGTTGTCGCGTGTTGGCTTGATCGTACAACGAGTTCAAATCAACTGGAGCCGCGACCGCTTTCTTGGGCGTACCAAAAAGATCGTCGCCGAACGGGTTGTTGCTACTACCATTTCGCGGTTGTTGTTGTTGTTGTTGTTGTTGTTGTTGTTGTTGTTGTTGAACTGGCGGCGGAACTCGTACGGGACTCGCACTCGTGGATGCCGCGGGTTGTTGTTGACCTCGAGCCGCGTTACCACTCGCAGTAATCGTCGCTAAACCAAACGGATCGTCGTTATTTGCGTTGCTCGACCCCGATGCCGGAAGAAAGTTCCCCACAGCTACATTACTAAGTGCGTTCTCTCGCGCATTCTGCGGAGGCGTTTGAATGTTCATCTCTCCGAACAGCGCGTCCAAGGTTGCGTTTGCGCTTTGTTGCTGCGCGGTCGTCCCGGCACTGGCCGCCGCTCCCGGCGATGATTGCGACGGCACACCACCGACACTCGTCCTGCTTGAACGTCTAGCACCAACTCCAGCTGGCATTTCTCCCGCTTTTGCCGTATCCACGTATTCTTGCATCGTGCCTAAAAACGATTGCGGCGGCGCCTCCAAAGCCGGCGCTTGGTTCACGATTTGCATCTTTTGACACGTCGCGTAGAATCTTTGCAAATCTTCGTGCTGAATCAACGAACGCTTATAAATCTCCAAACCTTTTCTCGCTTTCGCTTTATCTTGTTCAAAGAATAACCCGACCAAAGCGCACACGCCTTCGTTGGCTAACTTGAACACTTTCAACGAGTCTTTAAACATCAACGCCGTCGCGGCTCTCACCGGAACGTCGTTTCGCCGCAAAACCTCTCCAACTGGTTCGCAATCCGTCAATCTATGCATGAGCGTTTGCGCCACGGGAACGTGCTGCAATAACTGATCGAAATTATACGATTGCATCGGCGTCGATCCGCTTCCTTGAGAGCACAAAAACGGCCAAACCTTTGCGCAACACGTGTACTCTTCAAAATACAACGCGTACGCCCTCACCCACCCGGATAACTCAAACGCGGTTTGACTCGAGTCGTCCTTCCAATACCTCAGCGAAAACAAATCTTGTTCTTTCCCACCGGATCGAGCGTTTCTCAACGACTCCACGTGGTGGAAGAATTCCTTCTGAAACTTTCCTCCGCACTCTTGGAACAACCGGTGCAACACCACGTGCGCTTTGAGCATAGATATCCACCCGGTCGCTTTACCGATGACTTTCGTGATTGAATTCAAAACGTAGTTTATATCCGCCACGGAAATTCGATCCGGACTGTTCCCTTGCCCGCCGCCGCACGCTAACAAGAGCGTCTGCACGTGTTTCTCTTTCGGCGCGGAGAGGTCGTTGTTGCACGCCTTGACGCACGCGTTTTCCAACTCCAAGAACTCTTTCGGCGCCAGAGATCGAGATACGAACGCCTGTTTGTAGTTGAAGAAACGGAAGAGAGAGACAGTGTGTGTCAGCGAGAACATCGACGCCGTCGATCTCCGAAGCGAGAAGAAGAAGAAGAAGAAGAAAGAGGGTAAAAAAGCTGTCCCAATTAAGTGTATACAATCTTTCTCTTAAAAAGGATCAAACACCGAGTAAAACGAAAAAAAAAAGCGCTCACATTCGTCCTATCCGCGATCGAGGTCACCGCTTTCCCTCTCTTGTCGACGCGTTCCGTGCCGTACGCGATCGCTTTCACTTCCGTTTTGATTGTTTTTTTAATCGATTTCGCTTTTTGCAACATTTTTTAACCAAATTCGATCTCTCCCTTTTAAATTGTATATCTGTGTTTTGCAGTTAGAAACCCGTGCAACAAGGTCTCGCTCCTCGCGCGTCGTGTGATCACTTCTGCGTGTGCGTGAAGCGCTGCGAAGCTTTTGTTCTTCCGTTTATATCTCGGTGTTTCTCTCTCTCTCTCTCTCTCTGTTTGACTCAAATTTGAACTCTATTTTGGGGAGCGTTTTTTTTCCCCCAAAGAGCGCGTGTGCCCGAATTGACTAAACCCTAAACCCTAAACATAAGTTTGCTCTCGCTTTTGGATCCAGAAAAAGAAGAAAACGTCAGAGAGAGAAAGAAGAGAGAAAGAGAGAGAGATGTTCAACGCTTTCTACAAGACGTTCATGGTGAGCAGCGC
>Ga0255776_10003817_pt1 | contig 16076 bp, 9 predicted proteins | sample 071ome_19_FD_179974 | JGI IMG/M metagenome (GOLD analysis project Ga0255776, IMG submission 179974) | Coastal salt marsh microbial communities from the Groves Creek Marsh, Skidaway Island, Georgia - 071413AT metaG (version 2) | ecosystem: Environmental > Aquatic > Marine > Intertidal zone > Salt... | reverse complement strand
CATTTTTTGGAGGTGAAACAATCATTACAAACACTCATCAAAAATCAACACGCACAACTCACACAAGAAATTCTCTCAACTCTCTGCACAAAAAAAACACAGACCTTTTCGCGCGTTTTGTTTTCTTCCGCTATATTTGAGCGCACGGTTCAACTAGTGGTAACGCGATGAGTCACGAAAACACGACGACGTTAAAGTTAATCTACCGAGCCGGGGACTCGAAACCTCTCAGAGTGTACGTCGCCGCGGAACTCAATAACAGAGATGGAAAAACACCATCAACGATAATCGAGTTCGACCCGTGGAAAGCCGCCAGTTGTGCGGACCATTCTTCTGCTTCTTCTTCCAATAAGAACAATAAGAACACCGGGGCGGTGCTACAAAAGACGACCAGTTCATCCGCGACGGTGTTTATCTATACTTCTCCGTCTGACGGAGCAGAGGTTGTGAAAGGCACGTCCATGAACAGCGCTTTGATGTGCGTCAGAAACGGTGAAGTCGACCCTTCTTTCGTCAACTTCAGAGACTTGGACGAACGCGAGCTCGCCTTGACGGTCGGCACGTGCTGCGCGGAAAAGAGTTTAGACGCACTGATGGAGTACGTGTCGAAGAATGAAAATAAGTTGAAAGACGTCGTCCCGGGTATTTTCTCTTCGTCCTCGTCGACTCGACCGAGCGATAGTGAAGTCGCGTTCTTCTCGAGCGTGTATCCAGTCTTTGCCAATAGCGCGGAGATGTTTGGAAAGACTTCGAATGCATCCTTTACGAGTCAGTTTAAAAGTATCCAGACTTGGTTTGACGCTACCTTAAAAGCGTCGTTTGTGCAAAGCGCAATTGAAAAAGCGAAAACTTCTCCGTCATCCGCGTTTCTCTACGCTGCGCAAGAGGCGCAAAACGTCTCGGATTTGAAAAACGCGAGTAATCCTGCCAAGGATCCCTCAAAAGATACCTTTTCTCTCACGACGGCAATCAATTACGCGAACGGTGCACCGCACATGGGACACGCGTACGAAGGTTTGAGTGCGGATGTCATCGCAAGATACCACCGCGCGTACGGTCGACCGACATTATTTCAAACTGGCGCGGATGAGCACGGACAAAAGATTTCCGACGCCGCAGCTGCGGCTGAGTGCAAGCCGATCGAATTGTGCGACAAACACGTCCAAATGTTTCAAGAATTAAATAAAATGCTACGAGTGGAGAACGATGTTTACAACAGAACAACTTCGGAGAAACATAAACAGTGTTGTCGAGAACTCTTTGAGCGAAGTCAAAAGAATGGCGATATTTATCTAGACACATACTCGGGTTGGTACAATGTTCGTGAAGAAACGTTCGTGACTGAAACCGAAGCGAAGGAGACGGATTATAAAGACCCAGTTTCGGGCAAACCTTTGAAGCAAATGGAAGAAGAATCTTTCTTCTTTCGCCAATCGAAATATCAAGCGCAATTGATCGAACACATTGAAAAACACCCAGAGTTTATTCAACCGGAAGGTCGAAGAGCGGAAATTTTGTACCGTTTGAAAAACGACGAGTTGAGAGATTTGAGCGTCTCTCGAACGACGTTTGATTGGGGGATTCCTGTGCCTGGGAACAGCAAACACGTCTTGTACGTCTGGTTTGATGCTTTGACAAACTATTTGACGGGTTGCGATTTCCCAGACGGAGAAAACTACTCGAAGTTTTGGCCGGCAAATGTGCACATCATAGGGAAGGATATAATCTGGTTTCACTGTGTCATCTGGCCGTGCATGTTGATGAGTTGCAACGTACCTTTACCAAAAGCTGTTTTTGCCCACGGTTTTGTTACCGCCGCGGATGGACAAAAAATGTCTAAATCGATCGGTAACGTCGTCGATCCATTGGATGTGTTGAAAAGGTGTTCACCGGATACGTTTCGATACGCACTCATGCGAAACGGAATTTACGGTTCCGATATTCCATTTAGTGAAGAAACTATGACTTTAATTCACAACGCGGATTTAGCGGATACGCTTGGAAATCTAGTTCACAGAGCGACGCATTTGTGTTCGAAGAATTGTGACGGTCGCGTACCGGACGTTCCAATCTTTGAAAAAGTCATCGATGTCAGCCTTTTGAGATTGAAAACGGAACGCGCGATGGAATCGTTCCAGTTACAACAAGCCTGCGAGTTAGCCATTAACTCTGCAAAAGCTGCAAATAAATACATCACTGATGCGGAACCGTGGAAATTAAAAGGCGAAGAAACGAAACATCGTAGAGACGTGATCATTCGTACAACTTTAGAAGCCGTGTATATCACCGCTTTGTTCTTACAACCGTACATCCCATCCGCGTGTGAAGACATATTTAAGAAACTTGGGATGGACGCTTCAAAAGTCCACAAACTTTGGGAGCTCAAGCCGTTTGGTGAAAATGTGAAACCCGGGACACAGGTTGCTGTAGGCGAAGTGCTCTTTCAGAAACACGAGATTGATACCGCAGAACTCGCCAAGAAAGCACAATCGAGCAAAGAAGAAAAAGCCGCCAAGTTGGCCAAGAAGAAAAAAGGCGAAGAGAACACGAAAATCGACGTCACGCGGTTAGAGTTAGTTGTAGGTGAGATTACCAAAGTTTGGAATCACCCAGATGCGGATACGCTCTATGTGGAAAATATCGACATCAATGGTGAGAAACCGTTGCAAGTCTGTTCGGGATTGGTGAAACACATTCCTATCGATAGAATGCTCAACGCCCGCGTCGTTCTCGTCGCGAACATGAAACCCACGAAGATGCGTGGCGTCGAATCGCAAGCCATGGTGTTATGCGCCACCGACCCGAACGATAGCGATAAAGTTGAAATTGTCACCCCGCCAAAAGGCGCCGCCATCGGTGAACGCGTTACTTTCGAAGGTTACGAAAACGATCCAGACGAGAAACTCAATCCGAAAAAGAAGGTGTTTGAAGCGGTGCAACCAGATTTTCTTGTGAATAAAGATGGAGTTGCCACGTACAAGAACGTCGCCTTCGGAACTTCCGCTGGTCCGTGTACTGTAGAGTCCATCAGAGAAGGCGGTACGATTAGGTAGTCGATTTTTTTAAAAGAAAAAGGCGAGTCTCACATTTTTTCCGAAAAACACTTCAAAGCAAAGTAATAATATAAATGCATGCAACTTCAACGCGACTGTTTGTGGGTTCGTACCACCACCACCACCACCGGGAAAGGCAGACCGGTGTCGCGTCGTCGTCGTCGTCGTCTCACACAGCCAATGACAAAAGTCGAAGAGCAGAAACGCCTCTCCTCGCGGCGTCTAATCCCTTCATAGATGATTCAATCCCCTATCCAGACCCAGACAACTTACCTAACCGACACGAGTGGAAGAAAACGTTCACGACAGAGAATGATGGGACACGGTGTTGTGTTCGGGCGTGTGATTTGAGCGACGTTCCTGCCGTGGCATCTTTATTGCTGAGATCTAAATTGGCCGGATTTCCAACGGAAGAAGCGGCTTTGAATAAGTACGTAGAGAAAAGTTTAGATGCCTTCCCTAGAGGAGCTTACCTCGTCTGCGTGAAAGAAAACGGGGGTTCTGAAAAATGTTCATCGAGCGTCGTCGGCGTGGTTGGCGTCTCGAACACTCCGGACACGCGAAAAGATTTTGAAAGAGCTTTACAGTTTAGCGAAGACGGTGGTTACATATCAGATTTAGTCATAGAACCGAGATGCAGAGGAGCAGGACTGGGCGAAAAGTTAATGTTGTGCGCAGAGAGTTTGTGTAGAGAGATGAATCGCAACGAGGTTTATCTCCACGTATCGACGAGAAAAGTCGGCGTAATTCGGCTTTATGAAAAGATAGGGTACGAGGAAGTTGGTTCAAACTTTTTACGAAGAGATTTACTGATGCGAAAGAAGATATGAGTTTTTCAGTGTTGGCGAATTGGATTGTTTTAGTGCTTGTATATTACACACCTTTTAACGCAGCTCAGCGTGACCTCGAGTAGAGAGGTTCTTCAACTGACGTAAAGCCTTTCGAGGATCTTCGATATCGTCGTCGTCGTCGGATGAAGAGTCGGAACTTTTGATGTCAAACGACGCTGATGACTTTTTCCTACCAGTCGCTGCGCTTTTAACATAACCTGGGTGTAAATTCTTACCTTTTTTACTCCCGTCCCTGTCGTACGTTTCGGTGGTCACGAAATTTTCAGATGGCATTGCGCCACCATAGAGAGATTTTGCATCGACTTTTTCGTCCCACAAATCGTATTCCAATTTGAAAAAGGAACCGTCAACCATTCGCTTTTGCGTCGGTAAATTTGATAAAGTCTCGATTGAGTCTTTTGATAGCTGCCAATTGAACACATCCAAATTCGATTTGATTCTCTCAGAGTTGATTGATTTAACCAAAACTGAACTTTTCGGACGAGTTTGTAACGCCCAACGCACGAGAACTTGACCAATATTTTTGTTGTTTTCGTCCGATGCGACGATTTGTTTCACGGCCGCGTCATCCATCAAATTTGGACCAGTTCTTCCCAACACCGATGCGGAGTCTGGACTCCCCAATGGCGAATACGCTGTTACGTGAATTTTGTTCTGCTCGCAAAACTCAATAATTTCCGTTTGACGCCAATATGGGTGAATCTCTACCTGACACACCGCCGGTTTGATCTTGCAAAAGCTCAAAATGTGCTTCAACTTCTTAATGGAAAAGTTCGAGACACCAATCGCTCTTACGGCACCAATATCTACGAGCCTTTCCATCGCACGCCACGTGACTTCAATCGGAGGATCGATGTATCGCGTGTTCGATTCGGTGACGGGCCAGTGAATCAAATAGAGATCCAGATAGTCAGATTTCAAGTCACGAATTGATTTTTGAACGGCTGGAAGAATTTGCTCGTATTTATGCATGTCGTTCCAGACTTTGGAGGTGATGAAAACGTCCTCGCGCACCAACGTCGTTGTTCTGAAAACGTGCTCGAGCGCGTCTCCCACTTCGTGTTCGTTTTTGTATATGGAAGCGCAATCGATGTGTCGATACCCGCACTTCAAAGCGACTTCTACAGCTTTTCGAACTTCTCCGGGATTCGACTTCCACGTTCCAAGTCCTAGTAAAGGGATGTTGATTTTTACTTCATCGATGTCGTATCGAAGAAATGCAGTCGGCGCGACTGCCGGCGCCACTTTTTCAATGCGGCCCATATTTCCTTCTTCTCCGTCGTTATCGGCGAGCCCGTGCTCTTTGCGAAGAAGTTGCATCAGCGCAATCTCCTCTCGCGCCTCTTTCTTCCAAATCTTCAAATTCTTGGTATCGTGACGGCAACTTTCGATTCTCGCTCTTTGTTTGGCCTCGACCACTCGCCTTCCGCCGGTCAGGTCGAACCACTGCACGCGATCATTCTCAGCTTCCATCTCTTTCATCCTCCATTGCTCTCTCTCTTCTGGCTTAAAATTCTTCATATCTTCCTCGTGCGAGCGCCACACGGTTGGCCAGTTTTTTGTCCACCCGTTGTTCTTCTTCTGTTCCGGAGTAGCTTCCGGAACGTCGTCGAAATCTAAACTTACATCCGTGCACCTTTTCACGTCCAAGTTTTCAGTTTCGCCTTCGGAAATGATGTCTTCACCCGTAATGGGATCTTCTTCAACGAAAGTATATTTCAGAGGACCTTTTGGATCGTTGTGGAACTTGATGAGGTCGATGAACTCCTTTGGCGTGAGCTCAATATCTTTAAGTTCGTCGTAATCGTAATCGTAATCCATGTCTGCTGTAACTGACGTTTTTGAATTATTTTTTCGAGACAAAAAATGCCCTCTCAACGCTACTAGTCGCTGTCAATTCGATGCGACATCGTAACATCAAACTTTTCCTTTTTTGAAAAAGCTTTCAATCATCAAATCGGCATGACATCACGAACAAACACCTCTACGCCAGGTAAGGACCACACACGCACGGTGATGCTTCCTTTTGCACCGGGCGAGTTTGTATATTTCGCGTGATTTCTTTCGCGAACGACACGGATCCATCCACCTAATCCAGAAATCGACAGATCTTTACCTTCGTAATCGTTTAAACTGATCTCCACCTCTCTGGAAACGCGAAGACTTGGAAGGGATTGGTAAAACTCACGCATAGATGCACTTTCGTCAAATGCGCATGTTTTATCACCACTATCGGCGTGATTTTGCATCTCATCAATCGTAGATTTGAATATGCGCATCTTCTTCGGCCCGTAAAACGAAACGTTCACCGTGTTCAAATCGTCCGATTCCGGAGCGTCGAGGATATCTAATCGAACCAACCCGTTCCAATCGAACGATAAGTTCTTTAACTTTTCACTATGTGTGTTGTTGAAATTAGTATCGTTGCTTCCAGTGACGGTACCTTCTTGTTGCGACACTGGCGCTCGATACACTTTCAAATCGCCGCCTAATTTCAGAGACTTCATCTGCGCTCCATTTAATAAAGAATTCACTCTGTGGTGTAAAAACACCCCGGGCGTGTCGTATAAACTCTTTCTATCTTCGAACGCTTTGATTGGAATGACACCTAAGGTCGTCCCTGGCATAGAACTTGCCGTCGGTAACCTTTTTGACGGGGCGAAATAATTCCCCATTTCCGTCCTCAACACCTTCGTGAACTCTCGCACGAATGTTGATTTCCCCACATTCGCGGATCCGACGACGTATACGTCTCTCCCTCGCCGCTCTCGAATAGTCGTCAAAACGGCCGCTCGCATTCCGTTCAAATCTTCCCTCCCTTTTCCAATTTTTCCCATCGAATTATCGACATCGACACCACCACCACCGTTATTGCTATCACTTCTCGAAGAACCGGGCTTCCTGGCGGCGACGAAAATAGGATCGCCCGCCAACGTCAACTTTTTCTTCGCGCATTCGTTGATCACGTACTCGATTAAACGCTCGTTGTTTTCCATTTTAAACCCTTTCCCGACGACGTCACACTTCGTCACGACTAACAAAATCGGATTGCTTCCGACTAAATCCCGTATCTTTGGTAAAAACGACCCGTGAAAATCAGTCAAATCGACAATCTTCACCACGAGCGCCTTCTTCGCGCGAATACCTCTCAGCGTCTCTCTCAGCTCTTCCGGTGTGATTAATCCGGACTCGATTTTCTGCCCTCCTTGCCCGACGACCGCGTTGATCATTTGTCCATTCGCTAAATGCGAGCATCTCGAACATAATAATAAATTCAACTGTTTATTCTTCTTCTTCAACGCGTATTCTTCTTCGCTGACGAAACCGACGGCGGACGAAGAAACCGTTTGCAATTTAACGCCGCACCCGTAACACGCGCCTCTTTCTTTACGTTCGATGAAAGTAGACGCGCGCGAAGGACTGATGAATTTCTCCTCGTCGTCACTGTTATTATTCTCATTACCACTACTACCATCACTACTGTTAATGTTGCTCTCGTCGACGTTTTCGCGCGTTTTATTGTCCGTGTTTTTACTCACCGCCGTCGTCGTCAACTTTCTCGCTCGAAATTTCTTCTCTCTTCTCAAAGTGTCAACATCGACGCGCCCACTCGCCACAAAAAACGTCTCTCTCGCGCGAGAAGAAGAAGAAGAAGAAGGAGAAGAAGGAGAAGCGCGATGGCATCTGGCGAGGAGAAGAGCGCGCGAAGGGAGTGAGAAGAGACTACCACCAGAGGTTGACGACATGTGTGCGATGTATCTCCTCTCTTTCTTTTTGACGACTGATGGAGTTTTTTTTTGCGAAAACAGACAACAGACAAACACACCAAACGGCGCATAAATTACTTTAACACACAAATTATCACAACGATGACGATAGCGAGCGGCGGTATTAACGGCAGTGGCACCTTCGTCGTCGTCGCTGTCTCGCGTTATTCGTCATCTTCGGTGAAGATGACGATTCCAAACCCGCGAAGACGAGCTGGCGCGGTCTCTGTGTTGTCATCATCATCATCATCTTCATCATCATCATCGCGAAAGAAAAAGATATCGACGAAAATAACAACTGCTGCTGCTGCTGCTGCTGCTGCAATCACCGATGCGAAAACGAACGCGACGAGGAGAGTGTTGTCTGCGAGCGCGTCTACTTCTGCCGTCGTCGCGATGATGACGTTGTCGCTCGCTCAACCGGTTGAAGCGGCGCAAGTAACAAACTATCTCGCCGCTGGAAATTTCAGTTTTCTCGAGAGGGAGTATGGCGATTTGGCGTACACGGGTGTTTCCGAAGTGGACGTGGGCACGTGCGATGGAAAGCAGTGCGTGAAAGTTACTTACGACGACGAAAAGGTTCCGTTTGAGCGCATAATGAGAGTGTATTTTAAACATTTCGATCCGAAAAACGCGAGCAAAGGCCAATATTCGGAAGTCGGCGACCAATACAAGCCAGCTGTGTACATCAACTCGGAGAAAGAAAGGACGTACGTAAACGACAGTTTAGATAAGTTGGAACGGTCAAAAGTTTTCGGTAAGAATTTGCCGGACAATTGGGTGTCGAACATTCCGGTATTGGATGCGCAATCGGTGAAATTTGAGCGAGAACCAGACGACGGGAAGAGGAACATGATGAAGAAGAATCCAAAATCTTTAGAGAAGCTTTCGAAAGCAAGAGATGCGCAGTTTGATCAGCTCTGGGGATTTGTGCAGTTTTGCTATGAGCGCGTCTGTGGATACGTCAGATTTGCGCCCGCGTGTGTAGGTGAGTGTCAGGAAGTATTTCCAGAGTTTTTATCGCGGAATTCTGGTGTGCCGGAGTTAGAAGGCGACGTAAAAATCACCGGTGGAACGTATAAAGCGTGAAAAATCGCGCGAAGATAAAGCGCGCACATGTATCTCCTATTCTTAGTTTCTTTTAGTCACAGCGTCATTTAACAAGTAGGGTAGAGATTAATCAACAATCAACTACTACGCGTTTATGTATATGTATAAGTACTTTGTTTATACGTTTTTTGTATGTTTATGTTATAGTATATTTAAAAGCCGTTCGTTTCATCTTTCAAGTCTCTTAAAATTAAATCTCACTCTTACTTATCCGGCCCTCTTTGCTTCAAAGTAATCTTATCGCCTAAACTCAACGCAATACCTTGCGTCTTGGATCGGATGCGAATGTATCCACCAAGCTTTCCATCTTTATCTTTTTCTACAGAGACGTTCACCAAAGCGTCTTCACCGAAGACGCTCTTCGCGTACAAGTTCGCGGCCAAAAATCCGCACTCGCCGTCCAACGCAGACTCCGGAGTCAAGCACTTCATATTGGTGCTTTTCACCACGTGGTCCAAGAATTCCTTCACATCCGTGAACTTAGTGTTAACGGCGACTTTGTTTTCCCATTCAAATTCGGCCCACATGTTTCTAAATGCAATGTCTGCGCACGATGCTGGGGAGATATAATCCATGATATCAATGTGGATGTCGTTCAAGACAACTACATTTCGATCCTCGTTTCTGGATTCGTAGACAATGTTGCCAAAAATGACACCAGTTTCCGTGGACGAAACTTTAATATTCGCGCGAATATGTTTCGATTCTCCCGGAGCTAAGGTATAGTTTTGCGGTCTTTCGACGAGCTTCAAGTCACCCATGGTCGCAAGCTCTAAGCACACGTTTTGTAAGACTTCGTTCGTTCTGTTCGTCGCCGTGACGTCCATGACGATATCGTATTGGTGAACCGTGACGTAGGATTCGGCGTACACCGGATCAGAAAAGCCCGTCAGCTGCAAGACTCTGTTCAGTTTGGAATCTCTGGCGTTGGAAGCCGCGTCTGGGTCGTTGAATCCGGTCGCGCGGCGTAAATCAGTCGCCACGGCATCTTCCAATTCAACTTGCGATAAACCTTTTCTCGATTTCAAGTGATAGAAATCAATCAAATCATCCGCTTGAGATTTTGGCTTCTCTTCCTTCTTCTCTCGTTCTTTCGCGTCGTTTTCAAGTTTTTCGTTGATCATCTTAGAGAAGGATTCTCGGCAATTTTCGAGCCAGACTTGCGTGGTTTCGGACTCTGGAGACTCCATTGCCGCAAAGCACTGAGTCAAACGCTCGGTGGAATCGTAATCCATCTCGTGCGCGACGACGTGAGATTTCCCCAATCGCAAGATAGCGACGATGTACAACATGACTTCCGCTTGCGTTCGGTTCTTTTCCTCATCCGAAAACGTGCTGCTCTTCATGTACCTCAAACCGAGCTTGGTCAAGGTACCACCACAAATGGCAGCCAAGAAAAAGTCGCCGGACAAAAGCAACGCTCTCAAGTTTGGCGTCGAAGGGCCCGTGCCGGACGTTTCAACCGCCGTTTGCGTGGCGTACGTACCATCGGCTAAAACTATCGGTCGCTTCGATCCAGACTCGTAAACTTCCTTTTCTTCTCCCGCATCATCCACGAATCGCTCGTCCGAGGGCGGTTCGAAGAATGGCGTTTCGCCTAAACTCGATTTCAGCGTCGCCAACGCCTCTTCGACCTGTTCTCTCGTTTCCGAATACTCGCCGATAATCCACAACGCCGTGGCGCACACCCGACTTGATCGAATCGAGTAGAATGAATCTAACAACCTCTGCAAAATCGACGCGCGCATACCGCTATTCGTTTGCGCGATTTCTCGAATGAACATGATCACGTCCAACGCAGATGCCGTGTTTGAATCGCCCAAGAAGTCCATCAACATGTGCACGACAGAGCCGGCGACGTCCGGGAATTTCACCGCGCACGCGTGGACGCTTTGCACCAGCATTTGTCGGTATTCTGCGTTCTTCTCGCTCGCACCCAGACCGGTATCGTTTTGCGATTTGATAATTTCCTTCTTCAACGCAGTAACCACCTCGTCGATGTTCCTCGAGTTGATCAAATCCAAAACAATATCCAAAGTCTTTCGACGAATATCCACAGACGGGGACGACACCGCTCTCAAAATATCCATGACCATATCTTGCATCACTTCTCTGTGATTTTTCTTCAAATCTGCCAATCGATCTAAAACGATCAACTTGACGTTGTTGTCGCCTTGTGATACAATGAGTTGGCAATAGCAATTTGCCGCCGCTTTAATGGCGGTCGGTGCGTTACTCAACGCGACCAAAGTATTCGCACACTCGTAGATCACAGAAGTGTTGTTGGTTTGCAACAACATCAAAATAATCTTAATGTACTTCCCTTTTTGCGACGGATCTGTTCGGCACACCTTTCTAATCAAATCCAAAACGACTGTTTGTAAGATATCACCCCAGTTGGCGACGGATTCCAGATTGGCCATTAAATATTGCACCGCACGATCTTGATCGGAATGGTACAACATCAAAAACGCGTTACGTCGAGTACTCAAATCCGACTCTCCACCATTCAACAACTGCTCGATAATTTCTGGCGCGTCTTGAATCATCATCTCGCCTCTCGGCGTTTCCGTGTATATCTTATGGATTGCCATCACAGCGTTCCTTCGCACATACGGGTGTCTGTGCTCTAAATTTTGCACGATCGAGGGAATCAGCGGCTCAATCAACTCCGGGTCACTCAATCGACACAAAAATCGCAGCGTCGACCCTCGAATAAACTCGTTCGGATGCTGCAAGTTGTTCCTCAAGTTTTGGCAAATCAAGATCATTTCCGGAAGCAATTTTCCTTCGCTATCCGTCTTTTCAATAATCTCCATGTACAACAACAACAACTTTTGCACCAGGTGGTCCTCGCTCGGTAACACGTACCGAACGATGGTGATGAAAATCTGCGGTAAGTGTTCGCCATTCATTAACAAAGAGATTACTTTCTTCATCGCGTCTGCTTTTTCCTCGTTCGATCCGGTTTCTAATGACTCTTTGATTTCTTTCGAGGACGCGGACTTGTCGAAGTGGACGAGCATGGTGCATCCTCTCTCGATGACTTGGTTGATGGTGCCCATCTTTTCTACTTATATATCTACGATGCGCTTTGTGTATATGTTATATATCAAAGACTCTCTCTGTCTCGCTCTTCTCTTAATCGATGAGGGTAAAAAAATGTGTGTTATTAGCCAGTATTTTTATATACAAAAAAAACGCGAATTCCTCCTTTTTTCTCACGCACGCGAACACGTAACGATCAATACAACGCTAGATTATCGCGAGAAACGTAATTCTCTTCGATGTTTGCGCGTTCAGTGAGGGCGTTCTATCCACTAACCGGCTCGTTTTTTAGCGTTTCCGAAGATCGAATTTTATTCTTGTTTTTACGCCAGAGAGGAATTTTTGCCATGAACACCCTAAACTTCCAAAACAAGAGAAAAATTCAAAAAATTAGTGCACACAAATACACACTAACACACTTACACACACAAACGCGCGAACAAAAAGAAAATGGGGAAGGACTTAGTTCTCGCGTACTGCGTACAACAAAACCGTCCGTTCAACGCGACAAATCTCGCGGACGCGTTGCAAAAAGAAGGCGTTAAAAAAGCCACCGCGCAGAGATACTTAGATAACTTGGTCGAGGAGAAGAAATTGGCAATGAAAGAGAGCGGGAAATCAAAATTATATTACGCGTTGCAACCGGATGAAGTCATGCCGAAAGAACAAGTGAACGAGTTAGAACTCGAGGTGAAGATGAAGACAGAACAAATTCTCGCGAAGAAACAAGAGATAAAGCGGAAGATGCAGGAGTTGCAGACGCACAAGAATCAGATTTCGGTGAAGGAAATTCGTGAGGAAACCACCAAGAAGACGAAAGAAAACGGAGAGATTATGAACAAAGTGAAACCGTTGAAGGAAAAATTGATGGCGCAACAACAGAAACAACAACAAGAGGAGGGAAAAGGCGAAAAAGATGCTCTGAAAGAAGCCATGAGAGCACAAAAGGAATTGGAGAAGAAATTCGTGACGTATTGCGAGACGTGGTTGAAGCGCAAACGCGCGTTTCGAGATATCACGGCGACCATAGTCGAAGGGAGCAACGTCAAGGAGAAAGATTTGATGAAGCAATTGGAAATTGAAACGGACGAGGCGAACGGAGTAGAAGAAAAGGAGTTCAGAGCTTTGTTGGATGGGTTGAAGAAGAAGATGAGAGCGGACGAGATGAACAAGATGAACAAGAAGAGGAAGGTGACCGCGGCGTAAAATGGGGGATTTTTTATCGATTCGCACAATAATATTTGCGCAAAAGCCACCTACGACGCAAGTGAGAGAGATACAAAGAGAAATAAGAATAGGGCGCATGAGAGAAACACACACGAATAGAAAAACAAGAAGAATATTGTATCAGTAGAAGTAGCACTCAAGTTTGTAGTTGAAAATTTTATTAGATTCTTCAAGATTATACATTCCTCGATGGCGAGTTTTTAAGTTTTTACGGGCACTTTTTATGTATGTGCGATACACCGTACTCGTCGTATTCGGCCTTCGACATCCACATTTGCTGGAAAGACCCGAGCGAAGCTAAAATACTGCCACCAATCCACGTCGCAAATCGTCGTTCGACTGCGTTTTGACTCGCGGTGACTTTCGTTTTGACATTTTGCGGCGCGTGGTCGAAAATCGCGCTCTCCAGTCGCTCCTTGCAATTGACAAACATGGTTCCACCACCGGATAAGATGACGTTGCCGAACAAATCTTTTCTCGCGTCCACGTCTGCGTTCTGGATACTCGCTAAAACCTGCGCCGGTAACGACATCGCGTTCTGCATGTCATCAATCACCGGCGGTCCTTTCAACTTCAGCTCGTCCACGATGGCCGGGTTGAACATTATTTCCGGAACGATGAACCTTTCCACGCCAACTTCAATGGTGTTCCCATCTGGTAACTCGTACTGTACGGTTGGCATTTGGTTGAGATCGCTGTTTTTCAAATCCAAACGCATGTCCGATAATCGCATAACGCTCGCTTTCGCGTCTTCTGCAATCTGTTGTCGTTTCAATAAGTTGTATGATTTGGACGTTTTCGGAAAAGACAAATTTTCAATCTTGAACTCGCCGTCGTTCTTTCCGCCCGTCTGTAACTTCTTCTTAAACGCATATCTAGGTTTAATTTCTCCTTTTGTTTTCTCTTCCATGTATCGTAAAGTCGTTTCGGTCAAGCAATGTCCGCCTAAAGCTTTCGATTGAATCACGCTCTTTAACAACGCGTACCCTTCGTGTACCGCGCAGGTGGTTGCCGCGCGTCCACCCACATCTACACTCAAGCCAGTCGCTTTCCCGCTCGCGAAACAGGAGAGAACGGGATTCTTTCCCAAAAATATCGCCGGCAATTTATACTTTTCGAACAACAACTCCACAATCTTCTCTCGATTCGCCTCGGGCGTAGCCACCGGCTCGCTCAAAAGAATAGGATGTTCCGCCGTTTGCACGCACAATCTACCTCGAAACACGTGATTACATATTGCCTCGTACGCGTCTAAATCGTCCAAAACGCCGTCCGCGTTAAACGGAGAGCAGTATTCCACGTCATCTCTTCGGATGTTATCCGAGTCAACGACGAAAAAGTCCTTGTCTTGAGGAGACTTTCGAAATATGTTTGTGTTAGGGATCGATTTTGGTTTCATGTCGTGCGGGTCGTCCGCGTCTTTCATTTCCGAGTCTGAATCTTTCGTCGGACCGCCGAGTTGCCCGGAGCCTCGTCCGACGGACTGTAACGTGAACGCACGAAGAGAGGTAACGTCAGCATTCAAAAGTAAGCGACAAACGCGAGAGAAACAAAGAAACGAGAGAGAGAGAGAGAATTTTCTCGATCGACGAAAAGGCGGCAAGACAAGAAGAAAAAATCGTGCGATAACTATAACTTACCGATGAAAATACCGCGTTCGGCGTGTCCTGCCCGGCATATCCCGCTTTCACGGAGTGTGTTCCAACGTCCATGACGAGCGCGGAGACTTCATCGCCCCCGTACATGTTGTTGGTTGTTTAAAACTGGTGGTGGTGACTATCCTAAAAAAATGCTTAATTGCCTTTCCCAAACGCGCGAACAGGAGAGAGAGAGAGAGAGAGTTTCTTTTTTCTTCTTCCACTCCGTGTGTATCGCGAGTAGCGTGTCGTTCAAAATCCGCGCTCGCTCGTCTTTTCCCCCGCAGATTAGATGAGAAGTATATCGACGGATGAGAGTCAGTCAGTCAGTCGGTGCGAGAAAATACCCACACTTTACTAAATAACGTGTGAGGGGAGAATTGAAGCGATGATGGTTTTTTGAAGTTGGTTATTGAAAAAATCGAAAAAACGGCCCGTGGTGGTGGTCACGAAGAGAGAGAGAGAGAGAGAGAGAGAGGAGAGAGTTGCATTTCTTGTGAGCGGTTTGGTTAATATTAGGACTACTACACGTGTTCGTATAACTTATAAGATGGGTATTAAAATAACGTTTACGGTTACTTGGTGCTTTCTTTCAAGTACGCGATCAAATCGGCTCTGTCTTGCGGTTTCTTCAAGCCAGCGAAGACCATCTTCGTCCCCGGAATGTACTTCTTCGGGTTCAACAAGTAGTCGTACAACGTCGTCTCGTCCCACTTGACGCCTTTGTTTTTGTTCGCCGCGGAGTAGGCGAAACCTTCCGTGGTGCCGGAAACGCGACCGAAAAGGCCTCCTAAGTTTGGTCCCTGTTGATAAAAAAGATGAAGACACGCGTGAGTCGATGTCGTCGATGATTTACGCATGGTAGAAAGTTCACGTTAGCGAGCGCGGCGCGCTTCTCGGCTGTCTCTCTTGATAACGTTTCACACAAAATCGATCGAGGCGAAAAAAGCAAATCCAATCGCGAAGAAAACGCGTCCGGGACGGCCAGATCTGATCGTCTCGACGACAAAAAATGCCATTCGAGCGCACACAAACGACACTCTTCAACGTTCCACGGCGCAGTTTGCACATTCAATGATATCTACATCTCGTACCTGTTTGTGTCCTCCCCCCGGTTCTGCGACGTGGCACTGCGCGCACTTCGTCTTGAAAATCTTCGCGCCTGTGTTGTTGTTGTTGTTATTGTTTAGAAGAGAGAGAGAGAGGAGAAAATGCGTCAGTAAATAGTATCACACACACACACACACACGCAAGAGAAAAGAGAACGAAAGAAAGATGGTGATGACGTACCCTTCGCGACGTCACCGGCTGGAGCTTCTGCAAAACTTGCCATTTCTACTCTTTCTGTGTTTTTTTTTTTGTGCGGGGTGGTTTCTCTCTCGA
>Ga0255776_10003816_pt1 | contig 16077 bp, 11 predicted proteins | sample 071ome_19_FD_179974 | JGI IMG/M metagenome (GOLD analysis project Ga0255776, IMG submission 179974) | Coastal salt marsh microbial communities from the Groves Creek Marsh, Skidaway Island, Georgia - 071413AT metaG (version 2) | ecosystem: Environmental > Aquatic > Marine > Intertidal zone >... | reverse complement strand
CCCAGAGCGGATACTCAATGTATTCCAGATAGGCTATCCAGCGGCCAGCGGTAATTACCATTATCCAGCAGCCGAGGGACAGCAGGGCGGTGCCTCTGGCCAACCACCTTCTGGAATGGGCCTCCCAGAAGTCGGGCTGCTTTCGATGTATAAGATAAACGAACATCGCAAGTCCAACAGCCGCGACGAGGAAGCTCATCTTCCACAGGAACACCGGATTGTTGAAGTAGCGATTAGGCCGCCCAAGAACAAAGAAGGCGCCGGAAAAAACGTTACTGGCCAGCGCCCACCAGAACCAGGGCATTACCCGACTGGTCAGATCGGAGATTCCCTGAGACGGAAGTGCCAGTCCTAGGATGCGAAAATTCAGCAGTATCAATGTGCCCATAACCACTGCAATACCCAGGATATGCACAGTCTGAATGATGGGCGGGAACCCAGGAATATTCTGCAACATGAACAGGGCGCTCTGCTGCAGAATACTGCCGGATATTATGTCTACAAGAGCATTGGTCAATTCATTCATGCTTGTTCTTCTTGTTCGTTAGTTTTGATCATCAAGAACTTTCATTCCTGTTCAATTTGTCGACGTCAAAGGTACTTGTCCGTAACCGCTCCCTCCGACGCCGATGACACTGTTTTTGCGTATTTCGCCAATACTCCGCGCGTATAGCGGGGTTCCGGTTTCTGCCAATTTTCAAGTCTCTGGCTGATCTCCTGATCACTTAAATGGAGAGACACCTCGTTCGACTCCGCATCAATTGATATGGTATCACCATCCTCTACAATCGCGATGGGACCTCCTTCTATCGCTTCCGGAGTGATGTGGCCGACCACGAAACCATGGCTGCCTCCGGAGAATCGCCCGTCGGTGATCAGAGCGACTTCCTGTCCAAGCCCTTTGCCCATGATCGCGGAAGTCGGACTCAGCATTTCGCGCATTCCGGGCGCTCCCCGAGGGCCCTCGTAACGGATTACGATGACATCTCCAGAGACCACAGTTCCGTCAAGTATGCCCTTAAGACATTCTTCCTCAGAATGGAATACCCGCGCTGTGCCGGTAAATTGCAATCCTTCCTTGCCAGTGATTTTGGCAACTGCGCCGTCGGGAGCCAGGTTTCCTTTTAATACCACCAGATGACTATCTTTCTTGATAGGCTTGTCGAAGGAATGAATAATGTCCTGATTTTCCGGGTACGGTGCCACATTCGCGAGATTCTCACGCAGAGTTTTGCCAGTAACTGTAAGGCAGTCGCCATCCAGCATTCCATGGTCGAGCATTGTCTTCATCAATGGCTGGATGCCGCCAATTTTTATCAACTCTGACATAAGATATTTGCCGCTGGGTCTCAAGTCAGCCACCATCGGAGTCTGCTTTCCTATGCGAGTAAAATCATCGAGGCTCAAGTCGACGCCAATTGAATGAGCCATGGCCAGCAGGTGCAGTACAGCATTGGTGGATCCGCCCAGTGCGATCACAACTTTGATGGCATTCTCGAATGCGGGGCGAGTCATGATATCAGACGGTTTAATGTCATTTTCAATGAGGTGCATGATGGCTTCGCCAGCCCGTCGGCAGTCTTCTTCTTTTTCCTCTGAAACCGCGTCCTGAGCTGAACTGTTGGGTAAGCTCATGCCCAGAGCTTCGATTGCAGATGCCATAGTATTGGCGGTGTACATGCCGCCACACGAGCCGGGGCCCGGAATTGCGGTTTTTTCAATATCAATGAGTTCTATATCCGATACAGTACCCTTTGCATGACCGCCCACTGCCTCAAAAACCGAAATAATGTCTGTGTGATTTTTTCCAGGCTGAATGGTACCTCCGTAGACAAAGATTGATGGTCGGTTGAGTCGTGCCATTCCTATCAGGCATCCAGGCATGTTCTTGTCGCAGCCGCCGATGGTGATGATGCCATCGTGCCCCATGCAGCCGGAAACAGTTTCGATAGAATCGGCAATTACTTCTCTGGATACCAGTGAGTATTTCATGCCTTCGGTACCCATCGAAATTCCGTCCGAGATGGTTATAGTGTTATAGATGACCCCTTTCCCTTTTGCTGCATCGACTGCCGCATTAACCTCTTGTGCTAGCTTGTCGATGTGCATGTTACAGGGGGTTACCATGCTCCAGGTGGAAGCGATACCGACCTGGGGTTTCTTGAAGTCGTTGTCATCGAATCCGACGGCACGCAGCATGGCCCTGCTGGGGGCCTGCTCAACGCCATCTACCACGATATGGGAGTAGTTGCGGGTATCTTTATCGCTCATAAGAAAAGTGTGCTTGCTAATGAAGTTAAATGGATTCAACTCGCACGACAACACAACCAAGTTGGCTGTTCTGCAGTCGAGGCCTCTGGCTGTCAGGGCTGAAACTATACAACAAACAGAGCCGCTCTGACCAATTGCAGCGTATGCTGAATTGGCTGAAAATTCTGCTTGATTGGTGACGCTATACTGTGGCTGTCTGCGATGCTTGCCGGAGTGGAGTAGACTTGGTCGACAGGAATTCCATAACTCATCGGGGGTGGGTCCGTATACAATGCCAGAATACCTTCATGCTCTCGAAACTTCCAGCGATGGCTTCAAGCTGAGACTTGATTATCAAGCACCTTTTGATTGGCGTTCGATGCTAGATTTTTTCGCCCAACGTGCGATACCGGGCGTTGAATTCATTGCTGATGACAGTTACCTGCGCAGTTTTACATTGCGGGGAAGGGCGGGGCATTTTGCGTTAAGCTTTAGCAATGGTGAAAACAGCGTAAGGCTGCGAGTGAGCTACCCAGAAGTCAGTCATAGTCAAGAATTCGCGGACCGGGTCAGAATGTTGTTCGATTTGGACGCTGACAGTAATAATATAGGTAATGCACTTGCTGCGGACGCTGTTCTTGCGCCGCTTGTGGCTCGGCATCCGGGCCTTCGAGTGCCAGGTTGCTGGGACGGTCTCGAAATTGCTGTTCGGGCTATTGTGGGTCAACAGGTATCTGTAAAGGCCGCCGCTACCCTGATGACTCGCCTGGTAGAAAAAGTCGGCTGTGATTTTCCTATCGCTGCCGCCCAGACGAAGGGTGCGATTTACAAGGTATTTCCTGAGGCTGATAGTCTGGTAACAGCTAGTCTTTCGGGTCTAGGCATTACTGGCCAAAGAGTAGAGGCCATTCAGTCGCTTGCCAGCGCGGTGCTGGAACAGCGCCTGCGATTCGACGGGAGCCAGGACCCGCGCTCCTTTCGTCAGGAAATATGCCGGATCAAAGGAATAGGTAACTGGACTGCGCAGTACATCGCCCTACGCGTATTACGGGATCCAGATGCATTTCCAGAAGGGGATCTCATTCTGCAGCGGGCATTAATGCCGGAAGGAAGTTCCTTAACCGCGAAACAGCTACTGCAGCTGTCCGAGTCCTGGCGGCCCTGGCGGGCGTATGCCGTGATGTTGTTGTGGCGGCATTACCAGCACATGCGAGAGACAGCGACAGTAAATTGAAAGTCATTTGGCGGAGCGAAACCATGCAAGTTCTCTACTACGACTACTTGGATACCCCGATAGGTGTTTTATTGCTGGCCGGTGATGGCGAGTCTCTGGTAGAGCTGGGATTTCCCCATGGCAAGGCGGCGCGTCGCCACCAGCCGCACTGGATTCGACGGCCGGGCGATTTTGCTGAGTGTCGTAGACAATTGCAGCAGTATTTCGCTGGCACACGAAAGGAATTCGATCTCCCTCTTGCTCCTCGCGGTACGGACTTTCAGCTGCAGGTGTGGGAGGTGCTGCGAACTATTCCCTACGGTGAAACCGTCAGCTACGGCCAATTGGCCGCGCAGATCAAGCGCCCCGGTGCCAGCAGGGCAGTAGGTGCCGCCAACGGAAAGAATCCCATACCCATCATTATTCCCTGCCACCGTGTGATAGGCAGTAATGGGAGACTGGTGGGCTTCGGCGGAGGTCTGCCTACCAAGCGGCACCTGTTGGCGCTGGAACGAGAGGCGAGCACGCCCACCTTATTTCGAATGACGCCTGATTTTGCGAAATACACTTAAATACAATGGGATAAGGGGCTTCACGTGTACTCTTATCGAGATAACCCAACGAACGTAATAGGCTGTCGCTGGTTGCCGTCACGTGTGGCTAAAATCACGCCATTCGTTCCTGGAGATGCTTTCCAGGTGAGTGCGAGCCACTAATTTACAAGCAAAAACTTTCCTTTTAACGGATGACTTCATATCATCTCGGTCCGCCTTTATCGCGAACCATTACAGAATATGGACCAAACAGAATGAGCGAATATACGAAAATCCTTCTAGAAGAGAATGAATTACCTACCCAGTGGTACAACATCGTCGCCGACCTGCCGGAGCCGCCACCACCGGCACTCCATCCTGGAACGCGCCAGCCCGCAACAGCCGAAGATTTCGCACCATTATTTCCCATGTCCCTGATTCAGCAGGAAGTCAGCCAGGAAAGGTATATCGATATTCCCGGCGAGGTTCTGGATGTTTACAGACTATGGCGTCCAAGCCCGATGTTTCGCGCGCGAAGACTGGAAAAGTTGTTGGATACGCCGGCCAAGATTTTTTACAAGTATGAAGGGGTGAGCCCGGCAGGTTCTCACAAGCCAAACACCGCTGTGCCGCAGGTCTGGTACAACGCTCAGGAAGGTGTCAAAAAGCTCACCACCGAAACCGGAGCAGGCCAATGGGGCAGCTCGCTGGCTTTTGCCTGTGCTCAGTTCGGCCTTGAATGCGAAATTTGGCAGGTCGCAGCCTCCTATCGGGCCAAACCCTACCGGCGCACCATGATGGAGATCTGGGGTGGTAAGGTTCACCCAAGTCCTTCTGATGTCACAGAGTACGGTCGGTCTCTGTTGGCACGGGATCCTGACCATCCTGGTTCTCTGGGTATCGCGATCTCTGAGGCAGTCAGTGTTGCTGCTGTCGATCCCGAAATAAGGTATGCCCTCGGCAGCGTCTTGAATCACGTGCTGTTGCATCAGACGATTATAGGGGAGGAAGCATTACTGCAACTTGCCAAGGTTGGTGAAACCCCGGACGTTCTCGTTGGCTGCACAGGCGGCGGCTCTAACTTTGGCGGTCTTTCCTTTCCGTTTCTGCGGGAAAAGCTGGCGGGACGCATGAATCCGATTATTCGATGTGTTGAGCCGGCGGCCTGCCCAACCCTGACTAAAGGCGAGTACCGGTACGATTTCGGTGACACCGCCGGAATGACGCCGTTGATGAAGATGCACACTCTGGGGCATTCGTTCATTCCTGAACCGATCCATGCGGGAGGTTTGCGTTACCACGGCATGGCTCCCCTGGTTTCTCATATCTATGAGTTAGGTCTGGTGGAAGCTATCGCTATCCCGCAAAGGGAGTGCTTCGCAGGCGCTCTGCAGTTCGCCAGGTCCGAGGGTATCGTGCCGGCACCGGAGCCCACTCACGCGATTGCGGCAGCAATAAGAGAGGCACTGGCCTGTAAGGAATCGGGAGAAGAAAAAACCATACTTACTGCGCTCTGCGGACACGGGCATCTGGACCTGTCGGCATACGACAAATACATGCATGGCGAAATGGTCGATCTGGAATTGTCCGATGAAGTGATTGCGGCAGCGATGAAAGACGTTCCTGAAGTTGACTGACAACAATCAAAATAGCCAATCACGCGGTCGCCGTGGCAAGCGAAGAATTTGATCTATTACGGAGAGAAAACCGAAATGACTGATGCACCCTGCAAACGAGCTCGCCTGTACCGGGCGATTACCATGAGTTTAATGGCTTCCGGACTGACACTTGTGGCCAATACCGGCCAGACCCAGGAGCAACGCACTACGGGTGCAGAGCAAATCCTCGAGGAGGTAGTAATTACAGCCAGGCGTCGCGAGGAAACGTTGCAAAGCACGCCAATGGCTGTATCGGCCTACACAGGTGACTCACTGGAGTATCGGGGCATTGAAAGTCTCGATGAGATCAGTCGCTTTGCTCCCAATCTGACCCTGGAGAATAATCCAAGCTTTGGAGGAGCTTCTAATTCGGCTGCTATTTATCTGCGGGGAATAGGTCAGAAAGAGTTCTTGCCAACTACCGAGCCGGGCGTAGGGTTATACGTGGACGGGGTTTACATAGCCCGTTCGGTGGGAGCTATTCTCGACATCGTTGATGTGGAGAGGCTTGAGGTTTTACGCGGTCCTCAGGGCACTTTGTTCGGTCGTAATACGATTGGCGGAGCTATTTCAGTGGTAACCGTGAAACCCGATCCTGCTGGTGAGGCTGAGGGCGCGCTTTCGGTGATGGGGGGCACCGACGATCTGTTGACGATAAAAGGCTCGTATCACATGCCCATCAATGACTCTCTGGCGGCCCGGTTCTCGGTTGCGTCCATGAGTCAGGACGGGTATGTAACACGGACTGATGGCACCGACCTCGGCAACGATGATACGGTAACGGGGAGGGCTGCATTTACCTGGCTGCCAAGCGATCGCTTGAGCGTCGACGTCAATTTTGAAGTGACGCGCGATCGGGAGAATGGTCCAGCGATGGAGTTGATCGGTATCGATTTCACTGATCTAAGTCAGCTCAATGGTGTGGTGCTCGCGCCGCCGCCGCCCATGGCATTTATTCATAATGTAACTGCTGCTGCTGTAGCGCCAGGTGTCCCATGTGCAGCTACTGATGTGAACGGTAACGGAGTGACTTCCAATCCATCTATTTCAAATTGCTACGACGATCGTTATATCGGTGCCGATGGCACTGATGAGGGAACAGCACCCGCTTTTTCGGAATCCGACTTGTGGGGATTTTCTACCACGCTAAGCTATGACATCTCAGATACCCTTGAGCTGAAATCGATTACTGCCTGGCGCGATCTTGAGTCAGAATTCGCGCGCGACGGTGACCACTCTCCGGCACGCATCTCGCAGTTCTACGATAAGCTCGAGCAGGAGCAGTTCACCCAGGAACTGCAGCTGCTCGGGACTTACGACAACATGAATTGGATTCTTGGGCTTTATTATTTCAATGAAGATGGCTTCAACACCAATATCCTGGACTTTACAGTCTCCAACTTTCGTTCAGGGGGCGCGTTTGATAACACAGCCTGGGCTGCGTTTGCGCAAGTTAATTTTGATCTCAACGATGATTGGCAACTGACACTCGGAGGTCGCTACACCGATGAGGAGAAATCCTTTCTGCCGGATCAGGTTATATTCCAGAATTATTTCGCAGGGATTAGCAACGTAGTGCCGCCGGGCAATCCGCTGGCTGCCCTCGATGCACCCTTTCTGCAGGCAGGCGAACGCATCCTGCCATTGCTGGAGAAGGGTATCGATATCTCCGAGTTCACACCGATGGCAAGTCTTTCCTATGATGTCAGCGATAACGTAATGATCTACGGCACATATTCTGAAGGCTTCAAGTCCGGCGGATTTACCCAGCGGGTGTTCCCGCCTATCGTAGCGCCTTTTACGGCTCCGCCGGGCACGCCGGATATTGACTTGATTCCGACCTACGATCCGGAATTCGTGGATGTGCTGGAAGCCGGATTCAAATCACGTCTTGCTGATGGTCGCGTGCGTTTTAATGGTGCGATATTCAGTACCGAATACGACGATCTGCAAGTGCAGGTTTTCAATAGTGTTGCTCCGGTCACGCAAAACATTGGTGCCGCGAGTATCGATGGAATTGAGCTGGAGTTACAGGCTGCGCCCGGCAATGGTTGGCTGATAGAAGGCAGTATTGCCAGGCTGAATGCGGGATACGACGACATCAACACCAGTATTACGCTCATTGGTGAAAACTTTGATTTCGAGCGCGTGCCAGACTTAACTGCGGCGATTGGCGTTTCAAGAGAGTTCTTCCTTGAGTCCAGGGGGACACTGACCACGAGGCTCGACTGGGGTTATCGAAGTGACACGTTCAACGATGCCTATAACTCACCGCTACTGGAAACCGATGCCTACGCTCTGGTTGATGCCAGCGTCCGCTGGATGGATGCCAGCGGCGACTGGACTGTGGTGCTGGCCGGGCGCAATCTAACTGACGAGCAATACATGATTACCGGAGTTTATGGCACGGCCTTCCAGTCATTCGAGGCGATGTTTGATCGAGGACGGCAGTGGAGACTGGAAGTACGTCGGGACTTTTAGACTTACAGACAAATATCTGTTCGACGAGGTAATTCATAAGATGGCCAGAGTGAAGATTGTTAAGCCAGAGAAAGTAGACGATCCAGTGGTGGGCGCGATATTTGACTGGGTTACCCAAATGGAAGGCAGTGTTCCTAATCATTTCTTTGTGGAATTGAATTTCCCCGAGTATTTCACTGCCAAGCTGGGATCCACCAAAGTGCTCTGGGAGGCCGGTGAGTTGGACATGTCTGAAATTCAGCACATTGGCATCCTGGTTTCGAAAGCGAATGGCTGCCCATACTGCACAGCAGCGTTTTGCACAATTCTCAATCATGGGCTGGATACCGAACAGGATTATGTAGCTGAAGTGATCAAGTCGGGGCCGGAGGCGGTGACAAGTAGCAGACTACGCACCATCCTTGAGTATGCACTCAAGGTAAACTCCGATCCGGCAGGTATCAGCGACGACGATGTGGACAAATTGCGAACGGAGGGTCTCACTGACAAGGGGATCGTGCAGTTGACCCATATCGTCAGCGATTTTGCATCTTATAATCGGCTTAACCTGGCCCTCGACACTGACTATGACTATCGAGATTTCTGGAAAAACCTGGCCTTCCCCTCTACCTAGTTGGCTATAAAAATCCGGCGCTGACCGAATATGGTCTCAACACCATTGCTGTCGGTGAGCCGGATCGCAAGCTGATGGTCGCCGTCGCTCAACTCGCGGGTATCAAGCTCCCCGGCGTAACCAAGATTGGGGGCGTTGGGATCGCTGTCTACCTGCATGATTTCAACGACGTCCGGTCGCGCTATGCCATATTGGAGGTCGGCGACAGATTGTCCATCGATAAGTAGATGTACTGACGCAAGACCAATGTCTTCGTTGTAAGCCCATCCCTGAATTTCGGCAATCCCGTTCAGCGTGGAACCAGCTGTCGGCTCATCAATCCAGCCTCGCGGAGGGAACGGGCACCGGCCAACCGTAAATGCAGATTGCTCGACCGCACTTACTATCCGATTACCGGCATAGTAACTGAAGGCCTTGTCGCCATTGAACAGTGAAAGACTGGCAAGGTAAGTCAAATTGTTGACGTATCTGCAAGCTAACCCAACTGCCAACTCCTTGTCTGGCACCGCCAATGTACTGTCTTCGGTAATTAAAAGGATTGCCTCGCCTGTCCGCGCGGCCAGCGCTGTCTCATCCATCTCCCATAGCTGCAGTTGCAGTAGCCTTCCGTCCCGCACGGCTTTATCCGCGTCGATCGTGTAAGGGTTCACCGACAAACCTGCAAATTTCACCTGTGCAGCAGTGTAATAGTTGTCGGTAACAATCAGCGGAGACTGTCCGGCGGTTTCCGTGGGCATAACTTGCGAAGTAAAGGCCGCAAACTCGCGCCAGCCCGCCAGCTTATTAGAAAGCACTCCGGTTCCGATGACTGCTTGAAGTGGTATTTGAAAAGCCTGTGATCCGACAATCAGCAGCGCTGTTATCGATCCCATAAATCCGAGCGTCGGCACGGACAAGGTGATGGCTCTGGAAACCGATTTGCCCCATCGGGCTCCTGTCCAGCGGTACAGGTCCAGCAAGGTCGAAGGCGCATATATCAGTAATGGGTAGTAGCCCGACAGCGGCCAGTGGATTGAAGTGCTTGAGGAGTCTGTCCAGGGAGCCAGTATCAGGTAGACCAGCAGGTTGAGGAGTGCGAATGACAGCAGCATGGCGGCCACCCGATCGCCGTGCCTGGCCAGTTTCAGCATACCCAGTAGCGTGATGAGAAATAGCGCATAAAGAGGCGGAGTTACCAGTCCTGCTTGCTTGAACAGGTGCAGAAGGCCCGATGGCTGAAATTTCCACGGGTGTCGCTCGACCAGATAGAAGCTGGCGCTGGCAAGCTGATTGCTGAAGTTAAACCAGACGACCGGTATCAACCCCAGTCCCGCGATGCCCATAGCCAGCCACAGGTGAGGATTCCGCCACTGTCTTCTTTCTGGTCTGAATACAAGTAGAAACAGAATTGCTGAAACGGGGTAGAGAATGAAACGATAGTGAGTGCAGAGACCCAGAGCAACAACGATAGCGGTGGCTGCCCAGTAAAAAAACCGGTTGGTACGTAATGCGCGCTCGAAGAAGCCAATTGCCAGGATACCTAAAAACAGTAGCGGAACGTCGGGAACCGCCAGCAGGCCAAGAAATCCCCCGAGAGGAATACATAACGCCAGCAAGGCAGATAGCAACGCCTGCTGTCTGCCGATAAGTGGCAGTGCCAGCCAGTAAACCAGGAACGGTATACAGCTACCCAGTACCAGGAACAACGAACGCACGGCCAGAGCGCTGCCAGGGTCGAGGGCTGAGCCCATCCACACCAGCAGGGCGGTCATGAACGGCAGATCACTGTAGGCAGGTGCCAGGTGTGTCGACGCTAGCCAGTAGAATATTTCATCACTGTAAAGGTCCAGTCGGTAAGCCAGGATCAGTTTGATAGCCAGTAGCAGGAAACTGCCCGCGAGCAGAAGTTTTGTCAGATTTTCAACTTTAATTATTCTGTCCATGGGGGCAAGGCGTTAACTGAGTGTGCTGGACTTATGTCACAGCAGAATCGGCTCTGGATATTGCTGAGTTAAAAAGACGACCTCTTTTATTAATAAAAAAGCCTAATCTAACGAATTTACCGTAGCGTACTACAGGTAGGTAATTGTAGCGACATGGTGCGGGCTATCGAGCAGTATTACCTCGAGCCGGCGAGAAGCATGGTGACCTCGTGGCCTGTCACCCTGACCATAGCGTTTGGTATGATTGGCTGAGAATGCACGGAGCCGCATCATGAAAGCATTGAAAATAGCGATTATCCTGCTGCTTTACGCTGCGGTAGTGGTGCTGTTCGAAACCCTGCTCGGGTATTTTCAACCTGAGGCCGGCTCTACCATGATCATTTCCACCTATGAGCAAGACGGCACCGCTCACCAGCGCGTGGTGGCCCGGCTTGAATTGGATGGACAGCTGTTTGTTGCCGTTAACCACTGGCCAAGAGCCTGGTATCGCCGCATGCTGCGTAATCCTGAAGTGCGGATATCGTTTGACGATACTGCCGGTGTCTTTCGTGCCGTGCAGCTGGCAGGGGCCGAGTACGACCGCGTCAACACCGCGCATGGGTTGCCGTTCGTGTTCCGCCTGCTGACGGGTTTTCCGCCTCGGCATCTGTTCAGGCTCGATCCCGTCGTATAACGCAATTCGGCGCACCTGAATTTACCAAGACAGTGATTCACCTAGCCTATATAATCCCTGCACTTCTCAAGACAGGAGCGTGCTCCAGTGAGTGGTATCCACTCCTAGATTAGAGGCTTTCCCTTCGCCGCCGACAGCTGTTCACTGCCTGCTGTCAGTGACCGGTCGGTCTTCGAGCTGACCTTTCCTCGTAAAGCCTTGCAATCGCTGACAGTTGGAAGGCAGCGCATACTGCGTTGCCGCGTGGATTATTACCTGTCCGGAAAACAAACGATGGCGGAACAAAGCACAGAAAAAGGTTGGGCACTTTTCAAGCAGGCCCTTGAGGGTAGTTCTACTGTCGACTACACCCAGGGCTCCATTGCGCGAGCAACTTTTCTGCTGGCCGTACCGATGATTATCGAGATGGCGATGGAGTCGATCTTCGCCATCGTCGACATATTTTTCGTTGCGGGTGTCGGCACGGAAGCCGTGGCGACAGTGGGCCTGACCGAGGCGGTTATTACCTTGCTTTATGCGATAGCGATGGGATTAGCCATGGGCACCACAGCGCTGGTAGCGAGGCGTATAGGCGAAAAGAATCGCGAGGCTGCTGCAATCGCTGCCACCCAGGCACTGTGGCTGGCAGCTTTTATTTCTGTTGCAGTCGGTGTCAACGGCATTTTATTCGGCGAGGAAATACTGCGCCTGATGGGAGCAGAGCCCGCGGTAATTGAAACCGGTAAAGCCTACACCACAATCATGTTCGGCAGCTCGTTCACCATATTTTTTCTTTTTCTGATCAACGCCATTTTTCGGGGGGCAGGGGATGCCAGCCTGGCGATGCGTACCCTGGTGCTGGCTAATGGCATCAACATCGTGCTGGATCCTTGCCTGATATACGGAGTCGGCCCGTTTCCGGAACTCGGAGTGACCGGTGCCGCGGTCGCCACCAACATCGGTCGTGGTTGCGGAGTGGCGTACGGACTCTATTACCTGTTTTTTGGTGAAAACCGGATTCAGCTGGGGCGAGCTTATGCGGTCTTTAGAGCCAGCGTGCTGTGGTCTATCCTGCGAATATCCTTCGGTGGCGTGGCTCAGATGCTAATCGCCACTGCCAGTTGGGTCTTCCTGATGCGGATTGTTTCCGAATTTGGCGGGTCCGCTGTAGCAGGTTACACCATCGCGGTGCGCATCATGCTGTTTATAATTCTTCCCGCATTCGGCCTGAGCAATGCCGCTGCAACTCTGGTGGGCCAGAACCTTGGCGCCAGGTTGCCGGAGCGAGCCGAAGCAATAGTCTGGAAAGTCATGGAATACGTGAGCTATTACATGCTGGCCACGGCAGCGCTGGCTCTGCTGCTGGATGAGCAACTGATTAGCCTTTTCAGCACTGAGCCTGAAGTGGTGACCTACGGCATAGCCTGTCTGCAGATTTTCAGCTACGGGCTGATTTTTTTCGGTATAAGCGCAACGTCGGTTCAAGCCTTTAACGGTGCTGGTGACACCATGATCCCGACCTGGATCAACTTTTTCAGCTTCTGGATTGTACAGGTGCCCCTCGCCTATACATTGGCGCTCACATTGAATATGGGACCCGAGGGCGTTTTCTGGGCAGTGTTTGTTTCCGATGTGCTCGCTGGTATATTAGGCGTCCTCATCTTCAGGCGCGGTCGCTGGAAAGAGAAACTGGTCTAGGTAAAGCGCACACAAGCCGGCGCTCAAGTTACAAGAAAGGCCAATCGGCAGGAGGCAATCGAACCGCTATGCTCAGCAGCCAACAGAACATAATTAGTCGAGTGGCCGGATGGTTACAGGCCGGAAAATCTGCTTGGCTCTGCACCATTTTAAAAACCTGGGGCTCATCGCCGCGGCCAATTGGCGCCATGATGGCATGCACGCTGGATGGCGAGCTGGTGGGCTCCATTTCCGGAGGTTGTATCGAGGAAGACTTTCTGGAGCAGCTACGGGACGGGAGTCTGAAATCCCGATACGACGCAGAGGGTAAACCTTTTATCATCAAATACGGGATATCCGCAGAGGAACAGGCACGCCTGAAGCTTCCCTGCGGAGGGCAGCTACACGTATTGTTGGAGTACTTCGATCCCGACCCAGAGACACTTCAGGTTTTCAACCACATCAGCGACGCATTGGAGAATCACCACAAGATCAGTCGCATTGTAAACCTGGGGTCAGGTGACATTCATTATGCTGACGAATCCTCGGATGAGGCAGTAGTAATTGAGGGCGACCAACTTGTTCACAGCCTGAGTCCCCACTACAAATTGTTACTGCTGGGGGCTGGTGACGTTGCCCGATATGTTGCTGAGCTTGCTTTGGCACTGGAGTATGACGTGACACTCTGCGATCCGAGACCCAGTTATCTGGAAAACTGGCATGTAGAGGGAGTCAAAAAAACCTGCAGACTTCCAGACGATGTGGTGCGCGAGAATTACAGCAATCCCTACAGTGGAGTGATCGCCCTGGCTCACGATCCCCGAGTGGATGACATGGCATTGATGGAAGCATTGAAGACCGATGCATTCTATGTGGGCGCCATGGGTTCCGACAGGACTTCGGCAAAACGAAGGGAGCGTTTGCCGGAACTGGGGTTAACAGAACTTGAAATTGAGCGACTGTATGCACCCATCGGCTTTCAGATTGGTAGTAAAAAACCGGCGGAAATTGCCATCTCGATTATGGCCGAGGTTACGGCGGTAAAATGTGGGAAGTTAATCAAAAAGGACGAGGTGTGAGTTGATAAAAGGGCTGCATCATAACGCATACCGCTGCAGGGATTCAGAGGAGACTCGGGAGTTTTATGAGGATTTCCTGGGATTACCCTTGAAACACGCGTTCGTAATCGAGCAGACCAGGACGGGCCGAGACAGCAACGTATTGCATAGTTTTTACCAGATGCAGAATGGTTCTTTTTTGGCGTTTTTCGAGGAGCCTGACGAGCCGTTCGATTTCAAGGAGCAAAGGGATTTCGATCTGCATATCGCCTTGGAAGTAGATCATCAGTATCTGTTGGAGATGAAGGAAAAAGGAGAGCGGGCTGGCATGATAGTGCGCGGTATTTCCGATCACGAATTCATCCACTCGATCTACTTCAGAGATCCTAATGGCTACGTAATCGAGTTGGCTGCCAGGACTGAGAAACACGATTCTGCTACTTTTGATTCGGCGGCAGCGCACGCCGCGTTATCCAAATGGCAAAAGACGAAGAATAACTGCTGAATTGAATTTCCACTCCTCCACGCGATTGGCGCGCTGACATCTAAAGAGTGTCCTTCTCCAGAACCTTCATCCTTGCAGGCTGCACTGCTCCAGAATATTGAACTGCCTGTTCGCTTGAAGTAGCCTATTCTGCAATTCCAGATTCTTCAGGGTGTACCATGAATTTTCAATTAGTCTTTATTAGTTTGATACTTGGCTTTGTTGTCGCCTGTAGTCCCAATTCTCCGCCCGAGGAATCCGTCCCTGCCGCCCCGGAGTCTGGAGCCTCGAACGCAGCGCAAGCTTTGGCGTCGGAGCAGGAGCTGGAGCTGGTGGAAATGGCGCGTGGTATTCATGAACGGGTGATTACTCTCGATACGCACGTAGATATCAATACTGCTAATTTTACCGACGTCAACAATTACACAGCCGATCTTGATACTCAGGTTACCTTGCCCAAGCTTGAGGCAGGGGGGCTGGATGTTGCCTGGCTCATTGTTTATACGGGGCAGGGTCCGCTGGACGATGCTGGCTATCGCGCTGCCTATGCCAATGCCGATGATAAATTCAATGCCATCCATCGTCTGGCGAATGAAATTGCTCCGGATCGCGTCGGGATAGCTTACGACTCAGCTGCTGTGCGACAAATAGCGCGCAGCGGAAAAAAGGTGCTCATGATAGGCGTGGAAAATGCGTATCCGGTTGGGCTTGACCTGTCGCGGATAGAGGAGTTTCACTCGCGGGGCGCTCGCTATATGTCGCTGGCCCACAACGGTCACAGCCAATTCGCCGATTCCAATACCGGAGAAAGAGACGGGGAGTGGTTGCACAATGGATTGAGCGAACTGGGCCGTCAGGCAATTGCTGAGATGAACAGACTTGGGATTATGGTCGATGTGTCGCATCCATCGAGAGATGCCATCATGCAAATGCTGGACATTTCGCGGGCACCGGTGATTGCCTCGCACTCATCTGCAAGGGCTCTTAATGATGTGAGCCGTAATCTGGATGATGAGCAGCTATTGCGGATCAGGGATGCAGGTGGCGTAGTGCAGACGGTTGCTTTTAGTGGCTATCTCAACAGCGAAAAGAACGAAGCTTTTCTCGCTGCAAGAAATGCTCTGTACGAAGAACTGTCCGACGAACTTGGATTTCAAATACTAAATCGCAGTGCACTGGCAGCGCTCGATATGTCTGGGCAGGACGTCTATCAACAGAATATGGCGCGTTTGAGACAGCTGGCGCAATCGCGAATGGCAGAAGTTGTCGGCCAGGCGCCACCGGTCGACGTCGCCGACTTTGTCGACCATATCGACTACCTGGTACAGCTTATCGGGCTTGATCACGTCGGAATTAGTTCCGATTTCGATGGCGGTGGAGGAGTAGAAGGTTGGAACGATGCTTCGGAGACTTTCAACGTGACGCTGGAGCTTGTGAGGCGTGGCTATAGCGAACAAGAGATTCACAAGTTATGGAGCGATAACCTGCTGCGCGTGCTGGATGAAGTCCAGCGGGTAGCGGCTGAAATTCAGGGGG
>Ga0255776_10003810_pt1 | contig 16088 bp, 12 predicted proteins | sample 071ome_19_FD_179974 | JGI IMG/M metagenome (GOLD analysis project Ga0255776, IMG submission 179974) | Coastal salt marsh microbial communities from the Groves Creek Marsh, Skidaway Island, Georgia - 071413AT metaG (version 2) | ecosystem: Environmental > Aquatic > Marine > Intertidal zone >... | reverse complement strand
CCAGTGGTGGAACCCTCGACCTACGACGTCCCGCCCGAGTGGTCTGGGGTGGTGACGGCTGATGAGGTCGTTGCAGCAATTGAGAGCGGACGCACAGTGATCGACTCTCGGGCCGAGATTCGTTACCGAGGTGACACCGAGCCGCTTGATCCGCGCGCCGGGCATGTTCCCGGGGCGGTCAATCTCTTTCATGGAGGCCATCTCAGCGAGGGTGGATATCACCGACCCGTGTCTGAACTTCGAGATCGGTTCAACGCGATCGAACTCGGGCAGCAGCCGATCGTGTATTGCGGAAGCGGTGTGACCGCCTGTCACAACCTGCTCGTCATGTGCACCCTTGGAATTGCTGAACCAGGAGAGGCATTGCTGTACCCCGGCTCGTGGAGCGAATGGTCACGCGACGAGAACCGCCCCGTCGCAACGGGCGACCTACCCTGATGCCGATCTTCTGGCGTTAGCGAACGGCGAGCAGGTCAACCACAAAGATGAGGGTCTCACCCGGCGCGATCACTCCTCCGGCTCCCTGGTCTCCGTAGCCCATATGTGGCGGAATCGTGAGGCGACGGCGACCACCGACGCGCATTCCGGTTACGCCCTGATCCCACCCGGAGATGACGTATCCCGCTCCGAGTTGAAAATCAAATGGCATGCCGCGGTTCCACGATGCATCAAATTCAGCACCGGTGCTCCATGACACGCCGGCATAGTGGACAATGACCGTGGCGCCCGGCATAGCAGGATCGCCATCACCAACAATTTCATCTTCGATCACGAGTTCCGCTGGTGGCTCACCTTCAGGCACAGAAATTTGTGGACGTTCACGATCTTCGCTCATGCCTTCACCCTACTGGCAGGCACTGATCACGTCGATTGCATCTCGCATTGCGTCAATCATGGTGTCGCACTGCTCATCGGTGATGTCGAGCGACAGAGCGATGAATCCACGTGGGGCGAAATAACAACCACGATGTAACAGTTCGTGAAAAAGCAACTGCTTGAGGTCAGGGTCAGAGTGTTCAAGATCGTGAGGCCCTGTCACTGGTCGGTTAACGGTGTGGATTGCCATCATCGACCCAACACCTGTCACCACAAGTGGCAAGTCGGAGGCGTCAAAGAGTTCGCTGAGACGAGAGCGAAGCCTCTCTCCTCGCTGAAAGAGTTCGGTTAGCGCATTTTCTGACAGCAGTTCGCTGAGCGCTGCTGTAGCGGCTGCCATTGACACCACATTGTTGTTGAACGTTCCACCATGTGTGAGAGTTCCACCGCGAGCTGGGTCGAACGCCGCCATCACATCTGCACGTCCACCGAATGCCCCAAACGTCATTCCACCGGCAAGATATTTACCGAGCGTGGTGAGGTCGGGCAGCACTCCTGTTCGCTGCTGTAGGCCACCTGCGCTCATCCTCGACGTCATCACTTCGTCAAAAATGAGGAGCGCACCAGTGTCATCACATTCACGGCGAAGAGCCTCGAGATACTCCTGTTGAGCAGGGATGCATCCGCCTGCCCCCATCATGGGTTCGATCAACACCGCCGCTACTGACGTGTCGATCATCGACAACATGTCGATGTCGTTGTAACGGATTCGTATGAAATCAAACGGCGCGAGCAGCGCCTCGCCGCCATGACCAAAGTACAGCAGCCCCCCGTGATAGGCCCCGTCACAAACGACAATCCGGTCTCGGCCAGTGTGGTGCCGAGCAAGTTGTAGCGCCATGAGGTTTGCTTCTGTTCCGGAGTTCGTGAATCGCACCTGTTCGATTGATGGAAAACGATCGACTACTGCCTCAGCAGCACGAATTTCGTCGGTATGAACCCCACCAAAGCTCCAACCCTTCTCAAGGGCCGCAGTGACGGCAGCTCGCACCGGTGCGGGGTCGTGACCGAGAAGCCCTGCCGAGTAGTCGCCAAGGAAGTCGACGTAGGTATGCCCGTCAACATCAGTCAGTTGAGATCCCGTCGCCGATGCAACTCGAAATGGAAACGGCTGAACATCAAGCACTGACCTCGTCGATCCACCCGGCATCACGTTTGATGCTCGATTAAAGAGTTCTTTCGACTGCGGCCTTCGTTCGGCGTAGCGATGTTCTGCAGCCTCGCGCTGCGCACCGAAAGTTGACATGCTCACATTGTGCCCGGTGACATGGCTCACCGATGAGGCGGCGCTCACGTCCCCGGAACAATGCGCGGCCTAGGTTTCGCTGCTCAAGCGTTTCGTTGAGCGAGCAATGAACAGCGCCACACCAATGATGAGCACTCCCGAGACGGCGACAAGAAGTGGCGCACGACCTTCCCCTGGGAAAAAGTGAGCAATCGACCACGGCACATAGATCAATAGGGAACCTGCGCCGACAAACGACAGCAGCACCTGACCGGGTCTTGCTCCAAGAGCCAAGCAACCGAGCGCAGTTGCAAGTCCGAGCACGGTGCCGACATCGGTCGATTCAATTCCAACTATTGCCGGACCAGCAACAACCGCCACACCACCGATTGCCAACAGCACCGCAGGAACGCGAACGGGAATCCGTTCTCCAACCCAATAGGCGACAAGTCCAATCAGCCATACCGCGACTCCGGCTTCAAACACGTCGTCGTTGAATTGCATCAGCGATGTTGGAACCGTCAGCACGAGCGACAGCACGCCACCGACGAGAAACGCCGACACGAGGTCGTCATTGTCATCTCGGGCAGGCAACTCGCCGAATCCGATCATCACCATCGAGGAGACCGCAAGCAGTATTGACCCAGCGATTGACCATTGGTCAATCATCAGCATCGAACCGACGACCATGCCGATGCCACCGACCATTGCGGTGATCACTGGAAACGTCCAGATCTCTTGCTGCCCGATGAGGATGAACGCGAACGCAACACTCCAGACCACAACACCGACACCGGCGAGTTCCCACCATTCGTTCATTGCGCTACCAATCGCAACGAGGAGTCCTCCGAGGAACGTCGTTTGCTGAATCGGTCGCTCTCGACCACGCCACAACACCCCACTCAACACTGCAACAAGACTTGCTGCGCCGAAGACAACTCGGTGTTCATCCGCCCACCCGTACGCCGGTACTGGGGCCATTGCGTCATACATCGCAACTCCGCCGGCCGCACCGAGACCGGCCGTACCGGCAAGCCAGAGGCTCCACTTGAGGCGACGCAGTGCGTCGTCTGCATGTTCGCTAACAAGCGTTCCACCGACGACCCCCGCAAGCGCCACCGCCGCCGGCAGTCCAATGCGCCAGCCGGTTGCAAGGTCGGGCCAATACTGCGCGACCAGCAAGATGGCGCCTATCGCAGCGAGCAAACCACCGAGGTAGCCAAGTGCTTCGGCAACAAGTGGGATGCCCCGCTCATTGCGGCCAGCATGATGCTCAAGTTCACCAGCAGCAGGTTCATTGCTCTGCTCGAACGAAATAATTGCCTGTACTTCATCGTCAGACAGCAGACCCGCCGAATGCCAGCGTTGAAGCCACGTGTTCAGCACGTCGCTCACAGGTGCGGGCGCAGTATCGGCGTGTCGAGCCCGCGATCGCTTTGTAAGCCACACGATGATGCCAATTACGGCGATGATCTCGAATCCGCCGAGGAACATCGCTCTCCTTTCGTCACGAACAGCATGTCATAGCGCCGCTGATCGCAACGACGACCAGTTCTCGCTAGCGGGAACCCTGCCCATCATCGACACGAATCACTGTTCCGGTGACGGCATCCGATGCCGGTGAGCACAGGTACAGGAGCGTGCTGTCAAGCTGCGCCGGATTTGCAATTCGCTTTCGTGGGAAATGTTGCGAAATGTCGCCCATTCGTTCGAGCATTCCATCCATCATTTCTGATTCGAATGCACCTGGTGCAATGCAGTTGACGTTGATTCCGTAGCGGCTCCACTCGACTGCGAGCACCTCGCTCATTCGAGCAATCGCAGCTTTCGACACCGAGTACAGGGCTGCGCCCTGACCGGCGTAGTGAAATGCGGCAATGCTCGCAATGTTGACGATTCTCCCCTGCTTCTCAGCAGCGATCAGGCGGCGGGCAACTTCACAGGCCAAAATCCACGGGCCCCGGACATTCGTATCAAGCACGCTGTCGATGAGTTCGGTCGACATCTTGTGGGCGCGTTGAGCGTCCGGAACTCCGGCGTTATTCACCGCAATCGTGACGGTTCCGCATGCTTCTTCGGCAGCTGCGATCCCCTCGATGATTGAGTCGGCATTGGTCGTATCCATCACGACAGGGTGTGCATGCCCGCCCTCTGATTCAACCAGACGAGCAATTTCGTCGAGACGCTCTTTTCGACGGCCGGTTGGGACGACGATCGCACCAGCGTTTGCGAGCACACGGGTGAACCTCCAGCCAAGTCCTGAGGTTCCACCAGTAACGACTGCAACCTGCCCAGACAGATCATGTGAGATGTTTGGAAGCGGATAATCACTCATCTCCACATCCTTGCCGACGGCCTCACATTTCTTGCTGTCGCAGGTGTAAACGCTTTTTGCCAACTACAAAATTTGCGAGAGGAACAACTTGGTGCGCTCCTCCTGCGGATTGGTGAAGAAGTGCTCTGGCGTTCCCACCTCAACAACCTCGCCGGACTCCATGAAGACCAGCCTGTCCGCAACCTCTCGAGCGAATCCCATCTCGTGAGTGACGACCATCATCGTCATTCCTCCTCGAGCGAGGTCTTTCATGACGTCGAGAACTTCAGCGATCATCTCAGGGTCAAGTGCCGAAGTCGGTTCGTCGAACAACATCACCTTTGGCTCCATGGCGAGAGACCGAGCAATGGCAACACGCTGCTGCTGGCCACCTGACAATTGGCCTGGATACTTCTGTGCCTGCTCAGGGATTCCAACACGCTCAAGCAACTCCATCGCTTTTTGTTCAGCTTCAACCTTCGATTTCTTGCGAACCCACACTGGTGCAAGGGTGATGTTGTCAATGACGCTGAGGTGTGGAAAGAGGTTGAACTGTTGAAACACCATGCCAACCTCAGAGCGAATCCGCTCAATGTTGCGGGTGTCATTGGTGAGCTCGATCCCGTCGACCACAATCGAACCCTCTTGATGGACTTCGAGGCGATTAATGCAGCGGATCAGCGTTGACTTGCCTGAACCTGATGGCCCGAGAACGACCATCACCTCGCGGTCTTTCACCGTGACGTCAACCCCTTTCAGCGCCTGAAAGTCATCAAACCACTTGCTCACACCAGTGCAAACGATCATGTCGTCGCGGGCGGCGAGGTCGGCGGTCAGTGCCTGGTCAGCGATGCTCATGAAATCTCCTTTAATTGGTGCGTTACGAACTTCATCGGGCTTGTGCATCTTTCAGTCGGGCCTCTAAACGTTGCGATGACTTCGACATTGTGTACGCAAAGACGAAATAGAGAAGGCTGATGAACATCAGTCCCGGTCGTTTCTGACCAAGAAAGTCAGGTTGATTCGGGATTGTCGAGTTTGCGATTCTCAAGAGATCGAACCCACCAACGATTGCGATGAGCGAGGTTTCTTTGAAGACCGCAATCGCCTGTCCAACAAGGTTTGGAATCGATACGCGAAGTGCTTGCGGTAGCACGATCAGCGAGGTGCGTTGCACCGTACTCAGTCCCAATGCGTCAGCAGCCTCATATTGTCCGCGCCGCACGCTCTGCAGCCCACCGCGGACATTCTCTGCCATGTATGCAGCCGAAAACACTGTGTAGCCGGCGAACACCGCTGCAAGATCGCTAATGCCCATTCCCTTTGGAAGGAACAGCGGCAACATGATCGAGAAGAAGAACAACACCGTAATCAGCGGAATACCTCGGATCACTTCGATATACGCCGTGGACATCACCCGGAAGATGGGAAGTCGGGAGGTTCTTGCGAGTGAGAGCAACACCCCAAGCGGGAACGAGGCGAGCATCACGTAGTAGGCAATTCCGACAGTGAGGACGAATCCTCCAAGGAACGGTGGAGCCGTGATGACAAGGGTGGATTCCGTGTTGATTGCTGTGATCAGCCAGTGGATGACAGCAATCGCAACAATCCACATCGTGGCTACTCGACGACGTGTTGCTCGGTCGCCGGCGAATGCTGGGGCAAGTAACACCGCAACAGCGAGCAGCAGAAACGAGAGCCGCGCCTTTTGCAACATCGGGTACCAACCAAAAAATGCTGCCACCCAATTGAACAGCGCTCCAGCAAATATCACCGCGCCAACCGCTCGAGCGATTTCGGCCCGTCCCGGAGCCGTCGTGGCGTACAGCAACGCTGCACCGCCGATCGCAAATGCAGCCCCCATGGGGATATCGGTTGACCACACGTGAGCCCAGTCAAAGGCAGGATCGCGCAACACAACAAAGATGATGAAGGCTGGGCCAACGACCCAGAACGCACTGAGGGCACGACGCATTGCTGAGCCAATGATGCGGCCCACGATGAGCCCGATTCGATGGCTCACGACGACGATCACCATCAACACCGTCCAAGGAACCTTGGTCGATGACGCAACCGTCACACCGGACTCCGCAATCAGTGTTCCGTCAACAAGCCCGTATTGACCGAACGGCACGAACCACACAATTGCGACAAACAGCGCACAGATGCCGGCGATGAGTGATCCAAACGGAATCACCCGATCGCTGTTGCCATTCAGGCGCCGAACACCTACCCCGAGTAGAACGCTCACCACCCCGACGACCACGAGCACTGTTGCGACAACACCGGGTGTATGTTCTGGCAGAAGCACTCGAATGACGAGGCTGACGATGCCAATACCCACAAGGTGGCCTCCTAGGCGCCGTACTTGATAGCCCGGCTCAACTGCCCAAGCGCCCAAGCTGAGACCTGCGGCGAGGAGAACGATCGCAGCAGAAACCCACACCCGAACGATTTGATCGCTCGGGTAGTTGTACATCATGAGCAGACGAAGGTTCGTCGCCACTGATGCCCAGTTTGCATCTTCGTAGAACACTTGACCAAGGATTGCCCGGATCAAACCCAAGGTGATCCCGGTGAACAGCAGGGTCTGAATCGTGTTGCCAACCGAGGAGAACAGGTTCTTTCGCACCCATTCGATTGCTGAGCCCGAAGATGGCTCGGCTGGCCGTGTTGCAGGTGGAGGGGATGTCATCACGTCAGTCATTGCTCATCGCTCCACAATTGCGAGACGCCGGTTGATCGTATTCACCACTGCTGAGATAGAGAGAGAACACGACAGATAAAAGATCATGTAGATGCTGAACACTGCGAGGGTCTGAGAATTCTTGTTGTAGACGGTCTGGCCGACCTGAACGATTTCTGAGAAGCCAACAGCGATACCGAGAGACGTATTCTTCGTGATGTTCAAGTACTGGTTGCCTAGAGGCGGCATGATGACCCTGAATGCCTGCGGAAGCACTACCTTCCGCAAGGCCTGGGCTCGAGTTAACCCAAGGGCTGCGGCGGCCTCGGTCTGTCCTGAAGGAACCGCCAAAATTCCACCTCTCACCACCTCTGCAATAAACGCTGATGTGTAGAAGACAAGTCCAAGGAAGATAGAGGCGTAGAACACGGTCAATGTCAGGCCTGTAGGGCCGAAGTTCACAAAGCGACCCTCGGTCAGTGTTGGCCGCATTGCATCGAGAGGCTTGGCACCGCGACCGTCGCCGAACTTGTCAGACAGCACACCCCAGAAGTCACTTCCGGAGTTAATGATCCAACTCGAAAGCCCGGGCCAACCCCGCAGAAGAACAAAAATTCCGACCAGTCCCACGAAACCCGCAAACACCATGCGGAACCAGTCATCGTCGGTGAGTTTGGCAAGGCCCGCAGGGGTTCGCTTCGAGTCAAGAAATCGGCGAATCCAAATCACGACAGCGACAACGGCCGCAACGGATAGAACGAGCTGCATTGCTGACTGAGGAACCGCTCCCCATGCGCTCTCGATACCACCGAACACCGGTCCGAGGAACGACATGATGGGATTCACCACCCAAGAGATTGCGACTGCAACTGCAAAGAGCACCAAGGTCCACCAGCCGATTCGCAAGTCACCGCCCTCAGCATCTTGACGACGACGCAGGTACCGCCGAAACCAGACGATGCAGCCAAGCAGGATCACCATCAAGGAGGCAAATTGGTAAAAGCCATCAGCCAGGAATATCCGAGGAAGTGAGATTCCTTTTTGGGAGACAATCACCCATCCTGGAATTGGTCCGCTGTCTGGGGTGAGCTCGCTCAAAGAGCCGAGAATCGCAAGCCACAAAATAATTTGAACAAGAACCGGAATATTGCGCAGGCCTTCCACATAAGCGGAGGAAAAACGTTGGGCAACGAAGTTTTTTGAAAGTCGTGCAATGCCGACGAGCACGCCAAGAATCGTCGAGAACAGAATGCCGAGCGCCGCAATACGCAACGTGTTGACCATCCCCACCCACAGCGCCCGGCTCATGGTGAGGGATCGCTCAGGAGTATCAACTGTTTGGATACCCTCCCCGAGCTGGAAGTTCGCTGGGTTGTCGAGCCAGTCATACCCAACCGGGATGCTCTTCGCCGACAGGTTGGTGCGTGCCTCGGCGATCAAGAACCAAAACACTGCAAGCACGCCAATAAGAACTGCGAGTTGAGCGAACCACTTCAACACGGCAACATTGCGCCACAGCGGCGGCTTACCGGTGCCATATTGAGCGGTGGAAATCACAGATGTCTCAGCCACGCCGAGATGCCCCCAGAAGAAAAAGAAATCGATCTAAATATGCAGAGGGTTGGCCGGGCATGATGACCCGGCCAACCCCTTGCGATAACGGTAGTTCGCTGTAATCAGCGAGCTGGTGGGGCGTACATGAGCCCACCGTCAGTCCACGACGCATTGGCTGAGCCAGTGCGATCGAGGCCAACAGGAGTCAAGTTTGCGTCCCAAATTTCTTGGTAGTTACCAACCTGGCTGATGACGTTGTAGAACGCGTCGGCTGACAGACCCATGACGGTCTGCAACTCGCCTTCGCCACCCATGAGGCGAGCCATTTCTGGTCCGAAGTCACCAGCAAGGGCATCGTCAACATCGGCAGAAGTCACACCGTTCTCATCAGCGATGAGTGTGGCGTAGACAGTCCAGTTGACAACGTCCGCCCACTGTGAATCATTCTGTGCGTACACAGGACCAAGTGGTTCCTTTGAAATAGGTGTTGCTGGGAAGATCACCCAGTCGCCAGCATTCGGCTCCTGAGCGGCCTTACGTCCAACGAGACCTGAACCGTCGGTCGTGATGACGTCACAGGTTCCTGCGATAAATGCATCGACAACCTGGTCGTAGTCCTCGAATGTTGTCAAGGTGATAGTGATGCCAAGCAGCGCAGCAAGCTCAGAGATGTTGGTCTCGGTGGTCGTGCCCGCGTTGGTGCACACGGTTGCGCCGTCAATTTCTGAAACCTGTGACGAACCCGTGAACCCGTCAGCTGACAGACCCATCAACTGCTGGCCGTCGTAGTACGTCGTTGGACCGAAGTCCATTCCGACCTCGGTATCACGGCTCTGCGTCCATGTTGAGTTACGCATGAGCACGTCAACTGCGCCTGTTTGCACAGCGGTAAAGCGCTCGGCAGCGGTCAAAGCGGTGAACTCGACTGCTTCAGCATCACCAAGAACTGCTGCGGCAACTGCGCGGCAGTAGTCGGCGTCGATGCCTTCCATCGAGCCATCAGCCTGGGTGTACGAGAACGCAACTGCTGCGCCCGAAACACCACAGTTCAGAACGCCACGAGCCTGAACGGCTGCGAGGATTCCACCCTCCTGGGTGACTTCGACTGAATCAGAATCTTCTGACGCTGGCTCTTCTGAGCTTGCATCGTCTGATGACTCCTCTGATGCGGCTTCTTCGCTTGAGGCATCATCTGATGCGTCATCGCTTGCATCATCGCTACCACCACAGGCAGCGAGAATAAGTGAAAGCGCTGCTAGGGATGCCGCTGCACCCTTTAGCCCACGCGCACGTGTACGTAACATAATGTATGTTCCTCCCAATTGTGAACGAGCCTCTTTGCTCGCTCGTACAAGGGAAGAACCTACTAGATGCTGAGGCTATTCCCGACGAAACTCACTCAAAGCAACTTTCTTTCACACAGCGAGGCACTTAAGCGGTCGGGTCGTTCGTTTCGGTGAGATTCTGGGCTCATCCTTTACGCCATGCTCCCTGCGCCGAACCCGGCGTCCCGATACCGTTACCCAGCGTGCAACATCGCCGTGATATCGAGGGACTCCGCGCAATTGCGGTGCTGATCGTTATTGCATACCACGCCGGCATCCCGGGGTGGGGCGGCGGCTTTGTCGGTGTCGATGTCTTTTTCGTCATTTCTGGGTTTCTCATCACTTCATTGCTCATCAAAGAGCGGGAATCCGACGGAAATATCGCTCTTCGGACGTTTTACGCACGCCGCATTAGACGACTATTACCGATCTCATCGTTTGTAGCGGTTGTCTCCGTCGTCGGAGCACTCGCCATATTGCCGAGCACAACGTTCTCGTCACTGGGTGCTGACGTGGCTGCTGCAGCCGGGTTTTTCGTCAACATGCTGTTCGCAATTCGCGGCACTGACTATCTCGCCGGAGATACCAACCCGTCGGTCATTCAGCACTATTGGTCGCTTGCAGTCGAAGAGCAGTTTTACCTCATCTGGCCTGGTCTCATCGCCCTAGTGACAATTGGGGCGCAACAGGTTCGTCGTCGTATTACCCCGGTCATCATCGCCGTGATCGGTGCGTCATTTGTAGCGAGTGTGGTGCTAACACCGACGGCACCGACATGGTCGTATTTTGGCCTCCACACCCGGGCGTTCGAGTTGGGTGTAGGAGCACTATTGGCCGTTCAATGGCCCCTGGTTGAGCGCTGGGGCAAGTCGACTCGAGTAGCGCTCAGCTGGGCCGGGCTCATCGGAATTGGGTGTTCAATTCCTCTCGCCGCAACAGTCGATTACTTCCCCGGTTGGGTGGCGGCAATACCGGTGCTTGCGACCGCTGCTGCAATTGCAGGCGGAGACACCGCCGAACGGGGCGCGCAACTTCTACTTCGGCGCCAACCGCTGCAGTGGGTTGGAGAACGTTCGTACTCGCTCTACCTGTGGCATTGGCCGGTGTTGGTGTTGGGCGCTGGACTTATTGGACGAACATTGAGTTGGTTCGAGACCGTTGCCGCAATCGCTCTCACATTCGCCCTATCGACTCTTGGTTTCACGTTCATCGAACATCCATTGCGCCGCTCACCTCGACTCATTCAACGGCCGACCCTTAATTATTCGCTTGGCGCCGCACTCATCGGTGTCACTGCTCTCGTGGGCGTTGGTGTGTCGCAATATCGGCCTCAGGCGTCAACCGGCGTCGTCGCTGAAGCCCCATCGCTCAACACTTCGACCACGACGACAGTTGCGCCAGACCCGACGATCACCCCAACCGACTCGTCAGCCTCGACGAATGGTTCAGCGACAACGGCACCGGCACCAACCTCTACGACGCTTCCGCCCCTTGTTGACAACCGTGATGCTGAGCCACTCGCTGCAATACTTGCGGCGCTCGACAACACCGTTCTGCCTGAAAATGTCAGGCCTGATGTCTATAACGCTGTGAATGACACCAGCACGCTGTACGACACGAACTGCCATCAATTCATGACGCCGGCCGTGACGAAGGACTGTGTATTCGGCGACACTGAGGGTGATTTCACCATTGGGCTCATCGGTGACAGCCACGCGGCCCAATGGTTTGCCGCTATCAACACGATTGCGATGGACAACAAGTGGCGTCTCGTTGCGCATACCCAGGGTGGTTGCCCTCTGCTTGATGTCGTCACCTGGAACAGAGGCGCAGATGCTGTGTTCAGCCACTGTGCATCCTGGCGAGACGCAGTTATTGACGACCTGCAGCAAGAAGGGGTGGACGTCGTCATCGTGTCGCAGCACTGGGGCCTCCTTGAGGCATCAACTCGTGAAGCAGTGCCAGCCAACGTGTGGGAGCGCGATCTCCCGGCACTTTTTAATCGGCTTCGTTCGGTCGACATTGAGCCAGTCCTCTTTCTCGACTCCCCCGACCCCTACGACTCGGTGCCGGCATGCGCCGTTTCTCACAAGACCGATCTCACCTCGTGCGAACCCGGTGTGTTGCGAAACACCGAACGCTCGGTGCGTGAGGTTGCGACCTCAATCGCTGACGAAATGTCGGTGGGATTAATTGACCCACACGTGTGGCTATGCGTTGACGTATCCCCCGATGACGACTCTGATACCACCCGCTGCCCGGTCGTCGTTGGCGACATCCTTGTGTATCGAGACAGCCATCACCTTTCGAACACCTTTGTCGAGTGGTTCACGCCGGTGCTTTCCGCAGAACTCGTTGATTGGATCACTGCGCAGTAAGACTCATAAGAACGACAACGAGCGACAGGGGGTTCGCAATGTCAGATTCCGAGATGCATTGGTGGTCGGCGACCGAAACGGCGCAACGGATTGCAGCCAAAGAAGTGTCAAGCCGAGAGGTGCTGGAACATATGGTTGCCCGGGCCGATCGACTCGACGGACCGATCAATGCAATTGTTCGCCGAGACCTCGATCGTGCAAGAGCAACTGCAGACGCTGCCGATGCGGCCGTCATGTCAGGCCAAGAACTTGGGCCGTTCCACGGTCTACCGATGACGGTCAAAGACTCATTCCAGACCGAAGGTTGCATCACGACCTCTGGTGCCCCTGAGCTCGCCGATTTTGTTCCAACGGAAGATGCTGACCCTGTGCGGCGCCTTCGTGATGCGGGTGCGGTGATCTGGGGCAAGACAAACCTGCCGATTTGGGCTGGCGATATTCAGTCGTATAACGAGGTGTACGGAACGACGTTGAATCCTTTTCACCCCGACCGAACCTGCGGTGGTTCATCGGGTGGTTCAGCGGCCTCACTTGCTATGGGGTTTACCTCGCTCGAGGTGGGTAGCGACATCGGTGGTTCCATTCGTGTTCCCGCCCATTACTCGGGGGTTGTCGGCCACAAACCGTCGTTCGGCATTGTCCCATCACATGGCCAGATTCCTGGGATGCCTGGAACGTACAGCCAGGCTGATATCGCTGTGACTGGCCCGATGGCGCGCCACGTCGAGGACCTTGAACTCGCAATGAACGTACTCACCGGACCCGACCGCTGGAATGCCCCGGCGTGGAAGATTGATCTGCCTGCTCCTCGACAAGAATCAGCACGTGACCTTCGTGTTGCTGCATGGATTGACGACCCGTCAAGCCCGGTTGATACCGACACGAAGCGGGTTCTGTCGACCCTCGTGTCGACGCTCACTTCAAACGGTGTGTCGGTTGACGACAGTGCACGACCTGGTTTCACGCTCGAGAAGGCCGTCGATGTCTTCCAACGTCTGCTGTACGGGGCTCTATCTGGTGGACATCCACGAGAGAAGCTTGACCACATGGCGGCAGATACCTCCGATACGCCACTGGGGTTTGTGAAGCGCAACACAGCGATGCGCCATCGTGATTGGTTGAGCAACCACGAACGACGGCTGCAAATTCGAAAGCAGTGGGAAGAGTTCTTCCACGATTTCGACATCATGCTGATGCCAGTTCAACCGCGCGATGCCATTGAGCACGATCACACTGAACCGCAGTTTGATCGCACGGTGATGATCGATGGCGTGCAGCGGCCGTACACAGATTTGTTCACCTGGGTTGGACCAGCTGGTGTTGCGTATCTTCCAGCGACGGTTGTCCCCGTTGGCCTGTCAGAGGCTGGTCTTCCGATCGGCGTACAGATTGTTGCCCCCTACCTTGAGGATCGAACTGCGTTGCACTTTGCGAAGTTGGTCAGTGAGTTGTGTGGCGGCTGCCCACGACCATCTGTAGCAGCCTGAGATTCATCGCAGCCCTGCAATGGGCCTCACTCAGTTTGTCGCGATTTGGCTGACCATCACTGCTGCCAGCACGGTCCGAGCGCTCCATCCGACTGTGCGAATCCAATTTGTTCGAACGAGTTTCTTAACAACACTGTCGATTTCGTCCTGATTGAGTGGGGTTGCCAGTTGTGCATGGCGCGGGACCTGCAACACAACTGTGCTGATGAGCACGACTGCAAGCAGTACTCCCCCAACGAACGGCAGCCATCTCGAAACACCAGTTGGTGGGCTGAGAAAAAGTGCGATTGCGCAGAGACCTTCTGCCAACATCGGCAACCCGACCACCCATGAGGTACGGCGCTGATTTTCTTCTGCGTGCGTTGGCGACAGTTCTGAGGGAATTCGAGCAAACAATGGATAGTGCACGATCTGGGTGAACCAGATGATTCCGGTCATGATGCCCGTGGCGATGAGATGAATGAGTGAGATGACCACAGTCCTGCATGCTCCTTGCGTTGGGCTTAGCCTGCCCCACTATGGCTCGATCGTCCACCTCTGCTCATGAGACAAAGTGGTGCACTCGATGCGGGCGTGAAATCGAATGGCGAAAGAAGTGGGAACGCGATTGGGATTCGGTGAAGTGGTGTTCTTCAGAGTGCCGACGGAGAGGCCTCACCGATCTCGACCGCACGCTCGAACGAACCATTCTTGACCTCCTTCAGCAGCGATCGCGTGCCGCAACCATTTGTCCGAGTGAAGCCGCACGCTCTGCTGACCCTGACGGTTGGGAGAGCATCATGGAGGACACACGCTGTGCTGCCCGTCGCCTTGTCGTCAACGGTTCGATCGACATCGTGCAGAAGGGTGCGGTGGTTGACCCGTCGACAGCAAAGGGTCCGATCAGGTTGCGTCTTCGCTAACGGCACGACCTACGAACTGAGGTCGCCGAAGAGAACAAGTTCAAGCATGGGCCTCATGAACTCTGAGGCTGTGGTGCTGAGGTGGGTGGCATCGCGATAGAGCAAGATGTCGCCAATCATCATCGGACAGGTTGTCTCGGTGCAGAACCAGTCGGTGGTGTCGATGAATTCCATGCTGCGGGTCGTTGCGATCGCATATTCGATGTCGATCCGATCGGTCGAAATTGCGGCCTCGCGGGTGTTCGAGCATGCGCTTGCCGAGAAAAGGTTTCGCGACAAGCAATTTGATGGCAGATCTTTAGCGTTCGGATTGTCACCGAGCAGCACTAGACGCGACGTCGTTGGCAGTACCCGGTCGACGGTCTCAGCCATTCCGGCGCTCCACTCTTCGCTGGAGTTCGGGTAGTCATGTGAGGCGGTCATCACGATGAGGTCTGGCTGCAGAGCGTCCATGCGTTCGATTGCTGCATCTCGCCAGATTGGACATTGCTGGGAGAGGATCGCTGTTGGTATTCCAACGTTTGCAGTCGGGCATCCACCTTTGGTGAGCACGACGAAGTTGAGGCCTCGGTCATCTGCGATCGCTTCTAATGCAGGGAACCAGTGCGCAGCGTGCGAATCGCCATACAGCACCATGGTGAATCCGCTACCAGTGACGCCGTATCGGCAGTCGTGCACTTCTGGATCGACGCCAATGTTGACGCATCCGTCCTCGTAGATCTTTGCTTTGTCATCAACTGCTGCAGCAATTGATGGTCGAAGATTGTTGGGCACGGTGTCGACGGCGGCTCCAGCTTCCAGCACCTCGTGCACCGAGTCGATGAGGGAGTCAAGTGTGAGCGGCACCGTCGTTGTTGGAATCACCGTTGTCGTCTCTGCGGGAATGGTTGATGAGCTACCGCTCTCCCCCTCAGCGGGTTGATCACCTGCTACTACCTGTCCGGCCACTTCAGGCGTTGTTGTAGTCGTCACTGAAACAACTTGGTCGACAAGCAAGGTTGGCGCGGTTGCACTCACACCGGTGTCGAGACTCGGAAGCGCAACTCGGACAACCACGGCGAAGACGATGCTGGCGGCGATGATCCCACCGCCAATGCGTAAGCCGCGCTGCGGTCGGGCAGCAACCCAGGCCGAGTGACGTACAGGATTTTCGATCAGGCGCAATGAGGCCGACGACAGCACGATCGCCATCGCGACGACAACGACTGTCTGGAAGAACCCCAACGCGCCCCATCGAGCCTGGGCGAGCACAAGCAGCGGCCAATGCCAGAGATACAGACCGTATGAACGTTCACCCAACCACTGCAGGGGTCTCATCCGAAGCAGACGACTAGCTGGCCA
>Ga0255776_10003800_pt1 | contig 16109 bp, 8 predicted proteins | sample 071ome_19_FD_179974 | JGI IMG/M metagenome (GOLD analysis project Ga0255776, IMG submission 179974) | Coastal salt marsh microbial communities from the Groves Creek Marsh, Skidaway Island, Georgia - 071413AT metaG (version 2) | ecosystem: Environmental > Aquatic > Marine > Intertidal zone > Salt... | reverse complement strand
AGTGGCGATATCGGTTTCCCAGGGAGGCGAGGTTTCCTTCAGCCGGGATGTGAAGCCCATTCTTTCGGATCGTTGCTTTCATTGCCACGGCCCGGACGCAAAGAATCAGAAGTCAGACTTCCGGCTTGATACGGCGGAAAATGCGTTTGCGGATCTTGGTGACTATTTTGGCATCAAACCAGGGAATTTGGAAGAGAGCGAACTGCATTGGCGTATACACAGCGAGGACCAAGATGAGGTCATGCCACCAGCGAAGTCCAAAAGGAAGCTGAGCGTAGAGGAAAAGAAGATTCTGGATGACTGGATCAAGCAGGGAGCCCCCTACGAATCCCATTGGTCCTTTCGACCTCTGCCGGAAAAGGTGGAGGTGCCCGTGGCGGACAACGAATGGGCCAACAATGAGATCGACCACTTCGTTTATAAGAAATTGAAGGAGAAAAAATTGGCTCCTTCAGGAGAGGCATCCAGGGAAAAATGGTTACGACGAGTGACCTTTGATCTCACGGGGTTGCCTCCGACATTGGAAGAACTGGATGCCTTTCTCAACGACAAGTCTGAAAATGCCTACGAGAAGGTGGTGGACCGTTTGCTGAAATCGGATGCCTACGCCGAAAGAATGACCAGCGAATGGCTGGATGTGGCAAGGTACTCGGACACTTACGGCTATCAGGTGGACCGCAACCGGGAAGTCTGGCCTTGGAGAGACTGGGTGATTCGAGCTTTTCAGCAAAACAAGCCTTTCGACGAGTTCGTGACGGAGCAACTGGCAGGCGATCTTCTCCCCAATCCTTCCCAAGACCAAATTCTGGCCACAACTTTCAACCGTCTTCACCCCCAAAAGGTGGAGGGCGGCAGTACCCCTGAAGAATTTCGAATCGAGTATGTGGCCGACCGGGTGCATACTTTCGGGACAGCGTTTCTGGGACTGACTCTGGAGTGCACTCGTTGTCACGATCATAAATACGACCCTCTGACGATGAAGGACTACTACTCCCTGTCCGCCTTCTTCTCGAATATTGATGAGGCGGGTCTGTATTCCTATTTTACCCCTTCCGTGCCGACTCCCACACTGGACTTGCCCAATGATCAACAAAAGGGGCAACTGGAAGCCGCAACGAAAAAGCTGACAGAAGCGGAGAAAGCTCTGTCCATGGCAATCAGGCAGGCCCGGAAATCCTGGAGCAAGGAGAAAGCCACTGATGCCAATGTGGATGCCGATCTTCAGGTCCATCTGACTTTTGAGGAAATGAAGGGCAATAAACTGGCAAACAAGGCCGAGACGAAGAAGCCTGCCTCTACTAATGCCAACAACAAGATCGTCCCTGGAAAAGTAGGAAACGCCATCCAGTTGACCGGGGATGATGCGGTCAACCTACCCAAGGGAGTAGGGGATTTTACCAAGGACCAGCCCTTTTCCTACAGCTTGTGGCTGCAAACCCCGGATCTGAAAGAGCGGGCGGTCGTAGTTCGCAGGTCCAAAGCCTGGACGGATGCGGCCAGCCGGGGATATGAACTGTTGATTGAAGAAGGCAAGTTGAGCGCAGCGTTGATTCATTTCTGGCCGGGAAATGCGATCCGGGTTCGTTCTGCCTCCAGGTTACCGCACCAAACATGGGTCCATGTGGGCGTCACTTATGATGGTTCCAGCAAAGCTTCCGGGCTCAAGCTGTACCTCAATGGCGAATTGGCGAAGATGGAGGTTTCCCGGGATCATCTCACCCGTGAAATTAAAGGAGGAGATAACTTTGTTGGCCTGGGCCAGAGGATGCGGGACAAGGGCTTTAAAAATGGTCTGGTAGACGAATTTCGTGTTTACAATAAAGAGCTATCCCCTCTGGAAGTCTGGAAACTGGTGAAGATGGATGCAGAAGCTTCTGAGGCAATCCAGCGTGAACATTTCGCGATGAACGAGAAGACCGTGCAGGAAGCGAGAGCACTGGCCCAAAAGGCTCGTGAAGAGAGGAGCCGGATTCAACGAGGGATACCGGAAATCATGGTGATGCGGGAGATGCCGAAGCCACGGCCTACGTTTATCCTCAATCGCGGTCTCTACAACGCACCACAGGACCAGGTGCCCATGGCCACTCCGGCAACCTTTGCTCCCATGGCCAAGGATTTCCCGAAAAATCGCCTTGGGTTGGCCAAATGGCTAACGGAGCCGGAACACCCGCTTACCGCGAGAGTGACGGTCAATCGCTACTGGCAATTGATCTTCGGCCGAGGCCTCGTCAGCACACCGGAAGATTTTGGGAGCCAGGGGAAACTACCATCACACCCGGAGCTTCTGGACTGGCTGTCCCGTGACTTTGTCGACAATGGCTGGGACCTGCATGCCTTGTTGAAAAAGATGGTTCTGAGTGCCACTTACCGTCAAAGTTCCACCGTCACGCCACAACTCCAAAAGGTGGATCCGGAGAATTTGTTTCTGGCCCGCTCCCCGACCCATCAGCTCTCGGCTGAAATGATCCGGGATAACGCCCTGGCCGTGAGTGGGCTTCTGACTGAGCGAATGGGCGGCAGATCGGTCAAGCCCTACGATTTGAAAGTTTCCTTCAAACCGATCAATCCAGACAAAGGAGAAAACCTCTACCGGCGAAGCGTGTATACATTTTGGAAAAGAACGGCACCTGCACCGGTGATGATGACCCTGGATGCCTCCAAGCGGGATGTTTGCCGCGTGAAACGTGAACGGACAGCCTCCCCTCTGCAGGGACTGGTGTTGCTCAATGGGCCGCAATTTGTGGAAGCAGCCCGAGCCACGGCGGAAAAGTTACTGCAGAAACATGGGGAAAATACGGAGGCCCTGATTCAAGATGCCTTTCGTTTATTCACCAGCCGCCATCCCGATGCCAAAGAGAGCAGTATCCTTCTGCAGCTAAAGAAAGAGCAATTTGCGGATTTTGCGGAAAATCCTGAGAACGCCAAAAAATACCTTTCCACTGGAGATCGCAAGCCGGACCCCAAGCTCAATCCAACGGAACTGGCGGCCACCACCGTCATGATCTCCCTCCTCATGAACTTTGACGAATCCTTTACCAAGCGATGAACCTGACTCACGACATTCTTCCACACGATCTTGTCAACCGCCGCCAACTGCTCCAGCAATTTGGAGGCGGGCTCGGTAGCATTGCCTTGGCCAGCTTGCTCAACGGGAAGGCATTCTCCAACCCGAAAGCGAAAGCCAAACGGGTCATCTTCCTCTTCCAATCCGGGGGGCCTTCACAAATGGACCTCTTTGATTACAAGCCACAGCTCATCAAGGATACCGGGAAGGAATTGCCGGACTCCGTGCGGAAGGGCCAGCGACTCACCGGGATGTCGGGGAACCAGGCCAGCCTTCCCATGGTGGGATCTCCCTTCAAGTTTGCCCAGCATGGACAAAGCGGTGCCTGGCTCAGTGACCTTCTGCCCCATACCGCTAAGGTGGCCGATGAAATGTGCTTTATCAAATCCATGTATACGGAAGCCATCAATCACGGCCCTGGAGTCACCTTCATGCAAACCGGTTCTCAGTTCCCCGGACGTCCGAGCATTGGAGCCTGGTTGGATTATGGATTGGGGAGTCTGAATGCAAACCTGCCTTCCTTTGTCGTGCTGGTAACGAAGAACAAAGGGGGCCAGCCTCTGGTTTCCCGCCTCTGGGGAAGTGGTTTTCTGCCGGGGAAACATGCAGGCGTACGCTTTCGCTCGGATAAAGATGCGGTATTGTACCTCAACAGTCCCTCGGGCATCGAAACTGGCAGTCGCCGCAAAATGTTGGATCAGCTCAAGGCTCTCCACCAGCACCAGCTGGAAAAGTCCGGTGATCCAGCCATCGAAAGCCGTATCGCCCAATATGAGATGGCCTTCAACATGCAGAGTTCCATCCCGGAAGTCACCGATTTAAAAGAGGAACCGGAGAGCACATTTGCCCTCTATGGCGAAGATGCAAAAAAACCGGGCACCTTTGCCGCCAATTGTCTCCTTGCCCGACGACTTGCGGAGAAGGATGTTCGCTTCATTCAGCTCTACCATCCCGGATGGGACCAGCACGGAGGACTTCCAGGAGGCATCAAACGACAAACGAAAGAGACTGATCAGGCTTCCGCCGCCTTGATTACAGATCTCAAACAACGAGGCCTACTGAAAGACACGCTGGTCGTTTGGGGCGGAGAATTTGGGCGAACCAATTACTGCCAGGGCAAGTTCAATCGTGCCAATTTCGGTCGGGATCATCATCCCCGCTGCTTTACATACTGGATGGCGGGAGGGGGAGTTCGTCCGGGACACTCCTACGGGGAAACTGATGAGTATTGCTACAACATCGCCTCCAATGGTGTGCACATTCATGATTTCCATGCCACCATGCTTCACTTGCTGGGAGTCGATCATGAGCAACTCACTTTCCAGTACCAGGGCCGCCACTTCCGGCTAACCGATGTACACGGGCATGTCGTAAAGGACGTGCTGGCGTGAGCAAGAATCGAAAAAGTGCACATACAAAAACAAGTGGTACTATAGGGATTTCCGTACTGGTATCATTGCTGTGGAGCTTGTCGGGTTGCCTCGTATCCAATGTCCAAACCGAGAGGCCGTTCAACGCATTGGGCCGCTCGGCTCAATTGGAACTGGCTCATGACGGATATGTCATTGGGATTGAAAAAAGGGAGCGGAGCAAGGTCAACGGGCCAGCCAGACATTATTCAGACCGCTTCCAAGCCTTACCAAAGGACTCACCACAAACGAAAACGCTCAACGCCCGGTTTCATGACTTGACCAACGACCCCAATGTGATGCTGGTGACTCATATCGGCAGCTTTTTTGAGAACAGGCGTTTTCTCTACAATGCCTACGCGGCATACGGCATTGAAGACACAGACTACGAAAGTGGCTACGAAGCACTGGAATTGTTTCAGCAAGACCTGGCAAACCGACTCAGCACGGCTCAGGCGGACGGCATGCCGTATACACACATTTTATTAACAGCGATGGGCTGGAACAGTGATCAACACAAGACCATCTGGTGGAATAACCACATTCTGGCGAATATGAAGAAAGCTGCGGAGGCCAATGGAGAAACTGAGCACTTCCGGCCTCTGGTGATCGCATTGACATGGCCCTCGGTATGGAAAGGCATTTCCGATTCCTGGTTTGAGCAAAAGGTTCTCGGGCATGTAGGGAGTTACTTCAACAAGGCTGCCGATGCGGATGAAATTGGCTATACACTGGCCAACTGGGTCCTCCACAAGCAATTGCCAGAGATCCGTGAGGCTTATGAAGGAGAGGATTTTCCGGTGGTCGTGGGAATTGGGCACAGTTTTGGAGCCCGGCTGCTGACCAGAGCCATGGCCAGCAAGGGACACTTGAAAGCTGGAAGCCGGTCACAAACCAGACCATTGGATTTGTTCATTGGCTTGCAGGGAGCCTTCAGTGCCAACCGGTTTATCTCTGGAGCCGGAATAGAAGGTTCCCCTTACGAGAATTTTCAGGAGTGGGGGCTTCCGATGGTGCTTTCCTCCTCAAACCATGACCTGGCGACACCGGTGGCCAAATACATTTCCGGAGCCAGCCATATCGGGGGAATGTATGGACTTCAGGTGGCCATGGAGGAGAATGAAATCTTTGAAGTCATGAAGTGGGAGGGCAGCCCATCCCCACAACTCCAGCATGACAAGATATTGGTTGTGGAATGCGACGGGATTCTACATGGAATGGATGCCCACAATGACATCATTGACATGGAAATGGGGAAATTGATCTGGACCTTTACCCGTCTGGCAAAGCGGCAAAAGTAACCCTTACCTCAACATTGCCGGAATGGATCTTGATGGGCCTGAAATGGCGTTATTCCTCTGGCTCCACTTTTTGGACTTCGGCGAAGAGGACACGCCGGTCATCAGCTTCGAGGATGCGAACTTTGAGGTTTCGGAAAGTGGTAGTTTCGTCGGCTTTGGGGATGCGGCCCAATTCTGCAATGATCAGGCCACCAAAGGTGGAGACTTCGTCTTCATCATCTGCATCCAACCCTAACTTCAACTCCACGTCATGCAGCGGGGCCAATCCTGAGATGTGGAATGTATTTCGGCCAACCTCCTGAACCAAGTGATCTTCCTGGTCAAACTCGTCCTGAATTTCGCCGACCATGGTCTCCAGGATTTTTTCCAGAGTAATGACCCCGACCACGCCACCAAATTCATCTTTAGCCAGTGCCATGTGCACTTTGTTTCGCATCATTTTCGGGAGGACCACATCGAGAGTTTCTTCATCGGAAAAACTGATGAGGGGGCGTTTCAGGTTCTGGAGATTGATTTGCTCCCAATCGGCCCGAAACCGGAAAATGTCCTTGATATGGATGATGCCAATGCAATGGTCCAGATCTCCAGCACAATAGGGATAGCGGGTGTGCCCAGCTTGACGGGCGATATCCAGATTCTCCTTCAAGTCTTTATTGGAATCCAGAATGACGACCTGATTTCTAGGCAAGAGGATGTCCTGCACCACCAGATCATCAATCTGCATGGCCTGACTGAGGATTCTGCGAACCACCGGCGGCAAGGCTTTGGAGTCTTCCCCCATGGCCCGCAGTTGCACTTCCACATCCAGGGGATTCACAGAATCTCCTTTTTCCTGCTGGGTCCACGATTTTAAAGGTACTTTCAGCCAATCCTGGATTTTCAGAAGCGGCCAGCAGACAACCCACCCTACAAAAACTGCCCATGTCCCCCTCTTTAGACCTTTGACCGGATTCTTAACAGCAAGCAATCGCGGAATCAGGTCACTGATCAAAACCTGGACGAGGGCACCGAACATGACGGCCAGAATGACTGGCAGCCAGAGAGAGGATTGCCCCATGAGCAAATGAAAGATCAGGAAAAGCAACCCACCCGTAGCCAGAGAGCAAAGTTTGCGTCCCAACCGGATGGCATCCCCAACCCTGGAGAGATTGTCGAGAATCCGGGCGATCCTTTTGCTCTTACGAAGCTGCTGAAACGTATCTTCTTTGAGGTTGCTGTACCGCAAATTGATCAGACTGAACTCTGCCAATACCAGATGCCCTCTCAATAGAAGAACCAGTAGAAACCCTATCCCTGGCCAAATAACTTCCTGTGGTATGTTCACAAATGTTCCCAGATCTCTCTACACAGCCATTCGCCGATCTTAACTGTGTAAAGATTCCTCAAGGATTGATAATAGCTTTTGGTTTTGATGTTGTGTTCCAATGGTGATTCGGAGGTGATTCGGCAATTGATAAGGTTGGAGTGGACGGACGATGATTCCATTTCTTTGCAGAACGTCAAATGTATCCATCGCATCTTTGAAACGAACTAGAAAGAAATTTGCCTCAGAATCAATCACTTCCAGTCCCAGGTCCTGAAGCCCTTTCAGCAAGATCCTGCCATTTTCATGGTTTTGCTGGCGACAATCCTCGACGAATTCCGTGTCACTCAATGCCGCTTCTGCTGCGACAAGGGCCGCAGCATTACAATTGAAGGGCTGCCGGACTCGATTCAACAAACCTATCATTTCTTCGGATGCATAGCCGTAACCAATACGAAATCCGGCCAAGCCGAAGATTTTTGAGAAAGTCCTCGTACAAATCACCTTCCGACCTTGCTCAATCAGTGGCCGCAGGTCTGGAGGGGTCTGACAATACTCCGCATAGGCTTCATCCAGACAAAAGACCACATGCTCCGGCAAGTTTTGGGCAAATTCAATTAATTCATCTTCGGTGTTGGACGTTCCGGTAGGATTGTTGGGACTGGCCACAAAAACGAGCCGGGTTCGGTCCGTGACCGCATTGGCCATGGCCTGAAGGTCATGTTTATAATCGGGCATGGGCACGGAAACTGGAGTGGCACCGAAGAGCAAAGTGATCAAACGGTAAACAATGAACGCATGCTCCCCGAAAACGACTTCGTCTCCCTCTCCAAGAAACGCATGCCCCAGTAATTCGAGGACCTCGTTGGAACCATTGCCAAGGATGAACTGATCTGGAGACACTCCCCTCACCCGGCTGAGTTCCTGCTTGAGTTTATAGCCACTCCCATCCGGATAAAGCCAAGCTTCGGGCAACCATTTCCTGACGGCCTCCATCGCTTTGGGAGAAGACCCAAAAGGGCTTTCATTCGAGGCCAGTTTCGCAATGGAGGCGGGGTCCAACCCGAGCTCTCTGGCAACGGTCTCGATGGGTTTGCCTGGTTGGTAAACCGGCTGCGTCAAAACATGGGGCTTTACTAATTTTTCCAAATTCATGAACCCTACACAAAAAAGAAAACATTCCATCCGACAACAGAATCTCACAAACTTTTCTCATGCCCCCCCGTCCACCATTTTATATTTTGCCAGATCGAAAGGAGCATCCGTTTCGCAACATGGAGGAAGACCTTCTGCTCCTCTACCAAAACCCAGCCCCGGGGGCTCTCCTGTTTCGGCACTATGAATGGGAATTCCCCTGCTGGACATGCGGATACTCTCAGAAATTCAACTACGTGCAGGAACGTACCGGAGGTACCAAGGAAACCATCTTTCGGCGGGCGACAGGAGGGGGCATTGTCCCTCATTTCCATGACTGGACCTTTACCCTCGTGATTGGCAAAGACCATCCAGCCTACTGTCTACCACCAAGAAGTTTTTATGACCTGCTCCATCAGGACATCGCGTCCATCCTTGCCAATGAGTTCCAAACTCCGGCCACTCTGCACAATTGCAAAGAAGACCTCTGCAACGGAGCCCCTCCCACTGAATGCTTTCAAAGTCCGGTCCTCTCCGATGTTCTGCATGCTGAACATGGCGAAAAGATCGCCGGTGCGGCCATCAAGAAAACCCGCGAAGGCATCCTCCTGCAGGGTTCCATTCAGAAAGACCACCTCCCGGAAATCGATTGGGAGTCCTTCAAGGAAGCGTTGGCCAGAGACCTAGCCCAATCCTTTGAAACGACACCATCTTCCCTGCCCTGGCCATTCACTCCTGAAGACGGATGGCCACCCTATTCAGAACGCATTCATTGCCCCCTTTGGAGGGAAAATTAATCCTTGCACGTAATAATTTGAAACTTATACATGTCACGCTCAACATTTTATAGTCTCGTGTGTGCTCCCGAATCAAGGGCCACGCTGAGGCTTTAAGAACAACAAAACACAAACCGAAAATGAAAAAATCAAACTCCCTCAAATTGCTCCTCGCAACTGTGCTTCCGGGCGTAGCTGCATTTGGCGTGATCCCTGTCACTGAAAATTTCAGTATCCGTGGTCATATTGACGGTGCCTACACCAGCACGGATGACGGTGGCACCGACATGGAAGATTTCGAACTCAAACAAGCTGACTTCGATCTTCTCATCTCCACAGACAAGATTAAATCCGAAGTTCACGTAGCCTCCGCAGGTGGTGGCACCGCAGTTGAACAAGCCTTCCTCACCCTTGATCTTGGTGGTGGCCTTTCCGTTACTGGCGGTAAGTTCCTCAGCGCTCTTGGTTTCGAAGGTGACGAACAGTACATGCTCTACCAACAGTCCCTCGCTTACAACTTTGGTTCCTCCGCTGCCGGAGATTCCAACTACCAGGGTCTTGGACAAAATGCACAACAAGGTGCAAGAGCTACCTACGACATGGACAACCTCTCCGCCTCCCTGGCCATCGTTGACCAGGCATTCTCCTCTTCCGGTACAGCTGGCGACGCGGATGACTTCGGTTTCGAAGCTTCTCTGTCCTACAATGCGATGGAAGGTCTTACTGTTGCAGTTGGTACCGCTCAAGATGACGAAGGTGCAGCCATGGGCGTAGACAACCTTTACAACATCTGGGCTCAGTATGAAGGCATCGACAACCTGATCCTTGCTGCTGAATACAACAACTACGAGAACTACGAAGAAGACGCTTACAGCTGGCTCATCATGGGTAACTACTCCTTCGGCAACTCTCTCGCTGCAACTCTGCGTTACAGCCAGGCTGAAGAAGACATGAACTCTGCTGGTGCAAACTACAAGGCTGAAAAGTTCACCCTCAGCCCAAGCTACCAATTCACCGAAAACCTTCTCGGTGTGATTGAGTACAGCACAGGTGAATACGAAGTTGCTGGCGGTGCCGGAGTCGACGTTGACTTCTTCGCTGTTGAAGCTCTCTTCACCTTCTAATCTCAGATCGATTTCTGATTCACAAAAAGGCCGCCCATCTCCGGGCGGCCTTTTTTGTTTTGAAGAAGCATTGCCATAGGTCCTATGTGATGAATCGGGCCTGTAAACCTAACCCGGCATAGCCGGAACCAAAATGTTGGAGTATTGGAGTATTGGATTTGTTGTGCCCGATGAGGGTCAGTAATCCAGTATTCCAACTCTCCAGCACTCCAATGCTCCAATGCTCCAAGGTTAATCGTAGGAATCAGGAGTATTACCTGCTCCGAACTGCGGAACTTAGGATAAAAAATCCCCGCCTATTACCGAAACCTTGGATAAGTACTCCGACTTGCTGCACGCTTTGGTTTCATCCCCGAGATCCATTCACGGATCAACTCCAGCCCGTCCTGATCGACCGTGTTACGTCCAATAATGGGCATCTTTCCTGGCCCGGTAAGCCCCATCCGGTAAAGGAGCACGGAACTGGCGGGTTTGCCGGGAGCAATCAAACGGGCATGGCGGAGATTAAAATGAAGATGCTTGGGCTTCACGTCAAAGAGCTGACGCTTTTCCGCAGGTGCATGGATGGCCAGGTTTATGGCAGCATTGCCTCCGCCGGCACCCACATGGCAGTTGGCACAATTGGTGTGCAAATAGGACCATGCCCTCTCCTCCAGAGGCTGAGACTTGTCATAAGGATCAACCTGGCGACTGTAATGATTCGATTCCGGAGAAAATGCCAGCCGGTCAGAGGAAGGGTGTTGGTATGCCCTGTCTCCTCCAAAAAGTTCGTTCACTTGACGCTTGGCCTTCGCCTTCAGCTTCTGGAAGTCCGCCTTGTCCTCCTTGGGTGCCTGCTGCGTCCGCTCTTGCTGCAATTGATTACGAACCGAAGCTGCCCAATTGTCTGAAAACAAACCGATGTGATCCCAGACGGCCAACTGATTACGAGGCAGTTTGGAATCTTTGTAGGGATGCTCCCGGTTGATTTGCAGAGTATCCATGCCCAAGGCAAATCCGGCGGCCCTGGAATGACAAAACATACACTCCGCACGACTGGCATGCCGCCACGCCTTTCCTTCACCAACGTCCTTGAGCAATACATTCTCCCCGCCTGCATCCACCAAACTGGCATCCGTCCCCTCAGCATTCCATTTATAAACATAGGCCGCCCAGTCTCCATTTTGCAGAGTCAGCATTTGGGTCTCAACCCGTCGCTCTCCTTCGGAGGTTGGTAAGGATAGCGTCTTCAGCAACACCGTGCCCTCCGGCATTTTCCATGCCCGATGATTGTTGAATTGAATACGTTCCGTGACCAGTTCCCCCTTGTCATTGGGATAGGCAGGAAGAGCCAGAGCCCGTTGTTGGTTGGCACCATCAGCCCATTGCTCTGCATTGACAGAATAAGGGAGGACACCGGACGCCAGTTCATTTTTGGCCACATCTGCAAACAGGCCCGTGTCGGACAATGTTTTGGGAAAATCATTTTCTTTCAAATCTCCAGGAACAGGAACCAACCGATAAAAGCCCCCTCCAGTACGATCTCCATGGTCCAGAACCAACAGTTCTCCTTTTGAATCAAGGTTGAAGTCCGTTATGTTGAAAGGTGAATCCACCAATTCGGCCGGACCAGACAACTCTTCACCCGTGTGCGTTGCCGCCCAGATTTTTCCCGTAGAATAATCGCCGTAAATGTAGTGCCCTTTCAACTCTGGCAACATCTCGCCGTGATACACCAAGCCGCCGGTCAAAGAACGGGATTCTGCATGAGAATGTTCCATTGCAGGTTGACTGATCGGCGTGGGACCAGCTTTCCGGCTTGGATAAAACGGGCGACTTCCCTCGACCACACTCCAGCCATAATTGGCACCTTTTTCCACAAAGTAAACCTGCTCCCAAAGATCCTGACCATTGTTGCCAACCCAGATTTGCCCGGTGACTTCATCCACATCCAGTCGCCAGGGGTTCCGGAATCCATAAGCGTAGGTTTCCGGCACAAAATCAGGATTGTTCACAAATGGATTATCTTCCGGAATCGAGTAAGGTTTGCCATCGGAAGCTGAGTCCACGTTGATCCTGAGCAGCTTCGCATGGAGCACATTGGTACGCTGCCCGTTTAATAAGACATCCGAATCTGAAGAGCCGTCACCCGTCGTGACATAAAGAAACCCGTCCGGCCCGAAATCAATCGCAGCTCCATTGTGACCATTCCCGTCCCAAGTCAGGAATTCGGTTTCCGAATCTTTATCAAACTCCAGCTTCCGGGCATCCAACTTGAAACGGGAAATCATTGTACGGCTTCCATCATTCCAACCGAGAAAGACAAAGTGGTTGTTTTCAAAATCCGGGTGGAAGGCAAAGTCGTAGGCGGTCCCCTTTTCAGTCAGCAAATCCTTTATCTCCTCGACATCTTCACGGTCCTCAAAGGTGATGATTTTGGTCGGTCCATAAGCATAATCCTGTGTGATGGCCAACATCCGGGAAGTCCCCGGAATTGCAATGGTGGATATCGGCATTTTGAGCCCCTGGAGCTCCGGATAAGCGGGGTCCAACCTGTAAGGAGCAGGCTTCCCTGGGGCTCCTTTGACCTTCAACTCAGCGATGGGCTGGTAGGATGTTTGAGGACCTTCAAACACCAAAGGTAAATAATCTTCGTAGCGATGAAAACTGAGCTTTTTGAGCGGCGCATTGGAGGACAAATTCGGCCCCTCAAAGTCCACGGAGTAGTCATAACGACAGGCTGCATACTTCCAGGTATCCCCAGCACGTGGACGACCTCCGGCACGGATGAAATCTTTCCAGGGAATTTTGCCCTCAACCGTCCATCCTTTATCGCGATCCGTCCACTTGTTCAACGTGCCATTCAACGTTACCGCCGTTTGAATGTGGAATTCAAAGTCCTTCCTGAATCGAGATACAGCTCCCCCTCCACGACGTGGAAAATAAAAATCCAGGACTGCATTCTGTGCATTGAATTCAAATTCGTAGTATCCAGGAAAATCCTGCGAGGGTTTTAAAAACAGCTCAAAGACATCATCTTCCCAGAGATTGCCGTCCTGTTCGGTATGGGTCGCAAACAGATCCCCATCTTCCATTCGGGCGAAAAAGTATAGATGGTCCCGGTCCCAACAGATCTTTGCATCTGTCTTGGTCAAAGGCTTTCGTTTATCAGGGTTTGCCACCCAGGCTCTCTGAAAATCCCCAACATGTTCGGCAATCTTCCAGACCGCATCCTCATCCTTGCCATCAATTACCGGAGGTGTATCCGCCCATTTACAAACTGTAGCCCAGGAATTTACCGCAAAAACAAAAGGGAGGAGCAAATGTGAGAAGTACTTCATAACAGTTCATTTAATAGGCGGGGAAAGATAGCTTTGTACAGATGGATACCAAGCTTGAAAATTAATCCAGTTTAAACTTGCACGTTGGGAGCGGAAAACCATCCTTCCGCGTTCCCAAATTGGTGCCGGGCCTCGGGGCTCCGGTTTTTACTGTTCACTTGGTAACCAACAACATAACCTCCAACCCGCTGGCGTCCTCGTCAGCAACAAAGAAATACAACCTATGTCATCCATTATGGAAGAACTCCTTGCCGGGAGTGAACTTGATCGCCTCAAAGAAGGGGCAATCGTCTCCGGCACAATCACCGAAATTCGCCAAAATGAAGTCGTCGTCGATGTCGGCGGAAAATCAGAAGGCTCCATTCCCGGCGTAGAATTCCTCGACGTCGGCGAACTCGAAATCGGTGAAGATATCGAAGTCCTGCTCGAACGCATTGAAGGCCCTGAAGGAAGTCCGGTTCTCTCCTTCGACAAAGCGGAGCAAAAGAAAAACTGGGAAAACATCCTCTCCACCTGTGAAGAGGGTTCCATCATTTCCGGTCGGGTAAAATCCAAAGTGAAGGGCGGCCTGATCGTCTCCATCGGAGTCGATGCCTTCCTTCCCTCCTCCCAAATCGATATCCAGCCTCCTAAGAACCTCGACCAGTATCTTGGGCAAACCTATGACTTTAAAGTTATCAAAATCAATCAGGAGCGCCGCAACCTCGTGGTTTCCCGCCGGGAACTGATTGAAGAACAACGCCAGCAAAAACGCTCCGAACTCCTCGACAACATTGCTCCGGGAGACAAACGCAAGGGCGTGGTCAAAAACATCACCGACTACGGTGCCTTTATCGATCTGGACGGTCTCGACGGCCTACTCCACATCACCGACATGAGCTGGGGCCGCATCTCTCACCCAAGTGAAATGCTCAAGCAAGGTGAAGAGATTGAAGTCATGATCATTGAAATGGACAAAGATCGTGAGCGGGTCTCCCTCGGCCTCAAGCAGCTCGTCATGAATCCCTGGGACGACATCGAGAAGAAATTCCCAGTTGGTGGACACATCTCTGGAAAAGTGGTCAACCTCGTGCCCTACGGTGCATTCGTCGAACTCGAAGAAGGCGTCGAAGGTCTCATCCACGTTACCGAAATGTCCTGGACCAAACGGATCAACAAGCCACAGGAAGTCCTCAAGATCGGCGACGAAGTGGAAGCCGTCATCCTCGGTATCCAAAAGGAAGAAAAGAAAATCTCCCTCGGCATCAAACAGCTCGAACCCAATCCATGGGACGAAGCTGCGATCAATTACCGCCCAGGTTCCCGTGTTCAGGGCAAGGTTCGCAACCTCACCTCCTACGGAGCCTTCGTCGAACTCGAAGAAGGCATCGACGGCATGGTACACGTCACCGACATGTCCTGGACCCGCAAGATCAACCATCCTGGTGAAGTCATCACCAAAGGACAACTGGTGGACGCCATCGTTCTCGATGTGGACCCAAGCCAGCAACGGATCTCCCTCGGCTTCAAACAGCTTTCCGACGATCCATGGGAGCAAATCGAACAACACTTCAAGATTGGTGACATTGTGGAAGGAAAAATCGCAAAAGTTGCCTCCTACGGTGCCTTCGTGGAGCTTCCCAACGATATCGATGGCCTCGTTCATATCAGTCAGGTCAGCGAAGATCGTGTCGACAAAATCAGCGATATTCTCAATGCCGGTGATGCCGTGAAAGCCCGTGTCATCAAAATTGACAAATCGGAACGCCGCATCGGACTCAGTATCAAAGCCGCCAACTACGACGAGGAACAACTCGCCGCAGAAACTGCCGCCTACGATTCTCAGTCCCACGACAACCTTACCAGCCTCGGCGATATCCTCGACGAAGCAACACGGGACAACTAATCGTTATCCCATTCCCTTTTCAAAAAACCCGCTTCAGCAATGGAGCGGGTTTTTTGTTCTAACAGAGGCGCATGCTTCCAGCTTGCGATTCCAAGCATTCTGGACTTTCGCAAGCTGGAAGCATACGCCACTACGGCACCTGGAAATGCTCCACGATATCCGCAAACTCATGAATCCTCCAATGCTCCCCAGCTTTCTCCAGATTCTGGACCTTCAGAATATCTCCCCGCTCCATTTTCCGCATCGTCCGCTTCTGCTCCGAACTTAAGCCACGAAACTGAAGCTCGTACGTGTAGACCTGCCCATCCCCTGCCGCACCGGACATTAGAAAAAGCCCCTTCATCCGACTGACGGGAGAGACCAGGCGAAAGACCTCTGGAGACTCTGCAAACTTCCTCTCTGGAGCAATCCTAGATATACAAAAATAACTGTACTTCACTTCATGGATCCGCCGCTGCATCCGCCGGTTCACATACTCAAGGGAATTGGGCGGGACCCAGGACCGCACTTCATGATTCCAATACTTTCCCTGAGCCAGCAAAGGACAACTCCCGCCATGCAAGTACGGTCCCCAGTAATGCAATCTCTCGTTCTCAGAGAGCAATTCCCCCAATCGGCTCATTGTCGTCGATGTTTCCTGCAAGGCTGGCTCCAAAATAATCAGCATCCCACGACGTTTTAATAAACGCTCCGCAGCCTCTGCCAAAAACTCTGCCACCTCTTCATCCTCCATTCCCTGACAAAACTCATTCAAACTGAACCCCAACACCACCAGATCAAAACGCTCTTTCCC
>Ga0255776_10003794_pt1 | contig 16118 bp, 9 predicted proteins | sample 071ome_19_FD_179974 | JGI IMG/M metagenome (GOLD analysis project Ga0255776, IMG submission 179974) | Coastal salt marsh microbial communities from the Groves Creek Marsh, Skidaway Island, Georgia - 071413AT metaG (version 2) | ecosystem: Environmental > Aquatic > Marine > Intertidal zone > Salt... | reverse complement strand
TAAGGGCGTAGTTGTCGCGCGTGATACCCCGAACTTTATTGCTAATCGCCTCGGGGTGTTTGCCATCCTTTCTATGCTTCACCTGATGGAACGAGAAGCGCTTAGCGTGCCTCTTGTTGACGCGCTGAGTGGCCCCCTCATGGGCCGTCCCAAGAGCGCGACATTGCGGCTGTGTGATATAATTGGTCTCGATACGCTAGCCCGGGTGTCGCAAACGGCCTACGATGCGCTAGTGGATGATCCTTGGCGGAGCGTTTTTTCCCTTCCAAGTGGCGTCGAGCGGATGCTCAATAGCGGATTGTTGGGTGCGAAAAGCGGCGGTGGGTTTTACAGGAAAACCGCCGAGGGAATTTATGTCCTCAATATGGACACCCTCGAATACGAAGTGGGTGAAAGTCCGACATTGGACGGTTTGGCCGAGCAAAAGGGTCGGCCTCATGATTTAGTGCGCGCTCTTTGGGACAAAGGTGGAAGGTGGGGTGAATTGGGCCGTGCGCATCTGAAGCAAGTTCTGCTATACGCTGCTTGGCACGGAAATCAAATTGCTCGGGAGGCGGCCGATATAGATCGAGCCATGCGCTGGGGCTTCAACTGGGATTTGGGGCCGTTTCAGCTGGGGGATTGGGTGGGCTGGGAGCACGTTATAGAAGGGGAACCAAGGGTGCCTCAGCAGATTACAGATATGCAGGCACGGGGGCATAAGACTTTTTATGACGGGAGTGCGGAGACTGCAAGTGGAGATCGGCTGCAGGTTGATGCTTCTTTCATAGCTCGCAAGAGTGCGATCTATGAAAATGAAGAGGCCTACGTATGTCCGCTGCCCCAGGGCGCTGTTGCGCTGGTATTTTGCGGGAAAGTGAATACGCTGGGACGAGGTGTGATTCAAGCGGTGCGCTGGATTATGGACGAAGCGGATGCAACTGGATTGATGCTGTGCGGTTTGCCGCCGCACTTTTCCGCAGGGGCAAATTTACAGTATATACGTGGATTAGAGGGGGGAGACCTCGCCGACTTCTTGGTTGATTTTCAGCAGGCGGTCGAGTCCGTCCGACGAGCCCCCTTTCCCGTGGTGGCAGCCCTTAGCGGCCTGTGTCTTGGGGGAGGCTGTGAATTTGCCCTAGCTGCGGACCGGCGCATTGTTATGGCGGAGGTCCGTATGGGACTTGTTGAAGCGGGGGTTGGCCTATTGCCAGCAGGGGGCGGTATTGCGCATATGGCGCGCACCCTGTGCGGAAAGAACCTGTGTGCTGGACATCAGGTAATAGCAGCGGGGGTGATGTGCGACAACGCATTTGAGGCTCGGAGCAGAGGACTGCTTGGGGAAGAAGATGTCATCCTATTTTCACAGGCACATCTCCTGCCCGCGGCCGTTGAAGAGCTCTGTTCTCAAATGGAGTCGTGGAAGGAGCGCCCTGCCGAGGGGCTCATACCGGCGGTTGAGGCCGAGGTGCGTGAGGCTATGGATCAATGGATTGCGGATCAAGTTGAAGAGGGCTGTTTCACGGACCACGACGCCTTCGTGGGCCGCGTTCTAACGGGCGTGCTCTGCGGTGATCCAGAAGGAGAGACAGCTCGTAGAAACGAAGACGTGTTGGCTCTCGAACGCCAAGCCTTTATTCGCCTCTATGAATCAGAGCGGACGAAGTTGCGCATCGATCATATGCTAAAGACGGGGAAGCGGTTAAAAAACTAACGGAGAAAAAGTCTTATGGGTTTGCGGAGTCCGGCTGAATTCAAAGAGGGATTGCGCGATGGTAGAGAGATCTACTACCGAGGAGAGCTAATTGAGGACGTGGTTTCCCATCACGATCTCGGCATTGGTGTAGAGCACGTAGCGCTTGATTTTGAGATGGCTGAGGATCCGCTACACCGAGATCTAATGACTTGGGACGACCCCAATTTGGGCGAAACGGTCAGTCGCTATTTTAAGGTCCCCTCAGACGGGGCAGATTTGCTGAATCGGCGCGAAATGATCGAGCGATCTACCCGATTGGGGGACGGCGTTGTCCTGCTTATAAAAGAGATCGGGAGCGACGCTCTTTTCGCACTTGATTTGGTGACGTCGCAGATGGACAACCAATTGGGTACGGAATATCGGAAGCGTGTCGGGGAGTTTATTCAGACATGTAAAAAGAAAGATCTGAGTTTGGCCGTTGCGCAAACGGACGTCAAAGGAGACCGTTCGCTCTTGCCGTCCCAACAGGAACATCCCGACTATTATGTGCATATTGTCGAGGAACGCTCTGATGGAATCGTGGTTCGAGGAGCTAAAGCACATACAACCTGTGCGCCCTACGTAGATGAACTCGTCGTCCTGCCTACGCGGGCCTTTAAAGAGGACGATGCGGCCTACGCGGTCTCCTTTGCCATACCAGTTAACGCACCAGGAGTTAAGCTTATTGCGAGTCCCTTTGGCTCGCCGCCTGCCAATGAATTTCATCATCCCGTCAGCTCTGGACATCGGATGATCGATACGCTGACGATCTTCGATGATGTATTTATCCCCAATGAGCGGATCTTCTTAAAGGGGGAATGGCAATATGCTGGGTTATTGGCCAACACATTTGTAGAGTACCACCGATTCACAGCAGTCTCTTATAAGCCCCCTCTGTGTGACCTTTTTATTGGCGCTGCCGCTCTGCTTGCGCATTATAACGGCATTGGAAAGGCGAGCCACGTGCGGGAAAAGCTGACTAAGCTCATTTCGTATGCCGAAACGGTGCGGGGGCTGAGCCTCGCTGCTGCGCACGAGTGTAGCCAGCGAGAAACGGGATCTGTCGTGCCCAATGTTATTTATTCGAACCTGGCGAAATTCCATTTTGCCAATGGGTACCACGAGGCGGTTTCATGGGTTCAGGATATTGCCGGTGGGCTTGTTGTAACAGGTCCATCTGAAGAGGATTGGCTGAATCCGCAGACGCGTCCTTATATCGAGCGCTTTCTGGGTGGGAGTCAGGGCGTGGGAGCCGAAGAGCGACTTCGGGCTTTAAATCTAGTGCGCGACCTGACGGCATCTACGTTTGGCGGCTACAACGAATTTTTGGCCATTCATGCGGAGGGGTCCCTTGAGACGCAAAAGATTACGATTTTACGCGATTATGACGTTGCTCGCTGCGTAGAACTGGTTCAGCGGATACTGCGCTCTTAAGTCGTTTTATGCTAAGGATCTCCTTTTCCGGTGTCTTTTAGTATTACCCTTTCTCACGCAGTATTTGCGCTCAATGAAAAAGCGCGTAGAAACCTGTGTGCCCTTTTTCCTCCTGAATTAGCTGCCGATATAAAACCTCCCTCCTGCCAAAAAGAGAGCTGGGAAGAGGATATGCTGGATCAACAGCTCTATCTCGACGCCGAGTCGGATGGAACGATCCTAGCTGGCTGGGATGGGGAAGGCCGGGGAGAGGCTTTTACCAGGCTATGTGTGGTTGTATTGGCAAAGGCCGACGACCCTGGGCTAGGGGGCGCCTTTCTTTATGTCCTACCCCTGCATATGCAGGCTGCTATTCTGCATGAGTTGCTGACCAGATCATCCCTAACCTGTATGCGTGGTTTGGAGGGAAAAGAGGCAGAATTTATAGCTTGGATGCGGCAGAAGCTCGGGACTAATGAGCGCTGGGGGGGGCAGTGGGTGGCAGAGATTATGCGGAGCGGTTCTGGGAAGGCTATGCAGGTTCTCCTCGAGGCATTGGATGACCTCGACCGCCCGTCAACTCTCATATTGCAGCAGCACCTTTTCCAGTTTACCGACCTATTTGCACTGTCTGCAAGGGATTTCCAACTCGTGCTATCTGCTGAGTCCAATGAACAGATTGCACTCGCTCTCCAAGGAATTTCACAAGAACAGGTCGATCGAGTATTGGAGCATGTTTCTCCGCGCAGGCGACGGTTAATCCTCGAAGAGGCCGAGCGATACGTCGATGCGAGCTCTGATGAAATAGTCGTTGCCTGTCAGGCTATTATAACAACGGCACGTCTTCTACAGCGCCGCCATCGCATTACGTCATTCATACCGGGTTTAAGCAAAACGCCTCAGTCTGGCGTAGACCCGCCCACAGAGAATCAGGGTGGAGCAGAGGCTAAATCTAATGCGCCCAATGAATCATCGGAAAATCGAGAAAGGAGATCGCTCTCGCAGAGCAAATCATCAATTCCTTTTCGATGGGTAGGTCTGGGAATGGTTGTTGGTCTTTCAGTGGCATGGTTTCTGATAACGGGTGATTACACCACGGGTGACTCGGTGGAAAAGAGCGAAGGGGTAAAAGAGCGGTGGGTGGTTGGTGGGACATCGAATCGAGACGGTGGGTTAGAGGGGGCCGACCCCCCTCGCCTAGTAGAAGACGGTGGGCAAGGGGGGACCGTGGTCCACGGTGCGTCGGACATTATTGCCACAGGTGACTATAGGGTTGGACCGGATCAAACACTGGCCGAAAATGATTCTTCGGGGCGCGTGCTTTTTTTACGAGTGGGGGAGGTGCGTGCCCATATGTTGGAGGATAACTTTTTTATCCAAACGCCTCTAATCCGAGTTGGAGGGCCAGTGGGAGCACGGTATCATGTCCGCGTGGTTTTAGATGCCACGTCAGAAGTGCGGGTGGAAGAGGGATGGGTAGATGTAAAATCGGTTAAGGCACCCATAACCACGGTAAGAATGAATGCAGGACAGACCCGTAGGTTTACCCACGGCGCATGGGAATAGAAGAGAAAAAATGATGGAAATTTATATTTCTGGCATATTTATGAAAAAAAATCTTGAAATTTACGCGTTATAGTTATTATATTAAGTGTAGTTGTAACCGGCACCTCTCCTAGCCGGGCTGTATTGGATGCTATCCCTTCCCCTGTGTCCGGTGCGTTTTATCCCTGTATTCACACTCACGTTTTGAGTTTTTGACCATAGCCGACTGTGCGCTCCCCACGAGGGCTCATTGCAATTAGAGGAGGGCAGCCAGTTATGACAACACTGCAGACCGATTCCCTGGTCGATCGCTATTTCCATGAGATTGAGGATTCCGTAGGTCTATCTTCGGAAGCCGAGGTCGAGATGGCTAGGCTGATAAAAGAGGGGAACGAAGAGGCTCTTTCCAATTTGGTGAAGGCCAACCTGCGCTTTGTTGTAAGTGTGGCCAAACAGTATCAGAATCTTGGATTGCCGCTTTCAGATCTCATCAACGAAGGCAATCTGGGTCTTATGATTGCCGCCAAGCGTTTTGATGGCACAAAGGGGTTCAAGTTCATTTCCTATGCCGTATGGTGGATTCGACAATCCATCCTACAGGCGCTTGCAGAGCAGTCGCGCATCGTGCGCCTGCCTCTCAATCGGATAGGTGAACTCACCCGGGTTAACAAGGTGCTCAACAAGCTGGAGCAGCGGTTGGGACGTCCGCCTGAAGTCGACGAAATTGCCGATGAATTGGAAGTGGAGCCCGGTGATATGGAGCTGCTTATGCGCCTGGCTCAGCGTCCAGTCTCGCTGGAAATGCCCTGTGACGACTCTGAGCCCGATCGAACCTACGGGGATTTAATTCCCGATGACAATGTGCCTTGCAGCGACGAAGTCCTTTCGGACGAGCAGCTGAGAGGGGAGGTACAACGGGCTATGCACGCGCTGACCGAAGGAGAAGCTCGAGTGCTCAAAATGTACTATGGTCTTGAAGGACACGAAGCCATGACCCTTGAGGAAATCGGTGCTTATGTCGGACGTACTCGGGAGCGCGTTCGACAGATTAAAGAGAAAGCGCTGCAGAAACTGCGTCATCCGGCTCGGAGTGATACTCTAAAGGAATACTACGCAGATTAGCTCTGAGTGTCTTGACAGATACAGGGGCCTGCGCTAATTTTATCCGCACAGTTTGATGTGATCCGGCGTAGCTCAGCTGGCAGAGCGGGTGACTGTTAATCACTTGGTCGTTGGTTCAAGTCCAACCGCCGGAGCCACTTGAAAAGCCCCCGAAGATTTCTATCTTCGGGGGCTTTTTGTATTTAAAACTAGGAGTGAAGTCTGTGGGTAGGTTCTTCTTCCTCTGTATATTCGTTGCTGCTTGGGGAAGCATACACTGTGGGTCAGATCGGGACAGAGACCGATCTTCAGATGTTGTGGATTCCAGTAACTCGGAACAGGCGCTAGTGGCTCCGCTCCCTGGGGGGGAAGCCATGGCGTTTGCATGGATTGAACCGGGACGCTTTTTGATGGGCACTCTCGAATCGGAAGTAGGACGGAGAGAAGATGAAGGGCCACAGCATGAAGTGATGCTGAGCGAGGGGTTTTATATGGGAGCATACGAAGTGACTCAGGGGCAGTGGATAGCGGTTATGGAAACAGTACCTTGGCTTGGTGAAGATTTTATGCAGTTGGGTCCCGACCATCCAGCGGTCTACATTTCTTGGCAGGATACGCAAGATTTTATCAGGACCCTAAATGGAGCGGCCGGAGATTCACTGTACCGTTTGCCTAGCGAAGCAGAATGGGAATATGTGGCAAGAGCAGGTGGAAACCAGAGATGGTCTTTTGGCAATGACGTGGAGCAGTTGGCAAGCCATGCCTGGTACAGAGATAATACCTGGGACCAGGGGTTGCGATACGCTCAGCCAGTGGGTGGAAAAAGTCCCAGTGCTTGGGGTATACACGATCTGTACGGAAACGTCTCAGAATGGTGCCAAGACTATTACGGCCCCTATAACTCAGAGGTGAAAATAGACCCGCAGGGTGCTGTAGCTGGAGCAAACCGCTCCGTTCGCGGGGGGGCGTTCAACAGTCGGGTGAGAAGCGTGCGGTCTGCCGATAGATCCGCTAGCGGCCCGGGCTACCGAAGGAACTTTAACATTGGTTTCCGGATCGTACGTAGAAAGTAGATGGTCTAGCTCATCGCAATCGAAGAGTGATCAAAGAGTCACCGAAACGGCGCCAGAGGCGCGCCGTGCTTTATCAAGCGCCTCGTCAATGGTGGCCCCTCGAGCAAGCGCTACGCCCATGCGTCGTTTACCTGCTACAGTGGGCTTACCAAAGAGACGCAGCTGGGTGTCCGGATCGCTTAGTGCGGCTTTAAGTCCTCCAAATTGGACCTGGTCTGATTCGCCTTCTACTAGCACGACGCTTGAGGCGGAGGGTCCATGTTGGTAAATATTTGGAATGGGGAGTCCTAAAATTGCGCGGGCATGAAGAGCGAATTCGGACAAGTCTTGTGAAATCATTGTGACCATGCCGGTATCGTGCGGTCGGGGAGATACCTCACTGAAGTAGACAATATCTCCTTTGATAAAGAGCTCAACTCCGAACAGCCCGTGGCCTCCTAAGCCTTCCGTGATGGCATGGGCGATATGTTCGGCTTCGGCGCGAGCTGCCTCACTCATGGGTTGAGGTTGCCAAGATTCTCTATAATCTCCATCAACCTGTACGTGACCGATTGGGTCACAAAAGCTCGTACCCCCGGAGTGCCGAACTGTGAGCAAGGTGATTTCATAGTCAAAATCGACGAATCCCTCGATGATTACGGTGCCTGCTCCTGCTCGTCCACCCTCTTGGGCATACTGCCAAGATGCTTCCACATCTGCATCGTTGCGAACAGTGCTCTGACCTTTGCCCGACGAACTCATGATGGGTTTGACTACACAGGGGAGCCCGATTTCTTCTATCGCTTTTTTGTAATCTGCTTCTGTAGAGGCAAAGCGATAGGGTGAGGTGCGCAATCCCAATTCTTCTGCCGCTAGCCTTCGGATGCCCTCGCGGTTCATAGTCAGCTGTGCTGCGCGTGCGGTGGGTATAACTCGATAGCCTTCGGCCTCTAAATCGACGAGGGTGTCCGTAGCAATGGCTTCGATTTCGGGTACAATAAGGTCTGGTTTTTCGTTTTCAATAATCTCCCTTAGCGCGGTCCCATCTAACATATTGAGGGTATAGGAGCGATGGGCAACCTGCATAGCAGGGGCATTTTCATAGCGGTCAACTGCAATGACTTCAACGCCGAGGCGCTGTAGTTCAATTACGACTTCCTTGCCTAATTCGCCGGAACCGCAGAGCACTACCTTTGTTGCCGTCGTAGAAAGGGGTGTTCCAATGCTCGCCATGGGGATTACCTCACTTTTATGCGTCGCAGGCCTGTTTATTAGACTTAAAAATAAAGGGTTGGTGCGACACATTACAAGCGCGTAGTCTCGAACTATTTGAAAAGAGTGCTGTAGGTGCCATAGCCAGCGGGCTCGAGGCTATCGGCTGGGACAAAGCGCAGGGCCGCTGAATTTATACAGTAGCGCAGGCCGCTTGGTTGGGGGCCATCCGTAAAAACGTGGCCCAAATGGGAATCGGCATACTTACTTCTGACCTCTGTTCGAGTCATTCCCCAACTTGTATCTCTATGTTCTACTATGTGGTCCTTAACCAGAGGTTGAGTAAAGCTCGGCCAGCCTGTGCCCGAGTTAAATTTATGGGTCGAACTAAAGAGCGGTTCTCCAGACACTATGTCCACATAAATACCCTCTCTTTTGTCGTTCCAGAAAGTATTCTCAAAAGGTCGTTCGGTCCCATCTTCTTGAGTTACCTGGTATTGTAATGGGGTGAGTAGGTCCCGTATCTCCTCAGCGGAAGGTTTACTATAGGTTGAAGAAGAAATGGGTGGGGGTGTATTCTCTTCGCTCCAGAACTCTGCGATAAATCGATCGCGTCCCGAGCCAGTTCGATAGCGCTGGTAATGGCTTGGATTTTTTAGGTGGTAATTCTGGTGATAGTCCTCAGCTGGATAGAAAGCCATGGCGGGACGAATCGGTGTCACAATCGGTTTGGAAAAACGTCCAGAGCGTTCGAGAGCGTCCTTTGATGCTTCTGCCTGAATGCGCTGTGCTTCGTTCTCGTAAAATATGGCTGAAGTGTATTGGTGTCCGCGATCGTAAAAGGAGCCCCCGGCATCGGTTGGATCAAACTGTTGCCAGAACAGACCCAATAGGTCTGAGTAGGTAATTGTATCGGGGTCGTAAACGATGCGTACGGATTCTATATGGTCTGTTTGGCCCGTGCTCACTTCTTTATAAGTTGGATTGGGTTGAGTTCCTCCGGTATAGCCTGATATGGCAAAATATACCCCGGGCTCTTTATCAAAGGGGGCTTCTATGCACCAAAAACATCCACCTGCAAAAGTCGCCAAAGCTGCATTAGGTGGAGCCTGATCGAGTGCGGTCTTTCCCTCTGTTTGTGCACCACTGTCTATGAAAAACAGGAATACGGCTACGGCAATAACTGCACTTAACATTCCTAGCCAAGACGTTTTCATAAACATTTCCTCTCTTGTAATTGGAACATCTGTTATGAATATACCCCCAATGGGTCACAGGTATACAGCAAAGACGCTCTAATAATAAAAAAGATCTGCACTACTCCGTATCGTTGCTTTTTAAGGACTCAATTGCCCGGGCAAGAGCCCGGCGATGTTGGCGAAGTGGGGTTGGATCGCGGTTAAACTCTTGCAGCGAAATGCTAACACCTTCCGGAACTTCAAGAAGCGATTCGTAGCGTTCTTTCTCTACTTTGGAGAGATCTTTCCGGCCGTTTATCAGCAGTCGAAGAATAGAAAAATATTCGTAATCTTCGATGCCATCCCGCAGCATTTCCCACCGTTGGCTGTCGATAGGGCCTTGAATAAGGGGCGTTGTTGAGCCGTTAAAAGCGCTTTGGGGAGGATATATAAAGCGGCCGTCACCGTTTCCCCAGGGACGCCGAGTTCCCTTGGGGGCGCTGTAGGTACTTACCCAACTCATGGGGTCAGTATAGGGATTTTGCTCCGCGTGGGGATAGGCAGCTCCGCTATGCCAGTAGTTGCTTTGCCAAATGAGAATCCCCTCGATACCCCGTTTCCAGGTCTGCCACAGCCAGGTTCGGAGCTCGAGGCCGGCTCGGTCGATGAAAAGTCCGGCGAAGGGAGCCTTGGGTTGGGTGCAGATATACCACCAATAGGTATCTCCTCTTTCGCGTCTTTCTGGGCTGTAATGTGGTTGGAAATGTGAGGTGAGCGGGCACCATATGGTCGGTCCACCTACAAGTGCTTCCTCGACCTGCTCTGTGAGCAAGCGGCGCAGGGCCGGAGCGTGCCGCGCTAGTTTAGAAAACCCACGCTTGACAAAGGGGTAATCTGCTGGCCTGGGTTCGTCAAAGAAATAGACGTATGCCTCGTCCAATAATCCGATCTCGCCTAAATGGCGCTCCAGTTCGCTTAGATAGCGTTGGAGTGCTTCTTCGTAGCGTGGATCTCCCTCGCTAAACCCGTTGAGGCTTGGAGTGATTTGGCGAGTATAATCGCCGGATCCCAGACCTGGAACGGGCAAGCGAAAAGAGTTGAAGCCATAGTCTCCAACGGCTTTTTTCATGGACCGATCCCAAGCGGACCAATCAAACTCGGGAACCGTTTGTTTCCACGATACGCGTATTGGATCAAGCGGAGCGGGATCATAGGGAGAAATCCGGTGCGCTGAGAAGTTTTCCAGGTAGAGGGCGAGGACGCGTCGTTTATCTTCCAATGTTGAAAGGTTGTGGTAGCGGATCACATTGGAAAAGGAAAATCCGAAAGCTGTGCTGCAACTCATCTGGTGGGGGAGGGAAAAGTCGTATACCTCAACTGTGAGGGGGACGGAAACCTCTCCGTTATCATGCCGCATTAATAAAGCCCCTTCGTATAAACCAGAGGGCGTCTCCTCGGGAATATGTACTCGGATCCAAAAGGGATGATGGATCCCTTCGCGTAGGTCTATGGGACCTTTCAGGGGCAATAGGGGGTCGGGCCAAAGGTCGGCCGTTCCAAGGGGATCGCTCGGCTGTGTGATTTTTACGTAGGCGACTTGGAGGACGTCAATGGCTTCTCTCCCAAGCGTATCTCCAGACGCATTTGTAAGCACCGTTTTGTGAACGGTGAGTGACTTGAGAGGTTTATTGGGGGAGAGAACGAGCTGTATTGCTTCCCGCTCTCCACCGGCAGCGCTCAGAAAAAGACCTTTGGCCTCGCGGGTTGGTAAAGGTCGATTGCGGTCTACTTTCCAGCCCGAGTCAATTTGCCACAGAGCGGTATCAGCCATGCGCATAGGCAGAAGAAAGCCCGGTTGGGCGGCATAGAGCGCGGGTATATGAAATTCTACCTTAGCCCTGTATGAGGGCGATTCATCCCAGCCAATATTTAAGGTGTGAGATCCTATTTCTTGGAGCGTATAGGGCAATGAAAACACTTGCTTACCGGGATGGATGAGGACCGTTGAGTCCGCACGAGAGATCCCTTCTCTCCCTGCGGTAGAAAGGGTTAGACTCGGTCTGAGCAATAGGCTTTTATTCAGCTTCGATTGGACAGAGAGAGCAATGGAGTCGGAGCGGCCGGGTCTGAGTTGGCCTAGGGATATAAGATGCACGTCTAACGCTTCTGGGCTGTGCTCAAGGGTAGCGAAAGAGGTCCGACCTCTTAGGTCCGGCGGATTGCCGTCCAACCGAGCGGAATAAGCGTAGGTGACGACTTGGAAAGCAGCGGGTTGGTCAGCGGAGGATCGCAGGCGGATCCATAGGTCGGCCGAGGGAAGTAGCATCGGGGGAATGGGGAAGGTCGCTCCCTGCGTCTTTTCGATATATCCAAGGGGGATATAGTGGTCTCGGTCCTTGCTTACCTCTATGAGGAGACGCCCCGATTCGTAGTGTCCTACTGCAACCTCAACGGCGGCGGTGCGCTGTGGGAAGCCTTCTACTCGATGGTGGTACTCAACGTAGGAATTGGGTCCAAATATCCATCTATTCGTGTTAAAAATAGAAGAGTGCGCAGAGAGCGTGCGGCTGTGGTTTCCCGACGGGCCGTGAAAAGGGGTTCGGAACGTGTAGTGGCCCTCGTCTATTGATTCACCGTCACCGAGAACAATGTCTTTATGACGAGAATAAACAGCTTGCACGGGTGCGATGTGCACTTCGTCAAAGGCGATCTCTCCCTGAATTTTCCACTGGCCAAAACGCAGAAAGGACTGTGCACTATTACTTTGCGAAGGCGCGGTGAAGATAGATCGATAGCGCTTCCATTCTTTAGGTATTTGGCCCAAGTCTCTATTGCAAAAGCGAGGACCACTTATAGCTGAACCTCGCTCTGAACCAAGACTGCGGCTGTAAAACGTCATCGCATAGGTTTGATTCGGGGAAAATTGTATGGGGTCAGAATGCCAATAACTCGTATTCGTCCCGTCTCCTATGGCTGTTACTGCGCGCTGAGAGAACCCTTCGGTTGGTCCCAGCCACCGACCGTTCTCAGGAGTAGAGAGATGCCAGTCGATAGGGGTATTTTCACCTATCTCAAACGAAGCATTGGACAGGGGTAGAGGTTGGCTCCACAGGGGAGCTGACATGGCTAGCTGAACAGATAAAACCCATAGTAAAAAGGCGTTTAATTTCTCGCTAGGTCTCTGAAGATGCATAGTCTAATTATATCTAAAAGTCGAGTTAGAAGTATTGGCCCATGCCCAGAGAGAAGTGCCAACTTCTCAGGCTATTCCTCGCCACGTCTAGACGCCAAATAGGCGTGTTGTATATACGCGTGAGGTTTAGGCGCAAGCCCAGCCCCATCGCGCTGTATAGCGAGGGTTTTTCGGGGGCGGTCCAAGCTGCGCCAAGATCACCAAAAAAGGTTCCTCCTAGTGTAGCCCACGACGTGTGGAGAAAAGTCGGGCGAAGCTCTCCGTTTACTATCAGTCGCCGGTTACCGACCCACTTATTCGAGGGGAAGCCGCGCAGTCCCGTCGCCAGGCCGAGGGCCAACTGTTGAATTCCTTCGGGGCGATGGAGGGCGTCTATCCTCAGCCGAAGGGCAAGACTGTGATTGGAGCCGACGCGTCGGTAGGCCTGCAGTTGTAACAGAAAAATACTGTGCTCAAACCGAGCATTTGTTCGTCTAGTGTTTAGGTAAAGGGTTGAAAAGAGATAGATCTTGTTTTGAATACGCCATCGGGGGGCAAGATATAAGCCCCAGCTATAGTAAGACGGGGCGTCGGCTGAACGGCCCCGCGTATATCCCAAGCGGAACCTGAGAGAAGAGCCTGTTTGGATATCTTCAATGGGGCCCAGCCGTTGAACAAACCTATCCGTGGTATAGCGGGGCTGCCACAGCGTCAGTGAAAGAAGCGTATACAGGCTTGATCGGAGACGTGGTTTATAGGTGTCTCCGTTCTGTTCGGGAGCTTTACGGTCTAGATACCCCACTTCGATTTTGGGGCGGATTTTCGTTTCCTTCCCGTGCGAAGTTCCATACCAGAACCGCGCTCTGCGATGAGATGTCTCATACTGGGCGATCACGGTCCCGGCTCCAAATAGCCTCTTTTGTGAACGGCCATCTCTCAGGCCTAATCCATAGGAAGTGCGACTTTCAAGGGTGCGGAAGGACTTGCTGAATATCCACTGCACGTCGTGACCTTCACTGGAGCCATAAGCCCGGGCAAATACGGAGTGGTCTGAGCCTAATAGCCGGCGTTTCGAAAATGAAATCTCTGCGCTTTTACCGATGTATGATTGGTCGGCCAAGGCGATGCGAAGGCGTTCTCCTCGTCCCCCAACGTTGTAATCGAAGGCGGCTAATCCGTATTCGAGCTGGTTTATCGACCCGGCAATCGTGGGCGATAGTACCCGAGCATAGAGGTCTTGAATGCGTACTTCTATGTGCAGATCAGACCCTTTGCTATGCGGTATGATCTGGATACGGCCCAGAAAAGGGAGGCGCCTCAAGTTGCGTGCGGACTCAGCTATACGCGTTGAGTCGAATGTATCGCCTACCTCAAAGAGCAGCTCTCGCTCAACCGTTTTTGTGCGGGTTCGTTCTAAGCCCACAACGGAAATGGTGCGAATGGTCTGTGCACTCGCCGCTGTCTGGCAGTATACTATGAGGGCGAAAACTAGCATTAAGCGCTTCACAAACGTAATCTTAGCGGCGCACGGTGCGCCATGTCAACGGTAAAGAGGGATCTATGTCGCGTTTTAATGAGATGAAAGGCATTTTTGGTCTATTGCCCACTCCCTATGATGCTGATGGGGAGGTGCTTGAGCGGGACCTGCGGGCAGCGGCTGATTTTTGCTGTAGGAGCGGGCAGCATGGGATTGTATGGCCGGTCATGGTGGGAGAGTTTTACTTTTTGGGAGAGGATGAGCGAATTCGACATTTGGAAACGGTGATGGATGAAGTGGGCGGGAGGCTCCCCGTTGTTTTTGGCTGTTCGGGCGTTTCGGTTTCTCAGGTGGTGCTTTTTGCACGGGCTGCGCAGGAGAGAAGAGCCGACTCGATTATAGCTATGGCGCCTGCGCGGACGGATGCTTCTATCGCCATGGACATGTATCGGCGAATGGCCGACGTTTTTGACGGTCCAATAATGGTGCAAAATGCCGATATGTATGCGCCTCTACGCGGAGAACAGGTTGCCCAACTTGTTGATGAGATACCGCAGGTTGAATATGTGAAGGAAGAGCGGCAGCCAGGCCCTAAGCATATTGCCGAAGTCCATTCAATGGTCGGTGATAGAGTAAAGTGCATCTTCGGAGGGGCTGGGGGTAAATTTCTCCCCGACGAACTGAATAGGGGTGCCCTTGGCTGCATGCCCGCCTGTGAGCTGGCCGATGTTTTAGTGAAAATTTATGACGTATGGCAGGGGGGAGACAGAGAGCGTGCTCGAGAAATACACCGTCGCTTATTACCCCTTATCAATTTAGAAACGCACCCTTTTATGCGTTATATACTGAAGCGGCGCGGCGTATTTACCTCGCTGGAAGAGCGCACGCCCCCCGGCGCACTTGCGTTAGATGAGGCGGACCGTCGCGAGATAAGCACGTTGCTCGAAGCCATAGAAGACGACGTAATGGGTTTCCCCTTTGAGGGAGACGAGTAGAGCGCGTGACCTACTGGGCGCTCCTACGTTTTTTTATTCCGCTTGTTCTCACGCAAATTGCGCTGGGAACCGGTAGCCAATTCCTCAATGGGGGCATCGCCCGGTTGCCACAAGCGACACACACACTCGCGGTTTTTGGGTTGGCATGGGGGATCACGGACTTCCTTTTGAGCCCCCTTTCGCAGGTTCGTCAGCTCGGGCTGGTTCTTGCGGGTGACTATCCCAGCCTTAAGCGCTTACAGCAGTTTATATTGCTTTGCGGTGCCGGCTTAATGTGTGCTCTGGTCGCACTCTCTGGTTCCCCTGTCGGAGATTGGATAGTGGGCGATCTGCACGGCGTAGACCAGACAATGGCTAAGCAAGTGCAGCTCGTCTTGTGGGCCTTTGTTCCGCTGCCGATCCTAACGGGCTTAAATCGATTGTACTCCGGCGTGCTTATTCAATATCGTCGCACGGGTATAGTAAGCCTGGCAATGGGATTGGGAATGGCCTTCCAAGTTGGCGCTGTTGGAATGCTTCTGCAGGTGGAGTGGATCGGTGTAAATCCTATCGCCCTTCCCATTATCGTGGTTTATTGCTCCGAGGTCGTTGCGCTACTCGTGGTTTACGTCGGCTACTATCACTATTTGGATGGGTGTCTACCGCGGCAGTCGAATATCTCGCTTGGGTGGGGATACATTGCAGGTTTTTTTTGGCCTTTAGCCCTAGTGATGGCGATTCAGGGATTCAGTAGGCCGCTGGTGAACCTCTTTGTGTCCCGCCAAGACGATGGTGTTTCGGCGTTGGCTGTTCTAGCCGTCGTATATGTGATTGCTCATCTGCCCTATGGGTGGCTAAACGAACTGCGCAGCGTGCCTGCTGCGTTTTCTTCTGAGATTGCAGAGAGAAAGATCCGCGTCTTTTCGATAGCTTGTGGACTGTGCTCATTTGCGTGTATGGTACTTTTTTTCTGGACGCCGATGCGTGATTATATATTGCTGAACTGGGTCGGGATTGATGCAGAGCTAGCAGAGCAGTGTGCGTGGCCCCTTATCATTTTCTCTTTTTTTCCTTTGGCCGTTTGCATTCGTTCTTATCTCAATGGCATCGCGCTGGTTCAGCGCCGTACCAAAGCACTCGCACCTAGTGCCCCTGCACGCGTAGGGGCCATTCTCATAGCGCTCCTAGTCTTTTCATGGGCGGGGTGGAGCGGTGCCACAATGGGGATTGCCGCTCTGTATTGTGGTTTTGTCGTCGAATCCCTGACTGTTTGGGTGGGT
>Ga0255776_10003791_pt1 | contig 16142 bp, 28 predicted proteins | sample 071ome_19_FD_179974 | JGI IMG/M metagenome (GOLD analysis project Ga0255776, IMG submission 179974) | Coastal salt marsh microbial communities from the Groves Creek Marsh, Skidaway Island, Georgia - 071413AT metaG (version 2) | ecosystem: Environmental > Aquatic > Marine > Intertidal zone >... | reverse complement strand
TGAGCGTGGTCAGGTTCTGGCGAAGCCGGGTTCGATCACTCCTCACACTAAGTTCAAGTCTGAAGTTTACGTACTGGGCAAAGACGAAGGTGGTCGTCACACGCCATTCTTCAAAGGCTACCGTCCGCAGTTCTACTTCCGTACCACTGACGTGACTGGTGCTGTTGAGCTGCCAGAAGGCGTTGAAATGGTAATGCCTGGCGACAACGTGACTCTGGAAGTGAGCCTGATCGCTCCGATTGCGATGGACGAAGGTCTGCGTTTTGCGATCCGTGAAGGCGGCCGTACTGTTGGTGCGGGTGTTGTAGCAAGCATCGTTGAATAAGCTGATATTGCTTGTTCGAGTAAGTCTTAGTTAAATCAAAGGCTTACGACAATTCAAAGAAGGCTTCACCCCAGTTGGGGTGCGGCCTTTTTTTATTTGGTTGACACTTTTTGTACAGCCGAATACAATTCGCGTCCCTTTTATTAGGGGAAATTAGAGGAATCGCTATCCAACGCGGTTCTGGTTCTTTGATTTTGGGAGTTTGGTGATGCAAAACCAACGTATCCGTATCCGTTTGAAAGCTTTCGACCATCGTCTGATCGATTCTTCGACTCAGGAGATTGTTGAAACTGCAAAACGTACGGGCGCTCAGGTTCGTGGTCCTATTCCACTGCCTACTCGTAAAGAGCGTTTCACCGTTCTGATCTCTCCGCACGTTAACAAAGACGCGCGTGATCAGTACGAAATTCGTACGCACAAGCGCATGCTCGACATTGTTGAGCCAACTGAGAAGACAGTTGATGCGCTGATGAAGCTTGATCTGGCAGCCGGTGTGGAAGTTCAGATCAGTCTGGGTTAATTCCTGACGGAATTTTCCTTACACAGAGCTCTGTGTAACGCCCGTTCAACTGGGCGGCCATAGTGGGTTAAAGCCCCGTACACGAGAGGAAATACAAAATGGCAATTGGTATTGTCGGTAAAAAGGCGGGCATGACTCGCGTATTTACTGAAGCAGGTCAATCTGTTGCTGTAACTGTGCTTGAAGTGTCGCCTAACCGCATCACTCAGGTAAAAACCGCCGAAGTAGACGGTTACAGTGCACTGCAGGTTACTTATGGTGAGAAGAAAGCTTCTCGCGTTTCTAAACCAGAAAGTGGTCACTTCGCTAAAGCAAATGTTGAAGCAGGTCGCGGCCTTCTGGAATTCCGTACAGAAGAAGCGCTGGCAGTGGGTGAGAGCCTGACTGTTGAGCAATTCGAAGCAGGTCAGAAAGTTGACGTAACCGGTACTTCTAAGGGTAAAGGTTTTCAGGGCGGTGTTAAGCGCTGGAACTTTGCTACTCAGGATGCAACTCACGGTAACTCGCTGTCTCACCGTGCTCCTGGTTCGATCGGTCAGTGTCAGACGCCGGGCCGCGTATGGAAAGGTAAGAAAATGGCAGGCCACATGGGTGCTGAGCAGGTAACTACTCAGGGTCTTGAGGTTGTGCGCGTCGACGCAGAGAACAATCTGCTGTTGATCAAAGGTGCTGTTCCAGGTGCGACTGGTTCCGATGTAATTGTTAAACCAGCTGTTAAGGCTAAGGGGTAAGCAATGGAACTGAAAACTAACTCTGGTGCAGCGGTAGCTGTTTCCGATGTAACCTTTGGTCGTGAATTTAACGAATCTCTGGTTCACCAGGTTGTAACTGCATACCTGGCAGGTGCTCGTCAGGGCACTAAAGCTCAGAAGAACCGTTCTGATGTTGCTGGCGGTGGCGCTAAGCCATGGCGTCAAAAAGGAACTGGTCGTGCTCGTGCGGGTACTGCTAGCTCTCCAATCTGGCGTTCAGGTGGTGTTACTTTTGCTGCTCGTCCACGTGACTTCTCGCAGAAAGTAAACAAGAAGATGTATCGCGCTGCGATGCAGGCCATTCTGTCTGAGCTGGTTCGTCAGGAGCGTTTAATCGTTGCTGATTCTTTCGCAGTTGAATCTCATAAGACGAAAGAATTTGTTGCCAAGCTGAATGAGCTGAAGCTGGAAAATGTACTGATCGTTGCTGGTGAAGTTGACGAGAAGCTGTACTTGGCTGCTCGTAACGTACCGCACGTTGGTGTTACTGAAGCTGCTGCAATTGATCCAGTAAGCCTGATTGCATTCGATAAAGTTCTGGTAACCGTAGACGCTCTGAAACAACTTGAGGAGACCTACGCATGAACCAAGAACGTATCTATCAAGTATTAGTTGCGCCGCACATCTCTGAAAAAGCAACCATCGTTGCAGAGAAGGCGGGTCAATACGTTTTCCGTGTTGCTCCGGATGCGACTAAGCCTGAAATCAAAAAAGCTGTTGAAGCTCTGTTCGAAGTGAAAGTTCAGTCCGTACAGACCGTTAACATCAAAGGCAAAACCAAGCGTACCGCTCGCGGTATGGGTAAGCGCAACGATGTGCGTAAAGCATACGTTCGCCTGGTTGATGGCCAAGACATCGACTTTGCAGACGCGGAATAAGGGGAGCTAAGTCATGGCATTAGTAAAAACTAAACCGACTTCAGCTGGCCGTCGCCATCTTGTAAAAGTCGTTAACAGCGAACTGCACAAAGGTAAGCCTTTTGCAGGTCTGTTAGAGAAGAAGTCTAAGTCTGGTGGTCGTAACAACAACGGCCGTATCACTACCCGTCATATCGGTGGTGGTCACAAGCAACACTATCGTGTTATTGACTTCAAACGTAACAAAGATGGTATCCCGGCTGTTGTTGAACGTCTGGAATACGATCCGAACCGTAGCGCTAACATCGCCCTGCTGAAATACGCAGACGGTGAGCGTCGTTACATCCTGGCGCCAAAAGGCGTTTCAGCTGGCGATCAGATCATGTCTGGTGAAGAAGCTCCGATCAAAGCGGGTAGCGCGATGTCTCTGCGCAATATCCCGGTTGGTTCTGTGATTCACAACATCGAACTGAAACCAGGTAAAGGTGGTCAGATCGCACGCTCTGCAGGTACTTCTGCTCAGCTGGTCGCACGTGAAGGTGCTTACTGCACACTGCGTCTGCGTTCCGGTGAAATGCGTAAAGTTCTTTCTGACTGTCGCGCCACTCTGGGTGAGGTTGGTAACTCTGAGCACGCTCTGCGTGAACTGGGTAAAGCTGGTGCATCGCGCTGGCGTGGTGTTCGTCCTACCGTTCGCGGTGTTGTGATGAACCCGGTAGACCACCCACACGGTGGTGGTGAAGGTCGTACCTCTGGTGGTCGTCACCCTGTTACTCCATGGGGCGTTCCAACTAAGGGCTACAAGACTCGTAAGAATAAGCGTACCGATAAGTTGATCGTACGTCGTCGTTCTGCGAAATAATTAGAGAGGATTGAACTGTGCCACGTTCATTGAAAAAAGGTCCATTCATAGACCATCACTTGATGAAGAAGGTAGAGACCGCTCTTGAGAAGAACGACAAGCGTCCGATCAAGACTTGGTCTCGCCGCTCCACTATCTTCCCGGATTTCGTGGGGTTGACGATTGCTGTACATAACGGCAAACAACACGTGCCTGTTTTCGTAACCGAAGACATGGTTGGTCACAAACTCGGCGAATTCGCGCTGACCCGTACTTACAAGGGTCATGTTGCGGATAAGAAAGCCAAACGCTAATAGGGGTGAAGAAGCATGTCTGAAGTAGCCGCTGTATTACGTGGTGCTCGCTTATCTGCACAAAAAGCACGCCTGGTTGCGGATCAGATCCGCGGCAAGAACGTAGCTGAAGCGCTGGATATCCTGGCGTTCAGTGGTCGTAAAGGCGCCGACATCATGAAAAAAGTATTGGAATCTGCGATTGCCAATGCTGAGCACAATAACGGTGCTGATGTCGATGAGCTGAGCGTATCAACTGTGTTTGTTGACGAAGGTATGACTATGAAGCGTATTCGCCCTCGTGCGAAAGGTCGTGCAGACCGTATCTTCAAGCGTACTTGTCACATCACTGTGAAAGTTTCTGAGAAATAGGAGTTGGTCAGATGGGTCAAAAAGTTCATCCAACCGGTATCCGTTTAGGTATCACTAAAGACCATAACTCGGTCTGGTATGCCGGTAAGGATAAGTATGCTGACAACCTGCTGACTGACATCGCTGTTCGTTCTCTGATCGAAAAGCGCCTGGAAAAAGCCTCAGTAAGCAAAGTTGTTATCGAGCGTCCTGCGCAAAACGCTAAAGTTACCATCCACACTGCCCGTCCAGGCATCGTGATTGGTAAAAAAGGCGAAGACGTTGAAGTTCTGCGCAAAGACGTAAGCGAGTTGATGGGTATTCCGGTACACATCAACATTGAAGAAGTTCGTAAGCCAGATCTGGATGCCAAACTGGTAGCACAAAGTGTTGCAAGCCAGCTGGAACGTCGTGTGATGTTCCGTCGCGCCATGAAGCGTGCTGTACAAAACGCTATGCGTGGTGGTGCAGAAGGTATCAAGATCCAGGTGAGCGGCCGTCTTGGTGGTGCTGAAATCGCTCGTTCTGAGTGGTATCGCGAAGGTCGTGTACCACTGCACACTCTGCGTGCAGACATCGACTACGCAACGTATGAAGCACACACTACCTACGGTGTAATTGGTGTTAAGGTTTGGATCTTCAAAGGTGAGATCCTGGGCGGTATTCAAGAAGTCCGCGACCGCGCCAAGAGCAGCCAGGGTAAAAAGAAATCCGGTCGTTCATAAGGGGAATTAGATATGTTGTTACCAAAACGTACCAAGTTCCGTAAGGTTCAGACCGGCCGTAACCGTGGCCTGGCAATCCGTGGCTCTAAAGTGAGCTTCGGTGAGTTCGGCCTGAAAGCTACCGGTCGTGGTCGTATGACCTCACGTCAGATCGAAGCAGCCCGTCGTGCGATGACCCGTAAGGTTAAGCGTGGTGGTAAAATCTGGATCCGTGTTTTCCCAGATAAGCCAATCACTGCTAAGCCTCTGGAAGTTCGTCAGGGTAAAGGTAAGGGTAACGTTGAATACTGGGTTTGCCAGATTCAACCAGGTCGCGTTCTGTACGAAATGGAAGGTGTTCCTGAAGAGCTGGCGCGTGAAGCGTTCTCTCTTGCTGCAGCCAAACTGCCTTTCAAAACTGAATTTGTTAAACGGACGGTGCTGTGATGAAAGCAAGTGAACTGAAAGAAAAATCAGTGGCTGAGCTGCAATCTCAGCTGGAAGAACTGTTGAGCGATCAATTTAAACTGCGCATGCAGAAAGCGACAGGTCAGCTGGGTCAGACTCATCTGATCGGCCAGACTCGTCGTGATATCGCTCGCGTTAAAACCGTGCTGGCACAGAAGGCAGGTGAATAATCATGACTGAGACAACTGTTCGTACCCTGAGTGGTCGTGTCGTCAGCAACAAGATGGACAAGTCCATCACTGTATTGGTTGAGCGTCGCGTTAAGCACCCGATCTATAAAAAGTTCGTGAAAAAATCAACCAAGGTTATGGCCCACGACGCCAATAACGAGTGTCAGATTGGTGATACCGTTACTGTAAAAGAGTCACGCCCTCTGTCTAAAAACAAGACTTGGGCGCTGGTAAGTATCGACGAGCGCGCCGCCAAGGTTTAACACCGGGCGCAGTTAGTTAGGAGCGATAGGCATGATCCAAACGCAAACCATGCTTGACGTTGCCGACAACAGCGGCGCGAAGCGAGTTCAGTGCATCAAAGTACTGGGTGGCTCGCATCGTCGCTACGCTGGCATTGGCGACTTGATCAAGGTATCCGTTAAGGAAGCAATTCCACGCGGTAAAGTGAAAAAAGGTCAGGTGATGACCGCAGTAGTTGTACGTACCCGTAAGGGTGTACGTCGTCCGGATGGTTCTATCATCCGTTTTGACGTCAACTCTGCTGTACTGTTGAACGCATCCAATGCGCCAATTGGTACCCGTATCTTTGGCCCTGTTACTCGTGAACTGCGTTCAGAGCAATTCATGAAAATCATTTCCCTGGCACCTGAAGTGCTGTAAGGGAGGGGTGACTATGTTAAAGATTCGCAAAAATGACGAAGTAGTAGTTATTGCTGGTAAAGACAAAGGCAAACGCGGCAAGGTACAAAAAGTACTGGCCGATGGTCGCCTGATCGTATCTGGCATTAACATGGTGAAAAAACACCAAAAACCAAACCCGTACCTGCAACAGCCAGGTGGTATCGTTGATAAAGAAGCCGGCATTCAGGCTTCTAACGTTGCTATCTGGAATGCTAAGACTGAAAAAGCTGACCGCGTTGGCTTTAAAGTTGAAGGCGACAAAAAGGTACGTATCTTCAAATCCACAGGCGAACAGCTGGACGCCTAATCGGAGCTGGATACTGCTATGTCACGTTTAGAAAAACTGTACAAAGAAGAAGTAGTAGCCAAGCTGAAAGAAGAGTTTGGTTACAAAAATGTTATGCAAGTGCCTAAGATCACCAAAATCACTCTGAACATGGGTGTGGGTGAAGCTCTGGGTGACAAAAAACTGCTGGACAGCGCTGTTTCCGATATGGAAACCATCGCTGGTCAGAAAGTTGTTGTTACTAAGGCACGTAAGTCAGTCGCGGGCTTCAAAGTTCGTGAAGGCTGGCCAATCGGCTGTAAAGTAACCCTGCGTCGCGATCGTATGTGGGAATTCCTGGACCGTCTGGTAGATATCTCTCTGCCACGTGTTCGTGACTTCCGCGGTATTAACCCGAAATCATTCGACGGTCGTGGTAACTACAGCATGGGTGTGAAGGAACAGATCATCTTCCCGGAAATTGACTACGACAAAGTAGACAAAATCCGCGGCATGGATATCACCATCACGACTACAGCGAATACGAACGACGAAGGCCGCGCTCTGCTTAAAGCGCTGCAGTTCCCATTCCGTAACTAAGGAGACTGAATCATGGCAAAAATCGGCATGAAACAGCGTGAACTGAAGCGTGAGAAGCTGGTCGCTAAGTTCGGCGCTAAGCGCGAAGAACTGAAAGCCATCATCAAAAATCCAAACTCTTCTGACGAAGAGCGTTGGAATGCACAAATGGCATTGCAAAAGCTGCCGCGCGATTCTTCCGCGAGCCGTCTGCAACGTCGTTGTCAAATGACAGGTCGTCCTCACGGTGTTTACCGTAAGTTCAAACTGTCACGCATTAAGTTGCGCGAAGAAGGCATGAAGGGTAATGTCCCTGGCCTGAAAAAAGCTAGTTGGTAAGCAATTCCCAATGGCTGTAGAATGCGCGCCTGTTTCCTCCCCTGGTGGAAGCTGACAGGCGCGTGTTCTCGTTCGTCACTGGGGCGCTGTACAACCGAGGTATATTAAATGAGTATGCAAGATACGTTGGCGGATATGTTCACCCGCATTCGTAATGCCCAGCAAGCTGGTCATACGAATGTGAGCATGCCGTCTTCAAAGATCAAAAAATCCGTAGCCCAGGTTCTTGAAGCCGAAGGTTACATCAGTGGTTTTTCTGTCGATGACGCTGTTAAAGCAACAATGACCATCGATCTGAAATACTATGAAGGTAAGCCAGTAATCGAGCGTATTGAGCGCGTTAGCCGTCCAGGCCTGCGTCAGTACAAAGGTGCTGCTGAGCTGCCAAAAGTAGAAGCAGGCTTAGGCGTTGCTATCGTTTCCACTTCTAAAGGCGTAATGACTGACCGAGCTGCCCGTGCTGCGGGTGTTGGCGGTGAAGTTATCGCGACCGTATTCTAAGGAGTAATAACGATGTCTCGCGTAGCAAAGGCTCCTGTCGCTATTCCAGCCGGTGTTGAAGTTAAACTGGCTGACGACAAAATTTCTATTAAAGGTAAGCAAGGTCAGTTAGACCTGGACGTTCACGCTTCTGTGGCCATCAGCCAGGAAGAGAACGAACTGAAGTTTGCTCCAAAATCCTCTGACAAAGCAGCTAACGCTTTGGCTGGTACTTTCCGTGCTCTGGTTAACAACATGGTTAAAGGTGTATCAGAAGGTTTTGAGAAGAAACTGATCCTGCAAGGTGTTGGTTACCGTGCCAAAGCGTCCGGCAAAACACTGAATCTGTCATTAGGCTTCTCTCATCCTGTAGATTATGAGCTGCCAGAAGGCGTAACTGCCGAAACTCCTAGCCAAACTGAAGTCGTGATCAAAGGTATCGACAAGCAGCAGGTTGGTCAGGTTGCAGCTGAAATCCGGGGCTACCGTCCACCAGAGCCTTATAAAGGTAAGGGTGTTCGTTATGCAGATGAAAATGTGCGTCGTAAAGAAGCCAAGAAAAAGTAAGGTCTAGGCCATGAATGAGAAGAAAAAAGCTCGTTTGCGCCGTGCTCAGAAAACTCGCTCACATATCCGTGAGAAGAGCGCGGTTCGTCTGTGCGTTCACCGTACGCCCAGACACATTTACGCACAGATCATCTCTGCCAATGGCGCTACCGTCTTGGCAACTGCTTCGACTGTAGAAGCGGATCTGCGTAACGAAATCACTGGTAACGTTAATGCGGCCTCTAAAGTGGGTCAGCTGATCGCCGAACGTGCGAAAGCGGCTGGCGTAACTAAGGTTGCCTTCGATCGTTCCGGTTTCAAATACCATGGTCGTGTTAAAGCTCTGGCTGATGCGGCTCGTGAAAACGGCCTGGAATTCTAAAGGGTAAAGATCATGGCAAATAATGAACGTGTAGAACGTAACGAAAGCGAACTGCAAGAGAAGCTGGTTCAGGTTAACCGCGTAGCGAAAGTGGTAAAAGGTGGTCGTATCTTCGCCTTCACCGCTCTGACTGTGGTTGGCGATGGCGCAGGTCGTGTAGGTTTTGGTCGCGGTAAGTCTCGTGAAGTGCCAATGGCAATTCAGAAGGCTATGGAGCAAGCAAAACGTAACATGGTTTCTGTTCAGCTGGACGGCAGCACTCTGCAATACCCAGTTAAAGCCCGTCACTCTGGTGCACAGGTTTACATGCAGCCTGCATCTGAAGGTACTGGTATCATCGCCGGTGGTGCGATGCGTGCAGTACTGGAAATGGTTGGTGTTAAAAACGTACTGGCTAAATGCTACGGCTCAACTAACCCGGTGAACGTTGTTCGTGCAACTTTCAACGGTCTGGCTCAGATGAAATCGCCAGAACAGGTTGCAGCGAAACGTGGCAAGTCTGTTGATGAGATTCTGGGGTAATTGTTATGGCTAAGAAAACCGTAAAAGTAACCCAAACTCGCAGCACGATTGGCAAACTGCCGAAGCACCGTGAAACCATGAAAGGTTTGGGTCTGCGTCGTATTGGTCACACTGTTGAACTGGAAGATACTCCTTCTGTTCGCGGCATGATCAACCAAGTTCAATACATGGTTAAGGTAGAAGGGGAGTAATATGCGTCTCAACGAATTGAGCCCAGCTCCTGGTTCCAAACCTGCCGGTAAGCGTGTTGGCCGTGGTATCGGTTCTGGTCTGGGTAAGACTGGTGGCCGTGGTCACAAAGGTCAGAAGTCCCGTTCCGGCGGTAAGGTAGCTCCAGGTTTTGAAGGCGGTCAGATGCCTATTCACCGCCGTCTGCCTAAGTTCGGTTTTACTTCGCGCAAAGCACAGTATGTTGCTGAGGTTCGTCTGAACGAACTGGCGCTGGTAGAAGGCGACGTGGTAGATCTGGCTGCACTGAAAGCGGCAGACGTAATCGGCGAGAAGATCAAAGATGCTCGCGTGATTCTGTCCGGTGAAGTGAAAAAAGCTGTAACCGTTAAAGGTTTGAAAGTCACTAAAGGCGCTAAAGCTGCTATTGAAGCAGCAGGTGGAAAGGTCGAAGACTAATGGCTAGGCAAGGCTCATTACCGCAGGGTATGCAGTCCGGATTAGGCGAGCTTTGGGCTCGCATCCGCTTCGTACTCTTGGCGATTGTTGTATATCGAATCGGTACCCATATTCCGGTACCGGGAATTAACCCGGATGCATTGGCGCGTCTGTTTGAGCAGAACCAGGGTACTATCCTGGAGATGTTTAACATGTTCTCTGGTGGTGCACTGGAGCGCATGAGCATTCTGGCGCTGGGTATCATGCCGTACATTTCAGCATCGATTATCATGCAATTGCTAACGGCCGTGAGCCCACAGCTGGAACAATTGAAGAAAGAAGGCGAAGCTGGTCGTCGTAAGATCACGCAGTACACCCGTTACGGGACGGTATTGCTGGCGACGATTCAGGCCTTTGGCGTCTCGGCTGGCTTAGCTGGCCAGGGCGTTACCTTCTCTGGCGGTCTGGATTTCTACATCGCCGCTGTGCCGTCCTTCGTGGCTGGTGCGGTGTTCATGATGTGGTTAGGAGAACAGGTTACCGAGCGTGGTATCGGTAATGGCATCTCTATCCTGATTTTCGCTGGTATTGTTGCTGGTTTGCCAAGTGCAATTGGTCAGGCCTTCGAGTCTGCGCGTCAGGGTGACCTGAACATTCTGGTATTGCTGGTAATTGCTGCTCTGGCAGTGGTTGTGATCGGTTTTGTTGTCTTCGTTGAACGAGGCCAGCGTCGCATTACGATCAACTACGCTAAACGTCAGCAGGGTCGTCATATGATGGCGGCTCAATCCAGTCATTTACCATTGAAACTGAATATGGCCGGTGTAATCCCAGCTATCTTCGCTTCGAGCCTGTTGTTGTTCCCGGCGTCGCTGGGGCAGTGGTTTGGTAAAGGTGAAGGTATGGAGTGGTTGCAGGACGTTAGCCTCGCGCTGGCGCCAAGCCAACCGCTGTACATCGTATTGTTTGCTGCCGGTATCATATTCTTCTGCTACTTCTATACAGCGTTGATGTTCAACCCGAAAGATGTGGCTGAGAACCTGAAGAAATCTGGTGCATTTATTCCGGGTATTCGCCCGGGCATTCAGACAGCGAAATATATTGATAGCGTTCTGGGTCGTCTGACTCTGTTCGGTTCTCTTTATATCGCCGCTGTGTGTCTGATGCCGCAATTCCTGGTAGTTGCTGCGGATGTCCCATTTTACTTCGGTGGTACTTCGCTGCTGATTGTAGTGGTGGTGGTCATGGACTTTATGGCTCAGGTTCAATCTCACCTGATGTCACACCAGTACGAATCGCTGATGAAGAAAGCAAACCTGAAGAATTTTGGCTCAGCTCGCTGAGTCAAATTTAGGAGACTGTCATGAAAGTACGTGCGTCTGTTAAAAAAATCTGCCGTGAGTGCAAAGTAATTCGCCGTAACGGTAGTGTGCGAGTGATCTGTACAGATCCTAAGCACAAGCAACGTCAGGGTTAATATCCTGGCAAGTCAGGATATTCCTGACAAGGCGGGTGCCTGAATCTTCAGGTGGCTTGATTTTTAATCAAGCCACCTGTAGTATTTTGCGCCCTTTCATTAAGTAAGTGTAACGGAGTTAGACATGGCCCGTATTGCCGGTGTCAACATTCCTGACAACAAGCATGCAGTAATTTCTCTGACCTATGTTTTTGGCGTTGGTCAGACAACTGCCCAGAAAATCTGCGCCGCTTCAGGCATCGCTGAAGACACCAAAATTGGTGATTTAAGCGAAGATCAGCTGGATGTTGTTCGTAACGAAGTCGCTAAGTTCACGGTAGAAGGCGATCTGCGTCGTGAAGTACAAATGAACATCAAACGTTTGATGGACATGGGTTGCTTCCGCGGTATCCGTCACCGTCGTAGCCTGCCACTTCGCGGTCAGCGTACTAAAACAAATGCACGTACCCGTAAGGGTCCGCGTAAGCCGATTCGCAAGTAATTAACGTTTCGTTAATTGCCTCTGCAAATCGGGTTTTTAGTGTAGCTGCATTCGACTTGTTGCAGTGTTGATATTAAAAGCAGGATTTAAAAATGGCTAAGCCAAATAGATCAACAAAGAAAAAAGTTAAAAAGACGGTAGTGGACGGCATTGCCCACATCCACGCCTCTTTTAACAACACCATCGTAACCATTACCGACCGTCAGGGTAACGCTCTTTCATGGGCAACCGCGGGTGGTTCTGGTTTCCGTGGTTCTCGTAAGAGCACTCCTTTCGCAGCTCAGGTAGCTGCAGAGCGCGCTGGCGAAGCAGCCAAAGAGTATGGTCTGAAGAATCTGGACGTCGAGGTTAAAGGCCCCGGTCCAGGTCGTGAATCAGCAGTCCGTGCTCTGAATGCATGTGGTTATAAGATCAGCAATATCACTGACGTGACGCCGATCCCACACAACGGCTGTCGTCCACCTAAGAAGCGTCGCGTATAAGGAGGCAGAATTATGGCACGTTATATTGGTCCTAAGTGTAAACTGTCTCGTCGTGAAGGAACTGACCTGTTCCTGAAGAGCGGTGTTCGTCCACTGGACTCCAAATGTAAAGCAGAAACCAAACCAGGTGTACACGGCGCTGGCCGCGGTCGTCTGTCAGACTACGGTCTGCAGCTGCGCGAAAAGCAAAAAGTACGTCGCTTGTATGGTGTTCTGGAAAAGCAATTCCGTGGCTACTACAAAGAAGCAGCTCGTCGTAAAGGCGCAACCGGTGAAAACCTGCTGCAACTTCTTGAGTCACGTCTGGACAACGTTGTTTACCGCATGGGCTTCGGCTCTACTCGCGCGGAAGCACGTCAATTAGTTTCTCACAAAGCAATCATCGTTAACGGTAAATCCGTAAACGTTGCGTCTTACCAGGTTAAAGGTGGCGACGTTGTTGCAGTACGTGAGAAGTCTAAGTCACAGGATCGTATTAAAACTGCGCTTGAGTTAGCAGGCAACCGAGCTGATTGTGGCTGGATTGATGTTAACGCTGGCAAGATGGAAGGGACTTTCAAAGCGGTTCCTGAGCGCGCTGATCTCCCAGCTGAGATCAACGAAAACCTGATCGTGGAACTTTACTCTAAGTAATAGAGGAGCTTAAGGGGCAGCTATGCAACGTGCAGTTAATGAGTTTTTAACTCCTCGTCACATTCAAGTTGACGAAGTAAACACTACCCATGCCAAAGTTACTCTGGAGCCGCTGGAACGTGGTTTCGGTCACACTTTGGGCAGCGCATTACGCCGTATCCTGCTGTCGTCCATGCCGGGCGCAGCGATCGTTGAATGCGAAATCGATGGCGTATTGCATGAGTACAGCGCAATTGAAGGTGTACAGGAAGACGTTATCGAAGTCCTGTTAAACCTGAAAGGCGTTGCAGTCAAATTGCACGAACGCGATGAAGCAACTCTGAGCCTGAGCAAAATGGGCCCAGGTGCAGTAACTGCTGCCGATATTCAACTGGATCACGGTGTTGAAATTGCAAACCCAGATCATGTCATTGCCCACCTGGGTGAAGGCACTGAGCTGAAAATGACCCTGAAGGTTGCTTCTGGTCGTGGCTACGAAACTGTTGAAGCTCGTAACCAAAACGACGAAGAAACCAAGGCGATTGGTAAACTGCAGTTAGATGCTACGTACAGCCCGGTTAAGCGTGTTTCTTACAGCGTAGATTCTGCGCGTGTTGAGCAACGCACTGACCTGGATAAGCTGGTTATCGATTTAGAGACCAACGGTACTATTGATCCGGAAGAAGCGATCCGTCGTTCTGCGACCATCTTGCAACAGCAATTGGCCATCTTCGTGAATCTGGAAAACGAAGAAGTTGTTGAACAGCAACGCGAAGAAGAAGAGATTGACCCGATCCTGCTGCGTCCAGTAGATGATCTGGAGTTAACTGTTCGTTCGGCTAACTGTCTGAAAGCAGAAAATATTTACTACATCGGTGATCTGATCCAGCGTACTGAAGTAGAGCTGTTGAAGACTCCAAACTTAGGTAAGAAGTCTCTGACTGAAATCAAAGACGTTCTGGCTTCCCGTGGTCTGTCGTTGGGTATGCATTTAGAGAACTGGCCACCAGCTTCTCTGCGTAACGACGATAAGGTGTTAGCGTAAGCTTTAACGTTCAGTTAGTAAGGAATTAAACCATGCGTCATCGTAAAAGTGGTCGTCACTTCAATCGTACAAGCGCACACCGTCAAGCCATGTTCAAAAACATGGCGGTGAGCTTGTTCGAGCATGAAATCATCAAGACTACTCTGCCAAAGGCGAAAGAGCTGCGTCGTGTAGCTGAGCCACTGATCACTCTGGCTAAAGAAGATTCAGTTGCTAACCGTCGTCTGGCCTTTGCTCGTACTCGTAGCAAAGAAGCAGTAGGTAAATTGTTCACTGATCTGGGTCCGCGTTACCAAGATCGCCCAGGTGGCTACATTCGTATTATGAAATGTGGCTTCCGTGCGGGTGACAACGCGCCTATGGCTTATGTTGAGCTTGTTGATCGTCCGGTTGTTGAAGCCGACGTTGAAGAAGTTCAGGAAGAAGCTGCAGAATAAGTTAACGCTTATTCTGGCGTCAGCCGAACAAAGAAACCGCAGCCCTTTTGGGGCTGCGGTTTTTTTATGTCTGTGGAAAAGTATTCATTGTTTGTCTGATAAAGGCGGCGACTTCTTTCAGCGCTTGTTTGGCTTCTGGCATATAACCCGCGTGCAGCTGGAAAACATGCCACATTTCCGGGTATTCGCTGAGGACCACTTCGACGCCGTGTTCACTCATCCGCTGATGCAGGCGCTGGCTGTCGCTGTAAAGAATTTCTTCGCTGCCTACCTGGATTAAGGTCGGTGGAAAGCCGCTGAAGTCTGCGAACAAGGGTGATAGCAGTGGGCTATCGGCAGGTTCCTTGCCGATGTAACCAGGCAATACCTGGCGTATCCACTCCGGTGTCAGCAATTTTTCCCGATCCGCGCGACTGCTGAAGGTATCGCCTTCGCAGGTCAGGTCTGTCAGTGGTGAAAACACCACCAACGCTTGCGGTGTTGGCAGTGCCAGATCACGGATGCGCTGCATCAGTGCCAGGGTCATGCCTCCACCGGCGGAATCTCCGGCTATCACCACAGGACCATGCTGGCGGAGCTCCTGATAAGCCGTCAGAGCATCGTTCAAGCTGGCTGGGAAAGGGTGTTCAGGTGCGAGGCGGTAATCGATCAGGGTGGTTGTAAGGCGGGTTTCTTTGGCAATTCGTGCGACCATGTCACCGTGGCTTTGTGGTGAACCCGAGACATAGCCGCCACCATGCAGGTACAACATTTGGCTGCCGTCGGCCGCGAGTGGTGTCAGTCGCCAGGCTGGGATACCCGATAGCTGTATTTCAATCTTTTCCACACCCAGAGGCATCGGTGCAAAACGTTGCAGAAAGTCGAGCCGTTTACGTTGCTTGAGGACGGGAAAGTCGGGTTGGAAGGTAGGCTTCACCAGGCGCTCTACCAGGGCGCCACTGATCCGTGCCATCAAGCTGGCCATATCGACTCTCCACTCTTTTTCTTTTTATAAAAAAAACGGCCTTCAGGTTACCCTGTTGGCCGTCGGAGAGAAAGTCTACTCATCCCTGAGAAGAGGATCATGAACATGGTTTCAGCCCCGCCTAAAAGGCTGCGACCACAAGGCTTAATGTAGCGGATGTCTCTGTCAGATTGGGCAAGTGCCTGTCAGGATGAGAAAGACGCAGTAAAGAAATGTCTTTGATCATCCGTTTACCGACAACTCACTGTTTCAACCCCAGCGCGGCCACATAAACTGTGGCGGCTGCACTGGGGCAGATGGTGCTGTGCCGGTTGATAGTCGTTACAGCAACGCCAGGCTCAGTTGCGGAACATAGGTAATGATCAGCACCGTGATGAGCAAAATAAAGAAGAATGGCAGTGTTGCCCGATACAGAGTCATCACAGGCTGATTGAAGCGGAAGCTGGCAATAAACAGGTTCATACCGACCGGTGGGGTGAAGTAGCCCAATTGCATATTCGCCAGGAACAGAATGCCCAGATGCACCGGGTGAATGCCGTACTCAATGGCGATGGGCAAGATGATCGGGATCATAATGACGATTGCCGAGAATATATCCAGCATCATGCCCAACACTAACAGGAACAGCGTCAGCAACAGCAGGAAGGTAAAGCCGTCACTGACGTGCTGCTGAATAAAGGCAAAAATCTGCTCCGGTATACCGGCATCAATCATGTAGTTGGTCGACGCCAATGACACCGCCAGAATCAGCAGGATAGCGCCCACCAGCTTCATCGAATCTCTCATCACCACCGGTAGCTGGACAAAGGTGATTTCGCGGCGAATGACCACGGTTACCAGTAAAACGTACAGTGCAGTAATTGCCGCGGCTTCCGATACCGCGAAGAAACCCGAGTAAATACCGCCGAGCACAACGATGGGTAATGGAATTTCCCAGGCGGTGTCTTTGATCGCAGCCCA
>Ga0255776_10003789_pt1 | contig 16144 bp, 11 predicted proteins | sample 071ome_19_FD_179974 | JGI IMG/M metagenome (GOLD analysis project Ga0255776, IMG submission 179974) | Coastal salt marsh microbial communities from the Groves Creek Marsh, Skidaway Island, Georgia - 071413AT metaG (version 2) | ecosystem: Environmental > Aquatic > Marine > Intertidal zone >... | reverse complement strand
ATCACTACCATGCTCAACAGTCTGGCGTAGCCCTGCCACATTTGCAGTCAATGGCCGAACCGATGACTCAAACGCTGCAGCGTTACTTCCTCGCAATCTCACGCCTTAAAACACAAGGCAGCGGCAATCTGTCAGCAAAACAACTGGAAGAACAGTCTGCACTTCTGGCACAACGCCTGAGCCTGCTACATGGTATTAATGCACCCGAGTTCTTCGATAAAGCACTGTTCAGAGCTCTGATTCAGGAGCTGATCCGCACAGGCATGGTCGGTACAACCAGTGATGATAATCTGTCATTTGACGAGGGACTGAACCCGCTTACGGATATTCTGGAAAACGTCCTGGATGCAGGTCTGCGCCAGACGATTTTAAGCAGTATCTGATTCTCTGATACGGCAACCGGGGCTGTGCGCATCTGGCACAGCCCCGCATTATTTCTCCGCTGCTGCCACCTTTGCCAGAACGTATACATCAAACCGGTTAGATTTCCCGGTAATGCTATAGGACGGTGCCTGACCATTAAGTGGCTCCGCTTTTCTTGCGCGTTTAACAACCACACGACAACGCGCAGCTGCAAGTGCAGGCCCTAACAGATCATCGCTGTCGGCATCCTGCCCTACGACGCTACGAAATGCCTGCATGTCTTTCTTTACTGCCGCTTTCTGCTTAGGATCATGGTCAAACATCGGATCAAGATAGATGACATCTGCCACTGGCTTCTCAGGTGCCTCTGTCAGCCAGCGATGACTACTGTCATGCACCAGATGAATACGCTCTGAGATCGGTCGCACATCGTCGTCGATATTTGCGCGCAACAAACCATCCTTTAGCAGGGCTGCAACCACTGGCTGTCGCTCAACCGCTATAACGTCACAGCCTAACGTCGCCAGTACAAAAGAATCTCTGCCAAGCCCCGCCGTCGCATCAACAACCGAAGGAACATAGGCGGACGATATTCCTACCGCCTTGGCAATATCCTGCCCTTTACCACCACCGAAGTGACGGCGGTGAGCAACCTTGCCACCACAAAAATCAACAGATACCCGGGTCTTTGGCGAATCCCCCTGCACCAGAAAAAGCAGGTCGTCCTGATAACAAAGATAAAACCCGGCATCCACTGGTGGCGCATGGTTACAGAGGACAAACCCGAATTCGTCAGCAATAGTCTTCGCCGCTGCTTCCTGGGTGAGATCTATACAGAATAATTCTGTCGTCACATGCAGTACCGGTCAGATAAAGAACAGGATAAGAATGGCCCCGAGAATCAGGCGATAAACCACAAATGGCATCATGCCGATACGATTAATAAAGGCCAGGAAGTAATAAATACAGATCCAGGCGCTCACCGCAGAGATTGCAGCACCAAGAATAAGTGCCTGCCAGTCCACAGCCATTGAACTCTGCAACAGATCCAGAGTTTTCAGTCCACCTGCGGCAAGAATCAGAGGGATAGATAACAGAAACGAGAAGCGAGCTGCATCCACTCGCGCCAACCCCAGAAATAACGCAGCGGTAATAGTAATACCAGAGCGGGAAGTCCCAGGCACTAAAGCAAACATCTGAGCGACACCAATAACCATGGCCGTCAGTAACGTCATTTCCGCGAGCCCCGCAGTGCCCTGACGTACACGATCAGCAATGCCAAGCAAGATACCGAAACCAATCGTTGTCGCGGCAATCACCGTTGTGGAACGCAGATTAGCCTCAATCCAGTCATCCAGTAATAGTCCAGCCAGACCTGCAGGGATAGTCGCCAATGCCACGTACCATGCCAACCGGCCATCCGCATTGGGGTGACGGGAAAAACCTGTTGTGACCCAGCCTGTAATTAAGCGATAGATATCTTCCCTGAAATAAATCATCACCGCAGCCAGAGTACCGACATGCACTGCAACATCAAATGCCAGCCCCTGATCTTCCCAGCCCAGCATACGGGAGGGAAGAATAAGGTGGGCAGAACTGCTGATGGGCAGGAATTCTGTCAACCCTTGCAGTACAGCTAATACAACGATCTCAATCAAATCCACGGGAATATCCTTCTCAACTTTGGCTATACCAGTTTTTTAACAGTCAGAGCCTGTGTTTATTTACGCTTTAACAGACTTGGCTGTTCATCAATTTTCTTCCATGCAACTGACTGACGCAGATACACAGGTGCATGTTCTTCTGGTTGGCCAAAGCCACCGTTTTTCCATTCGTGTGCTGCCAGTGCCGCCATTACGCGCGCCTCTGGCCGAATCACCAGGCCATCACCCAGATACTCAGTGAAAGCCTCGAGTTGCAGACCGTCGCCTGCGACAACACCATCAAATGAGTTGAGTGTCTGCAAGCAGACATCCGGAGCGGATACCTGTTCTTCACTAACAGGCTTCAGCAAATCACCGTCACGTTCAAATACACCCCAGAACACTTCACCCATGTGGGCATCCATCAAAGCCAGAGTTTTATCCAGACCGTGCTCGCGGCTAGCAGCAAGAGCGACAGTCTTCAGTGAAGAAATTCCACATACAGGAATGTCCAGCCCCATGGCCAGACCGTGCGCCACTGCCACAGCGATACGGATGCCGGTGAAAGACCCCGGGCCACGACCAAAAGCCACACCGTCCAGTGCAGTTTTACTGACACCGGAATCTGCGAGCAATTCATCAATCATAGGTAGCAGTCGCTGAGCATGTCGACGAGGTTGATCCTCGGTGCTCCAATTGACTTCACTCCCTGTATCCAGGGCAACAGAGCAAAGCGATGACGAGGCATCAATAGTCAGAATGACAGACATGGGAATTCCGGAAGCGATATTACGACCAGGGAGTATACCAAGAATAATGGCAGACCAAGAATAACGGCTTAAAGAATACAGGGCTACAGAGATGACAGCGGTGTTGGATCACGGGGCTGCCAGCACCGCATTCTGAAATGAATTCTGCAATAACCTGTTATTCAGCCGTTATCTGACGGGCATAAAAAAGCCCGGCATTAGCCGGGCTTCTCTTCACCAGGTGATCAGGACTCTTTAGGAGTCTCGGACGCTGGGGCAGCTGGTGCTGCTTCAGTTGGCGCTGGAGTTGGAGCCGGAGCTGCCTTTGGCGCTTCTGCTGGTTTAGCTTTCGCTGGACGGCCACGCTTTGCTGCAGGCTTAGCAGCAGGAGCTGCTTTCTTCGCTGCAGGCTTCTTAGCGGCAGCAGGCTTTTTAGCAGCAGTCTTCTTTGCGGCTGGTGCTGTTGCAGACTTAGCCGGACGACCGCGCTTTTTAGGCGCTGCAGTAGTATCCGCTGCCGCAGTAGTCGCCTTAGCCGGACGCCCACGTTTCTTCGGTGCTGCTGTTTCAGCTTTGGCGGTAGTCGCCTTAGCTGGACGACCACGTTTCTTCGGTGCTGCAGTTTCCGCTTTGGCGGTAGTTGCTTTCGCAGGACGACCGCGTTTTTTCGGTGCTGCTGCAGTAGCAGTTGTCGCTTTAGCCGGGCGACCGCGTTTTTTTGGCGCTGCAGCAGTTGCTGTTGTCGCTTTGGCTGGGCGACCGCGTTTTTTCGGAGCTGCAGCAGTAGCACTTGCAGCTTTCGCTGGGCGACCACGTTTCGCTGCTGGTTTCGCTTCCAGTGATTTAATCGCCTGCTCAACTTTCTTAGAAGCTGCAGACACTTTCTTATCTTCAGCAGTTTTACGTGCTTTTACTTTTTTATCATCAGCACGCTTACGTTTAGCGCGCCATTGATCTGCAAATCGGGTAAGTGCTTTTTCAAGCTCGGCTTCGGCTTTATCAGCCAGCGTCGTTGCAAAACTGGATACGGCTTCTTCAGCTTTAGCAGCAGCGGACTCGATACGAGTGCGCAATTCTGCAATTTTCAGTTCTTTTTTAGCTTCTGCAACTTTTTGAGTCAGTTCACTCAACTTCTCTTTCTGAGTCTTAACCGCAGTAGTTGCAGTCACAACTGAACGTTTAGTCGCAGCTGTCGCTTTTGGAGCAGCAGCTTTTTTGCGTGCAGCCTGGAGTTTTGCACTGGCGGCGTCTACGCGTTCTTTCTGTTTAGCCTGAGCTGCCACCGCTTTTTCAACGGCTTGCGTTGCTTTAGCAACGACTGCAGGTACCGCAGATTCAACCGGCTTTTTCGCCGCAGGCTTGCGACCGCGTTTGGCGGGTGCTTTGGTTTTAGCCATGGGTATTTCCTCGTTAACTTACCTGTATATAAAAAAGCGGGGGCGAACTGCCAGCAGTAACCCCGTGGATGCTGAAACTGTACTTAATAAAGTACTGGTCAATTTGCAACCTGGTATCAGTATATAAAGTAACCGACGGAATAATAGTATTTTTATAAAAAAAAACAAAAAAACTGCCCATTAAATGGCATTTTTAATGCGATCTGGCCTTTTATGAGAGCTATTTAGCGATAACTTTTATTATTTAAGCGCAAATCGGTTGGTTTGCATGATTTTCGAGAGGTATAAAAAAAGGAGCCATATGGCTCCTTTTTTAATGCAACAACAGAACTCAGGAAAGCGCTGCCATTACCTTTTCAGTGATATCAGTCAGGGAACCAACACCAGGAACGTGAACGTACTGAGGCGCAGCATCACCTTTTTCTTCACGCAGTGCTTTATAGAAGCTAACCAGTGGTGCAGTCTGATCGTGATAAATAGACAGACGCTTACGAACAGTATCTTCCTGATCGTCGTCACGCTGAATCAGATCTTCGCCAGTTTCGTCATCCTTACCTTCGACTTTTGGCGCGTTAAAGATCACGTGATAAACGCGACCTGAGCCTGGGTGTACACGACGACCGCTCAGACGCTTAACGATTTCTTCGTCATCTACATCAATCTCAACGACGTAATCGATATCAACACCGGCTTCCAGCATTGCTTCAGCCTGTGGAATAGTGCGAGGGAAACCATCGAACAGGAAACCGTTCTGACAATCGTCCTGCTGAATACGTTCTTTCACCAGATCGATGATGATCTCATCAGAAACCAGACCGCCGGTTTCCATGATTTCTTTTACCTTCAGACCAAGCTCGCTACCTGCTTTAACGGCCGCACGCAGCATATCTCCGGTGGAGATTTGCGGAATGGAGAATTTGTCACAGATGAACTGGGCCTGGGTACCTTTACCCGCACCCGGAGCTCCTAACAGAATGACGCGCATGAATATGCTCCTACGATTAACAAAACCGGCTATGCTGGCAAGCATTGTTCAAAAAACAACCAGCCAGAAAGAAAATAGGCCTAACCTTACTCTTTACCCGGCTATTGCTCAAGTGATTCTAGTTCAAATACGGTACAGGGCCAGCCCGACCTTGGTCGGGCATAGCCTTCTCTTAGCCTGGCGGGTCAGTACGGCGCAAAGCCGGCAGGAAGATATACCGGCACTCTATAGTTATTATCGTTTTATCCTGTATTGCGCATACCGGCAGCAATACCCGCCATAGTCACCATCAGGGCCTTTTCAACCTCTGTACTGATGACATCTGAAGACAAACGCTCACGATAAAGCAGTTCAGCCTGCAGATAATGAAGCGGATCGGTATACGGGTTCCGTACCTGCATGGAGTGTTGTAATGGAATATTGTCTTCTAACAAGCCACCTAAACCCTTTACCTGTAGAACCAGGTCAGTAACAAGCTCCAGACGTTGCCTCAACTCACTCCCTAAAGGCTGCATTTCAACGGGCACCAGAGTCGCCTCGTAATAACTGAAAATCGCCTTATCCGCCTTCGACAAAACCATTTCTAACATATCAATGTAAGTACGGAAGAAAGGCCACTCCTGATACATCTCGCGCAGTGTTTCGAGCTTATCGGCAGAGATCTGCTCTTTCAGTGCCTGATCAGCGCCCAACCATGCGGGAAGCATCAGACGAATCTGCGTCCAGGCAAAGATCCAGGGTATTGCCCTCAGTGTTTCGATACCTCCGCCACTACGACGCCGCGCCGGCCGGCTGCCCAGGGATAATTTTCCCAGCTCCTGTTCTGGTGTAGCGGCGCGGAAGTAACTGACAAACTCCGGGTTATCCCTGACCATCGCCCGATATGACGATACACCCGCTGCTGCCAGGGATTCCATCGTCTCCCGCCAATGCGCCGGTGGCGCCTTCGGCGGCAGGATATTGGCTTCCAGTACAGCAGCAATATATATCTTGAGGTTACGCTGAGCGACTTCGGGCAGGCCGAATTTAAAACGGATCATTTCGCCCTGCTCTGTTACGCGTAGGCCGCCCCGGACAGATCCGGGTGGCTGCGCCAGAATAGCTCGATGAGCTGGACCACCACCACGGCCAACCGTACCGCCTCGACCGTGGAAAAGCCGTAATGAAATACCTTGTTCAGTAGCAACGCGGGATAATGTTTCCTGCGCTTTATATTGCGCCCAGACAGCCGCTAATTGCCCGGCATCCTTTGATGAATCCGAATAACCGATCATAACCTGCTGACGACACTGGCTATATTCCCGATACCAGGGAACCTGCCACAGCTTTTCCATCCTCGGGCCGGATTGCTCAAGGTCGGATAAGGTTTCAAATAATGGAACTACCGGCAGTTTATGCTTCACTCCCGATGCCTGCAGTAACAGTGCAACTGCGAGAATATCGGATGGTTCACTAGCCATGGAAATAATGTAGCAGGACACACCATTACCGACCGGATGCGAAAGTACCCGGGTTGTTGCCAATACTTCTGCCACCTCTTCAGACGGATTCCAGTCATCCGGAATCAGCGGCCGGCGAGAGACAAGCTCTCGCAAGAGAAACGCCTGTTTTTCATCCTCTGACCAACTTAGGTAATCGCCCCAACCATAAAATTCACACAGCTCGGCAAACACCGCCGCGTGACGACCGGATTCCTGGCGCACATCCAGCCGCACGAGACTCAGTCCAAAACAGGCGCAACGTCTTAGGGTATCGAGCAACTCTCCATTTGCAATCGTATCCAGACCACAGGCAATCAGGCTGTCATAGCATTCCTGCAATGGCGCTATTAATTCGGCATCCTGTAGCAAAGGTTTTGCTTCGGTGTAATCTCCCCGCGCTTTCGCCTGAGCCCACTCCCGGGTTTCCAACAATCGGGTACGTAATTCATGCAGACAGGTCCGATAAGGCTCATGACCCGGATGCTTTTCAATAAATTCATGGGTTGCAGAAGACATAGATAGCTGACTACCCAGAATTTCTATATCCCGCAAAAACAGATCCGCTGCCATCCAGCGCGCCAGATACAACACCTCTTCAGTCACCACTGAGGTTACGTTCGGATTGCCGTCACGGTCACCGCCCATCCACGAGGAAAAACGAACCGGAACTGCAGACAAGGGTAATGCCGGCGCTGCGCGCGATAACAGGTCATTATCCAGGCTTCGAAGCATGGATGGGATCGCATACCAGAGTGAGTTTTCGATAACGGCGAAGCCCCACTTGGCTTCGTCCACTGCTGTGGGGCGCACCTGGCGAATTTCGTCGGTGTGCCAGATTTCGTCGATTAACCGACCGATTTTATCTTCAATCAGAGGGAGTTCTGGATGACCGTCCCGCAGATCATCACGTTGTTTCAGTAGCCGGGAAACATGATCGTACTTCTGAATAAGTGTGCGGCGGGTAATTTCAGTCGGGTGAGCAGTCAGTACCAGCTCGATGTTAGCGTTGGCGACTTTATCCGTCAGCTCCTGACCTTTAACTCCTGCTTCGTCGAGTCGGACGATCAGGTCTGCGAACATTTCATCTGGATTACTTTCATCCAAAACAGTTCTGCGCCAACTGATTCCATGCTGCTGCTCAGCAAGATTGGCCAGATTCAGAAACTGATTAAAACCCCGCACGACAGGGACCAAGGATTCATCGGACAACCCCTTCAGCATCGCCAGCAGTTTGTCCCGTTCCCCCTCATCACCGGAGCGGGCTCGTTTTGCCTGTTTCCGTATTTTTTCGATAAGGTCGAGGGTGCTGTCCCCGAGATCGGCCTGTATGGTTTCGCCAAGGGCGTTTCCCAGCATGCGTACTTTGTCTCGCAGCAGGGCATCCAGTTCTTGCATCCGGCTTTCCTCACGGTCCAGTGTCTTATTTCAGTGTGCGCTATTTACTCTGAAACTCAAGTCGACCAAATGCGCACGGGTTGATATTTCCTCACCCGATATTTCATCGGTGTGCCAAAGTTTCCAGAGGCGGATGCAGAAGTGCTGAATTTTTGCCATAACAGTAAAGGTTAACGACACAAGCAGGAGTTGCGGATGAAGGTTTCTGATCTGATGAGTCACTGGCAGGCAGAGTTTGGCGCAGAGGTAACTGAACAGGTGTACGGTTTGCCACTGCGGATTCACGATGCTGCGAGATTGGAGGCGTTAGTTGAGCTGTTTCCGGAGATGACCCGGGATCAGATTCTGAGGGATCTGGTCAGCGCGGCTCTGGATGATCTGACCTCAGGTTTCCCCTATGTCGCTGGAGATAGAGTAATCGCGGAGGACGAAGAGGGATTTCCTATGTACGAGGACGTTGGCTTAACGCCGAAGTTTCTTGCCTTAGCACGAAAACATATCGACACCATGGCAAAAGACAAGCATTGAAACTATGCACGGAGGAGATCTGTCTGTTCCGTTCAGATATCCTTTGATTTAAGGGTGCGCTTCGCTCGCTGCCAGGCCGCTTCCATATCGCCAGACGACAGCGCCTGCCACCCTCCTGCCGTTTCAGCTTCCTGCTCTACGATGGCAAAACGTTCACTGAAGCGGATATTCGTGCCTCGCAGTGCGGTATCCGGGTTGATACCTTCGTGACGCGCCAGATTAATCACTGCAAACAACAGGTCACCGATTTCTTTTTCCAATTCGGTTTTATTGCCGGAATCCATCTCGACCAGAACTTCGTCCAGTTCTTCACGGATTTTTTCGACAACGCCTGCGCTGTCAGGCCAATCGAAGCCAACGGTCGACGCTTTTTTCTGCAGTTTGTAGGCGCGGGTAATAGCCGGAAAAGTTTCTGGCACCTGATCTAACAGACGTGCTTCTTCAGGAGCTGATGCACCCTGACTGGCCGCCTTTTCTTCCTGTTTTATTTCTTCCCAGCGCTGATTTATCCAGGCTTCGTCGGGCTCTTCACCCGGTATTCTTTCGCTATTGATGGTGCCAGCTGGAAATACATGAGGATGCCGCCGTATTAATTTCGCAACCAGGCGATCAATAATACTGTGCAGATTAAACCAGCCACGCTCATCCGCCATCTGGCCGTAGAAAATCACCTGAAAAAGCAGGTCACCCAACTCTTCTTCCAGATGTGGCCAGTCCTGCCGTTCGATAGCATCGGCGACTTCGTAGGCCTCTTCCAGTGTATGGGGAAGTATGGTGGCGAAATCCTGCTTCAGATCCCAAGGACAACCCGTCTGCGGGTTACGCAGGCGGGCCATGGTATACAGCAGATCATTCAGGTCGTACGCCATATCAGGCTCCGGCGCGGATACGACGGGTATTTATTACATTAGGCAGCTGCTCGATCTTGCTCATTACGCGAGCCAGTCGTTCAAGACTATCGACCTCAACCGTCAGACTCATCGCTGCAGTATTCTCGCCCTGATTTGAACGGGTATTTACCGCAATCACGTTAACCTTCTCGTTGGCTAACAGAGCACTGACATCACTCAGCAGACCGGTACGGTCATACGCATTGATCGCCATTTCCACAGGGTACATTTTACCTGGACGCTGGCCCCAGCTGACCTGCAGAACACGACGAGGCTCTACCGCAGCGAGATGTAACAGGTTTTCACAATCACTGCGGTGAACATTTACACCACGGCCGATCGTAATATAGCCACGGATATCATCTCCCGGGACTGGGTGACAGCAATTAGCGATCTGGGTCATGAGATTACCCACGCCCTCGATATAAATATCGCCACCCGGGTCCTGACGATGCGCAGCTTCTGAGCGACGGACGAGCGGCAATTCCTGCTGTTTATGAGTGCTGGTATCTGCTTGTTTAAGCAGTTGATGCACTATCTGACCCAAACGCAGATCACCGGCACCGACTGCAGCAAACATATCGTCGATTGAGCGCATATTAAATTGCTTGGCAACGTCGTGGAGTGGCTCGTCGACCAGATCAAGACGATCGATTTCGTGCAGTACGAGCTGTCGACCTTCTTCGATATTTTTATCGCGGTCCTGCAGTTTGAACCAATGAGCCACTTTTGCCCGAGCGCGGGAGGTATGAATATATCCAGACTCCGGATACAGCCAGTCGCGGCTTGGGTGCGCTGCCGGATGAGTCAGGATTTCTACCTGCTCCCCAGTTTTCAGAATATAGGTCAGCGGAACAATGCGTCCATTAACCTTAGCACCGCGGCACTTGTTTCCTACCTCTGTATGAACCCGGTATGCAAAATCGACCGGTGTCGCTTTGGGCGGCAGATCAACGACGTGACCGTCTGGCGTAAAGACATATATACGATCAGGGTTAATATCGGCGCGCAATTCACCAATAAAGCGAGGCAGATCGTCGATATCTTCCTGCCATTCCATTACCTGACGTAACCAGGCAATCTTCTGTTCGTAGCCCTGATCTTTCGCGTTGGTATCCGTCCCCTTGTATAGCCAGTGTGCACAGACCCCAAGTTCAGCGTCTTCATGCATAGCATTGGTGCGGATCTGAACCTCAAGCACCTTACCTTCAGGACCAATAACGGCAGTGTGTAGTGAGCGATAGCCGTTTTCTTTAGGGTTAGCGATGTAATCGTCAAATTCGTTTGGAATATGCCGCCACAGGGAATGCACAATACCCAGCGTGGCATAACAATCGCGGACTTCAGGGACCAGAATACGAACTGCCCGGATGTCGTAGATCTTTGAGAAGTCGAGATTCTTCCGGCTCATTTTTCGCCAGATACTGTATATGTGCTTAGCCCGGCCATACACATCGCATTCAATGCCCGATGCGTTCAGCTCATCACGCAGTGTCGCAACAACAGTTTCAATATAATCCTGTCGCGCAAGACGCTTTTCGTCGAGTAGCGAGGCTATCTGCTTGTATGACTCCGGCTGCAGATACCGGAATGAGAGATCTTCAAGCTCCCATTTCAGATGACCAATCCCCAGACGGTGCGCCAGTGGCGCGTAGATATTAAATACTTCGTCGGCAACTTTACGGCGTTTTTCTGCGGGCGCATCTTTTACTGCCCGGATCGCAGATGTCCGTTCAGCCAGCTTGATAAGGGCAACACGAACATCATCAATCATAGCGACTAACATTTTGCGCAGGTTATCTACCTGAGCTTCACGCTGGCCAAACACCACTTCATCGGATGAGTTCTGAATGGCACTGATCGCCGCCATTCTGAGGACACCTTCAATCAGCTTGGCAACTTCGGCGCCAAACTGACGTTCAACTTTCTGCAGTGCGAGACGGCCCTCACGGACTGCACGATACAGAATTGCAGCAACGAGGGATGCATTATCGAGGCGCAGATCAATTAAAATCTGCGCCATTTCGATACCCATCTGCACACTGTCAATTGACCAGTAGGTACGGTTAACAATCGCTTCGTCGGACAGCTGTTTCGCCAGTACGAGAGCGTCCCGTAATTCTTCCGGATTCTGCACATCAGATGTCTGGCGGACATCTTCTATCCAGCGATCAATATCGAGTGACCCGTCATGTAACAGTGGGTGATCTTCGCGAACCTTAACCATTACTTACCCCGGTACTCCAACATCACCATTGTTTCGACATGGTGTGTTTGTGGGAACATATCCATGATTCCTGCGTTAACTACTTTATATCCTGCCGCCGTCAATACACTGAGGTCGCGTGCGAGTGTCGCAGCATCACAGGACACGTACAGGACTCTTGCCACACGACGCCGGATCAGCTCTGGCATCACGGCTGCTGCCCCCGCACGAGGAGGGTCAAGCAACACGGCATCCGGTGCTGGCAAGGCGCTCAATGTGCCATCGGCGGCCAGATCGGCACAGATTGCCTGCAAAGGTAGGGCCAACTTTTCGGCCTGCGCACTCAGACTGGCGGTCATGGACGCCTGACCTTCAATTGCAGTGACATGACGCGAGCGCTCTGCAAGCGGCATAGAAAAGTTGCCATGACCGGCAAACAGGTCCCAGATATGCTCATCATCCGCTGGATTCAACCAATTCAGCGCCTGCGCAACCATGGAGCGGTTCACCGTGCGGTTTACCTGAATAAAATCGTCCGGACGGATCTGCAGCTTGAGCCCTTCGACGTCGTGCCAGATGGGTTCGAGCTCTGAGGCTGGCCAGATCGCCTCTGGGGCTGCCCCCTTCTCTGTACGGATCCATAACTGCAGAGGTCGGTCTGACGCTTCAGCCCACGCACTGAACTGAGCACTCAGACGGTTTATATCATCGTCCTGTAGCGGCTTCAGTACCCGCAATAAAAACAACAATGCATTGTCTGCGATTACAGGTTCGATCTGTGTGATCAGGCTCGCAGCATTGAGCTCACCGATAAGATCGCGCCACTGCGCCCAGTCAAGTGCAGGGTTATCGGGCAATACAGCACAGTGATCAATATCGGTAATATGCTTTGAGCCGCTCTCGCGAAAACCAACAAAGTTCTGCTGTTGCTCTTTACTGAAACGCACACCGATACGTGCTTTACGGCGGTAGTGCCACTCAGGCCCGGTAATCGGCTCAACCCAGCTTTCTACGGGCACTTTCTGGCGCTGTAGCTCACGTTCTACACGGGCCTGTTTAAAAGCCACCTGAGCCGCATAATTCATATGCTGAAGGTCGCAGCCGCCACAGCGTTGATAATGAGGACAGGCCGGAGTGACGCGATCTTCAGAAGCATTTTCAATACTTACAAGGCGGGTGTGCCATATTTTTTTGCTGCGCTGCAGCAGGCGTGCCGTCACGGTTTCGCCGGGCAATGCTCCGGGAACAAAGTAAATATCCCGACCGGAACGGGCAACGCCCTGTCCGTCAGAATTTAAATTATCTATGGTGACGCTGATCGTGCGGCCACTGCCGGTCTGTTTCACGGAGTATTCTTCTATCGAATTAATTTATACGCCCCATATTGGGGCGTTGAATGGGTTTTCAAGCCGGGGCAAATACGCCGGAAGAAAGATAGCGGTCGCCGCGATCACAGATAATTGCCACTATGGTCGCGTTTTCTGTTTCCTGCGCAATCTGCAGCGCCGCAGCGACGGCTCCACCAGATGAAACCCCGCAGAAAATGCCCTCCCGGCGAGCCAGTTCACGCATGGTATCTTCCGCCAGCTGCTGGCCAATATCCCGAACCTCATCAACTCGTTGACGATCGAAAATAGTAGGCAGATATTCTTCAGGCCAACGACGGATACCAGGAATTGCAGCACCGTCAGATGGCTGTAGCCCGACGATGCGGACCGCCGGATTCTGTTCCTTCAGGTAACGTGAGGTTCCCATTATTGTTCCGGTTGTACCCATTGAGCTGACGAAGTGCGTAATACGACCGGACGTCTGCTGCCAGATTTCCGGACCAGTACCGTGATAATGCGCTTCTGGGTTATCACCATTGCCAAACTGATTCAGGACGATACCTTTACCGTCGCTCTCCATTGTTAAGGCAAGGTCGCGGGCTCCTTCCATGCCCTCTTCTTTGGTCACCAGAATCAGCTCTGCACCATAGGCCTCCATCGCCCAACGGCGCTCCATCGTCGCGTTATCCGGCATAATCAGGATCATTTTATAGCCCATGATCGCGGCAGCCATCGCCAGTGCGATACCAGTATTACCACTGGTCGCTTCAATCAATGTATCTCCGGGAGTGATATAGCCACGGGCTTCAGCACGTTGAATCATGGACAACGCCGGACGATCTTTCACAGACCCCGCAGGATTATTACCCTCAAGCTTGAGCAGAACAGTATTGGTATTGCCCTCTGGCAGCATGCGCTGCAACTTAACTAAGGGTGTATTGCCTACGCAATCGGCAATAGTTGGATAATCCGGAATGCTCATACGCCCCCACGGGATAGATTGATCGGGTTAAACGAATGGCCGCTATTCTAACCACTTGCAATGCACTTGTCCGCCCGCATAAGCGCCTTATTCCGTATGTTATTTGCACCGGAACCAGCACACCTATATCCTGAGTAATCCTGAGGTTTTGATCCTGTCTGTACGCTCATATGAATCATTGGAGCATTCGCAACCGCATTCTCTTTATGGCCTTGATGCCAGGCATCATGGTGTCTCTGGTATTGGGAATTTTCTTTATCGCCAATCGTTCTGGCGACCTGAGAGATCTGGTCGAGCAACGCGCTCTGGCCATGGCAAAGCAGCTGGCACCGACCTGTGAATATGGCGTCATGACCGGCAGTATCGGCATTCTACAGAATATCGCCAATAACATGCTCGAAGAGCGGGATGTCCGGGCGATCAACCTCTACGACCAGGAAATGAACATTCTCGCCCATGCTGGGCCACGCATGATCAGCGAACGGATCAGTGCAGCATCACTGCAGGGAAATCAGTTGCAGCTGGTACGAACCGCCGAATCGGTGCGCGTCAAAGCGCCTATTTTCGCCCAGAATCTGGTGATTGCGGACCAGCTGGAAGAGCGCTTCTATGCGCAGCCGCAAGCGGAATCTGAAAGCCAGCTCCTCGGCTGGGCCGAAGTCGAACTGTCGTACGCTAATACCCGCCTGCAGCAATATCAGAATTTCGTGTCGTCTATCGCAATTATTATACTGGTGCTGCTGATAGGTTCATTTTTTTCGATCCGCATCAGTCGCAATATTTCGGACCCTGTGCGGGATATCCGTAATGCCCTTTACGATATCCGTAGCGGCAAGCTGGATACCCGGATTCATGTGAACGCCCGCGGCGAACTTCAGGATCTCGCCGCCGGTGTCAATGCTATGGCAGCAGCGATGCAGCGTGAAAATATTGAGCACCAGCAAGCGCTCGAACAATCCTCCCGGGAAAGCCAGGAAACCATAGACGAACTCGAAATCCGCAACCACGAATTAATGATCGGTAACCGGCAGGCAGAGGAAGCCAGCCGGACAAAATCTGAGTTCCTGGCCAATGTGTCCCACGAAATCCGTACCCCGCTGAACGGTATTATCGGTTTTTCTGATCTGCTGGCACGCACCCAGGTCAGTGAGCGTCAACACGAGTATGTAGATACGATTCGTCAGTCTTCCGAAGATCTCCTGAATATCATCAACGACATTCTCGATCTCTCGAAAATTGATGCGGGCAAACTGATACTCGAAAACAACAGCTTTGAGCTACGGGATCTTATTGAGGAAGCACTGCAGGTGCTGTCACCTCAGGCTCACGAGAAAGGTATTGAAGTCTGTCAGTACATTTCGCCGGAGTTGCCGGATTTTATCCTCGGTGACCGCCTGCGACTGAAGCAGGTACTGACCAATCTGTGCAGCAATGCGGTGAAGTTCACTCATGATGGTGGCGTCTCTATCAGGGTTCACCCGCTGCGACGGGACAACGGCCATGTCAGCATTCAATTTGATGTAACTGATACCGGCATTGGCATGAGCGAAAAACAACAGGCCCGTCTGTTCCAGGCATTTTCTCAGGCCGACCCGGGGATTGCTCGTCAGTACGGGGGCACAGGTCTCGGCTTAATTATTTCCCGCGCACTTATTGAGGCAATGGGAGGCGATATTAATGTTCAGAGTCGTGAGGGCCACGGTTCTACCTTTTCGTTCAGTATTGATGTGGAAGTCGATGAAGACCACCTGTTCCAGACAGAGCTATTGGCAGGCCTGAAAGTCGCGACCATAAACACCACCGAAGAGCCTTCCACTGATACACTGGAATTACTCGAAAAACGCGGAGCAGAACTGACACCATACTCAACGATTACCGAATTCTTTTCCTACCAGAATGAACGCCCCTGTGATCTCGCGATTATTTTCACTGAACGTGAGGTACTGGGTTATCAGTACGTTAAAGACTGGTTTGATCTTTGCGCCGAAAAATCGATTCCAGTTCTGGCGATCAGCCGCAACAGCCTCACCGATAACGAAGACAAACCGGCAGGCATTCCAATATTGTCGAATCCGTTCACCCAGCAGCAATTGACAAGAAACCTGCTCCAGCTGGCTGGCCGACCTGCATCTATAGAAGAGTCGGCAGAAGTTCAGAAGATACAACACACCCCAACGATTCTGGCGGTAGATGATAA
>Ga0255776_10003776_pt1 | contig 16181 bp, 21 predicted proteins | sample 071ome_19_FD_179974 | JGI IMG/M metagenome (GOLD analysis project Ga0255776, IMG submission 179974) | Coastal salt marsh microbial communities from the Groves Creek Marsh, Skidaway Island, Georgia - 071413AT metaG (version 2) | ecosystem: Environmental > Aquatic > Marine > Intertidal zone >... | reverse complement strand
GTAAATTAAAAAAGCTAATCGACCTAGTTCAAGAATCCGGTATTGCAGAACTTGAAATCACAGAGGGTGAGGAGCGAGTTCGGATCAACAGTGGCGGTAGAGCGTCGCAGAATACTGCTGCAGTGATACACCAAACCGTCGAGCAACCAGCTGCTCCAGTAGCACCGCAAGCCAGCCCAGAGGCGCCAGCTGAAGCAGCTCCGGAGGTTGAGGATGGTTTCACAGTCAAATCTCCTATGGTTGGAACGTTTTATCGCTCAGCTAATCCTGGTGCCAGCCCTTTTGTAGAGGTCGGACAGACAGTCTCTGAAGGAGACACTCTCTGCATTGTTGAAGCGATGAAGCTACTCAACGAGATCGAAGCAGAACAATCGGGGACCATTAAGAAAGTCTTGGTCGAGAACGGCCAGCCCGTCGAGTTTGGACAGCCATTGTTCGTGATCGGTTGATGGCGGTAACTGGACGCCAATGATCCCATTGCTCATTGCTGGTTACTAGAAGATACAGGTAGGTTCACTATGTTTGAAAAGATACTGATTGCGAATCGCGGCGAGATTGCTCTTCGGGTTCAGAGAGCGTGCCGCGAGATGGGCATCAAAACGGTTGCGGTTCATTCCGAAGCTGACGCAGATGCGAAGTACGTTCGTCTTGCTGACGAATCGGTCTGCATTGGGCCCGCGCCCAGCGCTGCGTCCTATCTTAATATTCCGGCGATTATCAGTGCCGCTGAGGTTACAGACGCAGAGGCGATACATCCGGGTTACGGTTTTTTGTCTGAAAATGCTGACTTCGCCGAGAGAGTCGAGCAAAGTGGGTTTGTCTTTATCGGGCCAAAGCCAGAAACGATTCGACTCATGGGGGACAAGGTGAGCGCGAAGAACGCGATGATCCGAGCGGGGGTCCCGGTTGTCCCTGGAAGTGAGGGGGCATTGCCCGATGACCCGAAGGAGATCGTTGCAATTGCTCGAAAAATTGGGTACCCGGTGATCATCAAAGCTGCTGGCGGAGGCGGTGGCAGAGGGATGAGAGTGGTACACACCGAGGCTGCTTTAATCAACGCGGTGACTATGACGCGCCAAGAGGCTCAGACTGCGTTTGGCAACCCAGTGGTCTACATGGAAAAGTTTTTGGAATATCCAAGACACGTCGAGATACAGGTGTTGTCGGATCAGTATAAAAATGCGGTCTATCTTGGAGACAGGGATTGCTCGCTGCAGCGCCGTCATCAAAAGGTGATTGAAGAGGCGCCTGCGCCAAATATTTCGCAACGTGAGAGGACGAAGATCGGGACCAAATGCGCGGACGCTTGCAAACGCATTGGTTACCGAGGTGCTGGTACTTTTGAGTTTTTGTATGAAAATGGAAAGTTCTATTTTATCGAGATGAATACTCGGGTACAGGTCGAACACCCGGTAACGGAGATGATCACCGGTATTGATATCGTGAAAAGCCAGATATCCATTGCGTTCGGAGAAAAGCTGGGCTTCAGGCAAAAAGATGTCCAGTTCAAGGGGCATGCAATCGAGTGCCGAATTAATGCGGAACATCCATATAAATTCACTCCATCGCCAGGGAGGATTACGACACTTCATATTCCAGGGGGGCCCGGTATTCGAGTTGATTCGCACGCTTATCAAAACTATTTTGTGCCCCCTCATTACGATTCGTTGTTAGGCAAGGTCATCGCATTTGGTGATGACCGAAACCAAGCCTTAGCGCGGATGCGAGTCGCACTGTCGGAGATGGTGGTCGAAGGTATTGATACCAACATTGATCTACACAAAGACCTTGTGACGGATGGCAGTTTTAAAGAAGGTGGAGTGAGTATCCACTATCTAGAAAAGAAGCTTTCAGCGATATAAGTTTGATTGATGCCGCATCGAATATGACATGGCATGGCTTGAGTTAGAGTTTTGTGTTCCTGGTCCTGATGTTGATCATCTGAGTGAGTCGTTATTCTCGGTTGGAGCGATATCTGTAGATGTGACTGATGCCGACGAGGGGTCAGCTAAAGAGAAAGCAATTTTCGCTGAGCCTGGTGAGATATTTGAATTATCGTGGAATGCGAACCGGGTCGTTGCACTATTTGATAGCGACGTAGACGTTACCAAAGTCATAAAAAATTTGGAGGAGTTCGTTAACGTCAGTCAGTTGTCCGATTATCAAGTGCGAACGGTTGAAGATCAGGACTGGGTGAGGTTAACCCAGAAGCAATTTGATCCGATTCAGGTCACTGATCGAATAAGAATCACGCCGAGTTGGTCCGATGTTGGTGTCCCCTCGGACGTTGAGATTGTATTGGATCCGGGGCTTGCGTTTGGAACCGGCAGTCACCCCACCACTCGTTTGTGCCTGCAGTGGCTGGATCAAGCGAGTGTCTCGGAGCGTATCGTGGTTGACTATGGATGTGGCTCAGGAATTCTTGGGATCGTGGCCAAGAAACTCGGTTCGAAGGGTGTCTTTTGCGTCGATATTGATGAGAACGCGCTGATCGCGACAGAATACAACGCTCAGCGTAACGGTGTTGACGTCAATATTCAGTCTGCAAATGATGAGTTCAAGACGAGTGCCGATGTACTTGTTGCGAATATTCTGTCGGCGCCACTAAAAGTACTCGCTGCCGCTTTTGCGTCGATCGTCAGGCCCGGCGGGAGAATTGCGCTTTCCGGGATCTTAGTCGACCAAGAGGATGAGTTGTGCGAGGTTTATCAAAAACAATTTGATATGAAGCCTTTTGATCGACTGGAAGGTTGGGTCTGTCTTGAGGGAGTCAAAAGATCCGGTTAAGTCATGGACCTCACACTGACTTGTCCCTCATGTGGCGCTAAGAGGCAAAGCGATTCAGGAACACTTATTGGCCTGAAAGGACGCGTTCAATGCGAGGGCTGTGATCATTTTTTTGATGGTTACGCGCATTATCGCTTGAGTACCACTGACAGTTCTTATGATACGAATCTAAAGTCGTCGGCTCATTTTGGCGGAGACCAAGATTCGGTCGGGAGTACCTCGGCGAATCACTTGTCTCCAAAGAAGTTTCTAAACGGGCCAGTCTTGGAAGGCGCGATAATGGGAGAAGAATTAAAGGCCTCCAGTGTGCGCGCAGCACAAACAACGAATCTTTTCGAATCATTATTTGCCCCAATCCCTAAACAGCGGGCAGGATTGAAGCTCATCAATGTTTTTCTTGTGATGAGTTTAGCCACCATGCTCTTGATTTCGTATCAACGAGACTGGATCACGAGAGTGACTAATGAATTATTCGTGACCCTGGGGTGGTGCTCATCGATTGAGTGTATTGATGCGAGTGTTCAGGATATTAGCGAATTGTTACTGGTTGGGTCAGATCTGCAGGCAGTAGAGGGCTCTAATGAGATTTTTCAATTTCGTGCGACAATCCAAAATACGGGAGACAAAGTAGTAAAGGCCCCGGCGATAGAGTTAGCGTTAAAATCGAATTTCGGGGACCTGTTAAGTAGTCGGGTCATTTATGCCGAGGAATATTTTACTAATCCGACTCTCACGTTGACTGGGTATAGTGAAGTTAATGTTGGATTTTCGTTCCGTTGGAAAGGCCCGCCCGCGACAAGTTTTGACAGTTATGTGTTTTATCCAAGTAAGGATCAATGACGCTCGACGCAAAGCGATGGGCGGGGTGTTAGTTATTTGACGATGGTAATTTGATGAGTAATCGTGATGATATGAGGTTCAGTGAGACCCATCAGTGGGCTGTGAAGAGTGATGATGTGGTGATGGTCGGTATATCAGATCATGCGCAACAATCGCTGGGGGATATTGTGTATATCGAGATGCCTAAGATCGGTGACCAAGTCGAATCAGGGGCGATTTTAGGCTCCATTGAGTCGGTCAAAACGGCTTCTGATTATTTCAGTCCAGTTTCTGGGGAAATTGTGGAGCTGAACACGGAGCTCGTAGATTCTCCGGAATTAGTCAATGAGGCCCCTGAAACAACCTGGATCGTCAAGGTGCGTGTGAGTTCGGCGAGCGAAATGAACCAATTGATGACCGCGCATGATTACGATGCGTTTGTGGTGGGCAGTGACTAGATTTTTTTCGAGAACGCATTTTTTTCTTACGTGGGATAACAATGAAGCGTAAATCGACTGTTGTTAGGAAGCTGGTTTTAGTCGGTCTGCTGGGCTTGGCGTTGACGCTGATTTTAGAATGGCTCAGGTAGCGACGAGTTGCGCTGACTTTACCGTCTATAAACCGCGGAATTTAACGGCAAGTTGTTACTGAGATAAGAATGGAAAAACTCCAAGTTATTCAATGTCTCGCTACCAGACTCCAACGGTGTTGCACCGACCGCTTCCATACATCGTTGGTAGCGCATCTGAAGAGTGTATAGCCTTTCGCCTCCGCGAAACACTGGGTAGTGCACTGCCTGACCTATCGTTGGTGACAGCAATTCGTCTCTGAAATAATATCCGCCGTGGGTTAGGTGGCAAGAGGCGCATGCTAAGTTGTACTGCCCAATTCGTTTGAAATAAAACTCTTTTCCTTTTTCATATTTTTCACGCGCACCAGGCGATGTGATTTGGATGTTCATTAACATGCCATCGGACAGTCCTCGCGCGTAGGCTGTTAACGCGCCCATTGTATCGACGTCCGTGTAGTTAAACGGCATTTCACCATTTATCTCAAGACATTGATTAATGGCCATCTCAAATGTGATCACACGCTCTGTGGTTTCGTCGTAATACGGATAATTTCCTGCGATGTTTTCGCCTCGATTTTTGAAGCAGTCCTCCAGTTTTTTGCCATTGGAGAATGTTCGGTGCCAAATTGTCTTGCCACGATCCAGTGAATCTTGAAAAGGAGGGAAGTCCATGATGCTGTTGAACTGTTCTCGGGCGTCTTGGCTCAGCATCATTGACCCATGCACGTATTCGCTCACAGGAACCCCTGGGATATTTTGCGCGAAAATATCTAGATACTGCTTTCGGTCATTTTCGGGTGTTGCGACACAAGCACTCGAAAACATAACGAGTAGTATGAGCAAGAAGGAACGCTTGGAGTGGAGCGGAAAAATCATTTCAATTCGACCGAGCCGTCTCCTGAGAAGCCTTTATTATCGAACCAGGTGACCGTGATGGTGTCACCGGTTTGTGCACCTGGAACCATAAAGTTGAGGTAAGGGTTTTTTGAAACTGATCGACTCCAGTGCACCTCAAGCACTCTCTCGTTATTTTTATCGACGTGAACCGTATGGATGAAATGTTGCGGGATGATCTCTCCCGAATTTTTATCTTTTCTGTATCCCGTCTCCATTTCGTGAAAGATCATCAATTTGATATTCGCAATACCGTCAGATAATCTTGCTCTAAAACGTACGGTCTTTTCCATGATCGCTTCTACTCTTCCCCACAGCCACCGATGGTGACTTTGACTTCTTTGGCGGTCCGATAAAATTTTCCTTCGGCTAAAACCAGAACGTGAACATAAGATGTTTCCGCCATTTTGATGCGTGACGCGACGTAGGGCGTGACCTTTGTGGAGAAAACATAGTCTGACACCAGCGGTTGGGGATTTTTTTCAGAGAAAACAAAAATTCTCTCTGTTTGAGGGATTTGTGATTGGATCGTGATCGGCACGATCGCTCCGTTCTCTGCGATTTCTGGAGTGTTTAATTCGATCAGATCGCTGCCGTCAACGATATTCGAAAAATCATCGATGCCGACGCTTTTAATCGAGTCGACTATCCGAGTTTTGTTGTACGCAATCTGGTCCCAGTCTGACGAGTGACTCGGAGTCACAATCAACGTGCCAACGATGGCGAATGCTGATCGGAGGAATTCTCGACGTTCAGTCGATTGGAGCAGGCTCATAAAGTGTAGAGGTATTCAATGATCTTGTTAATCTGATGCTCAGAGAGTATATGGTTTTCGCCAAATGGTGGCATGATTGTTTCGGGGTTAATGCGTCGCGCGTCCCATATCTGATCGAATAAAGCCTCTTTATCGGGAAAGCGTGACTTGATGTCGAAAAGCGGGGGGGCGATATTCGCACGAGTCACTGCTGTTTTATCCGTCGGCACGCTATGGCACGCAAGGCAGTTGCCATAATCATAGCTGTGCGCCAACTCTCTTCCTGTTTGTGCTTCTTCTGCAATCGCGATCGACACGGCGGCGTAAGCCAAAAACGCGGTACATAAACTGGTTATAAATCGACTACCCACTAATGGCTCCTCGACAAGGTTCTCTAAATCAAAAGACCAGTTGCGATTGAGCGAGTTCCTGCTTAACTCTCAGAGATCCATGTCCCAGATTTTCCGCCTCGTTTCTCTTTAAGGGTTATGCCCTGAATTGACATGCCTCGATCGACGGCTTTGCACATGTCGTAAATGGTCAGCAGCCCAATAGAGACAGCAGTTAGCGCCTCCATCTCAACGCCTGTTTTCCCGTAATTCTCGACGGTTGCCGTGCATCTCACCTCGTTGTCGGCTTCTAGTAAATCGAATTCAATGGCGACACGCGTGAGCGCAAGTGGGTGGCAAAGCGGGATCAGGTCAGAGGTCTTTTTTGCTGCTTGTATCGCCGCGATCCGGGCAACGCCAATCACGTCGCCTTTTTTTGCCTCACCTGATTGAATGAGCTCAAATGTGCTGCCGAGCATTTTGATTGTCCCGCTCGCGACGGCAATGCGTTTTGTTTCATTTTTGTCACCCACATTCACCATGTGAGCCTTCCCAGCGGAATCAAAATGCGTGAGTTCACTCAAAGCTATACTCTCTTCATATGTTGTTTAATCAAATGCTAAAGACGAACCGTGGTTTGTTAAACCTTGAATATCATAACATCGGGACCTGCTTGGCTTCGCTCGTATTGGCATTTTTCGTCTTATTTGCTTCACTAACCGCCGCTGATGAATTACCAGACATTGGTGACCCGTTCCTAAATGATTTGTCCCTCAATGAAGAAGAGGTGATTGGTCAATCAATCATGAACCGTCTGAAGTCCAGCGATTTGTACGTCACTGACCCAGAGGTCACTGGATACATTCAGGACTTGGGATACACGCTGGTTTCTCATAGCGATGACCCGGTGAGGAATTTCACATTTTTTGTCATTAAAGACCCTTCGATTAACGCATTTGCGCTTCCTGGTGCCTTTGTCGGCGTGCATACAGGATTGATTGTGGAGGCTGCGAGTGAGTCCATGCTTGCTAGTGTTCTCGGTCATGAAATTGCTCACGTGACGCAGCGACATATCGCTCGTATCATTGCTGCGCAAAAAAATGCGCAGGTGGGCTCTCTCGCAGCCCTTGCGGTGGCCTTACTTGCGTCTCGGTCAAACGGTGATGTGACACAAGCTGCTGTGATGACCTCAGCCGCACTGCCCATTCAAAATCAATTGAACTTTACTAGAGCACACGAACGAGAGGCTGATCGACTCGGTATCAATGTCGTGTATGAATCTGGTTTCGATGTGCACCAAATGTCTGGTTTTTTTAAATTGCTTCAAAGACAGGCGCGACTCTACGAAACAGGAGTTCCCGATTACCTAAGGACGCACCCAATCACGTCAGAGCGAATTGGAGATGTCGAATCACGAGTTGAAAAACTACCCCTAGTTACGCCGAAGGATGATCTGAGCTTTCAGTTGATTCGATCAAAAGTGTCGTTGATGCAGTCGGGCTCTAGTGAGTTAGCGCCTTTTTTTAGACAAAGATACGCTTCAACCAATCCACGAGATAGGGTGATTGGAGCCTATGGGCTGGTTTTAGACGCGCTGCAAGGGCAAGCCATGTCGAACGAGCAGCTCAGTGAATCCAGACGATTGATTTTATCTGCACTGAGTATTGAACCAGGCCATCCGATGCTTCTCAGTGCACAAGCCGAGTTAGAGAGCCGTTTCGGGGACAAGACGCTTGCTGAACAATTGTTTAACGAGGCACTCGATCGTTACCCAGCGAGAAAATCGTTACTTTTCGGCTACGCAGAATTTTTGCTGTCACAAAGACAATTTATCCGCTTGGAGCAAATAATGTCTGAATCAGTAGTCTATAGCGACGACGCCAGATTTTACGAATACAGGGCGATAGCTTACGAGGGAATGAATCGTCGGATGGCGATGCACAAAGATAGAGCGGAGGCCTTGGTTGGTAAGGGTCGGATTACAGCGGCAATCAATGAACTCACGATGGCGCAGCAAGCATCTGACGGGGATTTTTACTTGCGAGCGGCGGTCACTACTCGTTTGAAAGAGTTGATGAAGCTTCGCGGCGAGACGAGTGATTGAATCGGTATGCGGCTAGAACGACTTTAACGAAAGGACTAAAGTGATGGGGTTTTTGGATAAATTATTGGAGGAAGTAGATCAGGGTATCCGGGTATTGACGACTGGTGTAGAACCGTCTCGGCCAGTGCCTGGCTCCGACAAAGACGACGTATTAACTGATGCAGAGAAAGAAGCGTCCACTCGGCTAATGCGAGTGAACCACACGGGTGAAGTCTGTGCTCAAGCACTTTATTCCGGTCAGGCGTTAGTGGAGCGTGACCCTAAGATAAGAAGCGAATTGGTTCACTCGGCGGCCGAGGAATTGGATCATCTCTCGTGGACGGAGCGACGTATCAAGGAACTTGGGGGGCGTGCGAGTTTATTGAACCCAATATTTTTTGTGGGTTCGTTTTCGCTAGGGATTATCGCAGGGTTTGCCGGCACTAAAAATAGCCTTGGATTTCTCGTCGAGACCGAGCGCCAGGTCGAAAATCATCTCACGGGTCATTTACAACAATTACCCGAGCGTGATCTTAGGAGCCGAGCGATAGTCACGAAAATGAGAGAAGATGAGCAAAATCACGGGATGCGGGCTCGTGACCTTGGGGCGTCAGACCTCCCGGAGGCCATCAAATTAGGCATGCGATATTTTTCCAAATTAATGACGAAATCGACTTATTACTTGTAGCGAATCGAAGCGATCAATTGATCGCTTCGAGGATCTCGTAGTCATGCGTGATCGTTGCAGTAGCGCCGAGCATGATCGACGCAGAACAGTATTTTTCTGCGGATAAGTTAATCGCCTTTTCAACAGCTGATACCTTTATGTTCTCGCCAGTGATGATGAAATGCACATGAATTGACACGAACACTTTGGGGTCGGTACTCGCACGTTCGGCGCTTATGGTCACTTTTAAATCCGAGATATCTTGTCGCGCCTTTCGCAATATAGTTCTGACGTCGTATGCGGTGCAGCCACCAAGCCCGACAAGCAGCATTTCCATTGGGCGAGGCCCTTTGTTTTGACCTCCGCCCTCTAATGCTCCATCAATCGTCACTGTGTGCCCGCTTTGAGTGGTCGCATCAAATGCAACCCCATCGATTAGTTTGATTTCTGCTTTCATTTATTCCTCACGGAGTGTTTATGCGGCGACTGCAAATGAAAAATAATTCATATTAAACAGTTACTTGAGGTGGATGCCCTAGATTTTTTTTTGCGAACATGAGTATAATCACGGGCTAATTTTTTTGTCCAAGTTTAAACCTAAATCGTTGTCAGGAGAATTGAATTGAGTTCCGACGAGTCTGTAAATAAGACGCGCCGCACGTTGGTTGTGTCCGCAGGAGCGGTGGGCGCTGTGGGTGCTGCGGCTGCCTTGACCCCATTTTTTACGAGTATGGCCCCCAGTGAGAGAGCAAAGGCGGCCGGAGCTCCGGTTGAGGTTGATTTAAGTAAACTCGAACCCGGTATGCTTGTCACGGAAGAGTGGCGAGGGAAACCGGTTTGGGTGCTCCATCGGACCGAAGAGATGCTCACGGGCCTTGAATCGATGTCTTCCTCGGTATCAGATCCTGACTCCAAGCTCCCGATGCAGCCTGAGTACGCCAAAAACCTTGGGCGTTCGATCAAGCCAGAATATTTGGTCCTAGTCGGTATCTGTACTCATCTTGGTTGTTCGCCGTCGCAAAAACTCGAGGCTGGTGAGGCCTCTGGTCTTGGCGCAGATTGGACAGGCGGGTTCTTTTGCCCTTGCCATGGATCTAAGTTTGATTTGGCAGGACGCGTCTATAAAGGGGTTCCTGCGCCAACTAATTTAGAGGTCCCACCGCATCAGTTTCTGTCCGATACCCGCCTGTTGATCGGCGAAGACAGTGTAAGGAGTTCATGACTATGGCTAGTTCGTTTACCAATTGGATCGACCAGAGATTTCCCATGACCAAGATGGTCAGGGAGCATTTGACCGAATACTATGCCCCCAAGAATTTCAACTTTTGGTATTTCTTTGGTGGTTTGGCGATCGTTGTTTTAGCCATCCAAATTTTGTCTGGCATCTTCCTCACGATGCACTACAAGCCGGACGCCGAGCGTGCGTTCGCCTCGGTCGAATACATCATGCGTGATGTTCCACTTGGTTGGTTGATTCGCTACATCCATTCGACTGGAGCCTCGATGTTTTTCGTGGTGATTTATTTACATATGTTCCGAGCACTCATGTACGGATCGTATCGCAAGCCTCGAGAGTTACTTTGGATCTTCGGGATGGTCATTTACCTTTGCTTGATGGCTGAGGCATTTTTTGGATACTTGCTCCCATGGGGGCAGATGTCGTTTTGGGGTGCGCAGGTAATTGTGAACCTATTCGGCGCCATTCCTTTCATCGGTCCTGATCTGGCGGTTTGGATTCGAGGAGACTATGTTGTCTCCGATGCCACGTTAAACCGGTTTTTTGCTCTGCACGTTATAGCTGTTCCTATCGCCTTGCTTGGCTTGGTTGTCGCCCATATCATTTCACTACATGAGGTGGGGTCAAATAACCCCGACGGTATCGAGATCAAGAAGAATAAAAATCCAGAGACGGGTAAGCCTATCGACGGCATCCCGTTTCATCCTTATTACACGGTTAAGGATATATTTGGTGTGGTCGTATTTCTGATCATATTTGCAGCGATTGTATTTTTTGCTCCTGAGATGGGGGGGTATTTTCTCGAGCACAACAATTTCATTCCTGCTGATCCGCTCAAGACTCCACCACATATTGCTCCGGTCTGGTACTTCACGCCATTCTATTCGATACTGAGGGCAGTCCCACCGATGTTTGGTTCACAGTTTCCGGGCGTGATGGCGATGGGAGCCGCGGTTGTGATTCTCTTCCTTTTGCCCTGGTTAGATAGGAGTCCGGTTCGATCGATTAGATACAAGGGACCTATCTTCAAGTGGTCTTTAGCCGTATTTGTATTGTCGTTTGTGATTCTCGGATACCTGGGCTTAAAGCCAACCAACGTGTGGGGTCAATTTGGCCCGTGGATGGGTGGAGCTGATCGTGCGACAGTGGTGGCTCAGATTTGCACGGTGATCTATTTCCTATTTTTCTTGACGATGCCTGTGCTATCACGGCTCGACAAGACCAAAACTGTTCCTGAGCGGGTGACGTCATGATGCGTATATGTCTAGCAATATTGTTTTGCGCGATCTCGGGCATTTCTTTGGCTGCAGGTGGCTCAGTTGAGCTTCGGGAAGCAAAAATTAATCCCTCAGACGCCGCTTCGTTACAAAGGGGCGCGAAATTATTCATAGACCGATGCTTGAGTTGCCACGAAGCGTCGTACATGCGTTTCAATCGTTTGACAGACATCGGATTGAGCTCTGAGCAGATCAAGCAATATTTGATCAAGGATCCATCTGTTAAGGTTGGCGATACCATGACCAATGCGATGAGGCCTGCGGACGCGAAAGTGATGTTTGGTGTTGTCCCCCCTGATCTATCAGTTGTTTCCAGGAGTCGAGGCGCGGACTGGCTCTACACCTATTTCGTCAGTTTTTACAAAGATGATGCCTCAGTGACCGGTTGGAACAATGCCCTGTTTCCACACGTTGCGATGCCTCACGTGTTCTGGCAAGAGCAAGGGGTAAAAGTTTTACAGCACTCCGATGATGGTAAAGCGGTGCTTGTTGAGGAAGTTCCTGGAACGGCAACAGCAACTGAATTCGATCGTATGATGCTCGACTTGACAAACTATCTTGTGTTTATGGGCGAGCCTGCGGCAGAGAAACGAAAGCAAATCGGTAGCCTTGTACTTATCTTTCTTGTCTTATTCGCGTTCTTGGCTTGGGCTGTTAAACGTGAATTTTGGAAAGATGTCCATTAAGGATTTAGAGAGAATATTATGATGAAACTCTACTCAGGAACGACGTGTCCGTTCAGCCATCGGTGTCGAATCGTGCTGTACGAAAAAGGCATGGATTTTCAAATCGTGGACGTTGATTTATTCGACAAACCAGAGGATCTGGCGACCATGAACCCCTACAATCAAACTCCAGTTTTGGTTGAGCGGGAATTGATATTGTACGAATCCAATATCATTAACGAATATATTGATGACCGGTTTCCGCACCCTCAGTTAATGCCAGCGGACCCTGTATTAAAGGCTAGGGCTCGACTCTTTTTATTTCGATTTGAGGGTGACTTGTTTTCGCATATTGATGCGATTGAGACGGGCACTCAACGACAGGCGGATAAAGCCCGAGAATTGGTTCGAGATAATCTTGTACAGATCGCTCCAGTTTTCGCTCACCAAAAGTATATGCTTGGCGATGAGTTCTCGATGTTAGATGTCGCTATCGCACCGTTGCTTTGGCGTCTTGACCTCTATGGTATCCAGCTTCCGAGACAGGCCGCGCCATTGATGAAATATGCGGAAAGACTATTCAGTCGTTCTGCATTTGTCGAAGCGCTTACACCCTCGGAAAAGGTAATGCGTAAGTGAACGAACAGCCATCGACCACCGGCTATTTAGTTCGAGCAATATATGATTGGTGTTGCGATACGTCGCAGACACCCTACGTATCAGTCCGGGTCTCACCAGAGGCGGTCGTGCCGATTGACTATGTCAAAGACGGAGAAATTACTTTGAATATCAGTCCTGATGCGACGCGCGACTTAAAAATCGACAACGATTCTATTCATTTTTCCGCTCGGTTTAATTCGGTCTCGATGGAGGTTTATGTTCCGATAACTGACGTTAAAGGTATTTTTTCTCGTGAGTCAGGACAAGGGTTAGGGTTTCAGGTCGCCCCACTGGAGGATAGACCTAGTGAGCATGAGTCCATCATGACTACTTCGGAAAAAAAGAGTGCAGAATCTGATAAAGGTTCGAAGGCGAGGAGCGCACACCTGAAACTCGTGAAATAAATCCTATTTGTAGCGCAAAATCTTCTCGAAGTATTTATAATGACGCCAGTGCCGGCGTAGCTCAGTTGGTAGAGCAGTTGATTTGTAATCATCAGGTCCGCGGTTCGAATCCGTGTGCCGGCACCATCGATTACCACCTCACGCATGCTGGAGTCTGAAATGACTAATCAAATCAGATGCTGGACGATGACCGCGGGTCTCTTGTTTTTAACATTGAGCCTTAGCCCAATTCCAGTTGTGCTAGCTGAAGAGCTCACCTTTGAGGAAGCCCAAATCAGAACCGTTAACGCTAGGAAGTTAATGGAGAGAAAGAAGAAAGAGCTAGACATGGTGACGCTAGAAACGGATTCAGCGCGCTCGTCTCGAGACGAGGTAAAACGAGAGCTGGACAGGGCTGAAGCTGGATTGGGCGACCTAGAAAGTAAGCGGAGCCAACTCGAAGGTGAGTATGAAACTTTGAAAAAAAAATGGGCTGAAGAAGCGAGCAGGTTAAGAAAAATACACGCTGAAGAGCGTCGTTAAATTCGATCAGACATATAAAGTACGGGTTGTTTTATGAAGATTCATGAGTATCAAGCGAAGGAAATTCTCAAAACATATGATGTGAGAGTTCCTCAAGGAGAGGTATGCTTTTCGCCTGAAGAGGCAGAGATTGCTGCTAAAAAAATCGGTGGTGATGTGTGGGTGGTTAAGGCGCAAATCCATGCCGGTGGACGTGGAAAAGGCGGTGGTGTCAAAGTCGTCAAATCCCTAGATGATGTAAAAAAAACCGCTTCCGAAATACTCGGAATGCAGTTGGTCACGCATCAAACTGGTCCCGACGGTCAGCTCGTCAGGAGGCTCCTTATCGAAGAGGGGGCAAATATTGCAAAAGAGTTATACGTTGGGATGGTTGTTGACCGGGAAACCCAACTGACTTGTCTCATGGCTTCTTCCGAGGGAGGCATGGATATCGAGGAGGTCGCAGAGACTCAGCCTGAAAAAATTCACAAGATATTTATCGATCCTGTCAGTGGTTTAGATAGGGAGCAAGCGACCACCGTTGCTGAGAAAATCGGTGTCCCCGCTGAGGCTAGAGATGCGGCGGTTCGGATATTTGATGGACTCTACAGGGCCTTCAGCGAGACGGACGCCTCGTTAGCTGAGATCAATCCGCTGATTCTCACTAATGACAACGAAGTGATCGCGCTTGATGCCAAGGTTAATTTTGACGATAACGCACTTTTTCGGCATCCAGAGATTTTGGAGTTGCGGGACTTAGACGAGGAAGATCCTGCTGAAATTGAGGCATCAAAATTCGATTTATCGTATATCTCGCTCGATGGTGATATAGGCTGTCTCGTGAATGGTGCTGGTCTGGCGATGGCGACCATGGACGTGATTAAGTTGTTCGGTGGTGAGCCAGCAAACTTCTTGGATGTTGGAGGTGGGGCCACGACAGAGAAGGTCACAGAGGCCTTCAAAATCATGCTATCCAATCCAAATTTAAAAGCCATTCTTGTGAATATATTTGGCGGCATCATGCAATGCGATGTCATTGCTACCGGTGTGGTTGAGGCGGCAAAACAAGTTGACTTGGGTGTGCCGCTTGTTGTCCGGATGAAGGGGACGAATGAGGATTTAGGGAAACAAATTTTGTCGGAGTCAGGATTACCGATTATCTCGGCTGATACTATGGCTGAGGCAGCTCAAAAAGTTGTTGACGCATCAAAAGGTAAATAAAAGTTATGTCGATTCTTATTAATAAGAACACCCGTGTGATTACTCAGGGGATTACCGGAAAAACGGGGCAGTTCCACACCACGACAAGCAGGAAGTATGCATTTGGATCGGATTGCTTTGTTGCTGGGGTAAACCCCAAAAAGGCAGGACAAGATTTTGAAGGCATACCTATTTACGGTTCTGTGGCAGACGCAAAGCAACAAACAGGAGCAAATGTTTCAGTCGTATATGTGCCACCTGCTGGGGCTGCTTCGGCGATACTCGAAGCAGTTGAGGCCGAGCTCGACTTGGTCATCTGCATCACTGAGGGAATTCCAGTGAGGGACATGATCAAGGTTCGGCACGCGATGAGGGAGAGAAACAGCAAAACACTATTGCTTGGCCCAAATTGTCCCGGTGTCATTACTCCTGATGAGCTCAAGATCGGGATCATGCCTGGGCATATCCACAAAAAGGGGCGCATTGGTGTGGTGTCCCGATCTGGAACGCTGACTTATGAAGCAGTTGCACAGCTGAGTCATCTTGGTCTCGGTCAGAGCACTGCGGTTGGGATTGGTGGTGATCCGGTCAATGGCTTGAAGCATATCGACGTTTTGAAATTGTTCAATGACGATCCTGATACCGATGCTGTCGTGATGATCGGTGAAATTGGCGGCACGGACGAGGAGAATGCGGCTCGATGGGCTAAGCAGCATATGTCCAAGCCAGTGGTTGGGTTTATCGCAGGAGTGACCGCGCCTCCTGGAAAGCGCATGGGGCATGCTGGAGCGATCATTTCTGGAGGTAAAGGAACTGCTGAGGAAAAGCTCGAGATTATGGATGCGAGCGGCATTTCGGTGACGCGCGATCCTTCCAAAATGGGGACATTACTTCAGTCGGTTCTATAGATTAGTTTGCTCTGAGATGGTTTCAGAAAGGCAATTTGGGCACATGCAGGAGTCAATGCCGTCGCCTGATAGGACAAGAGGATAATCGGTCGCACACCAACAAGGCGCCTGATCCTCGATGCCACAATGAAACGTGGCGTGGCATCGTGAGCAGACCGTTTCAGACATCAGTCACCCTAATTTAAAAAAGGAACGGTCATGCCAGCTTCAACCGCGGGTCGTTTTCCTACCATTTGATACCAGCGCTTCACGTTTGGGTGGTTGTCGAGGTTGACTTGATGCCATTCATGCCGAGCGATCCAAGGATAAGTCGCGATGTCAGCTATCGAATACTCGCTCGCAAGATAGTCGTTTGTTGACAGATGTTTATCGAGCACACCGTAGAGGCGGTCTGTTTCATTTCGATACCGCTCAATCGCATAAGG
>Ga0255776_10003773_pt1 | contig 16186 bp, 15 predicted proteins | sample 071ome_19_FD_179974 | JGI IMG/M metagenome (GOLD analysis project Ga0255776, IMG submission 179974) | Coastal salt marsh microbial communities from the Groves Creek Marsh, Skidaway Island, Georgia - 071413AT metaG (version 2) | ecosystem: Environmental > Aquatic > Marine > Intertidal zone >... | reverse complement strand
ATGCAGGAGCAGTTGGGCAAAGTACATTCCAGAACTTAATGAGGTCATCATCACTGACGGTTTGGCTGGGCATGAGGGCAAAAAATCATTCACACACTGAATCAGGCGAAAGTCTGGCGCGGCACACCCTCAGAGGCAAGAACTACTGTAACTCAGTAGCGTTTTTTTACCCCAGACGGATCGCTGGGCATACCAAATTCGTTTGTCTCGGCGGCGGCTTCCCGGGACAGTGCTTTGGACAGATTGTCGCTTTTCTCGCTGGTATCAGGCAGCTCATTCTGCTCGCCACGGTACAGAGCCGCTGTTTTCTCGGCGATTTCACGCACTCGCTGATTTTTCTCCGGAAACTGTATATCAAACTCGATCAGAAGCTTTCGTGCGGCTTTAAAGTAGTTAGCTGCGGTCACGACATCGCCCCGCGATGCAGCGACATCCCCCTGAGCTGTGTAGGTGTCGACTTCACGTTCGAGCAACACCATTTTCAGGTAACGACGGTACTCCAGCATCGCTGTTTCAGAGATCTGACGCTTCTTCGCCATCAACCCCAGGGTTTTCAGAATCATAGAAAACTGACGACGCCCATAGCGAAGTTCACGGTCACTTTTCAGTACTTTGCGGCACGGAGGATCTGACTCCAGTTTTTCAATGTAGGGTTGTGGGTCGAATGCAGCAGCAACTTCAGGAGTAGTGCTGCTATTGCCGCTACTGGAGTTACCATTTTTAGCTTCTGTTGCCGCTTTGCCCTTCGCCTTACCCGCAACTTCGGCAGCACGATCGTACAGCTCGACTACGCGGTCGAGTACAGCTCGTTGCAGTTCCCGGTGGTTGTCGACAAGGATCAGATACTCCAGCGCCTCCAGCAGCTCTCCTGCCTTCTGACGCACCATTCTGGCCTGATTCTGACGTACCTGCTGTTTCTGCAGATTTTTGTTGTACAGCACCGCGCCCAGCATCAGAAGACTGAGCGGAATGGCAATCGAGATGACAAGTCCGATGGCCGACATAATTTCTCAACTCCGGGAGATTGTGCTATTCCTGACCTGAGTGACTGTTAAAAACGACACGCCTGGCAGAAGATTTAACCAAAAGTTTAGCAAGGTTTTGACAAAACGCCGGCCGGACTCAGGTAGCTGAAACGGCCAATGGATTCGGGGTCAAAACCACCGGATTTCAACAGTACGTTGATTCAGCAGACTTGACCTGACCCCGGGGTATGGTTTTAAAGTGTCGCCTCATCCGACCCTGAACTCTTCCCGGATGTGAAGATCAGAGCGTGGATTCTTCCGACATAGCAAATAGGTAAATACAAGGACTATGGGCAAATCACTGGTGATTGTGGAGTCCCCTGCAAAGGCCAAAACAATCAATAAGTACCTGGGTAAAGATTTCATCGTTAAATCCAGTGTTGGTCACATACGTGATTTGCCGACCTCGGGTGGCGCTACCAAAAGCGACCCAAAGGAGCGTGCAAAACAGGCCGCACTGACTCGCAAGATGTCCCCTGAGGAAAAAGCCACCTATAAAAAGAAGAAAGCCCACGATCAGCTGATCAACCGAATGGGAATTGACCCGGATCATGACTGGAAAGCCAGTTACGAAGTGCTGCCGGGCAAAGAGAAAGTCGTCGAAGAACTCCAGCGTCTGGCCAAGAATGCCGACCAGATCTATCTCGCAACGGATTTGGACCGCGAAGGGGAAGCCATTGCATGGCACCTGCGGGAAGTCATTGGTGCAGATTCAAAACCATATCGTCGCGTAGTCTTTAACGAGATTACCAAAAAAGCGATTCAGGCAGCCTTTGAACAGCCGTCTGAGCTGAATATGAACCGCGTCAATGCCCAACAGGCACGACGCTTCCTTGACCGCGTAGTGGGCTTTATGGTCTCGCCACTGTTGTGGGCCAAAGTTGCTCGTGGCCTGTCTGCCGGCCGTGTTCAGTCTGTCGCGGTGCGCCTTATCGTTGAACGCGAGCGCGAGATCCGTGCATTTGTACCTGAAGAATATTGGGAAGCTTTCGCTGAACTGACATCAGATAGCGGCGACAACATCCGTGCACAGGTATTTAAAGACGGTACGAAAGAATTCCGTCCGGGTAACGAAGCCGATACTAAAGAGGCACTTGAGCGTCTGCGCAAAGGGCCGTTCACTGTCAGCAAGCGCGAAGACAAGCCGACCAGCTCCCGCCCTGCTGCTCCTTTTATTACCTCAACGCTGCAACAGGCCGCCAGCACCCGTCTGGGCTTCAGTGTTAAGAAGACCATGACTCTGGCTCAACGTCTGTATGAAGCCGGCTACATCACCTACATGCGTACCGACTCGACCAATCTGAGTCAGGACGCTGTCGCCAGTGTACGAGATTACATTACCGACAAGCTGGGAGCTGAATACCTTCCGGCCGAGCCACGCCAGTACAGCAGCAAAGAAGGTGCTCAGGAAGCGCACGAGGCGATTCGTCCTTCTGACGTTAAACTCCGCTCCGGTAGTCTGTCGTCGATGGAACCTGACGCTGAACGCCTGTACGACCTGATCTGGCGTCGTTTTGTCGCCTGTCAGACGAATGATGCTAAATTCACCAGCACCACTGTCACTGTACGCTCAGGCGACTTTGAACTGCGTACCAAGGGTCGTGTGATCCGTTTTGATGGTCACCTGAAAGTTCTGCCACCGGTTGGCAGTAAAGGCGATGACGATATTCTGCTCCCAGACATCAACGAAGGTGATGTACTGACCCTCGATGAACTGGAACCTAAGCAGCATTTCACCAAACCAGCACCACGCTTCTCTGAAGCGGCGCTGGTAAAAGAATTAGAGAAGCGTGGTATTGGCCGTCCGTCCACGTATGCCTCAATTATCTCGACCATCCAGGATCGCGGTTACGTCAGCCTCAAAGGCCGTCGTTTCTATGCCGAAAAAATGGGCGATATTGTGACCAGCCGCCTGACTGAGAACTTTGCCGACCTGATGGACTTCGGCTTTACCGCCAGCATGGAAGAAAAGCTGGATAACGTTGCCGATGGTGACGTTGAATGGAAAAAAGTACTCAACGATTTCTACGCAGGCTTCACCGAGCAGCTGGATATTGCTGGCAGTGAAGACGGCATGCGTCCGAATGACCCGGTCGACACAGATATTCCGTGCCCTACCTGCTCACGCCATATGCAGATCCGCAATGGCTCGACTGGTGTATTCCTCGGCTGCTCTGGTTACAGCCTGCCACCAAAAGAACGCTGCACGCAGACACTGAACCTGATTCCCGGCGACGAAGTTATCAGCGCTGATGAAGACGACGAAGCCGAAAGCCGCCGTCTGATGGACAAACGCCGCTGTAAGATCTGCGACGCTGCGATGGAAAGCTACCTGCTGGATGAAACGCGCAAAGTACATATCTGCGGCAACAACCCGGATTGCGACGGTTTTGAAGTAGAGAACGGCCAGTTCCGCATCAAGGGGTATGATGGCCCGACACTGGAATGCGATAAGTGCGGTTCAGAAATGCAGCTCAAGTCCGGCCGTTTCGGTAAATACTTTGGCTGTACTAACGACGAGTGTAAAAACACCCGTAAGCTGCTGAAAAGTGGTGAGGCTGCGCCGCCGAAAATGGACCCTGTGCCTATGCCAGAGTTGCAGTGCGAAAAAGTGGATGACACTTATGTTCTGCGTGATGGTGCCAGCGGTTTATTCCTGGCAGCCAGTCAGTTCCCGAAAAAGCGTGAGACCCGCCCACCGAAAGTTGCCGAACTGGTGCCTCACCGTGGTGAAATTCCAGAGAAGTATCACTTCCTGCTGGATGCACCGAAGGAAGACAGCGATGGTAATCCAACGGTAATACGTTACAGCCGTAAATCGAAAGAGCAGTATGTAATGACTGAGTCTGACGGTAAAGCGACGGGCTGGAGTGCGGTCTATAACGGTAAATCCTGGGACATTACCGAAAAGAAAAAAGCACCTGCAAAAAAAGCAGCTGACAAGAAAACTGCCGAAAAGAAGGCACCAGCAAAGAAGACAGCAGTTAAGAAATAAGTCTTAGCAAGGCTGTATATGTCCAATGAAAAAGCGCCGGTTTTACCGGCGCTTTTTCATACTGATTTCTGATGTTCAATATTCCTTTTCATTGCTAGCCTGATTAACTCTCCTGTTGGAGAGGTTTCAAAAACAAATAAAAAAGGAATATGAGATGAAAGGAATTTTAACCTCTGCAGTTATCGCTACTCTGCTTTTCGTGATGCCTGCCACGGCGCAGGAAAACGATGCCACGGAAGCTTATCAAGGCCCGGTTAAGCTGAATTCAGCCAGTGTTGAAGAGCTGAGCGAGCTGAAAGGTGTCGGTACAGCAAAAGCACAGGCGATCGTCGCTTACCGTGAAGAGCATGGTGACTTTAAGCGCGTTGAGGACCTTACTCAGGTAAAAGGAATTGGTGAGTCTATTCTGAAGTCAAACGCACCGCTTCTCAGCCTCGAATAACAGGCAGCCCTGAATAACAAAGCCACATAAAAAAGGAGGCCCAAACCTCCTTTTTTATGTACAGATAGCTGTTATGCCAGAGATAGTTGATCAATCAACAAAGGCACAACGTCCCCACTCACAACGAACCAGGCTCATTGCTTTATCAGGGCAGTTCGCATCGTAAAACTCGTATGGCCATTCGCCTTTCAACAGGCTGACACTGGCTTTATCACAGTTCTCCTGCACCGCGAGCTTCTCAACGACATAGAGAGAGCGGCCGTAACGCTTACCACTCGCCTTTTCTACGATGCCCCGGCGAACATTATATTCAGACCATTCGGCAACTGACTCAAGTTTCATTCGCTCGAGTGCTCCCCGAATCTCTTCTGAGCCGTTCAGATCCCATTTTCCAGAGCGATAATCACTCAGCACCTCAACACACAGAGCTTCTTTATCAGAGGCTTTTTTGAGCTTCTCACGAACCAACGTCTGCGCGCGTTCCTGAACTTCAAACGTCAGCCCCATGGCAACCCGGGCTCCCGTATCTACACGGGTATCGGTTACGGTAACCAGGTTGTAGGCCAGACCAAAATCCGCCCCTTCAACCAGACTGCCATTACGGTTCCACCACTCGTTACGTGCAACCTGAGAGACATAATTAGCCTTGCTGCTGACCTCAGCACATTCGTAACGCCAGGTATTCATCATGGTATCGGCCTGCAGCGCGTAAAATACGGCTTCGCCTTTAGGTGACAGTGGCGACTGCGCACAACCGGTAACCAGACCTGCGAGACCTGCTGTAAGTAACAGTTTCTTAATCATTAGCGGTGTCCTGCCCTGAAATTTGAAATAGTTTACGTACGTCCCCCTCACTGAAAGGCCAGTCGAGTTCCGTACCCGTTTGTTCATCACGTAACACAGGAATACGCAGACCATAACGGTCTACACCACCATCAATATCGATAATATCTTCTGAATAGACAGTCACCGCCAGGCCATCTGCGGCGACGACAATAATCGCTGCCGCGTCTTCGCATAGATGACAGCCATCAGTGCCGAGAAGTACAAAGCTCACGTGGTATTCCGTGTCGTTAAAATACAGCTTCTCAGTATAGCGCTGACACCGAGGCAATCCCACAGACAGGAAGCGTCATTCAGCGCAGTAACAAAAGCGGTATTGAGAAATACCTCACACCTCGATCAGATAAGGCGGTTTAATCCCTCGTGATAACGCTGCATGACACCAAGGCGGTCATCTTCAGGAACCAGTTGATCCAACATCTGCTGTAACGTATCGCGAGCGTCGGTTAAAGGTGATGCGCGATCGAGAGCACTGATATAAGAATCTACGTACTCGGCAATCATATTAGGCTGCTTTGCCAGACGTTCTGTTGGTAGTTGCGGGCTCGCGGCGCCGTAGGCACGCGAAACACTGGAGAAACTGCGTTGACGCAGATCCAGACTCATAGACGCCAGCTCATTTCCGTCAAAGCCGAGATTCATAGCCTCTTCAAGCGCGGCACCCAGATCTCCGTTGAAGAAGGTATCACTCAGCTTCTGCACATCACTGAAGAGTGTTTCCAGCGCCTGCAGCTCCCCCTCGTCAAGAAAACCTTTCACTTCCATATCAAAGCGCGAGGAAAAACCTGACACTGACAGGCTGGAGCCACCTGCCTGCAGATCAAGACTACCTGAACGCTCGCGGAAATTAACACTGATACGGTCACCATCCTGTGTCATGACTTCAAGGGAAAGGCGATTGGAAGTTCGGGTCATTGATGCACTGTAGTCGTACGCATTCATCTGGCCTGAAGACTGGGAAACCGGTGATTCAGAATCCAGCGACTCATCGACCAGATCACCGCCCGAGTCATTATCGCCCGCACTCTCCTGTGGAGACGCCAGCAGTACTGGTGTGTTGCCCACAGCAATGTCATCCAGCCCTTCGTAGACCAAAGCTTCTCCGGCTTCAATATCAGCAGACAGCTCATCCGTCATCAGTCCCATGCCATCTAACATGTCGCGAGCTTCAGCATACCCCTTAGCAATTCCCTCTTTTGCCGCCTCAAGACGGGCATCAATACGCTCCTGACTCGCGCCTTGTGCTTTCAGCGATTCAATCCCCTGCTGCACATGATTCAGTATATTTTTCGCTGTCTGTTCAGCTGACTGCGGCTCTGTGGTGGTAATTGCTGGCGATTCGGCCGTTTGGGAAGTTTTGGTTGAACTTTCGGCTGCACTCTTCGCTGTTGACCCCGTTGCTGATTCAGCGTCCGTCACAGACTTACGACCGTGATGAGAGGCGTGGTGATGGCCATGAGCATGGTGATGGCCCTTATTCAGGGTATTGCTCGGGGTGTTGGTCAGGCCGCTGGTCTGGCTTGAGAAGGAAAATGTACTTTGGAAACTGAAGTTCATGGGGTGACCTCGGCATCAGAGAATCTGTTGTCTCTGTTATCGGCAGGTCTGTAAGTGACTTAAGTGATGAATGGAAGATTGGCGTAGCCAGTCTGAGTGACTTTTAAGACAGCATACAAGACAGCATACAAGACAGCAGCTGTGCAGCCCGTGAAATCGAGCCTGCACACGATATCCAACTCAGGAGCGACGGCTGTTGCGGTACTCGACCGGGGTCTGATTGGTCCAACGCTTAAACGCGCGGTAAAAGGTGCTTGGCTCTGAAAATCCCGTCAGATAGACGATTTCATCAATGCTTTCGTCTGTACTGGAAAGCAGTTTCTTCGCCAGATTACAGCGGTAATCCGCCAGCAGCTGGTTGAAGTTGGTACCTGCTTCAGTAAGCCGTGTGCGTAGAGTGCGTGGTTTCATCTCAAGGCGGGCTGCGACATCATCGAGATTAACCTGACCCGTTTCGAGAACCTCACCGAATACTTTGTACACCCGACTGACTACGTCCTGACGTTCCAGCTTCGCAACGTGTTCACTGGCAAGCTTTTCATGAAGCTGCAAAAGTTCAGGCTCAGCATGCAGCGACGGTAAGCTGAGCAGTTTGTCATCAAAACGAATGCGGTTCTCTTCGCAGCCAAAACGCACTTCACAGCCAAAAACACGCTCGTGTTCGACGGCGTTTTCAGGAGATGCATGAGCGAATTCAATTGCGGATGGACGGAACTCATCGTCGGTTACGTACTGGAAGAACCGCACCAGTCCCAGCACCATACATTCGTTCAGGTGACGCAGACCGGTAACTTTATCACTGGCAGATTCAACAAGAATGGAAGCCTGATGGCTGTCAATCTCGACGCTTGCCTGAGAGGCATCACTCAGGAGACGCTGGTAATTAAGCGCACGGGTCAGACCTTCACCAAAGGTAGGGCTGGAAAGAAACAGATATTGCAGCACCTGTCCTTTGTAAACAGGCATATGCTCGCCCAGGTGAAGACCAATATCGGCGTCCCCGGACACTTCTTCCATCACACTCCAGAATACAATCTGTGCCTCATGGGGCGTACGGATATTACGATCCTGGAGCAACTCAGGAGTAATCCCGAGGCGTTTCCAGACCTCATCGACGTCAATTCCCATCGTCAGCATCGCCTGATGCGCCAGTTGGATCATGATGCCGGAGTCACGCAATTCAGCCATTCCACCAGACATAAGTGTTTGATATTCCGTAAAAGTACAGGGGGTGAATTTTGCCAGATACCGGGCTTTCTGCAAGCGTTATTGACCGATCTGACGCTGGCGCTCTCAAAAGCCGCCAATGGGTGCCCCTTCCAGCCGGGATAAACTCTGGCCTGATATGTGTCATAAAAGCGTTTTTTCAGGGCCAACAATATGTATCACGCAACTCGTATTCAGTTAAAAAAGCTCCCAAGCGTTGCTAACCACACAGTCCGTTCGGCGTTCTCGCGCAACACGAACATCCGCAACCCGGAGCTGCCGAACATGGATGCCGTTATCTACGGACATGTTCCAAGCAAAAAGAACGTCAAAGATTACGCTCGTATCTGTGGCTTCGACACTAACAGTGAGTTCCTGCCGCTGACCTACCCACATGTAGCAGCGTTTAAACTGCACATGGAACTGATGCTGCACCGCTCATTTCCGCTGGGCATCATGGGTATGGTTCACGTAACCAACAAGATCACCCAGCACCGTGGCATTAAACTGGGCGAAGCACTGGACGTACGTGCCTTCTTTGCCGGTAGCAACCGCACTCACAAAGGCCTGGAAGTCAGCCTGCGTACTGAAATCCGCATTGGCATGGAACTGGTCTGGGAAGGTCTGAGCACTTACCTGGCACTGCTGCCAAGCAAAGGCATCGAGAAAAAAGATGCGCCTCAGGTACTGCCAGAAGATGCTCAGATGGGCGATTCTGAAACCTGGACTCTGCCATCTAATCTGGGTCTGAAGTACGGCCCTGTTGCAGGTGATCCAAACCCTATTCACTGGGGTGTGATTGCTGCGAAAGCATTTGGTTTTAAACGTCACCTTGCTCACGGTATGTGGACGAAAGGTCGCGCTGCAGCAAGTGTTCACAAGAAGCTTGGCTCAGAGGCTGCGGAAATCTACGTTGAATTCAAGAAGCCTATTTTCCTGCCAGCGAAGGTTGAGCTGCACAGCGGTGAAAACAATGGTCAGATTGATTTCGAAGTTGCAGCTACCCGCAATGACGACATCCACCTGAAAGGCTATATCAAAGCTCTTTAAGCTTGCTGAACCTGCCTCTCCCCTGACGGGTTGAGGGGTAAGGTACCCGGGAGCAACTTCCGGGTACCTGATTTGTTCACTGCACACCTATCCTCTGTATTCGAAGGCGCCTAGCCTGAATGCTCGCCTGCAGACACTCCGCCCCTGATCTGATTCAACCAGCATAATGCCTCTGCTTCTGTATCAAAGCGTTTTACCGGATAGACGGGCGCATGATAGGAAAGAAACATAGATGTCAGGTGTTCGAGCATAAATGAACTGCCAACAATGGCGATTGCCTGGGTGACTCGCTGGACTTTTGGGTTGGACGCATGCAACTGGACCTCAAAGTCGACGGTCAGTACGTCTTTGGCCAGTAACATTACATAGCCAGGAATGGGGTCAGCAAGATACAGACGCTGACGGTACAGCTGGTGCATCAGCTCAAGACTCAGATGACTGAAGCCGGATAAATCATGCACCGCGATACCATCACGAAGCTCAATGTCCGGAATACGCCCTGAACTCATGTCTCGAATTGACATATTTCAATCAGTTATAAAAATACAGATGTATAAACCTATATCAAATTACTGCTAATGAAAACCAGTCCACGTCAAACTTTTATCAGTAAGGTGACGAAAGCACAGTTTTTCTTCCAGATTTACCGGCAAAGCCCGTAGAAAACTGTAAACAAGGACTGCATGTTACCCATATCGTTGTTATTATGGCTTGATAACCGGCACCCGTCTCAGGTATTTAGCCGGGACAACAATAACAAGAATGGACAACAGTCATGCGTATTCCTGCAACTTTATCCGTATTTGCCGCTTTGACCGCCGCGACGGCTGCTCATGCAGCACAGCCAGAAAGCTATGGGGGATTTCTGGGTCTTACTGGTGCATACGTCGACAGTAACGACGTTGCTGAAGCTGGCACCGCCGTTAAGCTGGTCTTTGGCCCAAACATTACCGACAAACTGTCGCTCGAATTCGGTCTGATGGACCTCGGAAAAGCAACTTACGAATATCCTGGAATTACCTTTCCGGAAGACGATACTTCAACCGCTCCTCGCTTTAACGGTGTGAACAATGACTTTGTCGATCGCACATCAGGAGCCGACGGAGCCCCAGGTGAAGCGATTTATAACGGACCTCAAAGTTTTCAGGCACGAAGCATCCTGTTAACGCTGCGCTATAACTTCACGTATACCGACACCCTCGATTTTTTCATTAAAGGTGGAGCAAATGGCTGGATCGCAGACGTCGAAAAGATGACCGTGACAGCCTATGGCGATGGCACCGTAACCACTGAAGATAACACCAGCAAGAACGAGACATCCGGTGTTGAATTGATTACCGGTGCAGGCCTGATGTGGAACCCTTGGGCTGGTCTTAATGTGCGCGCAGAGATCGAATCGACGTCTCTCGACAGCTATTACATCGATCGCACCAGCTTTATGCTCTACAGTTTGGGCCTGCAGTACGAATTCTGAAGACAAGGCGCAATTTTTCCAATATATTTTTAAACCCTTAGGGAACTAAGGGTTTTTTTTGTGGTCTCAGAAAGCGGTTTGCCTTGCGCTGGCCTTTCTGAAATACATTTGTAACACTTATAAGTGCCTTATATATCGGCATTCCTGTATAAAAGTGATACGCACGGTAACAGGTGACAAATTTTGTCACTCGGTATACCATTTGGAAAGACTAGACCTCAGGGGCACAGGAACGCGCCTCATGAAGGTAGCGAATAACAAAAAATCCCAAACTCAGATACCAGTGTATGAACATGGAAAAAGGTTACGTCTCGTCGGCGCTGATCCGACCGGTAATTGAAAACTCCGGCATCCGGTCAATTGATCAGGTGGGAGAACAAGACAGCGAAATTCAGCGCGTGATCCGTCAGCTGAAAGAACGAGACAGTCGCATTGCTGTAGAAGACGCGGATTACGTGATCAGTACCCTGATCCGTCAATCAGGAAACGAAGCGCTGTGTGTACATCCCCCTCACAAATTCAGTACTCAAAGCAGTTGCCAGCTCCAGAATCTGTTTCTGTGCAGTAACACGCTTCGCGAAGCTCTCTACTACATGGAGAAATTCGCACCGCTCCTGAGTGACCTGCTGGAAGTGAATGTAACCCGTACCCGCGAAGGTAAGATTAAAGTCAAACTACCCGTCGCCGACAGTGCTTATATGTCTGACCAGCGTCATCGCTCCGAACTGATGTTAAGCGTGCTTCTTAACTGGATGCGCCAGCTGTGTGGCAACAAGTTGACCGTACTTGGTATCAACCTTCCTTTCCCTGCAACCCAATACAAGCAGACCCAGGAACAACTCTGGGCAGCGCCTTTACATTACAACTCAGGCGAGTGTTCTATTCTGTTGAACGCCAGCTCTCTTGATGAAGGCATGCACAATACCAATCCTGCCATCATGAATATGATGAAGCGGGAGGTAGAAGAACAATACCGGAAATTGGCCAGATCAGGCTCCCTTGCAGAACGCATCCGCAAGGCTCTGCTGCAGGAAAAAGTTCGTCTGAATGCCAACCAGCAGGAAGTCGCCAGCTATTTCCATATCAGCGCCCGTACTCTTAACCGCCACCTGCACCGTGAAGATACATCATTGAAGCAGATTGTTACGCAAGTTCGCCTGGAAATGGCGAAGCGCATGCTGACAGACTCTGATGATCCTATTGAACAGATCGCATTGAATATTGGCCTGTCTGGACGTCGGACACTCGATCGTATTTTCATCAAGGAAGTCAGCCTGTCACCGGCGCAATATCGCCAGCGCTACCGGGTCCAGCACGCAACTATGCACTGATCCGCGCCAGACGGTATTGATCCCTCAGAGAGAGAGACTATAACCTCTACACACAAAAACGCCGGGCTGTCCCGGCGTTTTTGTGTCTGTAGATATTCCACAAGATCAGGCGATGCCGAGCATTCTTATCCGCATTAATGCCATCACAGAGAGAACATCGGTAATACGTCCGTCCTCTGCCATGGTCAGCGCCTCGTCAAAAGGTATCCTGCGGATAACCAGCACTTCTGTTTCTTCTGTGTCGGCATCACCTTCTTCAAGACCCGAGGCAACAAACAGGAAGGCTTCTTCGTCAGTGATGCAATTGCTCAAATGATATCGCCCAAGCGGTCTGATTGCCGAAGCACGCAATCCCGTTTCTTCGCGCAGCTCCCGCAATGCACAAGTCTCCGGATTTTCTCCTTTTGGGGCTCCCCCCATTGGGATTTCCCAGTGGTATTCATCCAGAGGGAAACGATACTGTCCCACCAACCAGGTATCCCCATTGTCTGCGATTGGCACAACACCTACAGCGCGATTATGAAACGACACTGTGCCATAGATACCAGGATTTCCCGCAGGATTAGTGACCTCATGATGAGTGACATCAATCCAGGGATTTGAGTACACCGTCTGCTTAGAATTAATTTTCCAGGGATTTTCTTCGCTCATATCGTTTCCAGCTAATCATTACTAGTACCCAGAGAATTCCGGCTGCAGCACCCAAAAAGTGAGCCCGGGTTTCGGTGCGCCCCCCAATCAATTCTGCATTTCCCATGTCGTCGTATAGCCCACTCTGCTCCCAGATAACCTTGCCAACAATCACAGCAACAACCAATAACCGCACTCGAAGGGAATAAAATGGCGAATCAGCGATAGCAATGATCAGTGCGCCATGCAAAGCACCAGACAAACCGACGTAATAATATAGATCTGGAGCAAAAAGCCAGAGTCCAACGCCTGTAACGACGAACAACCACAACCACATAGCCAACTGCTGCCACCAGGGATGAGCAGGGTCAGCTACATAGGCCGTTAATGCCAAAGCAAGAATGTTCAGAACCAGATGCGCAAACGACAAGTGCGCCAGGTGGGATGTAATGAGCCGCCAGAGCTCTCCCTGATCCACAGCAGCCCGGTCGAATCGCAATAATTCCGTCGTAGCATCCCCGGCAATCAGGATCAGAAGTGACAACAGGCCTGCAATCAGCCAGACCAGGTAAGAACGCACAATCCGCACTCCGTGCTCAAAATTGCGAGTATATCAGTTGCGGTATCGTCTGCGCAGGAAGAGTCCGAACAGACTCACGAGTACATAAGCACCCATCGCGCCGCCAGAAGAAGTCGAGCTTGCAGCTTCCGTGGCTGGGGCACGCTCAACGGGTTGATCACTGGTGCTGATCAGGAGCTTAACACTAAGGTCAAAATCGACTGTGCTGAACACATATTCGAGCTTCTGCTTTACCTGAGTAAAGCCACTGGGGCTCCCCTGAATGTCAGCCAGGAAAGGAGCCGAAGAGCCATCTGGCTCGCTGATAAGTTGCAGGTACACGTAGTCACCCGTGAGCCCCGGAGGCGTGTCAAAAAACAGCCGATTCCACCCCTCTTCTACCCGCACAGTTTTTCGGCCCAAGCGGCCTTCACCCGAGTAGGGCGTAGCTCTGGAGTACAGGCCGAATTCCAACTCCCCAGCTCCGTGAGCATAGAAATCTATGCCGTCAATACTCAACATATCTGATGTCAGCGGTACATAAACAAGTGCATATCCTTTTTGACCGTAAGCCCCCCAGCTCGCATTGGCCGGTACTTCATCATAGCCCAGTGCATACCCTCTGGGCTCGTATGTACTTTTCAGGTTCAGCTGAGCGTTATCACCGGACGATACGGTATCCAGTATGACCTGCCCCTCAGCCAGAGTTATTTCATCGGCGGACAACAACATAATCCCTGTGCTGTCAGTTTTAATACCGCTGCCGCTGAAGTCTTTTTCAGCGACCACTAAACGCTCTGAGTGGCGCTCAGTGAGGCTCGAGAGCACACCATAACCATGCCAGTCATCCACCTCAGTCACCAGCAAGCCTGCCGCGGGCAGACCCGCGTCATAACCCGCACGTGTGCGGTTCTCTATGAGAAGGTGCTTACCGTGACGGTATTCGTCCAGTTCAACACGCAAAATCTCACCGCCGCTGGCAGCCGGCTCAAGATAGATGCCACCGGTGTCTTTAATGCTGTTTGTGAATCCCAGAAACTCTTTCGCCCAGCCGACCAGGTGCGCCGGCTTATCCCCCGCATTACCACCACCGGAATTCCAGGTACCGAAGCTCATCAGGCCCCAGCGTCCTAAACCTTCACCAACTCCAATGCTGTCGTAGAGGTCTGGAAGATCAAACAGAAGATGCCCCAGCTCATGGGCCATCAGACCTACCGTCGCCAGATGCTGCTCATGTTGTTCTCCGAACATGGCATATTCAGATAACCACATGCCTCCGGTTTCAACGCTTGCGACAGACGACTTGTGTGCCCACACCCTGGGATGTGTTGTGGCTGAGCTGGCGTAAGCCTGTTCAAAACCGGCAACCAGAACCACAATGGCAAGTTCCGAAGGATCTAACCATTGATCGGCATTGCGATCGTACGCGGACAGGTTCATATGGCTTGCCAGCGCTTTCATCGCAGACTGAGCGAGCGACGAACTGGCGCTACCATAGCCTGATCCAAAATCAGGGTGTTTTGTTGTCAACGTCAAACGGATAACGCCATCGCCAGAAGTACCTGAATCCTCTTGTGCAGGAACCAGAGAGAAGCGTCCTGCAGAGTTTTCAGCCAGAAAATCCGCGACGCTGCTGTTGGCAGAAAACAGCCGCTCAGAAATTTCAGCATCGCTATATTCAAATTTCTGATCGGAAAATTCGACGCGTACAACTACAAGGGCCTGTTCGAAGTTTCCACCTGCGTAACGGTAGGGCTTACGCACGGGCGCGGATGCCATTGCACTGACAGTTGCGTCCTCGAACACTCGCGTGGTTTTGTCCACGCTTGAAACAGATACTTCAGGATCATAAGACAGGGAACGTCCGAAAATATCACCGGTACTGACCGCTAAACGCTCATCAACCAATTCGGCGAAGTAGATGGTGCCATCAACCTCTTTGAGGTACCGGCCGTCAGCGAGTTGCATATATGGTGAGGAGCGCGAGCCTAACAGCCGGACTTTATGCTTGCTGTTATCACTCAGGTGAAGATCGGCCCACTCAAGCGCAGGGGGTGTCATCGCGACCACGGGGAAGGTCACAAGAGCGGACAGAAAAAACAGGATTCGGATCATGACACGACCACAGAGCAGAACTTATTCTAACTGTAGTCGTAAAAAACCGGGCTGGGGATAGCAGGTAACAAAGACCTACAAAGTTACCACCTGCCAGTAACGTAGCAATAACAGCACTTATCAGAAACGTAATTGCTTCACGGCTTCCGGCAGTTCGTGGCCCAACCGGTCAAGACGTTGCTCAAGGTAACCTACGATAGCTTCAGGGCTGTATATCCATTGATCACCGTCCTGGGTGCACACTCTCAGGCAAGGCACTCTACTTTCGCCTCCACCATTCACCAGCTCATTGCGATATGCATCAACTCGCTCAACGTCTTTCTCAACAGGATGCAGACCTGCGCGCTCAAAATTACGTTTCACCGTAATTGATGACGGGCAGCTACGACAGTAGTAAAGATGCATCCGGCGGGATTCACGGTTCAGCAGACTCTGCTGTTCCTGTGGGCGCTCAACAGGCTTTACCGGTACAAGCTGGTCAACCAGGCTGAGTGTTTTAGCTTTCAGGTGTCTCGTCAGGTTCATGCAAAATACTTTCTGACGTGGGGTTGGGCGGGCATTTTAGGGATAGCCAAAGAAATTACTACCCCTTAGGAAAAATATTTAACTATTCGCGCCATTGGCAGAGAAATTGCGTCTGCCAATGAAGGGAGACAACTGTCTGCAAAAAGTCAGAAATTTATAAGCTTCCTGCCTGCTGAGACAACACCACCGCCGCCATCATTACCAGCATGGTAACAACAAGCAGCCAGCGGCTACGCTGGCAGAAACGGCAGTTTTTCTTTTTTGCTGTCATCGCATTCCCTGACGTTTATCCGATTGCCTGTAGTCAACAAGCTTTAATCAATAACCTTAACGCGACTGAACGACGGCAGGCTGCCCCAGGATTCCCAATGCATCCATACAGCCACGGCCTTACCGACGATATTATTCTCCGGTACGAAGCCCCACATGCGGCT
>Ga0255776_10003771_pt1 | contig 16187 bp, 16 predicted proteins | sample 071ome_19_FD_179974 | JGI IMG/M metagenome (GOLD analysis project Ga0255776, IMG submission 179974) | Coastal salt marsh microbial communities from the Groves Creek Marsh, Skidaway Island, Georgia - 071413AT metaG (version 2) | ecosystem: Environmental > Aquatic > Marine > Intertidal zone >... | reverse complement strand
GAGAAATAATGCGGGGCTGTGCCAGATGCGCGCAGCCCCGGTTGCCATATCAGAGAATCAGATACTGCTTAAAATCGTCTGGCGCAGACCTGCATCCAGAACGTTTTCCAGAATATCCGTAAGCGGGTTCAGTCCCTCGTCAAACGACAGATTATCATCACTGGTTGTACCGACCATGCCTGTGCGGATCAGCTCCTGAATCAGAGCTCTGAATAGTGCTTTATCGAAGAACTCGGGTGCATTAATACCATGTAGCAGGCTCAGGCGTTGCGCCAGAAGTGCAGACTGTTCTTCCAGTTGTTTTGCTGACAGATTGCCGCTGCCTTGTGTTTTAAGGCGTGAGATTGCGAGGAAGTAACGCTGCAGCGTTTGAGTCATTGGTTCGGCCATTGACTGCAAATGTGGCAGGGCTACGCCAGACTGTTGAGCATGGTAGTGATCTGTGTGGTGTTCAAGGTAGCCTCGATTTACCAACACATCCAGCCAGCGATCTACCTCGCTGTCCAGTTCACTGATATCCCAGCACAGGAAGAATTCAGCCTGTAAAAACGGATATAGCTCGCGACATGCTGCCTTAATTTCACTAGCTGAACAGCGTCGGTTATTCAGTACCAGACAAGAAATCATTGATGGGAGTGCGAATACGTGGAGCACATTATTGCGATAGTAAGTCAGGGTAACGGCCTGGCGTTCATTGGTCTGGATCAGGTCGCCCATTGGGTGTGTACTGCGTGAGACCGAACCCAGCTCTTCGGCATGGGCGAGCCAATCGTCGCCATTGCCATGGGGTAGTACCGTAGTATTTGAATAAGGCGCCATTGCAAGCATGTCACGGTAGGCTTCCATTAATTCAATTAACTGCTTTTCATCCATTGCCTGACGCGGTGACGACAGGATAGCCAGAGCCACCAGGTTGATCGGATTGACCGACGCAGCCCGGTTGATTTCGGTGACAACCGTACGTGCAAGATCATCAACCAGCTCTGGTGCCCAGTCCGGGCGATAGTTGCAGTCTGAGTAATCCTGCTCTGACCAACCCGGCTGACGCTCGTCAAGGAAGGGGGTCAGGTGGACAGGCTCACCAAAAGTCACGTTCACTTTACCGAAAGACTTTTTAAATGAACGCAGAGTACCCAGGACATCAAGAAGGCTTTCTTTTTTCTTTGCTTTACCGCGCAATTCGCCAAGGTAACTCTTTTCTTCAAAGACTTTCTCGTAACCGGTATAGACCGGGATAAACACCATTGGCTTACGTGAATCCCGTAAATACGAACGCACTGTCATTGCCAGCATGCCAGCTTTCGGGCTCAGGGTGCGGCCTGTGCGTGAACGGCCACCTTCAACGAAATACTCTGACGAATATCCGTGGGTAAAAAGTGAGTGCAGGTATTCATCGAATACTGCTGCATATAGTTTATTGTCACGGAACGTGCGACGCATAAAGAAAGCGCCACCACGTCGTAGAATTGAACCAACGACCGGCATATTCAGGTTAATACCGGCGGCAATCTGTGGAAGCTGCAGGCCTTTGTGATACAGCACGTAAGAAAGCAGCAGGTAGTCAATATGGCTGCGATGGCAGGGAACGTAGATGATGGTGTTGTCTTTACCTACATCTTTTACCTGATCAATATTATGGATCTCGGTGCCGTTATAGATTTTGTTCCAGACCCAGGTGAGTAGCCGGTCGAGGAAGCGTACGTTGGTGTAAGAAATATTCGACGCAATTTCATCTGCATACTGCAGTGCACGCGCGCGGAGTTTTTCGCGGCTGGTGCCATTGGCTGCCATTTCTTCTTCAATAGCCGCGCGCACCATCGGGCGGTTAGGAATGCCGTGAACAAGTGTGCGCCGGTGTGATAGCTCGGGACCGAGTACCGATCGTGTTATCTGGCGATTGTGCACACGTAAAACCCGGGCCAGTTTGCGTGATATTAATTCTGACGAAGTTTCACTTGAGGCCAGTTCGCGCAGTGACAGCGGCTCACTGAAGTGAACAAAGGTGTTACGACCATTAAAGAGAATGGCGAACATAGTCATCAGGCGACCGCCAAGGTTGCCACCATTCTGCAGCCAGATGCGCAGGAAAGAGCGCTCACGTTGCGGCGAGCGTCCCCAGAACACGCGCACAGGAACCACCTGAATATCCCGGTCTTCCTGCTCCAGCATCCAGTCCGCCTGACGTTGCAGGTGGCGGGATACAACGGGTAAGCCATCTTTGCGGAATGGATTTCCCGGACGACGATAAATGCTGAAATAGGGGCTGCCGGGCAGGGTTTTGTTCAGACGCTGTTGAAATGGAGGTAGCCAGCCAAAAGCAGCCACTTCTTTGTTAATAACGATCTGCTCAGCGAAAGACGGGTAGAGCATAGCGTAGATAATTGGACGTTCCGGATCGAGATTGAAACGACGGGTGTCTGCGCCAATGATTTTAGTCTTCACCAGCCGGTAGAGGAGTTTCTCCTGCCAGCGGTTGAACAGGGTTCTGATTTTTCTGATGAAACTCATAGTCTGAACCTTGATGTAAATAATGATCTGGCGCGATTATATGCCATACAAAAATGAAAAACCGGTGAACAGCTGCCACTCAGTAGTGCGGAGGTGGCGGTTCATCGGCTGGATTGGCTATTTCTGCGCCATTTCCCTGTAGTTGCTCAACTTTCCGATACATCAACTGAAGTGCCTCTTTCGCCAGGCGGAATTCCGTCGCAAGGGTCGTTAATTCAGTATTCAGAGTGTCGACCGTATCTTCGAGGTAAGCAACGCGGCTTTCCAGCTCATTAATACGGTCTTCCTGCTGATTTTGGTTTTCTTTTGGTGATTCTGCGGCCATCAGTGCCCAGCCTCGCTGCTATCATGTTGATTTTTTGGGTTAATTGGGCTTTCATAGCCGACTTGTCAATGGCCCGGCGCAAATTTTTGCTGTGTTTCCGGATAGCCCGCGTCTGGCCGGCATAATAACAATGAGTGAATCGGGATTACACATGGGTAAGTTAATGGTACGTAAAATTGTTGTTGCGGTAATTTTCGCCGCATTGTCGCCGTTGGTTGTAGCGGGTCTGGTTGTGGCGATGGGTACTGACCTGCGTCTGGCTGATGGCTCCGCATTGACGTTTGAATCTCTGGCCGGTTCTACGGGTATGGCTGCTGTTCTTGCCATTCTTGCTGTACTGGCATTTCTGATCAGTTTTGTGTCTGCACAGTTGGTACCGGCTCGTCGCCGTCGTCAGCGTAGTAGCGGTACGGTCGTTGAAAGTGATGTAGAAGATGGCCGTGAGCGCGGTGTGGTGAAGTGGTTCAACGTGAAGAAAGGTTTTGGCTTTATCACCTGGGACGAGGGTGAAGACGTGTTTGTTCACTTCCGTTCTATTCGTGGTCAGGGTCACCGTTCACTGTCGGAAGGTCAGCGTGTGAAGTTCAGCGTTGTTCGCGGTGAGAAAGGTCCGCAGGCTGAAGATGTATCGGCTATCCGCTGATATTCGCCGGGCGATATAAAGAAAGCGGCTATAAGCCGCTTTTTTTGTGCGTTCTGGTCAGTACTGATCAGGGCCTGTATCAGTCTGGGGCTGTATTCGTCTGAGTCATCGCGCAGGATGATCAGATGATCTTATCCTGATGTGATTCCAGGTAGTCACAGCTCTGAGACTCTCCCAGCCAGCACAGGATCAGTTGCAGGTATTTTGAAACCATAAAAAAACCTCCGTTCACTAATTCTTAGTGTAGACGAAGGTTTTTCAGTCGCCAGTGGCATTACTGCAATCGCAAGCAGGGTTACAGCTGCAGCAGAGCCTTGAGCAGGCGCGGGTTAGCCACGGCAATGTTTGCTGGTGCACTCAGGCGTGGCTCGCCATTGATGTTGGCCAGCAGGCAGCCTGCTTCAGAAGCGAGCAGATTGCCAGCATTCAGAGAGATGGCGTCAAGGTCAGCAACCAGCGCTGCCTGGAAGCGATCTGCGGCAACATAAGCCAGCGTCAGTGCGCCAGAGCCAATGCTGCGAACGTCATAGTTGCCTTCCATCAGGCTCATGATTTTAGTGCGCTGTTGGGCAGCGTTTTCATTCAGGCCCATTGGCTGAGTGAAGCCGATGATGGAGTCAGTCAGAGAATTCTGGTTGCCGCAACGGATACGACGGTTGTTCAGCAGAGCGCCACGACCACGTGAGGCGCTGAATTCATCACCATTCATTGGGTTAACAATGACCGTGTGTTCTGCACGGTTGTTGTTGAGGCAGTTGATGATGATAGCGAAAGACGGAATACCTACGCGGAAGTTGGCGATGTCATCGATGACACAGATCTGCCAGGTCGGCTGGCCGTCGTTACCGGCGTTCAGACCTGTTTCGCGACCTTCGTAGCTGTGCTCAGGCAGTGACTTCTTCAGTTCGAAGATAATGCCTTTCTCCAGACCGATAGTGCAGTCTGCGATAAACTTAGCTTTTTCCTGATCTGTGCTCTGAGTCGCATCAAAACGGTCGAGGCGACGAACCAGATCCTGACCTGCGTTGCGTGCAGCGCGCAGCGCCAGATTCACCATGGGTTGCATAGGGTAATCCTGTCTTTATAAAGAACATTCGGTACCGGCGGTTGGCCAGTGCCGCAAAATTGGCCGCGCAGTATAGCAGTACAGAACTGGTTGGCGAAGTCCGTTTTGCGCTACACTGGCCACCTTTACATATCCGTCAACATTCCAGACAGAAGCCTATTTCCCGATGCTCGATCGAATTCGCATAGTGATGGTGAATACCACCCATTCCGGCAACATTGGCGCCGCCGCCCGAGCCATGAAAAACATGGGCCTCAGCCGCCTTGTACTGGTCGACCCGATCGCCTCAGTTGATGAAGAGGCTGTTCAGCGTTCGTCCCGGGCTGAAGATATTCTGGAAAATGCGGTTGTCTGTAAAACGCTTGAAGAGGCAATTGCTGGCTGTGGTCTGGTTGTGGGCACCAGTGCCCGTAGTCGCTCGATTCCCTGGCCGTTGATGAGTCCGCGTCAGTGCGGCGATCGTGTGGCACAGGCGGTCAACGCTGACAACGACGTGGCGCTGGTCTTTGGTCGTGAAAGTCGTGGCCTGACGAATGAAGAACTGCATATGTGCCATGCACACGTTCATATTCCGACAGACGAGAGCTTCTCGTCTTTAAACGTGGCGCAGGCGATACAGGTTATGGCGTATGAAATGCGCATGGCTGTTCTGACTAAGGAAGAGAACCCTGAAGCAGGCAGATGGGGTGTTGAGTGGGACTATCCGATGGCAACCCACGAACAGTTGAACGGTATGTTGCAGCATATGGAAGAAACATTGGTTGAGATTGGCTTCCTGGACCCGGATACTCCGAAGCAGCTGATGGCACGTCTGCGCCGTCTGTATCAGCGAGCTGCGCCAGACCGGATGGAAGTGAACATCATGCGTGGAATGCTGGCGGCTGTGCAGCGGACCGCAGCTAAGGCCAACAAAGAAGGGGAAGAGGATTGAGTATCCGACAGTTTCGTGAAGATATTGCCTGTGTGTTTGACCGTGATCCGGCAGCACGCAATACCTTTGAAGTTCTGACGACGTATCCGGGACTGCACGCCATCATCCATTACCGCCTTGCGAACTGGCTCTGGCGTGTGGGCCTGAAGTGGCTGGCGCGCCTGCTTTCGACTTTCAGCCGCTGGATGACCGGTATTGAAATTCATCCGGGAGCAACGATTGGTCGTCGTTTCTTTATCGATCATGGTATGGGCGTAGTAATTGGTGAGACCGCCGAAATCGGTGACGACTGTACCTTGTACCATGGCGTGACCCTCGGCGGCACCAGCTGGAAAAAGGGGAAGCGTCACCCGACTCTGGCAGATGGCGTAGTAGTTGGTGCTGGCGCCAAGGTACTGGGGCCTATCACTGTTGGTAAAGATGCCCGTATTGGCTCAAATGCAGTAGTGAACAAAGACGTGCCTGAAGGTGTCACAGTGGTAGGCATTCCGGGACGTATTGTGCGTAAGGCGAGCACCGATGCAGAAAACCGCCGTCGTGAAATGGCGGCCAAAATCGGCTTCGATGCATACGGCATGACCGATGATATGCCTGATCCGATTGCACGCTCCATCCATAACCTGATGGACCATATGCACGCGGTTGATGCCAAAATCGACACCATGTGCCGCGCTCTGAGTAATCTGGGGGATCACACCTGCGAAGATGCGCTGCCGGCACTGGAGAAAGAAACTTTTGTCAGCCTGCATGAAAAGCTCGAGAAACAAGAGCAGCAGGAACAACAAAACCAGGAAATGAAAGAAAAAGAGTCACGTGACTGAGGTCACGGTTATGACAGGATGCGCCAGTAAAAGTTGACTGCTTTACTCGGATATAAGCATAATTCAATGCCGTAAGAGAGAGGTTAGCTAATGCGTTTAACGACAAAAGGCCGCTACGCTGTGACCGCCATGCTGGATCTGGCGATACATGGCCGACAGGGCCCGGTCAGTCTGAATGACATCTCAGGTCGTCAGGGAATCTCCCTGTCCTATCTTGAGCAGTTGTTTGCGAAACTGCGTCGTGGTGGCCTCGTTTCGAGTGTTCGGGGGCCTGGAGGCGGATATCGCCTGAGTCGCGAGGATGCCGAAATCAACGTGGCCGAGATTGTCGACGCGGTCAATGAGTCGATGGATGCCACCCGCTGTAATCGCAAGGGCGATTGTCAGGACGGCGTCGAGTGTCTTACTCATCACTTATGGATGGACCTCAGTGACCAGATTCACGCCTTTCTGCGTGGTATCAGCCTGAGTCATCTTATTGAACGTCGGGAGATTCGCGATATTGCCGATCGTCAGGATCGGGTTGCAAAGAATCGTATCGACGCTCTGTTTGCCACTGAATCCGACGACTGATCCGGTAATAAACAGTCTGCGGGCCCGACCGGGCCTGCTACCCCCTTGACCTTGTGCCTTCTGCACGGACAATGTGCCCATCTTTGAATGAGCACCACCAGTGAATAGTCACCTATGAAAACCCTCTACCTTGATTATGCCGCCACTACTCCATGTGCACCTGAAGTAGCTGAGTTGATGGGACAGTGTCTGACACTCGACGGTAATTTCGCTAACCCCGCATCGCGCTCACACCGGTTTGGCTGGAAGGCCGAGCAGGCTGTTGAAACGGCGCGGGGCCAGGTTGCGGTTATGCTTGGGTGTGACCCGCGAGAGGTAGTCTGGACCAGTGGTGCCACAGAAAGTAATAACCTCGCAATCAAGGGACGTGTGGAGTGGTTGCGCCAACAATCACCAGACGCCTCACTGCACATTATTACCTCGGCGATTGAGCACAAGGCTGTTCTTGATACGGTTGCTTATCTTGAGCGCCACCACAATGTCGAGGCAACTTACCTTACCCCTGATGCCGATGGTCTCATCAGTCCGCAGCAGGTCAGAGAGGCGCTGCGCGAAGATACCTGCCTTGTGACCTTGATGGCGGTTAACAACGAACTGGGTACGATTACCGATATTCCAGCAATTTCTGATTTGTTAAAAGACCATCCGGCGCTGTTTCATGTCGATGCTGCCCAGGCTTTGGGCAAGATGGCGGTTGATGTGAAGGCATGGAATGTCGATCTGCTCTCTGTTTCCGCACATAAGTTCTATGGCCCCAAAGGCATTGGTTGCCTTTATGTACGTCGTGAACCTCAGGCACATATTGCTTGTCAGATGCACGGTGGCGGCCACGAGCGGGGTATGCGTTCGGGAACCTTGCCGACACACCAGTTGGCAGGCTTTGGTGAAGCTGCAAGGTTGGTAAGCGAGCATCAGGCTGAAGATGAAGCCCGGATCCGTGGATTGCGTGATCGGCTCTGGGTGGGGCTGCAGGCGCTGGGAGATATCTATCTCAATGGCCATGACACTGAGCGTGTAGCGAATCATCTTAATGTCAGTTTTGGTGGTGTCGACGGTGAGATTCTGCTCGCAAGTCTGGCAAAAGTAGCCTTGTCGTCTGGCTCAGCCTGCACATCTGCCAGTGTGGAGCCATCGTATGTATTAAAGGCGATTGGCCGCAGTGATGAGCTGGCCCATGCGGGGCTGCGTATGAGTGTAGGGCGGTACACCACAGAAGAGGATGTCGACTTCGCCATCAGCGAGATTTCACGTGTGGTCGCTCTGTTACGTAAGCACTGATTGGCGCTGGATCTTTATGGTAGTTCCTTTATACAACTTTCATCGAAAGGTGCGTATAATCCGCGGGTTTTGAACCCAAACCCTTAAACTTTGATTCTTTGGAGAATGAAAATGGCTGTTGAACGCACCCTGTCTATCGTTAAACCAGATGCAGTTGGCAAAAACGTTATCGGCGAAATCCTGTCTCGTTTCGAGAAAGCTGGTCTGCAGATCGTTGCTGCAAAAATGGTTAAACTGGACGACGAAAAGGCAGGCGGTTTCTACGCTGAGCACAAAGAGCGTCCTTTCTTCGGTGATCTGGTTTCTTTCATGACTTCTGGTCCTGTTGTTGTTCAGGTTCTGGAAGGTGAAAACGCTATCGCTAAAAACCGTGAACTGATGGGTGCTACTAACCCTAAAGAAGCTGACGCTGGCACTATCCGTGCTGACTTCGCTGAAAGCATCGACGCTAACGCTGTACACGGTTCTGACTCTGCTGCTTCTGCAGAGCGCGAAATCGCTTACTTCTTCAGCGCTGAAGAAATCTGCGCACGCTAAGTGACGCAGTGGGGGAGGCGACGCCTCTCCCGATTCACCCTTCCGGCCTGGCCGGGTCTGCACTTCAGGTATTCACAGATGTCCGACACTTCAGAAAAAATTAACCTGCTGGGATTATCACCTGCGAAGATGGAAGAATTCTTCCTGAGCATTGGTGAAAAGAAATTCCGCGCGCAGCAGATGCTGAAGTGGATTCACCAGTACGGTGAATCAGACTTCGAAAAAATGACCAATATGGGTAAGGCACTGCGTGCCCGTCTCACCGAGCTCAGTGAGATCGTCCTGCCTGAAGTTGTATATGAAGATTTCTCGAAAGATGGAACGCGCAAATGGGTGATGCGCATGCCGGGTGGCAGTTCCGTCGAAACGGTATACATCCCTGAAAAAGACCGCGGCACTCTGTGTGTCAGCTCGCAGATTGGCTGTGCGCTGGATTGCAGCTTCTGCTCGACCGGTAAACAGGGTTTTAACCGTGACCTGACAGTGGCTGAAATCATTGGTCAGGTATATGTTGCGGCCATGAGCTTTCATGAGCCGGGCGAACGTCGGGAGCGTCGTATTACCAACGTAGTGATGATGGGCATGGGTGAACCGCTGCTCAACTTCGATAACGTAGTCGACGCCATGAACCTGATGATGGATGACAACGCCTACGGCCTGTCAAAACGTCGCGTGACTCTGAGTACCTCGGGCGTTGTGCCTATGATGGAAAAACTCGGTGACGTGACCGATGTGTCATTGGCGGTGTCACTGCATGCTCCGAACGACGAACTGCGTAACGTGCTGGTACCAATTAATAAAAAGTACCCGGTTAAAGAGTTGATTGATGCGACTAACCGCTATCTGCAGAAACTCCCGGATAAGCGCAAGGCGACGATCGAATACACCCTGATTGAAGGTGTAAACGACTCTCTGGAACAGGCAGAACAATTGGCGCAGCTCCTGCGTAACACTCCATGTAAGATTAACCTGATTCCATTTAATCCGTTCCCGAACTCGGGGTATAAGCGCCCGAGTAATAACCGCGTTTATAAATTCCGCGACCACCTGATCAGCCGCGACTATATCGCTACTATCCGTTCTACCCGTGGTGACGATATTGACGCAGCCTGTGGTCAGTTAGTTGGTCGTGTTGAAGACCGTACCCGTCGTAGTGCCCGCTACATCGAGGCGGTACAACTGGATAACGAACAGGATGGACGTTCTCAATGATCACTCTGTTTAAAAAAGCCCTGGTAGTGATAGTGCCGGCGCTGCTTCTTACGGCATGTGTTACCACTACCGAAAGCCGCTTCACTAAAAAAGCGTCACCGGATAAAGCCGTCGATAACTACACTCAGCTTGGTCTGGGTTATCTGCAGAAAGGCCGCCCGGACTGGGCTCGTGAGCGCCTGCAGCGAGCGCTGGAAATCGACCCGGATGATCCACAGGCGAATGATGCCATGGGCCTTGTCTGGCAGACCGAAGGTGAACTTGATCTGGCCGAAGAGTCGTTCAAAAAAGCGTTGAAAGAAGATAATGAATTCACACTCGCGCGCCATCACCTTGGCCGCCTGTACTCGCGTATGCAGAAATTCAAAGAGGCACGTAAACCTCTGGAAGAATCTGCCAATGATCGTTACTACAACAACCGTGTTGGCGCATATAACGATCTGGCGCTGAACTTCTACCGTATGGGTAATTCGCCGGCGGCGATTGAAGCCTACTCTCAGTCTCTGCGTCTGGCCCCATACAATGTCGATGCCCTGGTGAACATCTCAACGCTGATGTTTGAAGCCCAGCGTTACGATGATTCGCTGAAATATTTCGACCGTTTTGATCGCCTCGTGCAACGGGATCAGACGGATCATACAGCGCACAGCCTCTGGCTGGGTGTGAAGCTGCTGACCATTCATCAGCAGGTGAACCGCTCGGTAGAACTGGCAACGACGCTGAAACGTAATTTCCCGAACTCTGAAGAATACCGCATGTATCAGGACTCACTTTCTGATGCCCCGGTAGGTAGTAACTGAGCATGAATAAAAACATGGAAAACCCGATCAAACGTCGTAAGAGCCGTAAGATCTGGGTCGGCGATGTACCGGTTGGTGGCGATGCCCCAATTGCAATTCAGACCATGACCAATACCGAAACCACCGATGTGGCAGCGACCGTCGCGCAGATCAAGCGCGCACAGGACGCCGGTGCTGATATCGTGCGTGTTTCCGTACCGACGATGGATGCTGCTGAAGCATTCGGTGAAATCCGCAAGCAGGTAACAGTGCCGTTGGTGTCGGATATTCACTTCGACTACAAAATCGCACTTCGTGTCGCCGAGCTGGGTGTGGATTGCCTGCGTATTAATCCGGGCAATATTGGCCGTGAAGACCGCGTGCGCGCGGTGATCGACGCAGCCAAAGATAAGAACATTCCTATCCGTATTGGCGTAAACGCCGGTTCGCTGGAAAAAGACCTGCAGAAGAAATACGGCGAGCCAACGCCTGATGCGCTGGTAGAATCTGCGATGCGTCATATCGACATTCTTGATCGCATGAACTTCCCGGATTTCAAGCTCAGCCTGAAAGCCTCTGACATCTTTATGACGGTGGCGGCGTATCGCAAAATCGCTGATCAGATTGAACAGCCACTGCACTTAGGGATCACCGAAGCTGGTGGTCTGCGTGGAGGCACTGTTAAGTCCTCTATCGGTCTTGGCCTGCTGCTGTGGGACGGTATCGGTGACACGATTCGTGTTTCTCTTGCGGCTGACCCGGTTGAAGAAGTGAAAGTCGGTTGGGATATGCTGAAGTCACTGAAACTGCGCTCCCGCGGTATCAACTTTATTGCCTGTCCAAGCTGCTCACGCCAGAACTTCGACGTGATCAAAACCATGAACGAACTGGAACAGCGCGTTGAAGATATCCGCACGGATATGGACGTTGCCGTGATCGGTTGTGTGGTGAATGGCCCGGGCGAAGCGAAAGAAGTGGATCTGGGTCTGACCGGTGGCCAGCCAAACCTGGTCTACATCGACGGTAAGCCAGCGGGCAAACTGACCAACGATGGTTTGGTTAACGACCTTGAACGCATGATCCGTGAGCGTGCTGCGGCACTGGATGAAGAACGCGCAAATCTGATTACCAGCGCGAAGTAATTACAAGCAGGAACGATTTACAGATGGCTAAGAAAATTCAGGCAATCCGTGGCATGAACGATATTCTGCCGGCACAGAGCCCGGTATGGCAGTATCTGGAAGGCACGGTGAAAGACCTGTTGGCGGGTTACGGTTATGACGAAATCCGTATGCCAATCGTTGAACAGACCGCTCTGTTCAAACGCTCTATCGGTGAAGTGACCGACATCGTAGAGAAAGAAATGTATACCTTCGAGGATCGTAACGGCGACAGCCTGACCCTGCGTCCTGAAGGCACAGCCAGCTGTGTACGTGCCTGCGAAGAGCATGGCCTGCTTTACAACCAGACTCAGCGTCTGTGGTACACCGGACCGATGTTCCGTCACGAGCGTCCACAGAAAGGCCGCTACCGCCAGTTTTATCAGATTGGTGTGGAAACCTTTGGTATCCCGACGGCAGATATCGACGCAGAACTGATTCTGATGACAGCTCGCCTGTGGGCGCAGCTGGGCCTCAGCGATGCAGTGACGCTGCAGCTGAATACCTTAGGCAGCAACGAAGCCCGCGCCCGCTACCGTGATGCGCTGGTAGATTATCTGTCTGCGCGTAAAGATCAGCTGGATGAAGACAGCCAGCGTCGCCTTGAAACGAATCCGCTGCGTGTCCTCGACAGCAAAGATCCAGCGACGCAGGCGTTACTGTCTGATGCACCAGAGCTGCACGATTATCTGGATGACGAAAGCCGCGAAGATTTCGCCATGCTGCGCAGCATCCTCGATGCCTCTGGCGTGAAATATGAAATAAACCAGCGCCTGGTGCGTGGTCTCGATTACTACTGCAAAACCGTATTCGAATGGGTAACCGATAAACTCGGTTCTCAGGGCACTGTCTGTGCCGGTGGCCGTTACGACGGGCTTGTCGAGCAGCTCGGTGGCAAAGCAACCCCAGCGGTTGGCTTTGCTATGGGTGTTGAACGCCTGATTCTGCTGCTGGAAACGCTTGAAGTGATTCCTGCTGAAGTGATGCAGACCGTTGATCTTTACGTATGTGGTATGGGTGACGGTGCAGCACAGGCGTCACTGTTGCTGTCAGATAAAATCCGTGCAGAGCAGCCATGGCTGCGAGTGCAGACTCACTGTGGCGGCGGCAGCTTCAAGAGCCAGATGAAAAAAGCCGACAAGAGCGGCGCACTATATGCGCTGCTGTTAGGCGAGAGCGAGATAGAAGCCGGTCAGGTGACAGTAAAAGACCTGCGCGGTGGCACGGAACAGCAGACCATTGACCAGGCAACTCTGGTACAGTGGCTGACAGATAATTTGAGCTGAGCTACCACGTGGGTAGCGACACTAAACAATAAGAAAACCTTGTCGGAGACGAGAGAATGAGCGATTTACGTACGGACGAAGAACAAGCGGAAATCATCAAAAAGTGGTGGGCGGAAAACGGCGCCAGCACAATGACGACTATTGCTATTGCGGCAGCCGGTGTTATTGGCTGGAACTTCTGGCAGGACTCTAAGCAGGCCGCCGGTGAAGCAGCGTCAGCGACCTACACCCGTCTGGTAGAGCTGTCCGCCCAGGAATCTTCGGCCAACAACACCGAAATGCAGACTCTGGCAGAACAGCTGCGTACTGAATATGCCTCAACGGCATACGCTGATTTCGGCACTTTGTTTGTTGCTCGTCTGGCTGCTGACAATGGTGATTACGCAGCAGCGGCTGCAGAACTCGAAGCGCTGGTAAAAGAAGCAGATAGCGATGCGGTTAAGCTGGTTGCGCAGGCGCGTCTGGCTGCTGTTCTGACTGAACAGGGTAAAGTAGACGAAGCTCTGGCGGCTCTGCCTGCTCAGGCAGACCCAGCGTTTGCTCCACAGATTGAAGAAGCCCGTGGTGATGCACTGTTCCGCAAAGGTGAACTGGCTGGCGCACGTGATGCTTACCTGAAAGCACTTGATGCAGCGCAGACTATTGGTCAGACCAATAACACCCTGCAGCGCAAGATCGACAGCCTGAACGTGGCTGAGGAAGCCTGATGCAGATGCGCCGCTGGTTAAAAGCCGTCGTAACTCTTGGCACCGCTTCCGTACTGGTGGCGTGCAGCACTGTATCTGAAAATCGTCTGCCTGCCGTTTCTGGTGAGGCAGATATGTCTGTGCGCTGGCGAACTACTTTAGGTGAAGGGCCGGGCACCGTATATACCCGCCTTAAAGCCGCTGTAGATGGCGACCTTGTTTATGCCGCAGACACTACCGGTAATGTTCTTGCCCTTGAGCTCGACTCGGGCAGTACCGTCTGGAGCCGTGATTTAGGCCAGCCAATTATGGGTGGCGTACTTGTTGATCGCGGTCAGCTGTTTGTCAGCCTGAAGGAAGGTTCACTCCTTGCCTTATCCGCAGAAACGGGTAAAGAAGAATGGCGAGCGATGTTGCCGAGCGAATCGGTAGCAATGGCCTCAGCTGATCGTAAGCGCGTATTCGTGCAGACGGTCGACGGACGTGTCACTGCCTTAGAACGCGATACGGGTGAGCAGGCCTGGTCATATGAAGCTGGTATGCCGGTTCTTTCAGTACGCGGTACCGGTGCACCTCTGGTTACCGAGCGCCTGATTATTACTGGCTTTGCCACCGGTAAGCTGGTGGCCCTTGATAAGACGCTGGGGATTCCGCGTTGGGATGTTCGCCTGGGGGTGCCTGATGGCCGCTCTGAGCTTGAGCGTCTGGTCGATGTGGATGGTTCACCTGTGTACGACAACCGTGTGATTTACGCCGCGGCTTATCATGGCAAAGTCGCTGCAGTCAGCGAAATGGGCGAAGTCATCTGGCAGGAAGAAGGTTCCAGCTATACCAGCCCTGAACTGGCGTTAGGCAGCGTTTACCTGACACTCGATAACGACCATATCCAATCTTACGATATGGTGTCTGGCGAGCGTGCCTGGCAGCAGGATAAGCTGGCGGGCCGTGGTCTGAGTCAGGTCACTGCAACCGGTACTTATCTGGCAGTGGGTGACGAAGAAGGCTACGTTTATCTGCTCAGTCAGGTTGACGGTGAGCTGGTGGATCGCATTCTGCTGCGTCCTCGCCCGCTGCATGTAAATTATCCTCATCAGGGGGAGGCGACCAACTGGCGTCTGTCCCGAGGTCGTGATTTCGGTATCCGTAGCAATATGCTGGATACAGATGAAGGCCTGCTGGTGTACACCAATTTCGGTGAGCTGATGCTTATCGAGGTCGAGTAATCTTCTACTCGATGTTAATCCGTTTGTTATCTGAGGTTGCCTGACATGGTACCTGTTATTGCTCTGGTTGGCCGTCCGAACGTCGGTAAATCAACTCTCTTTAACCGTCTGACAAAGAGCCGTGATGCGCTGGTCGCAGAAATCGCGGGTCTGACCCGTGACCGTAAATACGGTGAAGGTAAGGTCGGTGATGATCCGTTTATCGTCATTGATACCGGCGGTATCAGCGGTCAGGAAGAGGGCATCGATGAAGCGATGGCGTCACAGAGCTTCCAGGCTATGAAAGAAGCCGACATCGTCTTCTTTATGGTGGATGTGGGCGCAGGTATTACTGCAGGCGACCGTATGATCGCTGATCACCTCCGTCGTAGTGGTAAGTCTGCTTACCTGGTTGCGAATAAAATCGACGGTAAAAATCCGGACGTCGTACTTGGCGAATTTTATGAGTTGGGTATGGGCGAACCATTGCCAATTGCCGCTGCTCACAACCGTGGTATTTCAGCGCTGATTGAATACGTGATGGAAGAGCTTCACGGTGTTAAGCAGGCTGAGGAAGAAGAAACCGGTTACTACTACGAAGAAGATGAAGGCGAAGATGGCGTTCATCACGAAGCCCTCGATATTAAAGGCATCAAGATCGCCGTTGTTGGTCGCCCGAATGTGGGTAAATCGACGCTGGTTAACCGCTTTCTGGGTGAAGACCGGGTAGTTGTGTACGACGAGGCCGGTACAACACGGGACAGTATCTATATTCCATACGAGCGCCATGGTCAGGAATATACGCTGATCGATACCGCTGGTGTACGTCGTCGTAAGAACATCTCAGAAGCCGCTGAGAAGTTCTCTATTATTAAAACGCTGCAGGCCATTCAGGACTGTAACGTCTGTATTCTCGTTCTTGATGCACGTACCGGTATTGTGGAGCAGGATCTGCACATGCTTAGTTTCGTGCTGAACTCTGGCCGTGCCCTGGTGATTGCGATCAACAAGTGGGACGGTATGGATGCTGATGATAAGCAGCGGGTTAAAGACGAAATCGACCGTCGTTTTGACTTCCTGACCTTCGCCGATATGCATTTTATTTCAGCGCTGCACGGTACTGGTGTTGGTCACCTGTATGACTCTGTCGATCAGGCTTACGAGTCTGCCATGGCGAAGT
>Ga0255776_10003760_pt1 | contig 16211 bp, 14 predicted proteins | sample 071ome_19_FD_179974 | JGI IMG/M metagenome (GOLD analysis project Ga0255776, IMG submission 179974) | Coastal salt marsh microbial communities from the Groves Creek Marsh, Skidaway Island, Georgia - 071413AT metaG (version 2) | ecosystem: Environmental > Aquatic > Marine > Intertidal zone >... | reverse complement strand
GTACCTCTCGTAAACAACGGCGCGCCAACAACAACGCTCCTCCTTTTCTGCTTCCCGTCGTCGTCCTCGCGAGCATCTTCTTTTATTCTTCTTCTTCCTCTTCGCGCGCGTGTTGTGCGCAGTGATGAATCGCGCACAAATTTTTCCCCAAAAACTTCTCTCTTCCAGAAAAAAAAAAGACCAAAAAACATAAAAGAAATTCGTCTCGTCTCGTTCGTTTAAAACTCACTTTTGTCTCTCTTTTGCCACACAACAAAGAAACAACACACGCACCAACCGCGCTCTTCTTCTTCTTCTCTGTTATCTACCATCGCAGCAGCACTGCGTAGGAACAGCGCGCGTTTAATTTTCTCTCTTACTCTCTTACTCTCTTTGTGAATCCGCGGCGCGTTGGAATATACACACACAGTAAAAGGGAAGATGTCGGCTGCTTCGGCTGCTGCTGCTGCTCCTGCGGGGTTTAAAAAACATCTCAGAGGAGGAACGCGCTCTTCTTCTTCTTCTTCTTCTTCTTCTTCTTTGTTCTCGTCGAGGAACAAGAAAACGAACAGAAGAGAACAAAAACGGCACAGAGACGTCACGCGAGCGTGCGGGATCATCGGGGTGATGACGCACGAGAACAAAGTTTCCGCGGAGTTGTACGAAGGTTTACTCATGTTGCAACACCGAGGGCAGGACTCGGCGGGGATGGTCACGTCGGACGGGAGTCGATTTAAAGAGAAAAAAGACAACGGATTGGTGAAAGACGTGTTCGATAAGAGAACGATGAACTATTTAGACGGGAACATTGGGTTAGGACACGTGAGGTATCCGACGCAAGGCGGTTTATCCGCGACGGAGGCGCAGCCGTTTTTCGTCAACTCGCCGCTCGGGATTTATTTAATCCACAACGGGAACTTGACCAACACGGACGAACTGCGATTGAGACATTTGAACGCGAGACACATGAGAACGAATTCGGATTCGGAGGTTTTGTTGAACGTTTTCGCGGAAGATTTACAGAGAGAAATTAATTTGCATCCGCTGAGAGACCCGAACGTGCAAATGTTTGACGCGGTGACGCAAACGATGCAAAAATTAAGAGGTTCGTATTCGGTGATTTCTTTGGTGAACGACGTCGGTTTGTTCGCGTTCAGAGACCCGAACGGGATTCGTCCGTTGGTTTTAGGTCAAAGAGTGAACAAAGATGGGAAGGACGAGTGGTGCGTGGCGTCGGAAGACGCGGCGTTTGGACCGCTCGGGTTTAAATTCGTCCGAGACGTGAACCCGGGGGAAGCGATCATCATCACCAACGACGGGAAGATGGTGTCCAGGCAATGCGTGGCTGGGGACGCGTGTCCGTGCATTTTCGAATACATTTACTTGGCCAGACCAGATTCGACCATGAATGGTATTTCGGTGTATGAATTCCAATTGGATTTAGGTCGAAGATTGGCGCAACACATCACCGAACGAGGGTGGGACATCGACGTCGTGGTTCCCGTTCCGGATGGGAGTCGCCCGTCTGCGATTGAAATTGCCAGCGCGTTGAATTTGCCGTACCGCGAAGGTTTAGTCAAAAACCGATACGTTGGAAGAACGTTCATTATGCCGGATCAAAGAACGAGAGAGTTATCGGTGCGACGAAAATTGAACGCCATGCGATCGGTATTCAACGGGCAAAAAGTTTTGTTGGTGGACGATTCGATCGTTCGCGGGACGACGATGAACCAAATCGTAAACATGGTTCGCGACGCCGGGGCGACGAAAGTGTATTTGGCCTCGTCTGCGCCCCCGGTGCGACATCCGAACGTGTACGGCGTCGACATGCCCTCTCGCGAAGAGTTTGTCGCGCACAACCGAACGGAAGAGGAAGTGTGCGAAGTCTTAGCCGCGGACGGGTTGATTTACCAAACCGTGGAGGATTTGTTGCAAGCCGGTAAGACGATGAATCCGAATATCAGTCGATTCGACGCGTCTTGCTTCAATGGCGACTACATCACCGGCGACATCGACGAAGAGTATTTGGACGATTTATTAGCCGATCGAGGCGCGGGCAAAGTCGGCGCGGTGAAAAGTCGATAGAGAAAGTGAAAGCGAAAGAGAGAGAGGAAGAAAGAGAGGAAGAAAGAGAAACATGTGCGATTAAACACAAATCCTTTTGCGTTTATTATAATATACTATCTATATGAATTATCATCACTCACGTGCGTGCGTTTCTCGTTACGTGTTGATGTGTGAGCACATCGAACGTTGTTTATCCGCTTTCAAATTTATTTATCTTCTCCAAGACCTGGAGCACGTCCTCCGCTCTCGATCTCGTAAACGCGCCGCCTCTCTCCATTTCGATGTACTCCACGATTCCATCTTTAATAATCATCGCGTATCGTCTACTTCTTATTCCTAAACCTTTATCCATCAAATCGAGTTCGCATCCTAACTTTCTCGTAAAGTCGCCGCTGCCGTCGCCGCACATGAGAACGGGCGCCGCGCCGACCGCTTTACCCCACGCGTCCATCACGAACGCGTCGTTCACAGACACGCACGCGATTAAATCACACCCGGCCGATTTCATTTCCGCGGCTAGATCGATAAATCCAGGTAAGTGTTTATTGGTACAAGTGGGTAAAAACGCCCCGGGCACCGCGAATATCACGATGGTCTTCCCTTTCGCGCACAACTGCGTCGCGGTCTCGATCGACTGCAAATTGCCTTCGTGGTCGAAATATTGCAACGAAGAGTTTGGAATCGCATCGCCTTTCTTAATCAAAGGATAGTATTTGGTGGTGCTGTTGTACTTGTTCGTCGATTGTTCTTGCTCGTTGTTCGGGTGGACGACCGCTTTTACGTCGCACGCAAAGTTTCCGCGTCTGTTGTTGTTGTTGTTGTTGTTGTTGTTGTTGTTCGCAGAAGCACGAGAGGAGGAGAAAAAGAGCTTCGCCGTCGGTAATCGTTTTTCCCCACGAACAACGTTTACGATTCCTCTTCTTCTTCTAGCAGTGGCTCCTTCTGATCGTCGGCCGGTGAAACTGGCGCTCGAACCAGTGCTCGCTCTTCTCGAGTCGATGTTGTTGTTGCGATTATAACTCAACGTCGCGCTCGCGCCGCCGCCGACGAGAGCGGCGGCAGAAGCAGAAGCGCACGACGCCGACATCTTTTTTTTTGTGTTTTTTGTGAGAAGAAGTGCGTCTCAAAAACAAAAGAAAACAGGGGGGAGACGAGGAATAGGGTTTAAAACCCTAAACAAACCGAACCCTAAATTTTTCCAACACCTTCCGCGCGGCCATTATAAAATTGGTGTGTTTGTTACACCCCCACAGAGAGAGAGAGAGAGAGAGAGAGAGAGAGAGAAAGAATAAACGCAAAAGAAGAAGAAGAAGAAGAGAGATGTTGACCGCGGCGATGCGAGGATTAGGAGGATCAAAAGGAAGAAGTTTTGGTTCTTCTTCTTTTTCATCGCCAGAGGAAAGAGAAGTTTTGATTCAATCGACCAACGAGGACGACAACTGCAACACTTTGATGAGAAACAATAATAACGAGAAGAGCAAATCTGTGTTTTTCAGAGAAGGCAAACACACGGGGAGATACACGATGGGATTTGTTCTCGTTTCCGTCGTTTTATCCGTTTTCTTCGTGTCTTCGTCGCGCGACAACAATAACAACAGCGGCACTCACCTCGAGCACGAATCCAGGTTGAGTTTGAGCAATAAAAACAATAATAAGAACAGTGATAATAAGAAGAAAACCAGCGACGATAACGACAACAGCGAACGAGGATTCAACCCGATAGTCATCGTCCAGCGCGACAACGAAAAAGACTACCAAGATTTCAAGCGCATTCAAAGAGTCTTCCCGAAAGCGAATTCAATCTTTGGCGTGAACGCTGGACAGTGGCCTGCGCATCTCGAAGACGCCGAATACGGTTTAGCGCCTTTACGAATCTTCAACCGAGAGAATTTTAAGAGTAAAACGTGGAAAGTGGACGATAAGAGGAGAAACCCGGATAACTTGAAAGGTATACAATGGATCGCGTCGATTGATGAACGCGATCCAGAGACTGGCAAGTTAGGCGAGGGGCGGATGCCCATCGCGCATCACATCGGATGCATGTACGCGCACTTCAACGCATGGCGAGCCGTTGACGATATGGCGTACGATAAAGGAAACGATAAGGTTTTTCCGGCATGGATCATGGAAGCCGACGCGTACGTGGACGAGAACCAAATGAAATCGAGAATGACGCGATTACTTCAACACGCGCCGAAAGACTACGACTTTTTGATGATGAAACGCGAATTGTTCTTAGGGATTTGCGGTCCCGACAGGCCCGGGAATTGTAAAAGATCGGAAAATTTTATTCGTTTAGGCGAACCAGGACCGAATCAAAAGCCCGTCCCAGACGGTTACGAACGACGCATGTACTTTTACTATTGGCCTTTGGAGGGACCGGGCGCTGGATTGTCGTCCTACGCCATCGGCCCAGATTTTACTTATAAAGCGTTCAATTTCATCTCTCGCAAAGGGGCGGATATGATTGACGGTTTCTTGTTCGGCAAATTATGCCGCGACGATTACGTTTCCGAAGATGCCGCGAGCCCAGGAAACTTTTTATTACCAGAAATCGGCTCCGCGCTCGTTAAACCGAGAACGAAAGAAGCGAACACAAAGGACAACAAATTAAAAGTGTTGAATTGCTATTTGCTCGGCGATGTCGAGGTGGAGAAGATAGCCAAAGACGACAAAGAACAAGCCTCTCTTGGTAAAGATAACGTCGAAGAAGTCGACAAAAACAAGAAAGAGGGAGACCCGGTGACTCTTTTTAAAGCGAAAGTGCACCAGGAAACGTCGTCGGGAAATGTCGATCATGAACAAAAAGGCGAACAAGAAGACATCGACGTGACCGTCGAAGCGAGCAAACCGACCGAGTCCTCCTCTCAAATTAAAATCAAAGCCGGCGACGCATCCGTCACGCAAACCATCTCAAACAACAACGACGGCACGTTTTCATTCGAAGTTTCGAAGAAGAACGTCGATGGTCAAGAGGAAGGCGAAACGAAAACGGAAAAAGTCACCGTCGACACGACGCAGATGCCCGGGCCGTTCAAAGAGATGTTCTCAAGCGTAATGGATACCATGGCAAACGGTGGACCGTTTGATTTATTACAACAACAACAACAGCAACAAGAAGAAGAAGAAGATAAAAAATAAGACGACGAGTAACTTCTTCCTCTTCGTGGAGGTGTGTGTGTGTGTGTGTGTGTGTGTGTAGAATTGTACATCTTAAATCCGTTTTTGTATTGTGTAATTTGAAAACTTTTATATTGTTGTGTTGTAAAAATTCTCTCACACAAAAAAAAAACTTAACAAAAGAGCGCGCATACACATACACACACATCATGCCGCTCCCGTCTCGCTTACAAGTCCGCCACGAGGGCTTATCCATCGTCATCTTAGGCGCGAGCGGAGATTTAGCCTCGAAGAAACTCTTCCCGTCTCTTTTCAACTTACACTCCGCCGGGTTCTTACCGACGAGGACGAAAATATTCGCCGCGTTGCGCGACAGAAAAAAGAGAAGGAGCGAATTGGAATTCAAAACGGAGTTAACGGAACACATCAATCGGGTTTGGAAACCACCGGACGGGTCGAATGCGACAAAACCAACGAAAGGATTGATGGAGGAGTTTTTAGAGGACGTCGAGGTGTGTCATTTGGACGAAGATTTCGTTTCCGAGGAAGAGAAGAAGAAGAAGAAGAAGAAGAGTAAAAATCGTTCTCGAGAAGACGAAGAAGAAAACGAAGAAGAGGAAGAAACGGATTCAGAGTCAGAGGATGAAAATGATAACAATGACGATGAAGAGGAAGTGAACGAAGAGTCGATGCGACAGAATTACCGATCCATCCATTCGATAACGAAGCACATTGAAGCTTGGGAGAAGGAGAACGAAGACGCGCCGGCTTCGAATCGAATGTGGTATTGCTGTTTGCATTCGGATTTCATCGTCGACTGCGCGAACCAAATTCATTACTTCACGAGGACGAGGAAAGTGCATTTTACGGATCACACGCAAGCGGAGATGAAGATGAAGAAAAAAGGATGGACGAGATTAGTTCTGGAAAAACCGTTCGGAAGAGATCGAAAGACCTGCGAAAAGTTGAACGTGAAGTTGAGCAAACGATGGCCGGAGAGCGATTTGTTTCGCATGGATAGGTATTTAGGTAAAGAGGTGATTGAAAACTTGTTAGTGATGAGATTTGCGAATCGATTGTTGTCGCCTATTTGGAACAGAGATAATGTGGCGAACGTGCAAATTATATTCAAAGAGCCGTACGGCGCGGAAGATCAACAGAGAGGCGATTATTTCGACAGGAATGGGATTGTTCGAGATGTCATGCAAAACCATTTGTTGCAAATTTTAGCCGTGTTGGCGATGGACGCGCCAGTATCGCTAGATCCAGAGGACATCAGAGACGCCAAGTTGAAAGTTTTGAGACAAGTTGCGATGAGTAACGATAAGTTTGACGTGTTGAAAAACACCGTCGTCGCGCAATACTCGACGTCGAAAAATGGGAAGCATTTGGGCTACATGGAGGAACGCCCGGAAAATTCGAAAACCACGCCTACTTTTATAATGTCGGTATTGAAATTAGCGAACGATCGATGGGATGGGGTGCCGTTTATTTTCAAAGCAGGGAAAGGAATGAACGAAAAGAGGTCAGAAATCAGAGTGCAGCTGAAGGAATCCCCCGGAGATGTTTTCGGGAGAGACGACGACGAATCTCGATTACACGCCGCGGGGCCGAACGAGTTTGTTTTGCGAATGCAACCGAAAGAAGAGATGTACATGAAAGTGACGATAAAAGAACCAGGATTAGGAGTCAAGCCTACCGCCTCAGAAATGGAACTGAGCTCGAGATGGAAAATGGAACAGGCGAGGAAGGATGCGTGCGGGGAAGCTCCTCGACGCGCCTACGATCGATTAATTTTGGACGTCATCAACGGGAACCAATCGCATTTCGTGAGGAACGACGAACTCGAAGCCGCTTGGGCGGTGTGTGACCCGCTAGTTTCCGCGATTGAGAGTGGCTATTTGCCAATGACTACGTATTCTTACGGCAGCAGAGGGCCGAAAGAGGCGGACGAATTGAGAACAAGAGCTGGACATTTACCGTCGCATTTAGTTGAGAAGGATTCGGTGCCGCTGTTGAACGCGGAGTACGATACGTTACCGGGCGAAGAGGATGGCATGACGGGATCGTTGGCGAGTAAATTATCAAACGCGGTGTACGTTTCTGAGCCGGTCGTGAAAAAAAGTAAGCCGGTGAATGAAGGGTACGCGTTGAGTCCGAGAGGGTACCGATCGGGCGACGTGAGTCCGCAACAAAGGTCGCCCAGACACGGTCAAATTAAATCGCGTCCCTCGACGCAATGGATTTGAATATAAAAAGTCAAGAGTTAGACAGTGCGCATTGTAATCAGTTAGTAGAAAGAGAAAGAAAGAATGAATGGTTTCGATTATATTTAAGTTTATTGTATTTAGTCTAAATCTTCCGCACTACCGGCAGGTTTCGTGGCTTCTTCCATCGGCGCATCCTCACCCTCGGCCCCCGCCGCTGTATCAGCATCGCCGTCTTCCATCTCCGCGTCGCCATCGAGTTTCTCTTCCTCTTCACCCTCTTTTTTCTCTTTCTTCTCTTCCGTCTTCGGTTTCGGCTTCGGTTTTGGTCTCGATAAAATCGGCGTCGCGAAGCGCTCCAACACGGAACGTTTCTTCTCGATGTCCTCGGATTTCAAAACGCAGTCGTCGGTTTTCTGTAAAGCAGATTGTAATTCAACTTTCTCAGCCAACCACTTTGCGGCTTCGTCGCACTCTTTTTGCACCTTCTTCAAGTCTTCGGCGTCGATGTGCGCGTGCGCTTCATCTTGAGACGTTTGTTTGATCATTTGGCAGGCCGATTCTAAAGCGGCGATTGCGCCCGGTCGTTTGTGTTCTTCGTTGTATCGCTCTTCGATCGGGTTACCAATGGCGGATAATTCTTCGAGTTTCTTCACGTACACGCCTTTGGTTTCGTCTTCGCCGTCTTCGTACAACCAGTCTTCCGTGTTGTTCAACAATTCTTTGAAAGAGGTTCTCACGTCCTCCTTGACGTAATCGAACAATTGCCCACCTTCTTCCAACTTTGAGCGCATGGAGTACACGTACGCCTCGACCGCGTTCTTTCTCTCTTTCGTCTCTTCCATAACCTTGTCTTGCAACGCCATGTCAAACTCTTCTTGCTTGAACTTTTCGAGCACTTTACCCGGTAAACCACCCGTGTGCGTCGCTTTAATCGGCACGTCCGTCTTCTTCGTTTTCTTTTTAATCTCAATCTTAAATTTCGGTTTCGTTTCTTCCGGCTCCTCTTCCTTGGCAGCGGCTTCTTCTTCGCCTCCTTCCTCTTTCTTCTCTCCGTCTTCGCTCTCTTCGGTTTCCATTTTTTCGCTCGCGTCTTCCTCTGCCTTCTTCGGTTCTTCTTTTTTCTTCGGTTCTTCGACGATTGGCACTTGCACCTCTTCCTCGTATTCCTCCCAAACTTGCGCTTCTGTGCACTCAACTAAGCCATTCAAGTTCAATTTCACCTTCACTTTGACGTTATGCTTATCCTTGCCCTTCGGAACGGCCGGCAACGGTCCAATATCGAACGTGCCCAATGAGGACTCTTCGGCGGATTCGTCCGTTTTCGTCGTAGCTTGGACCGTGAACTGCTTCGCTTTCAAAAACGTCATTTGTTTCGTGCTCGGAATCGGGTTGTATCTTTCGAACAGTTCCACGTCTTTCACTTCGCCTTTCGCGTCACCCGGCCAGGACATTTTGACCGGGAATGCGAACGCATCGATGACGTCAAACTCGCGCACTCTAAACAACGGCGAGAGCATGGCGCCTTGCAATGCGCACCCTCTGGCAACAGATTCGGAAGCGTTCAACGTTCTCGAGATTGGCTTTTGGAAGAACTCCTCCAACGCTTTTTGAATCGATTGGATTCTCGAGGCGTTACCTACCAATTCGACCGAGGCGATGTCGGAAACGTCCAACTTGGCATCCGCCACCATTTGTCGCACCGGACCCATCAAACCGTTCAATTCGTTTTGTCCCAACTCTTCCATCTTCTCCCTCGTAATCATCGATCGCACGTCGACGTCGTTCATGAGGCATTCGATGTTAATCGGCGCCTCCGGGTTCGCCGACAACACTTTCTTCGTCTTTTCGATGGCTGTTTTCAAACGGAAGCTCGCGCGCGGATTCGTTTTCACGTCAATTTTGAATTTCTCTTTGAACTCCTCGCAGAAGTGGTGAAACATCGCGTTATCGAACGCGCCGCCGCCTAAGTTTGTATCGTATCCAGTCGAGAGCACTTTCAAGCCCTTCGATGTGAATTCAACGATCGAACATTGCATGGCTGAGTGCCCGATATCCACAAACGCCACTCGCACTGGTTTCTCCGTAAACTCTTGCGTCTTGAAGATACCGTATGCCAACGCCGTGGCGGTCGTTTCGTGCATCAACCGCATGACGTTCAACCCACAAATACTCGCCGCATCAATCATCGCGCGTCTTTGCACGTCGTCAAAGAAAATCGGCACGGACAAAACGCAGTCAGTAATCTTAACCCCCTCGTTATCCAACTCGGCGATTCTCTTCAAATCGCTCAAAATCATCGCCAACAACTGTTCCGGCGTAAACTCTCTCTGTTTCCCCATATACTCCACGGTGACGATGATGTTATCCGTCTTTTTATCTCCTTTCACCGGGTACAAAAACTCTTTGATGTCTTCCTGAACGCTCGGATCGGAAAATTTCTTCCCGATTAAGCGTTTCAAGCACGCCACCGTGTTCGTCGGTTGCATGTTGATCTTATCGCCAGCCGCGCATCCAACGAATCGTTGCCTGTGTTTTCATCATTCAGAGAGGAGAATAGAGAGAGAGAGAAAGAGAGAGAAAAAATGGTGTCAGTAAACGATGTATAATAAGTAAATATTATCTCTCTGTGTGTGTGCGTGTGTGTCACGAAGAAGAAAGAGAGAGAGAAAGAGAATTTTTTTTTCTTTTCTTTTTTGTCCCCGACAGACGAGAGAAACGAAACGACGTCGTTTCGCTTTCTTCCTCTTTTTTTTGCAAAAGTTTTTTGGTCGAAAAAGAAGCGAAAAGAAGAAAGTTTCGTCTTCTTCGCCGCCTCTCTCTCTCTCATCCAAACTCTCTCTCTGAGAATAGCAACGAATCAAGTCTCACATCTTCAATCGCGCGCACACATTCCCTCGCTTTCACATTCTCTCTGTGAACGACGCACGCGTTGACTCTGCCTCTGCCTCTCTCTCTCTTGCGCGCGCGCGAAGAGATGATGCCGAGATGATGATCGTATACACACACAGACAGACGAAAAGAAGAAAAAAAAAAATCAACGCAGAAAAAAAGAAAGAGAAACGCACTTGTCACCAAAGTTAATCAACGACGGCGTCTCCCGCTTCGACTCTTCGTTCATGACGACATCGATGCCTTTCCGTCGCGCCAACGCGACCACGTTTGATTTCGATCCGAAATCAATCCCCGCCACAGACATGATTTTTTTATTTTTATTTTTCTCTCTCGCTTTTTTTTTGCGTTTTTTTTCTGGCGTTTTCGCTTCGTTTCCTTTCTTTCCTCTTGTGTGGACCGAGAGTATAGTGAGTGTGCCTCGCTCAAAGCGTGATACAAAACCACAAAAAACCACGACTGGAAGAGAGAGAGAGAGAGAGCAGAGAGAGAGAGACAGACGTCTTTGGGAACATCACTTTATGTATAAAGGAGAAAAGAGAGAGGAAGAGAGAAAAAGTGCTCTTAATAAGAGACTCTCCTCTCTGTGTGCCGCCAAAAAAGAGAGAGAGAGAAAGCAGCGCGTGAGACTTCTTCTTCTGCTGCTGCAATTACCATCCGGGTTTATAACGCTCAATGAAACTGCTATTTTAAGGTAGGTGCGCGCGCGCGCGGTTTTCTCAGTCTCTCGTCGCTTTTCTCCTTTTATCTCTTCTCTTTCGCGCGCGCGGATGGATGGAGGAGCTCTTCTCTCTTCGTTTCAAGAAAGGAAGAGGAAACAAAAAATTCGCGCACGCATCCATATCTACTACGCATTATCCAATGAGGAACGCTATTAATGTACTGAAAGCCATTGAAAGAATGCGCAAAAAGCGCATTCTTCGTGAAACTTGAAAATAGTTTGTGCTATCTGAGGATAAAAAACGCGCAGTCGCGCGAAGAGTTTTCTTTTTCTCTCTCTCTCTCTTCTCGTTTGTGTGTTCAACTAACTTTTTTTCCTCGTGCGTTACTGCTTATATATAACACAGAAGAGCACGAAGATAGAAGAGGATGGCAATAACAACTTTGAAGGCGTCGGCGGCAGAAAATGTTCGGTATTTCTGGTGTGCGTTCATCGCGGCGTCTGTGTTGGGACAAATGAACGTTCCGTTCGTTTCAAAGTTTGTGCGAGATACGGCGAAGCGAGGCAAGACGAGAGACGGAGACGCGTCAAAAACGAAAAGACGACGAAATTTATACGAGTTACTAAACGTCCCGCACGCGTGGTTTACGCATTTTTATGTCGTTGGTACCGTGTGGAACGCGCACGTTTTGCTGGAGCGCGTTCAATCGAAAAGAGATATCGTTGATGTGTCTTCGTTCGCGACGGCGGTTCTGGGAGACTCGAGCGGCGAGCTTCTCGCGAGCGTCTTGTTTCAGTTCCACGTCACGCGACGGTTGATGGAATCGTTATTCGTTAAAGTGAACAAGAAAAAAGCGAAAATGCACGCGATTGGGTATGTTCTCGGTTTACTGTATTACGTGTGCGCTACTTTGAGCTTAAAAAATAGTCGCGCGGGAAGAACAACCGCGGGAGAAAGAAAAGTCGAGTTTCTCTTCGCCTCTCTCCTCTTCTTCTGCGCCAACTGGAAACAATACGAGTGCCACGTGTTACTCCGCAACGCTCGATTACAAACCGACAGGAAAGACCAATACGCGCAAATCGATTCCGGTTTGTTCTCCTTAGTCGCTTGCCCGCACTACTTTTTCGAGTGCGTTTTGTATTTCAGCCTGTGCGTCGCGCTTCGGTTTTCGCCGTCGAGCGTTTTGATGTTCCTCGCGGTATGCGGAAACTTGAGCGTAGAGGCCAAGAACCATTTGATTTGGTATCGAAACCGAATCAAAGGGTTTCCTAGACGGCGGAAAGCTATGGTGCCGTACGTGTTTTAGTTTATTAAAGTTTAGTAAATAATATGTACCAGTACGCGTGTGTAGTCGGTTGCGTTTTTCTTATCAGAGAGTTTCTCGTAGTAGAATTTGTGCTGTGGGAAACTCTCCTCTGATCGTCTCTCTCTCTCTCTCTCTCTCTCGAGCCGCCGCCGCGACTTCATCTTTTTTTCGCATCTCTCTTTGCGTGTGACTTTTTCTCTCGTGCGTGTCTCTTTTTTTTTCGCCTTTTCCCCTATACTCTTACTTTTATCTCTTTTTGTCCCTGCTGTATACTAAAGCGTCACAAAAAGAATCTTGATCGCACGCATTCGACATCGTCATCATCATGTTAGCTTCAACCGGTGCTGGTGCGTTCCCTTTCTTTTTGTACTCGACGCGCGATCGGCATCTTTTTCTCTCTCTGTGTGTATACTAGTTTATCCCACAAAATCGGCAACGTGTCATCGAGACGCACACGCAGCCCTCAATCCAATCCAATCCCTCTCTCTCTCTCTCTCTCTCTCTCTCTCTCTCTCTCTCTCTCTCTTTCCCTTTTTCTTTCGCCGGTGTGATGACGTCGAAGAGTGAGAGAGAGAGAGAGGGCGTTTTCCTCGCTCTCTGTTTGCGTTTTATACTGACTGTTTTATCGTTAAATCACAAACAACAGCAGCGACTGCGACGACGAGTCTGTTGTCCTTCAGAAGAAGTCACGCCGGTAACAACAATGCGTCGTCGTCGTCGTCGCATTCCGTTCACAAAGTAAACGCCAAGGCGATCGCTCGAACTTCAAAAAATAATAACAAGCAAAGAAGAACGCTGACCATCGTCAACGTGGCCACTCCGTCGAAGAAGTCCTCGGAACCGCCGAAAGAACCGAAAAGATCCGCGGTGGAAATTATCAAAGAAAACTCGGACTTTTTACGTCACCCTCTGATCGAGCAGTTGGCGACGCCGGAGACGTTCATCTCGGAAGATGCCGCGCAACTGTACAAGTTCCACGGCGGGTACCAGCAAGACGACCGAGAGAAGAGATCGTTCGGACAAGGGAAGTTTTACCAGTTCATGATGCGAACGAAACAACCGGCTGGATTAGTCACGAATAAGTTGTATTTGACCATGGACGACTTGGCGAATACGCACGGGAACGGGACTTTGAGATTGACGACGAGACAAACCTACCAGCTGCACGGCATTTTGAAACAAGATTTGAAGCAAACGTTTAGAACGGTGATTCAAAACATGGGGTCGACGTTAGGTGCGTGTGGGGATATCAACCGTAACGTGACCGCGGCGCCGTGCCCGGACAAGAAGAACCCGAGTTACGAAATCGCGCAAACGTTGGCGCAAGATATCGCGGAATTGTTAGCGCCGCAATCGGGGGCGTATTACGACGTTTGGCTCGATGGCGAACAAGTCATGACGGTGGAAAAGCCGGAAATTACGAAAGCAAGAATGGACAATTCCAACGGGACGAACTTTGAAGGAAGCCAAGAACCGATTTACGGCTCTCTCTTTTTGCCGAGAAAGTTCAAGATTGGCGTCACCGTTCCTGGCGACAATCACATCGATTTCTTGAGTAATGATATCGGTATTTGCGTCGTGAACGATGCGAGCGGAAAACACATCGGGTACAACGTCTACGCCGGTGGCGGTATGGGTCGTTCGCACAGAAACAACGAAACGTTTCCGAGAATCGCCTCGCCGATTGGATACGTCGATAAAGACGATATTTTGTACGCCGTCAAAGCTATCGTTTGTACGCAAAGAGATTACGGCAGACGGGACGACAGAAAGCAGTCCAGGTTAAAATACCTCGTCCACAGCTGGGGCGTCGAGAAGTTCACCACGGTGACGGAACAATATTTTGGCAAGAAGTTTCAACCGATTGCTCCGTTGCCGGAGTTTGAGTTCAAATCGTACCTCGGATGGAACGACCAAGGCGACGGGAAGTTATGGTACGGCGTCCACGTTCAAAACGGTCGATTGAGAGGCGAATTAAAGAAAGCGTTGAGATTAGTCATCGAAAGGTACGAGTTACCGGTGCGTTTGACCGCGCAACAAGATTTACTCTTGTGCGACGTCGACCCGAAGTGGAAGGATGACATTCACCAAACTTTGAAAAATGCCGGTTTGAAAGATTTGGAAGACATCGAACCGAACGACCAATTATCCATGGCTTGCCCAGCGTTGCCTTTGTGTGGCTTGGCTATCACCGAAGCCGAAAGAGGTTTACCGGACATCAACAAGAGACTTCGTCAGGTTATGGAAACCGTCGGCTTGACGAAAGCGGACGATATCATGATTCGTATGACTGGTTGCCCGAACGGGTGCGCGAGACCGTACATGGCTGAACTTGGTTTCGTTGGCGACGGTCCGAACACGTACCAAATTTGGTTGGGCGGCACCAGAAACTTAACCGGCATTTCCCGCGCCTACGAAGACAAGGTGAAAGTGGACGATTTGGAGACATTTTTCGAACCGATCTTCGCGTATTGGAAGCAAAACCGCAACAGCGGCGAGGAGTTTGGCCAGTTCGTCAACCGCGTCCCTTTTGAAGAAATCAAGGCGTTCTCGGAATCGTACGTCCCGGGACAGCTCGTCTCTACCGAACGATTACCGAGGGTCATGGTTGAAAGAGCGGCGTTGGATAAGTTGATCAAATACGCGGAAGAGAACAACACGACGTTGACGGCGGCGGCGACGAAAGCCATCATGGACTTGTAATTTCAAATAAAAGTAAAAAATCATCACATACCATAAATACATGCGAGTAAAAGTCATCTTTCGAACTGCTGCGCATCATCTTTTGCTCTCATCAAATCTATATATATTATTACAAAATTTCATTTTTCTACGTATTTTAATGCCCTCGCGTGCTCTATTCTTCTAACTCTGGTCGAGTTAATAAATACAACGACGGGCCCAGCACGGGCAACAGATAAAACAACGGGTTTACGTCAGATGACGATGACGACGACGATCTTCTCTGCAAATCCTCCTGGATGGCCGTTTTCATCACCAACGATAAGACGATCAAATCGCAAGTGCTCACGCACGCCAAAGTGGATTGTTTCGTCAACAGCGTGACAAACTCGGAAACTACCCCGGCATCTAATACGTGCGAGAACGCCCAAAAATACAAAAAAGCGCTGAACGCCGTCAAAAACAACGCGTTCACTTTTGATTCTAGGATGTTCTTGGTGACAAACCCCAAATCAGATTTCTTCACGCCGTTAACCACCGGCGTCCTGGCGATTAAATACGGTCCCAACGCGAAGAAACCGAGCGCGAAGGACGCGCCGACGAAAAACTTTGGTTGCAACTTTGGCTGTTTCTCGCCACCGCCTGGGAGCAACAAAGACGCGTACACCGCTGGCACAACCCCCAAGCTATTAAAAAGTGCCTCAAAAAGTGGATTCACCTGCCCTTGAAACGGAGAGGAGACGAGTTTGGTGATTAAATCTGTATCGAACGAACCGACCGTTTTGGGCGCAACGAACGTCGCCACCGCCAACAAAGAAAACCACAAACCGAGAATCGTCAATCGCTCCGAATCTTCCCAAAACTTGTACAACCCTTCTTCCTTTTTGCTGTCGTCATCGGCAGCGGAAGTTTTCCCAGGCGGAGAAGAAGAAGAAGAAGCGGACGCGGTGATTTTGTTTTTGGATAATTTTACATTGCATGCACTCTTCTTCTTCACGACTAATCTTCTTCTTTCCTCTTTCCTCGTCGATGCCATCGTAACGACACCACCACCACCACTCGTCGTCGTCGTCGTCGTCGTCGTCCCAGAGAGTGCGTTTCTTCTCGAAGAAGAAGAAGAGCGGCGGAGGACGACGAAGCGTGGTTTCTTCGTCGTCGCGTTTGCCGTTGATGATGTTGTTGTTGTTGTTGTTATCCTACATGATGTCGTCATCGTGGTCATCGTCTTTTCAAAAAAAAATGTGAAGAAGACACACAACACAAATTTTTTTTTAAAAAAAAAAAGAAAAGCAAAAA
>Ga0255776_10003755_pt1 | contig 16225 bp, 11 predicted proteins | sample 071ome_19_FD_179974 | JGI IMG/M metagenome (GOLD analysis project Ga0255776, IMG submission 179974) | Coastal salt marsh microbial communities from the Groves Creek Marsh, Skidaway Island, Georgia - 071413AT metaG (version 2) | ecosystem: Environmental > Aquatic > Marine > Intertidal zone >... | reverse complement strand
CTTACCTATATCATGCATCAAACCACAGGCATAGGCTTGATCCGGGTTATCATAGCCGACAAGATTGCTGATCTCGGCAGATGCAATCGCCACACCCAAACTGTGCTGCCATAAGTCTTCACATGAAAAATTAACCGTAGATTTGGTCAATTTCATCAGCTTCAATACCGATACATTCAGGGCTATTTTTTTGGCATTCTCAAAGCCAAGCTTGTGTAGGGCGTCGTGAATCGTTGTTATTCTCTCCTCTCCGGGTTCCGTGAATTCGACCTTATTGGAAACCTGAAGGATTTGCGTGGTAATCGATTGATCTACCTCCACTAATTCTTCGATGTTATCCAAATTTGAATTTGGGTCCGAGAGCTTTTTAACTAATTCCTCTAGTATTTGAGGAAGACTTGGCAATTTCTCCTCTAGCGAGGAAATAATCTTATCGTAATCGATCGCTTCAATCATGAATAATTAAATTAAAAAACAATAAAATTTAACATCAGCCTGTTTAAATCAATCTCATTATTTCATTCGGTTTGATTTGTAGTTTCCCAAATCATGGATAATCCTGAGGAATATATACCTAACACTATCTTAAAAATGATTCACATAATAGCTACGCTTACTTTATTTTTATCCTTCTTGAACATTTCTTTTGGCCACTGTCAGGTACCCTGCGGGGTCTATGGCGATTCCGCCCGCTTTACCCAGATGCTTGAGGATCAGACCACAATTGCGAAAGCGATCGGGCAAATTTCCGAACTGGCAGGCAAGGAAGATGCCCAGTCTGCAAATCAATTGAGCCGCTGGGTCGCGACTAAGGAGGACCATGCTTCCAAGATTCAAAAAATTATCGCCGAGTATTTTCTTACCCAACGAATCAAGTCATCTTCGGATAAGTACGATGCCCTACTCAAGGGTGCTCATGCAGTGATGGTGGCAGCGATGAAATGCAAACAGGGAGTGGATGTCAAGAATGCGGAATCTTTAAAGTCTGCGATCGAAAGCTTTCAATCCGTTTACGAAAAGTAAGACTTAAGTACCTTTTTTTCCAATCTCAAGCATCTTTCCATAAGCCTCTTCCCAATGGGAAGTTTGCCTAGGCTCATATCTTTTCGGCTCAAAGGAGTCGGCGATCAACTGCCGGGCATCCGCTAAGGAACTTACTTCGCCAGCAGCCATCATTTGCACAACCACATTGCCCACACCAGTAGCCTCGATGGGTCCGGCGATTACCTCGCAACCTGTGGAATCCGCGGTCATTTGGTTGAGTAATTCATTTTGGGTCCCTCCTCCTACAATGTGCAACTGGGCAAGGGATTTGCCAGTTTTCATGCGTAAATTCCCCAGCACCTCTCGGTACTTCAGGGCAAGCCCCTCGAGGGCGGTACGGATGATTTCATTCTTGGACTGTGGAGCGGACTGACCGGAAGCAAGGCAGCGATCAGCAATTTTTTCGGGCATTTTTCCAATGGTGGAAAAAACCGGATCATCCACATCGAGAATCGCGGAAAAGGGACGTGCCTCCCGGGCCATACTGGTGAGCTGGCCGTAATCAAAATCCTCTCCGGCAGATTGCCAGTGCCGTCGGCATTCCTGCACGATCCACAATCCGCTTATATTCTTGAGGTAGCGAATGTCTTGACTGACTCCAAATTCGTTGGTGAATCCGAGCTTATCACTCTCGGGATCGCAGAGTGGCTGGTCGAGTTCCACACCCATCAACGACCAGGTACCCGAACTGAGGTAGGCAAAATCACCCCCAGACCCAGCCGGCACCCCGGCCACCGCCGATGCGGTGTCGTGCGAACCCACGGTGTAGACGGGTAAATCACCACAGCGAATTTTATCCCGGGACGCTCCAGTTACCTGCCCCACATGGTGCCCAGGCTCCCAAAGATCACCGAGTATTTGGGTGGGGATACCCAGTTGTTCGAGCAGCCCACTGTCCCAGTTCCGGGTCTTTTGATCGAGCATCTGGCTGGTACTGGCCATAGTAATCTCGTTGCCCTTCTCTCCGGTGAGCCAAAAATTGATCAGATCAGGCGTGAAAAGGAGCTGGTCGGACTCCCTGAGGCAGGATTGACCTGCTTCCTTTTCGGCCATCAATTGAAACAATGTATTGATTAAAAGAGGTTGAATGCCGGTACGGGCATAGCATTCTTCCCGTGAAATCTCGGAAAAAAGCTTCTCAAACATGGGCACAGTTCGGGAGTCCCGATAATGGTAAGGCATACCGAGCAGGTTGCCCGCTGGATCAAGGTGCCCGTAATCGAGCCCCCAGGAGTCCACGCCCACGGACTGGAGAGAGGCCCCATATTCGGCTTGGGCTTTGGCGAGTCCGTCAAGAATCTGCTGAAACAATCCGACGGTATTCCAGTGTATGGACCCGTTGAGATGAACCGGGCCATTGGGAAAGGAATGAACGACTTTTAGGGCTATGGAACTGCCGTCGTATTCACCAGCAAGTACCCGACCGCTCTCAGCTCCGAGGTCAACAGCGAGGTAGATTTTTTTGGAATTCATCGATGGGAAAGGAGAAAATATACTCACACAATCTGCTAATTGGCATGGAAGCAGGTGTCGAGGAAAAGAAAGGTTGTAGAACCCGAACACCCCACCAGTCCGACGCCCGGGTTGCATCTTGCTTGAAGAAATCGTCCAATTTGCTAACTTGTAAGAAGGCAATTTGATCGATTTGATCCGCTTATTTAATCAAACAATAAAAGAAAATGATTTTTGATCCACTTTATCTGCTGGTAATCGGTATAGGAATGGGGCTGAGCCTCTATGCTTCGAGCATCACCAAGGGGCGCTTTCGCAAGTACAGCCAGTACACCACCCGCTCTCGTCTCACTGGGGCTGACATTGCCCGCAACTTATTGCAGGACAATAATATAAATGATGTCAGCATCGAGCGAGTACCAGGCGAACTGAGCGACCACTACGACCCTCGGACCAAGACCTTACGCCTGAGCCAGGCGGTACATGATTCCAACAGCATGGCCGCTTTTGGAGTAGCGGCTCACGAAGTGGGCCATGCCATACAACATGCCAAGTCGTACTCCCTTTTGTCCTTTCGGTCTGCATGGGTACCGGTCGCCAATCTTGGCGGAGGATTATCGATGATCGTGATCATGCTCGCTTTTTTTCTCGGTGGAGTGCAAACCGCGTCCGGTGCATCTCTTTCCTGGCTGGGAGTGTTGCTGTTTGGATGCACCACTCTTTTTACCCTGATCACCCTCCCGGTAGAGTTTGACGCTAGTAATCGGGCCATTGCCTGCCTGCAACGCGGGGGCTATGTCACAGAAAAAGAACTGGATGGAGCCCGCAAGGTGCTCAACGCTGCTGCCATGACCTATGTTGCTGCTTTTGTTACCTCTTTGCTAACTTTATTATATTGGGCATTTCGCTTGGGACTACTTGGCGGCAGAAGAGATTAGGTCCTGTCGAAACCTTCCCGCACTTCTAAATATTTTTTCAGGTTGTCCTGATTTAGAGTTCCTACCCTATTGAATGTTGTTATTTGAGGCATTCAAGGTAAGCTCTGACCTTTTGGAAAAACACAAACCAGCACATTTCATGTATCGTATTTGCAATTTTAGTCTCCAAAATTTGTTGTTTTGGACTTTTCTTATCTCCGCAATCACCACGCTTTCTTTAAGTGCCAAAATCGCTCTTAAAAAAGACTACAAAGTATCATTGGTGGGAGCAGGAATGGGATCCCGTATGGTCCATTACGGACATTTCGAAACGGAAGTCCAATTGCGCTTCCCTCATTATCGGTTGGTTATCCGTAATCTTTGCGATGAAGGAAATACTCCTGGGTTTCGCCCTCACCCGGGTCGAGGTCAGGAAGAACAATTTGCATTCCCAGGTGCGAAGGAATTGGTGCCTGCCCGTTTTCGGGCAAACACCCAACCTGCAGGATTTTTTGAAACACCTGACCAATGGCTTACCCGCCTACAAACTGATGTCGTCCTGGCCTTCTTTGGTTTCAACTCTTCTTTCTCCGGAGAAGCGGGGCTGGACTCATTTAAGAAGGAACTCAACGGATACATTAAGCATACCCTTCGCCAGCGCTACAATGGTGAATCCCAGCCCCTTATGGCTCTCATCTCTCCGACAGCAGTCGAACCAACGCCTGGGGTAACGGACGGCACCCTGCAAAACAAAAACCTTGCGATTTACACCGATGCAATGAGGGAGATTGCCCGTAAAAACCGCATTACTTTCGTGGATTGCTATCAACCCTCTCTGGATTGGTACAAGGGGGGGCAAAGACACACTCTCGATGGGGCCTTGCTTAATGATCTAGGAAACCGAAAACTTGCCAACCTCCTATGCGATCAAATTTTTGGCCGGGGTAACCCAAAACCTGAAAAGAGAGAGGCCATCCACGACGCAGTTATGGATAAAAACTTCTATTGGCTGAATGACTTCAAGGTGCCCAATGGCGTCCATGTCTATGGCAGAAGGTACAATCCATATGGCCCCAAAAACTATCCATTCGAGTTACAGAAGACCCGACAATACACAGATATCAGGGATCGTGCTATCTGGGCGGCTGGCATTGGTGCTGGGACTCGTCTATTTTTTGAGGATGAAGCTCCTGGAAATTCCAGATTGAGTAGAGGCTGGGAATTTGTGGGTGCCCCCTCCCCGGTTCTTTCCGGATCTAAATCCTTGATGAGACGTGGAAGAGGAAACACTCAAGTGGTGGTGGACCAGTTAAGATACCCACACGAGGTTACCGACTCAACCGACGAGTTTTTCTTTTGGGTCTACCTGGATCCCAGAGATACACCCAAGCAAATTATGGTACAATTCCACAACGGAAACTGGGAGCACCGTGCCTACTGGGGAGAAAATTTAATTCCCTATGGAATTGATAACACTACCGGAAGAAAACGATTGGGGAATTTACCAAGTACAGGTACTTGGCATCGACTTTCAGTCCGAGCCCATCAAATCGGTTTAGCTGTTGACTCGAAAATCCAGGGAATGGCCATTACCCAGTGGGGAGGAACCACTTACTGGGATCGTTCTGGGGTTCATTTCGGGCGTATTAACTTAGAAGAGGAGGACCGCAAGACCCTCAGGCTTCCCCGGGTTGAAACTAATTATCGTTCTGATAATATCAAACACGGCAAGCTCCAGTATATCCCTGGGGAACAAGCGGTAAAACAATTGAAACCTGCCCTAGGTTACAAGGTCGAACTCTTTGCGGACGAAAAAAGGTTCCCCGACCTCGCTAACCCAGTGCAAATGTCGTTCGATAACCAAGGCAGGTTGTGGGTCGCCACCATGGCCAGCTACCCACATTACCGCATTGGTGACCCAAAGCCACAGGATAAGCTTATCATTTTTGAAGATACGGATAACGACGGGAAAGCAGACAAGCAGACCAATTTTGCGGACGACCTGCACATCCCTATCGGATTCGAGATTTCCCACGATGGTGTCTATGTGTCCCAGGGTGCAAACCTGGTTTTACTAAAGGATACGGATGGAGATGATCGATATGATGAAAAGGAAGTAGTACTGAGTGGATTTGACGATCACGATACCCACCACGCTATATCTGCATTTTGTGCCGACCCATCTGGGGCCCTACTCATGGGAGAAGGTATTTTCCTGCACACAAATGTAGAAACGGTTTTCGGACCTATACGTGGCACCAATGGGGGGTTTTTCCGCTACTCTCCACAAAATAAAAGCCTCGTTAGACACGCTCAGTTGAAAATCCCCAACCCATGGGGCATTTGCGTGGATGCCTACGGACAGGAATTTTTCCTGCACACATCCGGCCCTGCCCTTGGTTGGATGCTGCCGGGTGAGGTCAATGCCCGATACGGAGCTGCATTGAATTCCACAGATTTACTTTCATCCAACAAAGTAAGACCGACATCGGGATTGGAGATTGTATCCAGCAGGCACTTTCCTGATGAAGTTCAAGGAGACATTCTGATTAATAATAACATTGGTTTTCTAGGCATAAAACAACACCAGCTGATTGATTCGGATCCAGGGTTTGAAACGAAATACAGGCAAGACCTACTCTTTTCAACCGATACGAATTTCCGGCCCGTTGATTTGGAGTTTGCTCCGGATGGCTCTCTCTATGTTGTGGACTGGCAGAATGCTCTAATCGGACACATGCAACACAATGCCCGGGATCCCAACCGAGATCATGCCCATGGTCGAATTTACCGAATCACCTACCCTTCGAGACCCTTGGTTCAACCTGCCAAGATTGCCAACGCTTCCATTCCTGAATTATTGGAAAACCTTAAGCTTCCAGAACTCCGCACCCGCTATCGAACTCGTCGTGAATTGCGTGGACGAAACCCAAATCAGGTTGCAGCAGCAGCCATAAAATGGGCCGACTCACAAGAGGATGATCGTTTAAAACTTGAAGCTCTCTGGGTCACTTGGGGTGCAGATCGAATTCATAAAAAACTGCTTCTTCAACTTTTAGAATCAAAAGACCATCGAGTACGTTCCGCTGCGGTTCAGGTTTTGCGAAACAATCTTTCCAATTTTGAGGATGAAAATAAATTACTTCTCACTGCTGCGGGAGATACCCATGGCCGGGTACGCTTGTCTGCCCTGACCACAGCTACATATCTTCCCCAGACCGACGGACTTGAAGTGATTGATAAAGCCAAAGAAAAGGGTGTGGGAGCAACCTACCAATCCAGCCTGGATTTTGCCGAGAGTTATCTCCTTAAAAACCAGCAGGCTTACGAAGAGGACAAACATAAAATTGTGGTCCCAGAACACCTTTCGCTTTCTGAAGGTCGCCTGTTCTTGAAGGGGGCTGAAATTTACGAAAAGGAAGGCTATTGTGGAACCTGTCATCAGGAAAACGGCATGGGGCTGCCCGATGCTGGATTTCCTCCCCTTGCAGATACAAAGTGGGTAAATGGCGACCAGGATCGGCTGATCAAGCTTACCCTAAAGGGACTGATGGGTCCCATCGAAGTCAAAGGTCGTGAATACCCAGGCCTCGTACCAATGACTCCTTTCGAGTCTCTTCTTGATGACTACGATGCTGCAGCTGTGCTCACCTTTATTCGAAATTCATTTGGGAACAAATCAGACCCTATTTTACCTTGGCAGGTCAATAAAGTGAGAGGCGAAATCAAAGGTAAACAGGGTTTTTACAGTCCTGCTGAACTTCTAACCGAGCATCCGTACCCGAACTGATTTTGGGTGAATTTTGCTGTACAACCCTTCCTTCTGGATTAGCAGCTACCGATTTAGCTAGTAGCGAGTTCCTCGGCTAGGTCTTCCAAAGGGTAGGTCCAAATTTCAGAAAGAGTTGGGTGATACCAATCTGCTTTGAGCAGATCTGCCGGGGTTGCCTTAAGGGCAACTGCGACTGATAAGGAATGTATAAGTTCACCAGCATCCTTGGATACACATTCGGCACCGAAAATCCGACCCGTTTTTCGGTCGGCATGAACCGAGACATATCCGTACTTTGCTTCCATAAGAATGGACTTTCCATGATCATCAAAAGGGTAGGATGCAGAAAATGGCTCCATACCTCGATCCCTGATTTCTTCGGGGCCCAACCCTACCTTAGCAAGCTGAGGGTCTGTAAAGACGACCGTGAGCAAAGAATCGTAATTCAACGGAGGAACGGATTCCCCACATGCATGCCTGGCTGCAGTCTCTCCCTGTTTGATCGCAATATGAACAATCTCATGAGGTCCTGCACAGTCCCCGGCTGCATAAATATTGGGAATTTGAGTCTGTTGGAAAGAATTGGTTTTGACATGACCGCTTTTCAGGCAATCGAGCCCGACCCTTTCCAGACCAAGATTTGAAGTGGCAGGTCTCCTACCGAGAGCATTAAAAAGAAAGCTCGTTTCCAATTGGTGAGATTTACCCCCATGCTCGAAATTTACCTGAATTTGGTTTTCTCCAATTTGCTCGAATGATTGAAGAGAAACACCTGTATATAAATCTATCTTCTCTGCACGGAAAGCCTGTTCCACAACTGTAGATGCCTCAGGAGAAAAGCCTTTCAGGATGTGGTTACTTCGCTGAAGTTGAATCACCCGGCATCCCACCCTAGAGAGAAACTGAGCCAATTCGCAGGCAACCACCCCACCCCCAAGAACAATGCATTCTTCGGGAAGATAATCCAAGTTCAGAACATCGTCACTTGTTTTGAAAGGACAATTCCTCAGACCAGGTAGGTCAGGTGTATAAATCTCCGAACCAGTGGAGATAAGTATTTTCTCTGCTTTTAAAACCAGTCCACCAGCTAGCTGTATGGTATTGGCGTCGAGAAAGGATCCATACTCACGATACAAAGAAAAGCGGCCATCTTCCAATTGCTCCTTTCGGTAATCTGAAAACTCCTGAATCACCGCTCTTTTTCTCTTCTGCATCTCTGCGAGATTTGCCACTGGTTTATCCCCATCAAAACCAAAAACTTCTCCTTTTTGAGCCAAGTGAAGGATCTCTGCCGAATAAATTAGGGTTTTCGAAGGCATACAACCCCGCAGGATACATAAGCCACTTAACTCACTCCCACCATCGACCACGGCAACGGACTTTCCAAATTCATGAACCGTTCTGGCTGCTGCGTACCCCGCACTCCCACCACCCAAAACCAGAAAGTCAAAGTCTTGTGCTATATTTCCCATGCAATACTTCTTAAAAAATATTCCAAATCTGTCGATTCACTTTAGTAAATAAGAAGGTGGAATATAACGATCAATAACCCTATATTAGAATTGATTCAAAATGAGTTTTCCCAAAGATAAGTATTACCTATGATCAAACTTCAAGAATATCAGGAGGGCGAAGTTGTGCTGCCAGAAGGCGAGCTCGGAACCGGATTTTGTATTTTGGAAAGCGGCACTCTCGAAGTCATTCGTGATAATCGCGTACTCAGCGAGATCAATATGAAAGGAGCAATCTTTGGTGAACTTAGTGAAATCCTTGGAATGAAAAGGGATGCAGCTATTCGAGCCAAGACTCCATCCAAGGTTCGCCATGTGGAAGAAAGCATCGCCGACATTGTCACTAAAAATCCCAAAGTTGCCCTAAAGCTCATTCGTACCCTTGGACGTCGCCTATATCGGATGAACAAAATTGCTCCTCGCGGTGACTCTGATTTTAATATCTTCAAAAAGGCTGATGGGACGAAAGTCTTGGATGTCACCGATAACACCATTCGAATTTTGGTGGTCGATGATAAACCCAACATTGTCAAACAACTCACCGAAATGTTCGCCAAAAGTGATTGGCAGGTTGAAGGAGCAAAAGATGAACAATGTGCATTGGACGCTTGTGAACACAGTCACTACTCGGCCATCCTAATTAGCATGGGCCTCCCCGGAGATTCAGCCATTGATCTAAGGAGAAAGCTCAAGACCAATCACCGTGTGCTAAATACTCCAGTAGTTGGAATGATTGTCATGGGAGACCAGGCTGCTCAAAAGAAAGCTCTGGATGCTGGATTTGCCGACTGTATCACCAAGCCTTTTGATCAAAATAAATCCGATGCGGTGATGTACAAGGTCATGAATCTTGATTCTTCTGCACGCTACTTCAAGTTTATCGACGATTATTTACTCTTTGAATTACCTACGGAACTTTCTCCATTCGTTATTAATGACATTAAAGAGAATATGGATCAAAGGATCCGTAACACCATTAACGAAGGTATCCTAAAATTAATCATAGATGTTTCCTCGCTCGAGGAAGCCGAGGAAGAAGCGATTGAGGTAGTCGGTGAGTTTGCCGAGAAAATCGAGGATATGAAACTTCCAATGAGAGGAGCCATTATTGCAACCGGGGAGGATGCCGAGATGTGGAATAATTTGGATGGATGCGAAGAATGGGCTATCTGCGAAAACCTCGAAGAAGCCAAGGAATCTTTCAACCGAGAGGTCGAGGAAGACGAGGATTGATCCCCTCTTTTCATCTGACCCTCCCCCAAGCCAACCACATATCCCCACGGGAGTAGTTGTCTATGTCTAAAGATCTTGATTCAGAAAGCACCCGAAATGGGTTCCTTACCTTGCAGGAAAGAATTTGCGGTAAGCTTTTGGAACTTGATCCGCTTTGTAAAGAAACTGAGGAGGCATGGGACCGAGAAGAAGGTGGAGGAGGCATTACACGAGCTTTCGCAAAAGGAGATGCGATGGAAAAAGGTGGAATTAACTTCTCTGATGTACATGGTAAGGAGCTTCCACCGTCTGCGACTCAGAACCGCCCGGAATTAAGTGGGCTACCCTTTCGGGCCATGGGGGTTTCTGTCGTTTTCCACCCTTACAACCCATATGTGCCTACCAGCCATGCCAACATTCGCTATTTTGAAGCAGGTCCAGAGGGAAATCCAACAGAGTGGTGGTTTGGGGGAGGATTTGATTTAACACCCTATTACCCTTTTCATGAGGATGTGCTCCTTTGGCACAAGGCAGCAAAATCAGTCTGTGATCCTTTTGGCACTGATCTCTATCCAAAATTCAAAAAATGGTGTGATGAGTACTTTTATCTTCCTCACAGAAAGGAAACCCGAGGAGTAGGTGGTATCTTTTTTGATGACCTAAAACTTGAAACTTTTGAACAGACACTAGATTTTGTCCTATCGGTGGGGAACTGCTTTTCGGATACTTACTTCGAAATATTCGAAAAACGAAAGACCACTGCTTTTGGACAAAAACAAAGGAATTTTCAAAAATACCGTAGAGGAAGGTACGCTGAATTTAATCTCGTGTATGATCGTGGTACTCTTTTTGGGCTTCAGTCCAAGGGAAGAACCGAGTCTATTCTAATGTCCATGCCACCTGAGGTGTCCTGGACATATGGTTGGTCCCCTGAAGCTGACTCCCCTGAAGAGAATCTTTATCAATCTTATTTACGACCCAGAGAATGGCTGGCTGAACAAGGGTGAGTGGACGGTCTTTATTTATTGATACCCTAAATGGTGTAAACCAAAGCGGACGCCCTCCTCTCTGGGTTATGAGACAAGCGGGCCGCTATTTGCCTGAATATCGGGCATTGAAAGAAAAATATTCTTTTCTTGAGATGGTTAAAAACCCAGAACTTGCCACTGAAGTAACCCTTCAACCACTGCGAAGATTCAAGTTGGATGCGGCGATCGTTTTCAGCGACATCCTGGTAATTCCAGAAGCTATGGGCCAAGGCTATGACTTCAGAAATGGAGGTGGGATTGAAATGACTTCTAAAATCAGTTCCGAGAAAGACATCGACCAGCTGTCGACTGAAGCCATTCAGGAAAAGCTTTCTTATGTATCCAGCACACTGAAACTCCTTAGAAAAGAATTGGGGGGAAACCAGGCTTTACTAGGCTTTTGCGGGTCTCCATGGACCCTCGCCTGTTACATGATTGAAGGTGGATCTGCGGATGGGTTCCCCAAAGCTTTGGCTTGGGCAAAAGAACATCCTGCTTCCTTTCATAAGCTATTGGGAAAAATTGCGGATGCCCTGATCGAATATTTAAAGATGCAGGCAAGCTGTGGGGTAGACGCCCTGCAAATTTTTGATAGTTGGCACAACCTCTGCCCATCTGATCATCTCTGGGACTATTCCCTGCATTGGATTCAAAAGGTGATTGAAAACATTCCCAGCGAGCTTGCCATCATTGTTTACGCCAATGCATCAGCAGATCGATTATGCGAAATCAAAAAAACAGGAACCAGAGCCCTGGGAGTTCATCACAACACTGATTTGCCAGAGGTACGTAAGCGATTACCCTCTCCCCTCGTGCTTCAGGGTAATTTGGATCCGGAATTAATGGAAACTAATGCTGGCCAAGTTGCTATTGAAACCAACAAAATCTTGGATTCAATGAGGAACGACCCTGCCCACATTATGAACTTGGGTCATGGCATACGACCCAACGCAAAGATAGAATGTATGGAAGCACTCGTTGATTCAGTCCTTGCTTTGGGGCATCACTAAATCTTGGTTGGCATGTTTTTGATTACTTGGTCTTAATTCACAAATCGAGCTTACAGCTTCCTCAAAATCATCGTATCCCTCCACGATCTCTATTTCCATTCGTAGGTAATAGAGAGGGATTACTGGTTTGAAATCATCAGGTATTCGCACAGCATCCTTTTCTGTTGTGATCATGACCTCCACACCCGAGTTTTTGGCCTGCTGAAAAAGCCTTTCCAGCTCATCTTTCTCGTAACGATGATGGTCCAGGAAACGTTTTTTGTATCGTAATTCTCCAGACATTCTATGAATGAGTTGCTCAAATCCACGAGGAGAAGCGATGCCGCAAAAGACACCCGCTTGAAGTTCAAATAAAAAGCTTAATTTTTTTTCTTCAGTTCCATTGATCTCTCTGAAAACTTTAGGCTTATGAGCACAACGAATAATTTCCGCGTTTTTGTTATACTTGCGGATGGTTTCCAATAGCTCAAGTTGTGGCTCGATTTCAGATTTGGTAATTAACACATAGGAAGCTCGACAAAGATGACGAACGGGTTCTCTTAAGATACCTCTTGGCAGTAACTTATGGTTTCCGAATGGATTCAGCTGATCCACAAGCAACAAGTTCATATCGGCCTGCATAGGCAAAAATTGAAAGCCGTCATCTAAAATCAGCACATCTACCCCATATTCCTCAATGGCAAACCTACCGGCACGGACACGATCTTTATCGGTCAGCACCAGAACACCGGGTAAATTATGAGCAAGCATGTAAGGCTCATCACCCGCTTCTTCAGAATCGAGTAGTACCTTACTGCCATTACTTACCACCTTGGTCGTGGATTGTTTTTCAGAAGCTCCTTCCTCCTTACTTTTATAACCACGACTGAGCACAGCAACCTTTCGCCCCTTGGCAACTAGCTCGCGAGCCAAGCGTTCGACCACGGGTGTTTTGCCGGTCCCCCCCATAGTAAGATTGCCGACAACAATCACCAGGGCATCGAGTCGCGTGGAACGAAAAAACAACCCTTTGGAATAGAGAAATAAACGAGACCAAACGATACCGTAGAAAAGGTAAGAAAAAGGATTTAGAAACAGACCGAACAAGCGGGCAGAGATAGATAGATCTCGGTCATACAGAACACCTTCTACGAAGCTTTCGAAATCGCCCCATCTTTGCTTTACCCAAGTTAACCCGCCTGTTTGCGTCATATCGTCCAAAAGTTAATAAAATTCATCACACTTTCAACCTGATTCCCCATCCGAGTCCTTTGATCCATTGACTTTTTTAGTCGAAAGTATTTGATGAGTTCCTTTTAGCTAGACCAAATATGCAGGTAACTCTTTTAAAATCCAAGCTGCACCGTGCCCAAGTCACTGGAGTTCACCAGAACTATTCTGGGAGTCTTTCAATCGATCAGGACCTCTTGGATGCGGCAGGCTTTTTGCACCACGAAAAAATTCTCGTCGGCAATATAACAAATGGAGAAAGATTTGAGACTTATTGTATTCCTGCTGCTCGTGGATCCGGAGAGATTGCCCTGAATGGGGCGGCTGCTCACAAAGGAAAAGTCGGCGACCTTTTGGTAATATTAACTTTTGTTTCCCTTAATCCAGATGAAGCTGCGGTTTGGGAACCCAAACTCGTGCTGGTAGGTAAAAAGAACCTAACCCATGAATTAATTTCCTCCCCTGCCCCCCTTTCTCATGATTGATTATAAATTACATATCCCTGGCCCGGTTGATGTTTCTCCGCAAGCCTATGAAGCCATGTCAACCCGAGTTATGGGTCATAGAAGTCCTGACTTCGTTGAATTGTATCAATCCTGCCAGCCTCAGCTTCAGGAGCTTTTTCAGACCCAAGACCCTGTATTCCTCTCTACTTCCAGTGCATGGGGGGTGATGGAAGGTGCGGTTCGAAACCTATGTGCCAAGAAAACTTTGTGCTGCATGTGTGGAGCCTTCTCTGACAAGTGGTTGGATGTAGCTCTGCGATGTGGCAAGGAGGCAGATGGATTGGAAGCTGAATGGGGACATCACATTGATCCTCAGATTCTCGATAGCAAACTTGCCACCGGTGAGTACGACTTAGTTACCCTGGTTCATAACGAAACATCTTGCGGAATGATGAACCCGCTGGAAGACATCATGAAAGTATTGGCTAAATACCCAGATGTTATTTCAGTCATTGATACTGTCAGTTCGTTCTCGGTCGTACCCATCCCAAAAGATCTTTGGGGTATTGATGTCATCCTCACTGGATCCCAGAAGGCACTTGCCCTACCGCCCGGACTAGCCTTGCTTACGGTTTCGGAAAGAGCTTTTGCACGGGCCGAAAAAATTGATGGTCGTGGATACTATTTTGATTTCATCGAATTTCTCAAAAACCATGAGAAAGGAATGACTCCAAGCACACCTGCCATTCCCCAAATTCATGGATTAAAATACACCCTAGACAAAATTTTTGAGGAAGGGGTGGAAGCCAGGCATAACCGACACGCTAAACTCAATGATATGGTTCATGATTGGGTTGAGCAAAAAGGCTTTACTTTACTTCCCGAGAAAGCATTCGCATCCAAAGCACTTACTTGCGTGAGCAACAATTTGGAAATGGATGTGGCCGGATTTGTGAAGGCATTGAAAAATGAAAAGAAACTAGCCATTGATGGTGGCTACGGAAAAATTAAGGGTAAAACTTTTCGGATATCTAATATGGGCAACGAAACGGAAGATACCATGACTCATCTGCTCCAAAGCATGGATGAAATCTTGCCCAGATTTTTACCCAATTAATCCAACAAAAGCTTTTCGCATTCATAATATATCCAATTTTTAGGTTGATGAAAAAACTCATAATCGCTGAAAAGCCTAGTGTAGCCAGGGACCTCGCTAAAGCCCTTGGAAAAGTCCCTAAAAAAGACGATTACTTTGAAAACGAAGAATGGATTATCGACAGTGCCATTGGCCACTTGGTCGAACTCTACATGCCCGACGATTTTGATAAAAAGCTCAAAGCCTGGAAAATTGCGAATCTGCCTATCATCCCTCCCAAATTTGAGCTAAAACCTGTATCAACTGCCAAGAAGAAGTTTCAAAGCCTCAAAAAGCAACTCAAGCGAAAGGATGTGGATTTTGTTATCAATGCATGCGATGCGGGTCGGGAAGGTGAACTGATTTTCAATTACATCCACGAGCTGTCCGGTTCCAAACTTTCGGTGAAGAGACTTTGGCTTTTATCCATGACAGAAAAATCGATTCGGGAGGCTTTCAACAACCTTCGTGAATCGAGCCAAATGCAACCCCTTTTGGATGCGGCAAGATGCCGATCTGAATCTGATTGGCTGATAGGGATTAACGGCACCCGAGCCGTCACAATCAAGAGAAACAAAGCAAGCAGTCGGCAGGTTTCCACAGTTGGACGGGTTCAAACTCCAACCCTATCTTTAGTCATCGAACGAGAGCACGAAATTCAAAATTTCAGGGCACAGACTTATTATTCCATAAGGGCGAACTTTGAAATTACCAATGGTGTCTATCAGGGAATTTTCCAAAAGGATGATTTCAAGAAAGATGAGCAAAACGATCGCGACAGAATCGATCGGATTTGGGATGAGAGCACCGCACAATCGATCTTCGATCAAGTTCAGCAAGCCAGTTTTTGCCCAGTTTCAGAGACAAAGAAAAGATCCAAGCAGAGCTCACCCAGGCTCTACGACTTAACCACGCTACAAAGAGAAGCCAACCGACTCCATCATCTACCTGCCAGCCGCACATTGCAGCTTGCTCAGGCTCTTTATGAAAAGCACAAGGTTATTACTTACCCAAGGACAGATTCCAAGGCTCTCCCTGAAGATTATGTCTCAACTTGCCATGATCTCCTTCAGAGGGTTAGCGGAGACTTTCAGCCCTTTGCCCAAAAGGTACTTCAAGAAAACTGGGTCAAACCAGGTGATAAGCGGGTATTTAACAATAAACAGATCAGTGATCACTTTGCCATCATTCCCACAACAACAAGCCCAGCAAAACTGGATGCGAATGAATGGAAAATCTACAACCTTATCCTCAAAAGGTTTATCGCTGTATTTTACCCACCTGCAGAATGGGATGTGACAACCCGAATGACTGAAGTCAGTGGACATTCCTTTAAGACCGAGGGCAAGGTCCTTGTCGAGGCCTCATGGTTGTCTATTTACGGGAAGGACCAAGGTGGCGAGGATACCCTGCCCTCTCTTGGATCAGATCAGGAGTCTAAATATTTAGATTCTGAACTGATCGAAGATGAGACCAAACCCCCTCCCCG
>Ga0255776_10003753_pt1 | contig 16237 bp, 12 predicted proteins | sample 071ome_19_FD_179974 | JGI IMG/M metagenome (GOLD analysis project Ga0255776, IMG submission 179974) | Coastal salt marsh microbial communities from the Groves Creek Marsh, Skidaway Island, Georgia - 071413AT metaG (version 2) | ecosystem: Environmental > Aquatic > Marine > Intertidal zone >... | reverse complement strand
ATGATGATTTCGCGGCAGATATGTATGAACTTGCCCGAAGCGAACTACCACATGCGGGACTCAATCAGTACGAGGTTTCTAACTGGAGCAAGCCTGGATTCGAAGCCCGACACAATGTTATTTACTGGAGAAACGAACCGTATCTGGGAGTCGGCCCGGGAGCGCACTCGTGGCTCGATAACAATCGGTTCGCCAATTTACGATCACCGCGCCAGTACGGGTTGATAGCGTTGGGTTCGGTAACCCGAGGGACGGAATCCCCGGTAGCAAGCATGAGACACCCAGAAGGCCCAGTGGACCAGATCGAGGTGACAACTCCTGAACTTGATGTATCGGAAACGATGATGATGGGGATGCGGCTCAATGAAGGTGTAGAGTTCGATAGGTTTGTCGAAAGATTTGGCAAAGATGTTCGGCAAGTATTTCCCGCAGAATTTGATCGCCTTACAAAACTAGGTCTCATTGAATCGTCGCAAGACTCGGTGCGTCTAACTTCGCGAGGTACCTTGCTCGGCAATGAAGTTTTCGCCGAGTTCGTTGGCGATTAGCCCTACGCCATGTAAGTCGAAAATCCTGGTTGTTTGAGGAGCCATAGTTAGTTGTTCGTCATAGGCACTGCTGGTCACGTCGATCATGGGAAATCCACGTTGATCGAAGCACTAACCGGAATTGATCCAGACCGGCTTTCTGAAGAAAAAAGCCGCGGGATGACAATCGAACTTGGCTTCGCGTGGGTAGAACTCCCCTCAGGGAGAGAGATTAGTGTCGTCGACGTTCCTGGTCACGAGCGATTTGTAAAAAACATGCTGATGGGTGCGGGTGGAATCGACGCAGCACTTCTCGTGATTGCCGCAGACGAAGGGATCATGCCGCAAACGCGTGAGCACATCGCCATCCTAGACCTTCTGAACGTCGAACGAGGGTTGGTAGCTCTCACCAAATCTGACCTGGTCGACGACGAGTGGAACGACCTCGTAGCGCTTGAGGTCGAGGAGCTACTATCAACGTCATCTCTTCGAGATTCAAAGTTGATCAGTGTTTCGGCGCAGGATGGAACAGGGCTCGACGAACTCAGACAGGAATTGGATGTCCTTGTTGACTCACTGCCCCCCAGATCATCCAACAATTCACCACGTCTCCCAGTAGACCGCGCTTTTACGATCAGCGGGTTTGGAACGGTCGTTACCGGAACTCTATCCGATGGTTCACTAAAAGTTGGAACTGAAATTGAACTACAACCTTCCGGATTGACCGGGAGGATCAGGACTCTCCAGGTTCACGAGAAAAACGAAGAGACAGTCCAGCCTGGAACACGCCTGGCAGTCAACATAAGTGGAATCGATCACGATCAAATTTCACGTGGTGATGTCCTGTCCTTGCCGGGCAGTATTCCTTCTTCGACTGCTTTCGACGCGTCCTTCCGGACTATTGACGATGCACCCCGCGCCGTTCGTCACAATCACAAGGTTAGAATTTTCACTGGAACAAGCGAAGTTCCGGCAACGGTCCGAGTGCTCGAAGGAAACGAAATCCCGCAAGGAAAGTCTGGCTGGGTTCAAATCAGAACCAGTCAGTCTTTACCACTTCAACGCGGCGATATGTTCGTAGTCCGCGACACTGAAAACACTCTCGGCGGTGGAACCGTGCTTCAAACGCAAGCACCACGTCGAAAACGCAACGACAATTCAACTGTCAAACAACTCAAACTTCTGCAATCGGGATCTGGAGTTGACCGAATCGAAAGTGTGTTGATCGAGGCGCGCGTTGCCAATCAGGAATTATTGCGTGAGCAATCAGGCGTTACCCAGGATGAGTTAGAGGGAGCTCTCACTCAACTTATTGATGCTGGGAAGGTTAGGAAAATTGGACAGGGTGCGTCCCAATACGCAGCCACATCCTATATCGACGCTACTGAGCATCAGGTGAAGGAGATCTTGCGCAGTTTTCACGATCAACACCCGCTGCGCACGGGGATCCCACTCCAAGATCTCCGAGGACAACTTGACCTCAAGCGTCAGGCGTTCACAGCGCTGCTGGAAACCCTTGAATCAAACGGCTCACTCAGAGTTAACGATGCCGTCGCTACCGATCCCGCTTTCACGCCAACCTTAACAGGCTCACAAGAAGCGGAAGTGTCCGCATATCTCGATGAGTTGTGCGCAGGCGGGTACAGCCCTTCAACCGACAAAGAACTGTCGGTCGAGCTACTCCAGTTCATCGTCGACCGAGGTGACGTGACCCGTTTAGGTGGTGGGGTCATCTATCCAACATCGGTCTACGACGAAATCGAATCTTCGATAAAAGAACTTTCTGGTGAATTAGACGGAGAAATTTCGATCAGCGCAGTTCGAGAAAAGTTTGGGACAAGCCGTAAGTACACACTGGCCGTGCTCGAAAACATGGACTCAAAAGGATTGACCCGTCGGGTAGGAGACAATCGTTTTTTGCGCTAACGATTAGGCAAGCGGAAGAGTGAAACTGAAAGTGCTTCCTGTTCCGACAACACTTTCGACCCAGAGCTTTCCACTCTGCGCTTCGACCAATCCATTGGCAATCGAAAGACCAAGGCCCGAGCCGCTAACCCGAGATCTCCTCGCGTCGGTACTGCGGTAGAAATTTTCGAAGATTCTTTCGAGTTCTTCGGCAGCGATACCAGGACCAGAATCTGTGACAGAAATCGTGACGAACTCAGAGTCAGCAGTGGCAGCAACGACGACTTCACTGTTCTCGTTTCCGTACTTCCCGGCGTTGTTCAGCAAGTTGACGAGGATTTGTTGCGTACGTCCACGGTCGGCCAACACTTTCAGGTCAGAACCGCTAAGCTCGTTGACGACGGTGACACTACGTTCATCACAAACTGGCTGAGAACTACTCTTTGCAGAATCGACGAGATCACCAAGATCAAACTCGTCAATGTTCAATCCGAATCGGCCGAGCTCAATCAAAGAAACCACGTTCAGATCATCGACCATTCGAGTCAATCTTCCGACTGTAGATTTCAAATTATCGACAACGAGCTTCTGCTTTTCATTTAGCTCGCCGGCATCCCCGGTATCGAGCAAGTCGGTGTACATCCTCATGCTGGTCAGCGGGGTACGAAGTTCATGAGACACAGCTGAGACGAATTCTCGTCGGTCGGTCTGAAGTGCTTCGCAGCGCATAAACACGTTGACCGCGTTCATTTCGCCGGCTTGGTTTCTAACCGGAAAAATAAGTATTCCGACGGGAATTGACTCGTCAGACCCGCTTGGGCGGATTTGGATTTCGGTTTGCCATCCGCCCGACGATTCCGCTTGGGGTAGTCCGAAGTCACCGATCGCGTCGACGTCCTTCTCGGTCATGAAACTCTTGAGGTCCACGCCGATTCCAGAGGCGTCATTTTCAAGGTTCAATATTCTGCAACCTGCAGGATTCATATATGACGTAACCCCATTGAGATTTGTGATCGCAACAAGGTCGAGCGTGGTCTCTACAGCGGCAGCCAGCGATTGCACACGATTAAAAAGATTCAGCGACTCGATAACAGGGGATATTTGCGCTGAGACTCGTTCCAGCAGTGCAAGATCAGCCCGTGTGTAGCTGCTGTCACCTTTCGCGGTCAGGTAGATGATCCCCATGACCGTATCTCGAACTCGCAAAGGAACTCGAATGTTTGAGTTTAGACCCGCTTGAGGGAGTTCCCTGTTCACCGGATCATCTGGAGGCGAATCATCTTTCGCACGTGCACCGGAAATGAGAGGATCAGAAAGAATCTCAGGTGAAAGATCTCTTAGAGCTACCGAATCGCCTTTTCCTAATTCTTCGACATCCAATCCGTCGACGTGGTCGACAACTAGTGCCTCCGCGCTGTCGTTGATGAGAGCCACCACACCCCGATCAACCGGAAGAATCGATCGAAGATTTTCAAATACGGACGAATATAGCTGGGCTGTATCCCGTGCAGAGCTTACGTCGCGACCCAATTGAACTAGGATTTCTCTTACAGACGCAATGCGAGTTATTCGTGCATGTAATCGAGAGTTGGCGAGAGCACCAGCAATTTGGGCGCTTACCCGTTCTGCCACTTCTACATGCTCGGGTTGGTAAGCGTGTTCTAGTTTAGAAACGGTGGCAAGAAAACCCACCACTTCATCACGATGAATGAGCGGTGCAGCCATGATCGATCTGACGCCTTGCTCAAGTAGCGAATCGATCCCATCGAACTCTTCCTGCACTTCGTATAGCACGTCCGTGTCCAGAACGAGAACAAACCGAGCGAGGAGATTGGCGGGTGTGAACTGTGAGAGATCGAATACAGTCGATTGCTCAAAACCTTGAACGTCATCGCCTGCAACGTGGTCGATGGTGACAGAAGCATCCTCGAGATCGACAGTGGCTATCGCTGCAGTATCAAGCGGGATAACCTTAGCGACCTGTTCGATTATTTCCGGGTACACAGTTCCTATATCGAGCGATGAGGAAACCAACCTACCAATCTCGGCAAGTACCTCACGTTCATCGACAGCAAATCTGACTTGCTCCTGGAGAACTTTTGCCTCTTCAGCAATCCGGTGGTCCAGGATGGACTGGATCTCTCTTCCAACCGACGAAGGCAGTCGTTGTAAATCGTCAGACTCGAATAGATCCCTGAAACCACCGCCCAGGAGTTCTTCCTGATTTTGCTGACTTGGTTCAACGATCCCGAATATTGAAGCATCCGGTTGATGAGATTTGATCGTGGCTAGCAGGGACTCTATTTCGCCGAGTTTCGCCCGGGCATTGAGGAATATGAGGTCCCACGGATCGTTCGTAATCCGCTCTATAAACCGCTCTTCAGTGCTGGCCGATTCGTTCCGCACCTCAAATCCATGATTGGTAAGCCGACGCGCAATCCCAACACGCTCATCTACGGAGAGCGAGAGCATTTTCAGTTCTTGAGATTCAGGTTGACCGGTCACCATTGACACCACACCGAGCCCAGAGAATTACTGGCTAGTGAATCACCATCTCATAGAACGGTGCTGAATGAATATTCGAACAGTATAGATTCGGTATTGAGACCCAAGTACGAAGGTACTTAGCCGAATCGACAAATGTACGTAGCGTTTTCTGTCGTGACAGATTCGATAGTCGCCGTTTCCGATCTATTCGATTCGATCATTTCGGGATCGACTGGCGTACCTTGGAGTGCTTCCAACAGAATTCGACCATCGTAATGCGGTGCACTTTCACCACCCAGCAATCGCATAATCGTTGGCGCAATATCAATATTCCCACTGGGAATCTTCGAAACGACGCCTTTGCGGAATGATGGACCACTCGCTATCAACGTGTTGTGGAGTTCAGATTGACTGCCACCGCCGTGCGATCCAACTCCAACTGCACCACCGGTAGACGCGCCAGCGGCACCTCGTGGCTCTGGTTCGCCTGTGGGTCGACTGGTCAACGCTACGCAGATATCTGGATTTCGAGGTCCATCAAGCTTCAATCCGGCAACATCCGTAAAACTGTCTTCTGCAGTTGTCGCGACTGCACCGACCCATGATTGAGCATCGAGCCATTGCGCGAGATCACCTTGCAATCCGGGCTGTGCTTGATCTGTGTAAAAGAGGACTGAACCACCGTTTTCGGCTAGCACGATGTCCTTGTCCTTGTGCTGTGCCGCAAACGGAGAAGAACTCAGCTCGCATTGGACATCGACGACGGTATCAATGGTCGAGTAACCATGATCTGAGACAACGAAAACATCGGGATCGCTCCCGCTAGTTTTTACCGCCTCAAGCAAACGCCCGAACTCTGTGTCAGCGTGGTTGTACATCGCGGTAGATTCGGGGCTATCGATCGGGTGTGCGTGCTGCGTTGTGTCCGGCTCTGGAAACCAGACCATCAAAACATCAGGATCAAGCTCGTCCAACGCGTATTCGATCACAACGTCGGCGGTTCGAGTCACCAAATCTTTCGCCGGTGACGCCTTCTCGGGCCAGTCTCCGAATTTATCGGCGATAGATTCGTGGTGGTTCGATGGTATCGAAAATTCCGGGTGAATGATCACCGAACCTGATGCTTCAGCGTTCGGGTTATGTACAAACGCGTTACCGCTTGTGCCACCAACAACAGACACCCACTTCAAACCCATCCCCGACAACCGTTCACCCAGTGTCGGTACAAAAAGCAGCCCGGTATCCACGCTGTCATTCACGTGTCCCAATTCCGGGAAAAGCGCATCGACCACGTACTTGTCTTTGTAGTCACGCATAACCGACTTATTAGCGGTGAGACCGTGCTTGCCTGGGTAAACCCCGGTGACAACTGTCGCCGAGTTTGCTCGCGTCACCGTTGGGAACACGGCGTGATTATGACTGAACCTGACCCCACGATCGGCAAGTTTCGTCACGTTCGGCATTGTCTCGGATCGAATTTGCGACGGTTGCAACCCATCGAAAGTTACGAGCAAGATTTTTACCATTATCCAAGTCCCAGCTTGTGGAGTTCTTCATCCGAGAAACCGAAGTAGTGTGCGACTTCGTGTAACACAGTCTTTTCTACCTGCTCAGCAAGGTCATTCCCGTTATCGACCACCTGCTCATTCGGTTTCTGAAATATCGTTATGACGTCGGGAAGGGGGGGAACGTACTCACCACGCTCTGTTAGCGGTACACCCTCGTAGAGTCCAAATAGCAACTCGTTCGATGAAAGACCATTCTCCGAAAGTTGAGAACGAGTAGGCTCTTGCTGCACGAGAATCGAGACGTTCGCCATGCGATCGAGAAATTCACTCGGGACTTTCTCAATTCCAGCTCGGACCATGTCCTCGAATTCCGTCCGAGAAACCTGGTAAGACATTAGCTTGATACGGCGGTGCGAATTCGCTTCAGTGCATCGACGTTTGGCCGGTCTGGTCCACTTTTACCGGTTCCTGGAACCTCGAGATAGAACGGGACATCAGAAAACGCTGAATGCGACATGATCGCGGCAAAGCCATCACTACCTATGTGACCGTCTCCAATGTTGTCGTGGCGGTCAACCGATGATCCAAGTTCTCGCATTGAATCGTTGGCATGAACCGACTTCAAGAGATCCAGGCCAATGAGCTTGTCGAATTGATCAATAACGTCATCCAGCGAGTCTTTGTGCGCTATGTCATATCCGGCTGCCCAAACATGCTGTGTGTCCAAGCACACGGCTACACGAGGATGATCAATCGCTTTGATCAGTGCGCCGAGCTCTTCAAATGACGATCCAATGTGATCTCCTGCCCCTGCGCTGGTTTCGAGCATTAGGAGTGAGTCGCCAGGTTCGGCTTCTAGAATTGACTGAACACTTGTGGCAAATTGATCAATGATCGCCTCGAACCCCTGTCCCCTGTGGCTCGCTGGGTGAAAAATCACGCCAAGGGCGCCAAGAGTGTTTGCGGAAGCGACATCGACCTGGAGCGCTGTTTGGGATTTTGCGACAAGTTCGGGATCGGGTGAGCCGAGGGCTACGAGATATTTGCCGTGAAGCACGGTCGGTCCCATACCCGACCGCCCCATTTCGGATTTGTACTTCTCGACGATCTCATCTTTGATCGGCTTTGCGGACCACATCCTCGGAGAAGAGGCAAACACCTGGAAGCACTCGGCACCGATTTCTTCTGCTCTCTGTACCGCTTTGTCGACTCCGCCTGACGCGGATACGTGTGCTCCAATAAGCATTCGCAATTGCTCCTGTTGTGAGTTTCGGACGCGACTTTACATGCGTCTGGACGACGCATGCTAGTCCAATAGTTGAATTAGTAGGTGGCGATGAGTTCTAAGCGGCGGCGCTTGCCTTACGCCATGGGAGGAACGCCCGTGAATCCCAGAGAACCAGTACCTGTGCCGCGATAAATACCGAGCTGTATGTACCGACAACTACTCCGGTAAGTAGAACGATCAGGAAGTCTCGCAAAGATGCTCCACCAAACAGCAGCATCGCAAGGATCACAGTAAGGGTCGTGATGCTGGTTCCGAGAGATCGAGTGATCGACTCGTTGATCGAGATGTTCACCGTAGATCGGAAACCTCTCGCAGGAGCGAGTGTCACATTCTCACGGATTCGGTCGAAGATCACGATCGTGTCGTTCACTGAATAACCAATAACCGTCAAGATACCGACGATAAAGATGGCATTCACTTCGGCGTTGATCGCAATACCGAGAACGGTGAAAATTCCGAGCGTGATAAGTACGTCATGTGCCAGTGCAACAACAGCTGCAAATGCGTACTTGTAAGAATTCGGGACGGATCGGAAGGCGTACATGATGTAAGCCATCACGAATATCGCTGCGACAATCACTGCGGTAATTGCGTTTCGCACCGTGTCTTCGGCAACCGATGCACCAACAGTGGATGTGTCGAGAACAGTCGCTGGACTTTCGTCCAACTTGGCGATTTCCGCGTTCACATCGTCAAGACCTGAAGCACCCAAATCGTCTGTTCGCACGAAATACTGGTCAGATCCCATTGCCTGAACAATTGCTTCCGGGTGTCCAGAATCAATCAGGGCGTCAGTAACAGCCGCAGTACCAGGATCACCATTCTGGAACTGGTACGTGATAGTCGTTCCAGACGTGAAATCAATGCCTAGGTTGAGTCCGGGTGAAACCAGGACCACGATCGAAATCGCGACGAGGATTGCTGAGAGGCTGAGGAATATTCGGCGTTTTCCGACGATATCCATTACGAGATACCTCCAGCTTCTACATCTGAATTCTGTTTTTGATCACGAACTGGCACGAACAAGTCCGGGTTGTTTCCGAGACCGGTCGAAGCCATGACACGGAGGAGCAATCGGCTTGCAAAGAAGGCGGTGAACATACTCAACAGGACACCAATCGCCAGAGTCAGTGCAAATCCTTGCATCACGCTGGTACTGAACCGGTCACCGAACCAGAAAAGAACAATCGCAACGATGATCGTCGAAACGTTTCCGTCTCTAATAGACGGCCATGCACGATCGAATCCAGCCGTGATAGCGCTAAACAACGTTCGACCGGCGCGTATTTCTTCCTTAGTTCTTTCGGCAATAAGCACGTTTGCATCAACAGCAAAACCTAGAGATAGAATCACCGCTGCAGCACCTGAAAGTGTCAAGGTCACCGGAATCATCTTGAATATGGCAAGAAGCATTACCGTGTAGGCAACCAAGGCCATCGCGGCGACGAATCCTGGGACCTTGTAGTACGCAATCATGAAGAGGAGAAGAAGGACCAGACCGACGCCACCTGCAATCAAGCTGCGGCGTAGAGACTCCTCACCGAGCACCGCATCAACATTCCGCTCTTGAATGAGCTCAAGACCAACTGGCAGTGCACCAGATCGGAGCTGGATAGCGATTGTCCGAACGCTTTCGGCGGTAAAGCTTCCACCTTCGATAATCGCCTGGCCACCGCTAATTCCACCTTGTGACACGCTAGGAGCTACTAGCTCTTCACCGTCGAGGTAAATAGCCAGTCGGTCATCTTGTCGAGACACTCGGTCGGTGACGTTGAAGAACGCGTCTGCACCATCATCGTTGAACTGGATAGAAACGATCGGTCGAGAAATACCACCGCTGGAAACGGATGGGAACGCATCGGTCAGGTCAGCACCATCAATCTCTGTAGCCGACTCGGTGTAGTACTTAGGATTGTTACACCTTTCGAACGCCCATTCTTCGAGGGATAGTCCGTCTGGTGGCCAAGGAATATCTTCTGAGGCTGGGAGTAGATCTCCACACTCTCGGTATCGAAATTCGAGCTGAGCGGTCTTACCAATGAGTGCCTTAGCTTCCTGAATTCCTCCGCCGACGGTCCACTGTGTGAGAGTTCCCTGGCTAGAAGTGAACTGAATTATTCCAAGCTCTCGGAGTGCATCGATCAATTGCTGATCTTCTGCTCGTACGGGGTTACCGTCTTCGTCAGTCCGCTCTGTATCAAGGCCGAACAGAGTTGCTGCAAATAGTCCTTCAGCACCGTCAACAGCCTCAACCACAGCATCGGATCGTCCAATCGAGGCGAAAGCTGCTTCTACTTCGGCAAGTGTTGGGAGGGTTTCTTCTGGTTCCACCGGCTCTGGGTCAACAGTGGTGTCGTCACCAATTACCGGAGGTTCAACGTTGGGTAGTACAAATCCGACCTGGAGGGTAACTGGGAAGTGAGCAATTGCTGCTTCTCTCCACCCATCCGCTTCGGAAGGCGTGATGACGTTTCCAGATTCGTCTCGGACTTCACCTTTGATTTCATCAAGACGAACGGTCAGTGAAAGATCTTCGTTTTGAGTCACCTCAGCGTCAGATCGACCGAGCTCCTCGTTGAAGAACGCTTCGAGTTGTTCAGGAGCTACTGAGTCGGCGCCGAAGTTGACGGTGATGTTCGCGCCCTTTTGACCCGGGATCTGAACAAGGATTCGGTCTGGAACAGCGTCGATACTTCCGCCGAGAAGTTGGACGCTCGCTTCACTAACACCGAACTCGTTTACACGACGGTCGATGATGTTGCGAACACCTTCCATGTCCTCGTTGGTTGGCTCACGGCCATCTTCTGGGATCACTTTGTAAACGAGGTGTGTACCACCTTCAAGGTCGAGACCGAGCGTTAGGCCCAGAGGGCTATCCCCACCTCGCTCGAATCCACCGACGCTAATCTGGGTGATTGCCAATACAACCACCGAGATGACCAGAAAAGCTGCTACGAGGATTAGTCCTCTGTATCTACTCAATACCCAGACTCTTACGCGAAACGCGCCGCGAAAGCGACGCGAGTTTCAACTTATGTAATAGAAAACCCCGAACAGTTTCGGGGCTACAGTTGCCTGGCAGCATGTTCTACCAGGGAACTCGATTCAATATTCACTTTGGTCAGAAACATCGAACTGAATCAGACCAGCGAGAAGTATAGCACTCGCAAGTGCGAAAACAGTTGGACTTCATCACCCTGAAATCACGAAAAAGATGGGGGAATGAGTTACTCGCCCAGAATCTTCCCACCGTTGGTGTGCGGATCATCTGATACGACCCTGTCATCCTCGTCCACGACTAGCCCGGCCTGCCGAAGGTCGTATTGCATTTGGGCTAGCGACGAATCTGAGTACAACTCACTGAATTTCAGCGTTGTGTGAACAACTTCGATATCGGCCTCGTCAGGTTCCTCACCTTCATCACTGTGATCTGCGTGAACTTCAACTTCAACATCGTGAGTGTGCGGTTCGCCTTCCTCGATGTGCGTACCAGCTGCTGCGAGTTTCTCATGTGCGATCAGATGGTCCGTGTACAGGATTCCGTTAAGGTGATCCACTTCGTGTTCTATTGCCTGCGCAAACAGTTCTTCGGCGGTCACCTTCATCTTCGAGCCGTTTTCGTCGAGCCATCGCGCCTTTACGGTCACCGACCGTTTGACCATTCCCTCGTATCCGGGGAAGGAAAGACATCCTTCGATCACTTCGCGTTCACCCTCGGTACAGCGAATCTCTGGATTTATCAGGATCATTGCGTCTTCGTCACCGGGCATGTGGAGCGTCACCACGCGGTGTAAAGCACCAACCTGGTTAGCAGCCAGCCCAACTCCACCTGCAGCGTCCATGGTTTCGACCATGTCATTTGCAAGTTCTATGATCTTCGGCTCAATCCTCTTAACCACGCGCGCTTTCTTCCTGAGGATCGGATCTGGAAATACTCTTATTCGCCGAATTGCCAACGTTCGTTCCGGTTTTCTATAGGTGTTCGTTGATTACTAACTAATGTTGATCGGATCTACATCAATTGACCAGATGTTTCCTGGGGACACGAGATCAAGTAGTGCCTCTGGTCGTGAACCTTTTAATAGTATTTGCCAACGGTACAGGTTTCGGATTCGAAGGGGATACCCTGGACTCGGACCAATAATCTCCGTCGAAGTCTCCCCGTGATTTTCTCTGACTTCTTCTAGTTCACGTAAGAGTCGATCGGCTTCAGCCTTGGCTCGGTCGTAATCATTAGCGGCGTGCGTCAATTTGACGATTCGGGTAAACGGTGGGTTTGCCTGATCAGCGCGCATTCGAAGTTCAGTTTCGTAGAAGTACTGGTAATCCTGATCCGCTGCCGCCTGAATCGCGTAGTGGTCCGGGTTGAACGTTTGAACGATTGCCCTACCGTCGGTTTGCCCTCTACCGCTTCGGCCCACGACCTGGGTCAATATTTGAAATGCGCGCTCGTGAGCTCGAAAATCTGGCACCGCCAATCCTGTATCGGCGGACAGCACGCCAACCAATGTGACGCTCGGAATGTCCAATCCTTTTGCGACCATTTGAGTTCCCACTAACACCGAGGCATCACTTTTTGAAAACTGATCCATGATTCGTTGATGGTCGAGCGCACTCTTTGCTGAGTCTGAATCCCAACGAAGAACTTCAACACCAGGGAAATATTGCTCTACAGTTTTCACCGCCATCTCTGTCCCCGGAGCGGAACGGGTCATTTGGGAACCACCACATGTTGGGCAATTGGAGCCAGCTTTTACCGAGTAGCTACAGTAGTGACAAACGAGGCGCCCGTCTTTCCTTTTCCCCCCTGGTGATGATCGATGGAACGTGAGTGCAGAGTCGCAACGCTTGCAGTGCCGCACCACACCACACTGACGACATTGAACGAACGACGCACTGCCACGTCGGTTGATGAACAGAATGGTTTTCAGACCGCGCTCGATCGTTTGCGCCATCGCATCAATGAGGGGACGGCTCAACATCTCGAAGTGCCCATCGTCGAGTTCGTTACGCATATCGACAATCTCGACTTTGGCGAGAGCGGTCTGAGGTGAGGCACCGTTCGGTTCTCTAACCCGATCAGGCAACGATAGTCTTCGATACCTATCACTTTCCGATGCCCGATACGTTTCGATATCGGGTGTGGCGCTGCCAACAACTAGTGGTGCCCCGGTTGTTTGAGATAAGAACTCCGCCACAGATCTGGCGTGATACCTGGGAGATTGATCGCCTTGTTTGTAGGTCCATTCGTGCTCTTCGTCGATGACTATGAGTCCGAGGTCATTCAGCGGAGCGAATATTGCCCCTCGTGAGCCGAGAACAATTGGCAGTTCACCGTTCTTGATTCTCCACCACTGATCGTATCTCTGACCGATAGAGAGACCGGAATGCAAGACTCCTATTCTTCCGGGGAATCTCGAAGCTATTCGGGTGATTGTTTGAGGTGTCAGAGCTATCTCTGGCACCAGGAACAGGGCTTGCTTTCCTGCGGCTAAACAAGCCTCGATGGCTTGAAGATAAACCTCGGTTTTTCCAGACCCTGTGACTCCGTGCAGGAGAAAACGTCGATCAACGGGATTTTGTGCGGGAACTGCAGTGAGCACCTGAGTCACGATTTCGTCGATTGCCGACTTCTGGGCAGGGGTTGGGTCGTGTGCAAATGCCTGCTGGAATACGTAGCTAGCGAGAGGATCACGGTCTTTCCGAATTCGCTCTTCGACAATCACTCCAGTTTCCAACGCCCACTTACTAGCAGCCTGCCCGAACTGTTCGTTCAACTGCTTTTTGGTGGTGGCAACTCCGCCGCTAGAAGCCCACTCGACCAGTTCAACACGACGAGTTTTCTTCAAGTCCTGCTGTTCGTTCTTTATCCGATCAAGTTGCCCGTGTTCCTTGCCTGATCGGTAGCGACGCGTGAAGACAGAAGAAACTCGCGGCTTTTCCCATTCTGACTCCGATACCAGATCTCCTCGACGAATCAGCGAGTCAACGACAGCAGCCCCGCCATATCCGAGTCGACGGGCTGTACGAGATTTCGGTGTCTTCTCGTGCGCACGCACGTAATCGATTACCTGCTTCTCCCGTTTCGTCATTTCAGAGTGCGGTTCACCGATCGACAACCAGGAACGAAGACGAGAAGACGAGCCCGGAGGGAGCATCAAACTGAGGGTCGTAAATAGGTTCGCCCGGTAATAGTCAGATACCCAGATAGCCGCTGGCAGTAGGTGTTTCGAAACGAACGGACCGCCCATAGTTACCGCCGAGATGGGTTTAATTTCTTCGATCTCCGTGTGATCGTCGAATCCCATCGCAATGCCCTGGCGGATACCAGGTCCGAAAGGTACCCAGACAATATCACCCTCGGTCAACGCCATATCGTCTGGAACCGAATATGTGAACGTACGCGCACCTTCGCCTGGAAAATCTACGGCGATGTTGGCATACAGCAATTAGGGCTCCAGAAGTCGGTGGGATGTTGAACCTGACAGTCCAGATTCGACACTCTACAGCTTACGTCGAATCAACAAAAAACCCCTTCCGTATGGAAGGGGTTTTGAGCATTCACAGAATTATGAGGACTATCGGCGTTCCTTGATTCGAGCAGCCTTGCCTGTGAGACCTCGCAGGTAGTACAGACGTGAGCGTCGGACCTTACCGCGGCGGCTGACCTTTACTGACTCGATGTTTGGTGAGTGGAATGGAACGATTCGCTCAACTCCAACACCATACGAAACTCGTCGAACGGTGAACGAATCGCCGGGAGCCGGAACTTTCTCTGCTCGGTGCTTGCCTGAGATTACGTTGCCCTGAAAGGCCTGGACACGCTGTCGGTCACCTTCAACAATTCGAAGGTTCACCGTGACGGTGTCACCGGGCTGAAATTCATCAATGTGGTCGAGCGGTTTTCGTTCGATCAGTGATGCGGCATCCATGACTAGGCTCTTTCGTGGCGAAAAGACACCCAAAGGTGTCGGTATTGATTAGCACAGAACGTCAATTCTATAACCGGATTTCGCCGACCAGCAACACGAAGTTGACCGTGTTTGAAAAGAAAACCCGGAATCAGCTTTGTTCAGGCCATCCATCCAACAGATCTGGACGCTGCTGCTCAGTTTTCTTGATCGATTGAGTTTTACGCCAACTTTCGATTTTCGCGTGATCACCTGTCAGAAGAACATCAGGAACGGGTAGGCTCTCAAATTCCAGTGGTCGCGTGTACACAGGTCCTTCCAGAAGACCACCTAACTCGGGTGAATGAGAGTCAGTGACAGCTGACTGATCGTCTCCGAGTACGTTCGGAATCAATCGGACCATGCCATCAGTAAGCGCCATAGCGGGAATCTCTCCGCCAGTCATCACGAAATCACCAATAGACAGCTCTTCATCAACACGCGTATCTATGAACCTTTGGTCGACTCCTTCGTAATGGCCACATACGACAATGACTGATTCGTAGCCGGCAAGTCGTTCGAGCGCGTGATGGGTAACCTTTTCTCCCTGGGCTGACATCAAAACGACGTGCGGTTTCACTTCTGATTTTGATTTCTCGGAAATTGAATCAACTGCCGCTGCCAGAGGTGGTGCTTGCAATACCATGCCTGGTCCGCCGCCGTATGGTGTGTCATCGACTCTGCCGCGTTTATCTTTCGAAAAATCTCGAAGCTGGACCAATTCGATCTCGATCAGGCCCGCGCTTTGCGCCCTCCCAACAATTGAGTGCTGGAATGGCCCTGCGAACATTTCAGGGAACAAAGTGATGATCGAAATCTTCATCGAAGTAGGTACAGGTTAAACCGGGTGGTCTTCAACGTGCGACCGTTGTAGCACTTCTACGGCGTGATCTATTACCGGCAGCGCTACTCCAAGGTTGTCACGAACACCACCCGTACTACCCGGCAAATTTACGATCAGGGTTTTGTTCGCAATCCCAGCAACTGCCCTTGAAATCATTGCCATGGGAGTAACTTCGAGCGACCTTGCTCGCATCGCTTCGGCAATCCCCGGTATCTCGGTAGTGATCACATCCCGCGTGGCTTCCGGCATGACATCACGCTCAGAAATCCCAGTTCCACCTGTTGTCAGTATCACGTCGATTCGCGAATCGCGACTCCAGGATTCCAACTTTCGAGATAGCTGTGACCGATCATCAGGCAGCAGGTCACGCTGAATTAATTCGTGACCTGCGTTTTCCATGAGTTCGACGATCGCATCGCCACTCGTATCCACACGTTTCCCAATGGAACCGGTGTCGCTGCTAGTTAGTACTGCAAACCTGACGATTTCAAATATTCCTTCGAAATTTCGAGATTTCAAAAACTGAGTACGAAGGTAACAGTCAACTGGCGTTCCAACTGCGGGTACCGACGTACGAACCCAGATTTTCGATGCTAGCACGCCAAAAAGTACGTCCGTCACACGCGTAATACCTAAAACCGCGCACTAAAAGTGTTGTGTCGAAAAGTCGCTATCTGGCACAATTTGTCGCGTATTGGGGCAAATTGGGGCACTTTTAGGTTCCACCC
>Ga0255776_10003749_pt1 | contig 16244 bp, 20 predicted proteins | sample 071ome_19_FD_179974 | JGI IMG/M metagenome (GOLD analysis project Ga0255776, IMG submission 179974) | Coastal salt marsh microbial communities from the Groves Creek Marsh, Skidaway Island, Georgia - 071413AT metaG (version 2) | ecosystem: Environmental > Aquatic > Marine > Intertidal zone >... | reverse complement strand
GAGCACATGGATGAAGAGGCAAGAATCCATTACGTTATAACCAAAGGCGGTCTAGCACCAAATGTCGTTCCTGAGGATGCTGAGGTTTATTACTACGTTAGACATCCAGAAAGAGATGGGGTTGAAGAATTATTTAAGCGAGTAGTTAAAACAGCTCAAGGAGCAGCAGTTGGTACAGAAACTGATATGACTTATGAAGTTATGCATGGTAACTACCCTCTCCTGCCCAATACAACTCTGTCCACTATGATCGATAAAGAATTGCGAGCACTTGGAGGCATAAGCTATAACGCCGAAGAAGAAGCTTTTGCAAAAGAGCTTTATGGCACTTTAGTAAATCCTGATAGACCCCTTGGTGATCAAGAAACAATAAAACCTTTAAGACTATCTTCTGGGAAAGGTTCAACTGATGTAGGCGATGTTTCATGGAAAGTGCCAACATCAGGGGTAAGAATTGCCACATGGGTTCCAGGCACGTCTTCACACTCTTGGCAAGCAGTTGCAGCTGGAGGTACCTCCATAGGCACCAAAGGTGCAAATCTTGCTGCAAAAGCATTGGCCAATTCAGCACTAAATTTATTTGAAAATCCTGAGCTGATAGAGGCAGCTTGGATGGAGCACAAAGAACGCGTTGGCGATCATCAATATCAAGCTCTATTGGGCGATAGAAAGCCACCTTTGGACTATAGAAAGTAATGGAAAAAGGTCACTGTCAGTGTCATGAAATTTCCTATTCCTTTGCGCGTGAACATGTCATTTCAGCTCATCATTGCCACTGCAAGGATTGTCAAAGATCCACTGGATCTGGCAAGGCAACCATTATTTACGTGCCAAAAAAACATTTAACAATAGAAGGGGAATTAAAATACTTTGAATCCAAAGGCTCAATGGGAATGCATATAAAAAGGGGCTTTTGTCAAAATTGTGGGTCTGGCATTCTGAGCTATGCCAAAGAACTCCCAATGATTTTGTTCCTTAAAGCTGGCACGCTTATTGACTCTAGTTGGGTCGAAATAAAATCTAGCTATTTTAGTGACTCTGCTCAGGCATGGAACAAGGTAGACGATGATATCAAGTCATTCAAAGGTAACCCAGATATAATTAGTAATATAAAATCGGTAATCAAAGCATTATGAAGAAAATTGTACTGTTGCTCTTAACTTTTCAGATGTATTTAAGTGCTGAAGGCATACCCGGGCCTAGAGATTGTTTTTGGCTGCGTGGACCTCACAGCGGTGATCCTTACATCAATCTTGCCTATCCAGACTCCAATGTATTTTACTGGGCAGCTACATTTACTACTCCTGAAGATTCACGGTTATTTTTAGAGGGAGAGTTTCCCTTCTCGCGTTATATGTCTTTAATAAGTTACGATCAAAGAGGACGTCCCGTTGAATCTCTAGCAGATTATTTGATTGTGCCAGATGCTGGGGAAAATCCTTATCTTGATGGCAACTCAAGATTGAATACAGATAGATCTTATAGAGTTGAAATTCTCAATAAATCGCCATTGCTAAAACGTGAAACTGGCAGAATGACAACATCTGGTTCAGGCAACCAACTTCACACACCTGAGTATGGACCTAAACAACAAGTAATAATTTATCGAATATATTTACCAGATGCGCAGACCGGGCCTACTGGTGGTGTATCACTGCCACAACCGGTTCTTGTAAAAGATGGCAAGACTTATAGAGGGAGCGAAGTTTGCGACTTAATGAATACCTCGCAACAACTAGCAATTACCTTAGATGCAGCAGGATTACCAGCAATGATTTACAGAGAATTAGCTTCTCAAGCAGATAAACCTATAACTTGGCCTGCTCAAAACCCACCTAAGTGGTACATTCAGCTTGATCGCCAAAGTTTAATTGGTATCTACACTGGCGAGTTTAATGAGAATGCTCCAAGAAGCACCGGCGGTTTTTTCCCTAATCTAGATAACCACTATCTGAGAACTATTGTGAACAGAAAACATGGGAAGGTTTTAGTTATTCGAGCAAAAGCACCGAAAACCCCTGCTACATACAATGGCAATGATATTTTTAAGCAGAGTGAATTGAGGTATTGGTCTGTGTGCTCGAATCAAAGCTTTGGCAATACCAGGGTCAATGATTGTCTTTTTGATGAAGAAATACCTGTCGATGAGAATGGGTTTTATACATTGATGATTAGTAAAGCAAAAGACCGACCTAGAAATGCTGTTACTAGCTGTGGTATAGCATGGCTTCCGATTGCTGAAGATGGCGATGGAGTATTCGATGATGATGTGGCAATAGTGCAATTTAGACACATGCTTGCAGCGCAGGATTTTAATAATTCAATACAAAGCGTAGAAAACCAAGCCGACACCCAAAGTGTAATGAAAGCTTATTTTCCAAATGGCAGGTATTTAATGCCCAATCAAGCTGAGAGTTTTTTTCCTTGCTCAGTTCAAGATTGATATAGAAGCGTTCAAGTAACAAGCAAAACACAACCACACAACGTATGGTGTATAAAGTATTAAGCTTATGTATGCCCTCTCCTGCTTAAGCAATCTAAGTATCTCGGTATTGATACCAATCAGAATTAATATATTTAAAAGAGCCAATTCTGGAAGTTGAAAAACAAAAAATATCCAGCTCCAGGCACCATTCAGAAACAACTGCATGATAAATGGCCTAAATAATATTTTGGCTTGCAAAAAACTTACAATGGCCATGAAAGAATATAAGATCGGCCACACTATTCCAAAGATAAAGCTTGGAGGATTTAATTCGGACTTGTTTAGATTTTCGTACCAAAGCCAGTCGGTATTAAAGGTTGATTGGGCACCAATCCATGCAAAGACAAATGTTAAAACCGGCAAAGAAACTTTTTTAATAATATTCATATAGAATGTAAAAATATCATATTAGGAGGAGAAATATGGAATCTTTTATTATTTATGCTCTAGTTCTGGCATTGGTGCAGATTTGGTTAATTCCAATGACCTTAAACTTACACAATCTTCAGTGGCAGTTTTCCGATCGGTCAGAAGAAATTGAACGCTCAGATATGCTTAAACGAGCTCTGAGAGCTTCAGATAATCTTAAAGAAACATTACCAGCTTTTCTGGCATTGGTCCTATTGGCAATGGTTGTAGAGAAAGATGTTTCAAATTTGGCTTGCTGGTGGTTAATTTTTAGAGTTGCTCATGGAGTATGTTATCTGTTTAAAATTAATTACGTCAGAACACTTGCTTGGTTAGGAGCTTTAGGATCATTGATTCTAATGGCCTGTCAGATTGTTGCTTGATAAAAATAGAGGGACCATTGGTCCCTCTTTTATTTACCTCAGCCCTTATTATTCTGCAGTACTAAAGACCCAATCCATTTGATACGTATCGGCACCAGAACAAGAATCTATGTGCTTATTACGTTCTTTAATCAAGCCCTTTTCTTCAAGATAATCTCTCCACTCAGGCCATTGAGAAACGCCTTTTGACCTCTCAGCGGCATTGTACCAATGATGCATCATTATAAAATCCCAATCCAGATCGGCATCTTGGAATCCTCTGTATGGCGTAAACAAATGTATTCCATATTCCTCTGAACCAAAATCTCTAGCAGCCTGCTCAATTTTGGCAAAAACTTCTTTGAGCTTTCTTAGGTCACCAGTTTTCTTTAACTTGCAGTATCTCCAATCTGTAAAATTTCTCTCTTCTCTTTCTTCAACTGGAGTACGAACGTGAAAAACTGCATGATTGATCATCGAGATGTAATTGCCACATGTGCCAGCAGCGCTTGGAACATCGTTATTGGCAGCCCATTCTGGATATTCATTTAAATAAGCACCCCATTCTCTGTATTGCTCCTCACCATCTGGCCAGTTGCCCCATTGAATGTAATCAAACTCTGCGTCGTTATCCCATATAGGAAGTAGATTAGCGCGATTGTATTGCAATCCTTTTTCAACTAAAAATTTCTCATAGCTTAGCTGTTGAGCTAATACGTCTTGGTAATTTTTGCCCTCATTCAGGTTGCAGAACATGAATTCACTTCTGACCACATATTGTTCAGATGTCTCTGACCACACGGTAAACGATAAAAATATTAGTAATAGTGTTCTCATTTTAATTATCAAAGTCCTCTAAAATAGTTTCGTGTGTGCCACCGTACTGTGCTGAGGAATAATGCTGAGTCTTCAGCTTCCATCCGCCATTTTCGTTAACCCAAGTTGTAGTAACTCTGGTTCTATAGGGTTTACCTTCTTTACCGGTAACACCTTCATAATAAAACCTTACAAAATAAACATCCTTGCTTAGCTTTATAGCTTCGGGATAATGAACAAGGGTAAAGCCAACTGGATAAGCTCTTTCTAGTCCCTCTGGTGTAATGTTTTCAACAGGTTTATGAAAACTACCATCGGAGTTTGTGCTGTAAACACCCGAAGAACTATTTAAAGATGCAGCAGTTTCAAAGTCTCTGGCGTTACGAGCATCGTAAAGCTTTTGTACTGCAGCTAAAACTTCTTTTTCTTCTGATGAGTGACCATCAGCAAACGCAAACGACGCAGTAAATAAAAGTAGTAAAATTCTCATTGTTTACTCCTTATTCAGAATCAATTGCAGGAAAAACTCTAACAAGCAAATCATCAGAGTGAGCTATTGTACCAATAGTATTGTAGCCTTGGTTAGCTTCAGCTAGGTATGGTGTAACAGCTTCGGCTTTTTTAGCAAAGTCATTCCAGTCATCAAAACCACATACTAGGTAATTACCCATTTCACCACCCCATGCATGACCATAACCATCGCAGCCACCAAAGGCTTTAGAGTACGCGTCACCAACTTTTTCCATTCTTTCGCCCCACTCTGACCATGAAATCATAGGTGCGGGAAGCCATTTAGCAAAAACAATAAAATTTGGTGGTCCTTCTAGCTCGTTTCTATCCATAGCTAAGATATGGTCTGTATGGCTAGCGAACAATTGTTTTTCATCGCTTGTATCATTTGGTTTACTAAGAATTTTCCCTAGCTGTTCCATTGTCTGAAAAAAGCATGCTAGATAGAATGCTCTTTGTGCGCCTTGTGCATGTCGGTATAGTACGCAACCATCGTAACCAAGCTCAATCTGTGATTTGGCTTCATTGACTAGGTTTTTTTCAAGTTGTGAATACCTTGTTCCAGCAGCCATTTCATAAGTAGATAGCAGAACATATCCAAGAGAAGATTCCTCTTCCTCTTGTGCAAAAATATTAAACGTTAGAAATAGTAATAAAATTATTCTCATCATTCCCCCTAAAACTATTAAAGCATACAAAGACGCCTTCTGGCAGTTACTTCATTATTTTTATCGTACAAACTGACAAAAGCTTGGTATTCCTCATTATCTACTACTACCTGAGCTTCAGATCTATTATTTAAATAATCTCTGAACTCATTCCAAGCTTCTTGGCTCTCCCAAACAACGGTGGTGCTAACCCGAAAAAGCTCATCCACAGTATTATTCTCCTCATCTACACGGTATTGCATAGATGGATAAACTTTTACTTTGGCATTGCGATCTGCGTAGTATTTTTGGTGCATTTTAGCGGCTTTATACCACCCTTTAATTGAACCTTCATCGGTAATTTCTGCAACGTAGTAGTTCGCGATCTTGCCTTGGCATTCTGAATATTTGGTAGAAAGTTTGTGGTGATCGCTTAAAACGAAAAAGCTTAAAATAAGCAAAAAAGATATTCTTATCATTTATATTCCCCCAACCTATTTTTATCATACTTGATGACAATTATCATTCCTTTGTGTAACTTTATGGAGTGTTTCAAAAGAGCAGCCTAAGATACCTTGTCGAATTCATCATCATTATTACTGGTGTATTCCTATCTTTTTATCTCGATGATTTAAGACAACTAAACGATAAAAAAAGCTATAAGGATACTTTGATTGAAGAATTAATTGTTTCGTCTCAGGAGGATCTTGCTCAATTAGATAACATTGTTTCTGACCTTGATAAGGTGCAAATTTATATTTCACAAATACTCTTAGACATTGCAGATAACTCTCAGAATCTAAATGACGCAGAAATAGCAGAAAAGTACCTTTTTATCACACAAAAAATGAGTGTTTCATTTTTTCCGCAGAATGGGATTTTTAATCAGCTAATCTCAACAGGGTCTATTGAATTAATTGATAACAGCGAACTAAGAAGAACCTTGCTAAGCATTTTCACACATTATTACGATAGAAATAGTGCCAATAATAGAACTCTAGACGACCTTTATTTAGCCTTTGGCAAAGATATTGATCCTTACATTAGTGTCATGCCCGTCGATAAAAACGATACATCCTTCATCTATGGCGATAAAGATGTTGGAACTTACTCTATAGATAAAGAATTTTACTTATCAAACAAGTTTAAAGCCTATTTGCTAACAGCAAGCTCAATGACGGATAAAAACATCGATATGCTCAATATTTTTCAAGAAAGCTATTCTAAAGTTGTTGAGCTAGGCTCGGAAGAGCTGCAGTAGTTACCAACCGCAGGCTCGTCCTTTATTCTTTTCATCCAACCACTCTTTAAGCGGCGCATAGTAGTTCAGCATTGATTTACCATTGAGCTCTCTAGTGCCAATCATGCTTTCCAATGCATCCTGCCATGGTTGACTTTGCCCCAAAGAAAGCATGGCTCTTAGTTTTTCACCAGCAAGCTCATTGCCATATATTGAGCATTCATGTAGCGGGCCATCAAAATCAATAGCTTCACACAGAGCTTCATGGAATTGGTACTGCAATATTCTGGCAAGATAGTATCGCGTATAAGGTGTGTTGCCAGGAATATGGTATTTGGCACCTGGATCAAAGGCATCTTCAGGACGATCGTTTGGTGCCCTAACACCTTGGTATTTTTCTCTAAGTTCCCACCAATAGTCATTCAGTTCGTCCTCTGAGAGTTCTCCATTAAATACAGCCATGCGCCATTTATCCAACATAAGTGTCCAAGGCGTTGTTACAACACCATCTAGTGCCTGCTTCATCAAGAAAGCAATGCTTCCTTGTTTAGCAGCTTCAGCCTCTTCACTCGTAACAAAATCAATTTGTTCAAGATAGCTTGGAGTAATTGATAAAGTTAAGAGGTCGCCAACTGCTTCGTGGAAACCATCATTTGCACCTCTTTGGAATATTTCAGGAAGATCAGCATAGGCTTGATAATAAAAAATGTGTCCAAGTTCATGATGAATGGTGGCAAAATCTTCAGCATTTTTTTCAATACACATTTTGATTCTCAAGTCTTGAGTTTGTGAGTTAATGTCCCAAGCACTTGCATGACATACCACGCCATGGTCAACTGGTTTGACAAATAAGGATCTTTCCCAGAAAGTCTCAGGCAATGGATCAAAACCTAGGCTTAAGAAGAAATTTTCTGAAATCTCCACCATCTCAACCTCAGTTAAATTTTTATCGTTAATGATTTGTGTTAAATCAATGGATGAGGCTGTTACAGGTTCTTCATAAACAAGATCGTAAACATTTGCCCAAGATTGCGCCCACATATTACCTAACAAATGTGCTGGAATTGAGCCTTCATTAGGCACAACATCATCACCATAGAATTCATTTAGTTCTGCTCTTACGTGACATTGTAGCGCTTCATATAAAGGCTTAAGGTCTTCATAGACTCTATCAACTGTGGAAGCAAATTCTTCTCTTGGCATATCGTATTTGCTAAACCAAAGATCAGATAATCCTTCATACCCTAAATCTTGTGCACCTTGATTGCCTATGTCTACCATACGCAGATACATATCTTTCATTGGTTTACCAATTTCACGCCAACCATTCCATGCCTTAAGGAGCTCTTCATTATCTCTAGAGTTATCTATAATGTTTTCAAATGCCTCAAGGTCATAACAATCATCTTCACTAAAACAATGAGTTCCTGAACCGTACATTGCCTCTAATTCACTCATGATGGTGGATAGTTCTCCAGCTAATTCCTCATTTAATGGTGGAGGCATTACAAAGCCACTTTTAATGAGGTTAAGCGCTCTTCGGTCGGTAGGATCTAGATCAAGATCATCAAAAGTAGCAGCTGTTCTAGCCTCTTCTAGTGCTTTTAAAGTGTATCTTTTTGAATAGTCTGCAATAACTACTTGGGAATCGTAGGTAATAAAATTTGATGAAATCCAAGAAGCTGAAGATACGACTGGGCCTTCGGTAACAGCTGTATTTTCGTATTCAGCTAAAAAATCTTTGGCATCTTGCTCGGTAACAGAATTTGATTGACCAGAACAACTAATTAAAACGAATGTGAGAAATATGTATATAAACCCTTTTTTCATGACTAAATTATAACCCAAAAAAAAGTGCGGTATGGGTGTCCTTAATAGTAAATTTAAACTTCTGCTAAGATAAATAATTATGCATACTTTAGTAAGGAGTATTTATGTATAGATTACTAATTCTTTTCTTTCCATTATTCATTAATGCTGAGGAAGTAAAAACGCAAAAAATAGCAGAGATAACGGTTGAGGACCTAACCAATATCGTACGTATGATTGTTCAGGAAACCCTTGCAAATTGTATGGTTACTGGGGAAATGAAAGGAAGAGCTAAATTTAATTTAGACGTTGAAGGCGAAGTTATAGCTCGTCTAGAATGTGAATTTGAAGAGGCAGAAATTACAGAAGGGCAAACAGAGGATTAGTTTGTTGCAGGCTTCCAAGATAAGCCTACCCTAAAGTTCCAGAAGTTGTCGTTCCCTCCTGCTGGTTCGGATCTCTTAATATCAAGTGGCGTGTATGATGAGCTCAAATTTAATTTCCATTGATCTGTTATAAAGTAATTTATGCCAAAACTTAGGCTATTCAGCGTACCAGACGTTTCAACGAATGCCCTTTCTCTTATAAGTTCTAGTGGAGCATCAATATGGACAGAGGGGCTTATATTTGATCGTGCATAAGAGACCCAAGGCATTAGCTGTGTTTTTTGGGCTGGTGATAAAACCAGCTCTAATCCATTGTGACCAAAATTAATTTTATCGGAAGAAAGTCCTACACAACCTGAAATATTCTCTGGTGAATACAAGGGTGCAGCAACGACATCTGCGCTACATGTTACATCTGCTGTAGCACTGCCATTTAGCTTAAAATAGCGCAAACCCAAAGCTATATTGTCATTTTTATATAAGTTTTTTGCCCAGGAAAATCCCCACAAGCCTTTTGGTTGAGCACCGTTTATTTCTAATGAAGGAGTCCAAGTTAGCTCAAGTATGGAATTCCAATAAAAGCCGCTGGTTATCTTCCCTCGCCCAAAAACAGGCGATTTGTTTAAGTCTTCGTATTTAAAACCACCAAAACCAATTTTTTGTTGATCTGCATTTAGTTTGGGTATGGTGCTTACTTCACCGGAAAGATAAAACTCTCCAATTGTAAGTTCAGGGATAATGCCATCTCCAAGATTGAGTGTTGCGGCTGTTTGGTAGGACATACCCCACCCTTCTGGGCTATCAATAGCAACATTTTCAGCAATTGTTTTGAAATGGATAACTATTGAGAGTAGAGTGATTATAAGAAGTTTCATCGCTACAAACATGATAGCATGCTGCGAAATTTGATATATTGAATTTGGAGGAATTATGAAAAAAATACTTTTATTTTTATTTACTGCTAATCTATTTTTTGCCCATTCTGCAAAAGAGGGAGACCTCGAAGGTGCATGGATTTTGGTAGAGCAAGCATGGAATGATGAACAGGTTGCAATTGATGCCCCTATTCCACTAAAGGTATTCTCACAAGGAAGGTTTTTTGTAAGTTGGAATGGTGCTGAAAATCAATCTGGTTTTAATGAAGGTACGTACGAACTAACTAACGGAGAGGTACTTGAAACTATTTTAAACAGCTCAGTAAGAGCTGACATAGGGAACCAGGTGTCTTACAAGCCTAATTTTATGGGTGATAAAAAATCTTTTTATCAAGAAATCACTTGGACTTCACCAGAAGGAGAGAATTTCACTCTTTTTGAACGTTGGGAAAACGTTTCATGTGCTGAAGAAAAATGTGCACGCTTAAGAAAATTTAGCGACTAATTGAAAATGGGAATTTTTATACTAGGTGGAGTAGTTTTTATAGTTGCTTTCATCCTGTTTAAAATTTCTGCCTACAGAAAAACCAAAGCCAATGAGCAGTGGAGCAAATTGGCTTTGGTTGGGGTTGTTGATTACCTGGTTTTGGTTGCAGGAACCTTAGGAACAGGTATCCTTTTTATGACAATTTATTCTTCTGCACATGGCTAGAATCTTATTTCTCTTCGTATTGACTGCTCTTCCTCAATGGTCTTACTCGGATACTAAAAATATAATTTGCGAGCTTGAAGGAAATTATTCAATTACCTACGAGGATTTTAGAAGAAATTATTTCAATGAAGCCGTTGAAATAGCAAAAAACGTTGCCGTAACAACCACTCAATCACTTTTCTTTTTAAACCGCGCCAAACAGAGCGTAAATAAAGACGTATGGGACAATAATCAAATTGAGGTTACCCAGTATTGGGCTATATCTGAATCAACCGACGAGCTCTTAAAGCTTGATTATGTGATAGAGCCAGCACCTGTATGGATCACTAGTAGTGAATGGAAAAAAGAAGATAAAGAAACTGGGATTTTAATAACTCACTTCCTTGAAAATGATTCAATCCATCCAACCTATCCAGAGTATAAAGTTGATGTATATCAAATAAGTAATGAATTTAACTGGTTCACGGGTAAAGCAAGAGTAAAAGGCGATATTTGGTTAAAAAGAATAGATGGAAAAAAAGGCAGAGATCCTAAAATAGAGATTCTTGCAAAAGGTACCTGTGAGAACCGTAAAAGAAAATTTTAATTTTTGAATAATAGGTCATGGCGGAGAGAGAGGGATTCGAACCCTCGAGACGTTGCCGTCAACTGATTTTCGAGACCAGCGCTTTAAACCACTCAGCCATCTCTCCTAAATTTTACAATTACTCGTTAGGTGGTAATTCTGGCAGAGGATCTGAGCCACACTCATCCTCTCTAGCTTTAATAAAATCATAGTCTCCTTGAGTAAAATAAAGCTCATTTGAGGATTTTACTAAAACGATCTTTTTTAGATATGTGCAGTGGTATGCTTCTCTAGGCATCCACTCTGTTGGGCCAAGATTGCTCTTTTCCGAATTGGATCTAGCACCAACAGCTAAAAATTCATGTGAGGTTTCTGGCAGGCTATCGCCTAAAGTTGTGCCCACGTTTGCAAAGTTGCTTTGCTCATCTGACGATAGATTTCCTAAGCCACTATACCAAGCATCGTACAGCGCAACGACGTGATCAATTTGAATCTGATTGGCAAAGTAATAGTACTCTCCATCATAGACGTCGTACCATTTGCCACTATCAACATAGCAGCCACTCATTACCAATGGATGATCTTCATCGTCATCAATATGTTGAGCTATAAGTATTTCATGTCTATCGGTAATGCAATCATCATCCTCATCTAACCAGGTGTAAGGTCTATCGTATTGTGGGGTTTGCGGTGTCCCAACCTTAACAGTTGTGCCAAACAAAGTAGTCTCAGGCCTTGTTATTAGTTCACCTATGCTTTGTTCAATATTCAAAGTATCTGGGGTAGCTTGAGCAGGTCCGGTCCAGTAAAAATCTGATCCCTTTTCACCTTGACCTCTTTTTTGGATTGATTGATCGGGATTATCACCAACTTCATAAACCCCAACATCCTCACTTTCAACATCATCACAAGCGCTACCACCCTCGTCGTTGGACGCTCGAGCTGCAGTCATTGTCCCTTCGTAGCTGATGAATTCAATGCAGTCGGTTGAGCTGGCTAAACCTATACCATCTGGTTCATTTTCACCTGGGCTACCACCATTTTGTAGGCCTATGACATCAAAAGAAATGGCTCCATAGCCATCTAGCTCATCTGGTAAAGTACCACTCAAGGAGATGCGTTCGTAATTGCCACTAGAACCTCCACTGTATAAGGCCAATACCAATCCACTTAAATTTGTTCCTGCTTTACCTGCAATCTCAATAAATTCATTGGTATCATCGCCTCGATTATCGTAATGAAACTCATTAATCCAGAGTGTTTCAGTGGTAGGTGTCGGTGTTGGTTCAGGTGTTGGTGCTGGAGTCGGTGCTGGCGTTGGTGCCGGGGTTGGAGCTGGAGCAGGTGCTGCAGAACCACCACCACCACAACCTAGCATTAGAATGACGGTTGAAATGGCGACTAGAAACTTTTTTAATTTCATATTTAGACTTTATTTTAAATGCTTATTTTTAAAAAAGATCGCTAAAAAAAAGCTTTCTTAATGATAACTTAAAGAAAAACATTACAATACTCAAATGGATGGATTACAAGTCTTAATAATCAGCCTTTTAGTGGTTGGAATTTACATTTTTTTAGAAGCCAGACCGAAAGGTTTTAGTCTTTCTGCACTATTTAAAAGCAAAAAAGATTAAGTCGTGGCAAAAGTACATTTTCACTTTTCCACAATGAATGCTGGAAAATCAACCTCCCTACTTCAATCTAATCATAACTATGAAGTTAGAGACCTAAAAACCTATTTATTTACACCACAAGTTGATGCCGAACACCATAACGGACAAATTCACTCCAGGATAGGTTTGTCTAAAGAGGCTCACGTTTTTCAAGAGGATTTTAATTTCTGTGATTATTTTGACAAAAAAACCAATGAAAATGTATCTTGTGTTCTAGTTGATGAAGCGCAGTTTCTTACCAAAGAGCAAGTAAAACAGCTGTGCAATGTGTGCGATAGTTATAACATTCCAGTTATGTGTTATGGCATTAGAACTGACTTTCAAGGTAATTTATTTGCAGGTAGTGCTGCTTTATTGGCCTATGCCGATACCTTAGTAGAACTTAAAACAATCTGTCAGAAGAAAAAGTGTTCACGAAAAGCCACTATGGTTGCTCGACTAAACAGTGCAGGTGAAATTGTTACCGAAGGTTCTCAGATCCAGATAGGCGGTGAACAGTATAAAGTTTATTGTCGTAAGCACTTCAGAAAGCTTACAGGCTTAATTTAAGCGAACAATCCAGCAACAAGCCCTGTAAAGCAGGAAGCTAGTGTAGCCCCCACCAAAGCCTTACCAGAAACTTCAATAAGATCAATACGCTTTTCTGGTGCCATGGAGCCAATGCCTGAAATTAAAATGCCAACACTGGAAAAATTAGCAAAGCCACATAATGCGTAAAGAATAATTACTTTTGTTCTTTCAGAGAATGTCTCAGGATCCATGCCGCCAAATTGTGTATAAGCAACAAATTCATTGGTAGCCAACTTTATACCAAGCAGCTCGGCAGCGCCTGTGGCTTCCGACCACGGCACTCCCATCATCCAACAGATTGGGGCAAACACATAGCCCAAAATAGATTGTAAAGACAGTCCCTCCATAATTAGACCTAAGAACCCATCCACAATGGAAACTAAGGCTAGGACAGCAATTAGGATGGCAGCAACATTAACTGCAATGTTTAAGCCATCTTTAGTGCCTCTTGTGACAGCATCCATTGATCCTTTGTATATGCGTTCCTCTTCTTCATTATCGATGCTGGGTGTTATATCTTCAGATGGATACATAATCTCGGCATACATAATGGCTGCAGGCACAGACAAGATTGAAGCCGTTAAAAAGTGTTGCACAACATTAATACCAGCAAATTGATTTTCTAGTTGTCCTGCAAGAGCAATCATAATGGAGCCAGAGATCGTCGCCATACCAGCTGTCATTAGAATCAAAAGCTCTTTTTTGCTCATATTTGAGAGATAAGGTCTAACAAACAGAGGCGCCTCTACTTGGCCGACAAAGACATTGGCAGCAGCACCAAATGAGACTGGGCCACCTAGGTTAAATAGTTTCTCACAAACGTAGGAAAGACCTTTAATCATTAAAGGCAAAACCCTCCAGTGCCACAATAAAGCACTTATACATGACATAACAATGATGAGAGGTAAAACATTGAGTGCAAAGGCATATGGGTGAGCTTCAAATAATGAACCAAAAAGAAAACTTGTACCATCTGCTGTGGCTGAAGACAATTTTGCTACCCCATCGCTGATAACGCGAAAAAAGCCAGTCACATAATCACTTAGCAATAAAAAGCCAAATAATACCATCACCAAAATGGCATAAAAGATGTTCTTAACCTTAATTTCTCTGTAGTTATTGGACATAGGTATTACTAGGGCAAGCAACAATATGCCACCGATTAATGCTTGCAAGTAATAGGCCATAATTATTTTAAGTTTATATCCTTTAGTCGCTGAGTTAAAAAGTCGTCAGCCGTTAAATTTGTTTGTGGGTCAAGTATAACTTCAGGTCTAGGATGAAGGAAGAAAGGAATACTATATCTAGATCGATCGGAGTTGCCTTTGCTAACAACACGGTGAATTGTACTTTTTAGCTGACCATTGGAGACAATTTCTAGCATATCACCTACGTTGCATATAATTTCATTCTCATTACAGCTGCAGTCAACCCACTCCCCATTACGGTTTTGAGCTTCAAGACCGGATTCATTGCCTCCAACCAAAAGAGTAATAAGATTAACATCGCTGTGGGCACGAGCTCGGTATTCATTATTTGACTCTGTCTGAGGGTAATGGATCAATCTTAATGTAGAATTGCCGTTGTTTGCGATATCGGCTAAATCTGCGTTGTAATTGATATTAAAAGATTTAAAGCAAGCAAGAACACTCTTGGCTATGTCTTCAAACTGCAGAAATAGATCGTCAATCTTATAAGGATCGTTCATTTCATCAGGATAAACATTTGGTAGCAAGTCTGGATTTGAATTAGACCCTTGGTGCCAAAATTCTTTCTGATCGGCAACTTTTTCATTCATAGCCGTTTCAATACCATAAGGAGTGTAGCCGACGGCTCCATTGCAATTGGGTACCTTATATTTAAGTTTATGTTCTAACTCAAGATCAAACAGCTCTTTGGAGTAATCAAAAACATCTTTAATGGTTGATTTTGGTAAAGGGTGATTCTTAATCACAAAAAACCCAACATCATTAAGATAGTTTTCTAGAAAATTAACTGTCTCAGCGTCTCCTTTTTCAAGAAGGTTGAATTCAATCGATGGTATTGAAGGCATACAATATTATACAAAATATAAAAAAAAAGAGCGCCCTTAGGACGCTCTTTATTAAAAAGTTTTATTGATTAAAACTTATAGTCAAAACCAATTCTCATTTCCCAAAGCGAAGCTCCGGTGCTTGTGAATTCTGGGCTGCTGACTCTGCTTGGTGTTACCCCATAAGGGAAACCAGCTCTTCGCAATACGCCCCACTCATCGTTAAGGAAGTTTGTGAAGTTATCAATTACAAAATACGCACTAGCTCTATCGCCATCTCTTAGAGTTGGAAGAGCTTGAGTGATTCTAAGGTCAGCCTTAGCAAAATCACTACCATCTTCTGCGTTTCTTGTACCTGGTTCAACCAAGCAATGGTTACCAAAGTCAAGGTATGGTGTGTAACCATACTCACGAACTGTACAGTCATAGCCATCAAGAACTAAACTGTATGGTGAACCTGTATCAGCTTGTGCAAACAGAACAAATCTTGTTGGCAAGCCTGCAAAGAATTCTTTTACATACCCAACTCTAGCTGTCAGTCTATTTCTGACGTTGTAGTTGGATCTTGATAGCACTTCTTCTTGTGGGCTCCAGAAAGCTCTGTTCCAATAGTTTGATGCACCTACTGAAGAAGTCATAGGGTTAACATCTTTGGAATCAACATAGGCATAACCTAGTCTGACATCAACATCACCGAAGTCTTTGTATACTCCAAGTGCAATTGATTCAGATGTATTACCAACTGATGCATTGGTTAGGACAAATGTACCTGGGCCAACTTGATCGTAAGCATCACGACCTTGAGCAGTTGTGCCATCCACTACAATTTCAGGACCTCTTTTCCAGATTGCATTGTCTTGGCCTTTACCTTTCTGATAGTCCAGAGTTACCACTGTGCCATCATCATAGTATTTAGTTAAACCAAGTGTTGTTTTGAGTTCAGCTGGAGCCTTAAAATTAGGATCTAAATAGTTGATCTCAAAGTTTGAACCATCGAGGTATGTGATTTCGTCGTAAAGAGCTTGTGGTACACAGTAACCTGCACCTACTCTTGGTGCACCAGCTACACAGCTTGCTTCTGCGTAATCAATTTCAAATAGTCTCATACCTCTTCTGTTTGTTTGAACTGAATCTACGTTAGTATTTGCGTAGTT